>ENA-ORBV01001483-ORBV01001483.1-microbial-mat-metagenome-genome-assembly--contig:-NODE-1483-length-51976-cov-10.578104_pt1 | contig 51976 bp, 62 predicted proteins | sample MGYA00237777_ERZ505514 | MGnify/ENA primary metagenome ERZ505514 (study PRJEB26160, sample SAMN06269048) | microbial mat metagenome | isolation source: Oligotrophic lake microbial mat | place... | reverse complement strand
ACGACGGACGTGACGGGCAACATCCTGCTGCCGGAAGGCATGGAGATGGTGATGCCGGGCGACAACGTGGTGATGGGGGTGGAGCTGATTGTGCCGGTGGCGATGGAAGAGGGGCTGCGCTTCGCCATCCGCGAGGGCGGTCGCACCGTCGGCGCGGGTGTCGTCACCAAGATCGAAGCCTAGTGTGTCTCTCGGTGGGGCGTGGGTCTTGCCTTCGCCCCATCTCAACGCTTTAGAGGAAGAGTTATGGCAAAGCAGAAAGTCCGTATTCGTCTGAAAGCGTACGATCACAAGATCCTTGATCAGTCGGCGCGTCAGATCGTCGAGGCGGCCGAGCGCACGGGTGCATTGGTGGCCGGCCCGGTCCCGCTGCCCACCAAGATCGAGAAGTACAGCGTGATCCGCTCGCCGTTCGTCGACAAGGACTCGCAGGAGCAGTTCGAGATTCGTACCCACAAGCGCCTGATTGATGTGCTAGACCCGAGCCAGCAGACGATCAACGCCCTGATGAAGCTGAACCTGCCCGCTGGCGTGGATATTGAGATTAAGCTCTAGAGCAAAGAGCAGCCGCTGCGCAACGACGCATGCTGCGGAGGTAGTGGTAATGGTTAATGGGATGTTGGGCCGAAAAGTGGGCATGACTCAGGTCTTCTCCGAGAAGGGTGTGGTTATCCCCGTAACCGTGATCAGCGCAGGCCCCTGCGTGGTGACACAGGTTCGCACTGCCGCAAACGATGGCTACGAGGCGGTGCAGCTGGGCTTCGAGCAGGTTCCCGCCCGCAAGATCACCCGGCCGGAGCAGGGCCACCTAAAGGCAGCCGGGCTCCTTGTGCGCATCCTGCGCGAGTTCAGCGCCGACAATGTGCAGGATCATCAGCCAGGCGAGCTGATCAATGTCGAGCTGTTCACGGCAGGCCAGCTGGTTGATGTCTCGGGCAACTCGAAGGGTCGTGGCTTCGCGGGTGTGGTCAAGCGCCATCATTTTCGCGGCGGTCCTAAGACCCACGGCCAGAGCGACCGCCACCGTGCGCCTGGCTCGATCGGCGCTGGCACAACCCCTGGCCGCGTCTGGAAGGGCCAGAAGATGGCCGGGCGCATGGGCGGCAAGCGCGTCACAGTGCAGAACCTTGAGGTGGTTGAAGTGATCGCCGATAAGAACCTGCTCCTGATCAAGGGCTCTGTGCCCGGCGCACCGAATGCCCTGCTCCAGATCCGCCACGCGGTGAAGAGCTAAAGAGGTACAAAGATGCAAACGACTCTTTATAACCAGGCCGGCGAGCAGATCGGGGAGCTTGAGCTTAGCGACTATCTCTTCGGCGTCGCCCCGAATATACCGCTGATGCACCAGTACGTGGTGATGCAGGCGGCTAACGCCCGCCGTGGCACGCACAACACCCTTGGCCGCGGCGAGGTGCGGGGCAGCACCCGCAAGATCTACCGCCAGAAGGGCACCGGTCGCGCTCGCCAGGGCTCCGCACGCGCCCCGCATCGCAAGGGCGGCGGCGTCGCTCACGGCCCGCACCCGCGCTCCTACGCCAAGAAAATGCCCAAGAAGATGCGCCGCCTGGCCGTTCGCTCGGCGCTCTCGGTGAAGTACGGGCAGGCGCAGATCCGCTTCATCGACGCGCTGAGCTTCGATGTGCCGCGCACCAAGGACGCAATCGCTTTCCTCAAGGCTCACAACCTGGACGGCAAGACGCTGATCGTGATCGACCGCAAGAGTGAGCAGAACCAGATCGTGCAGCGCTCGGCCGATAACCTGCCGTACGTCAAGACGATCTTCGCCCACTACCTTAATGTGCGCGATCTGCTTCAGTACGACAATATCGTCATGCCGCAGACGGCCATTGAGGTGATCGAGGGCTACCTGGGCCAGAACGCCCGCGTGGCGGCGACGGAGAAGGAGTAACCACCAATGCCGACGCCGCATGAGATCATTGTTCGCCCGCTGATCACTGAGAAGAATACGAGCCTCATGGTGCTCAATAAGTATTCCTTCGAGGTGCTGCGCGACTCCAGCAAGCCCGAGATCAAGAAGGCCGTCGAGACGATCTTCAATGTGAATGTCACGAAGGTGCATACGATCAATGTGCGCGGCAAGCTGAAGCGCCGTGGCCGCGAGTCGGGCTACACTCGCGAGTGGAAGAAGGCGATCGTTACGCTCGTTGAGGGCGACCGGATCGAGATCTTCGAGAGCTAGCGGCGGCTCGCCGCAGGGCGAGTAGCAGATGGGCGTCGGAACTGATCGTCGCCCTTTCAGCCACCACGGAGTAGATAGATGGGTATCCGTAAGTACAAACCGACCTCGGCTGGGCGCCGTAATATGTCGGTCTCCACGTTTGAGGAGATCACGAAGAAGCGCCCCGAGTCCGCCCTGATCGAGCCACTGCGCAAGCGCGCTGGCCGCAACAACCAGGGTAAGATCACAACTCGGCATCGCGGCGGCGGCCACAAGCGCTTCTACCGCATTATCGACTTCAAGCGCAACAAGATCGGTATCCCCGGCAAGGTGCAGGCGATCGAGTATGATCCCAACCGCAGCGCTCGCATCGCCCTGATCGCCTACAGCGACGGCGAGAAGCGCTACATCATTGCGCCCGTTGGGGTCAAGGTTGGCGATGTGCTTGGCAGTGGCCCCGACGCTGATATTCGCGTTGGCAATGCTTTGCCCCTCACTACCATCCCCCTCGGCACGCAGGTGCATAATGTCGAACTGGAGATCGGCCGCGGCGGCGTGCTCGTGCGCAGCGCCGGCACTTCGGCCCAACTGATAGCCAAAGAGGGCGCTTACGCCACCCTGCGTATGCCCTCGGGCGAGACGCGCCAGATTCACATCCGCTGCATGGCTACGATTGGCCAGGTGGGTAATGCGGATCATCAGAACATCCGCATCGGTAAGGCCGGTCGCTCGCGCTGGCTCGGCCGTCGGCCCACCGTGCGCGGTTCCGTGATGAACCCGCGTGACCATCCTCACGGCGGTGGCGAGGGCAAATCGCCACGCGGTATGAGCACGCCGAAGACGAAGTGGGGCAAGCCCGCCCACGGCGTAAAGACGCGCAATAACAAGCGTACGGATCGCTTTATCGTGCGCCGCCGCAAAGTGTAATCGCGGCTTCTGTCCCAAAGGCGATAGGCGATAGATCCCCCCGTGGATATCGCCCATCGCCTAAAGCCTGTAGCACGTAGGAGAGAATGCTATGTCCCGTTCGTCCAAGAAGGGGCCGTACGTCGATATCAAGCTGCTCGAGCGCGTGGAGAACATGAACCGCGGTAGCGAGAAGCGGGTGTTGCGCACCTGGTCGCGTGACTCGACGGTGTTCCCCCAGATGATCGGCCACACAATTGCTGTCCACGATGGTCGCCGCCACGTCCCGGTCTATGTCACCGAGAACATGGTTGGCCACAAGCTCGGTGAGTTCGCGCCCACCCGGCTCTTCCGTAGCCACGGCGGCAAAAAGGCCGATAAGCGCGGCAAAGTGAAGTAGGCACGGTGTCGGTCTACGACATCGCTACAGGCCGCGCCCAGTTTGGGCCGCACGTGCCACTCGTGATTTGTGTTACAATGACGGGGTTTGCGTGCGGAGCAGTTTAGCTGGATGTGGCCGGAGCACAGACGAGTAAAACAATGGAAGTTAAAGCTGTAACTCGCTTGGTGCGTATCTCACCGCTGAAGGTTCGCCTGGTGATGGATGTGGTGCGCGGGATGCCGGTGGGGAAAGCCCTATCGACTCTGGACTACATGCCTCAGAAGGCGGCCCGTGAGGTGGCACGTACGATCAAGTCGGCCGCGGCGAACGCGGAGCACAATTTCGACCTGAACCGGGACGCGCTGGTGGTGACACGGATCTACGCGGACCAGGGCCCGGTGCTGAAGCGGATGATGCCGCGCGCCCGTGGTATGGCAAATAGCATCCGCAGGCCGACGACCCATATCACCGTGATCGTCGACGATGGCGAGCGCTACTAGGCTGCCGAAAGGTAGGAGGCACACTTGGGACGCAAAGTTCATCCGATCGGTTTTCGCCTCGGCTACATCAAGGATTGGCAGTCGAAGTGGTTCGCCGAGCGCGGCACCTACACGAGCCAGCTGCACGAGGATCTGGCGCTGCGCAAGCTGATCGCCAAAGAGCTAGCGAATGCTGGCGTGGCCCGGATCGAGATCGAGCGCTCGGCCAATAAGATCGAGATCACGGTCTTCACTGCGAAGCCCGGGATCGTGATCGGCAAGCGCGGCGCGAATGTGGATCTGCTGAAGAACTCGCTCGAGCGGCAGACCGGCAAGAAGATCAAGCTGAATATTCAGGAGATCCATCAGCCGGAGCTCGAGGCCCAGCTTGTGGCCGAGAGTATCGCCGAGCAGATCAACAAGCGCGTAAGCTATAAGCGCGCCATGAAGCAGGCCGTGCAGCGCGCTATGCGCCTCGGTGCCCAGGGCGTGCGCGTCAAGTGCGCGGGCCGCCTCGGCGGCGCTGAGATGAAGCGCATCCAGAATGAGAGCGAGGGCCGCGTGCCCCGCCATACGCTGCGCGCCGATATCGACTACGCCAGCGTTCACGCCGCGACAACCTACGGGCGCATCGGCGTGAAGGTCTGGATCTACAAGGGCGAGGTCTTTCCGGACCAGCTCGGTAAGGCGCAGGTGGAGCTGCAGGTGAGCGCGCCCGCACCAGAGCGCGACAACCGTGGCGACCGCAGGCCGAGGAGGGGTGACAATGCTTCTGCCTAAGCGCACGAAGTATCGCAAGATGCACAAGGGCCGCAGCGAGGGCCTTTCCTATCGCGGCAACAGCGTCGCCTTTGGCGACTATGGCCTTATGGCCCTGGAGCCGGTCTGGATCACGAGCCGCCAGATCGAGGCGGCCCGCCGCACGATCACTGGTTACATCAAGCGTGGCGGCAAGGTCTGGATCCGTATCTTTCCCGATAAGCCCGTGACCCAGAAGCCCGCCGAGACCCGCATGGGTGGCGGTAAGGGCAGTGTAGACCACTGGGTGGCAGTGGTGAAGCCAGGCCGCGTGATGTTCGAGCTCGGCGGGGTGCGTGAGGATATTGCCCTGGAGGCGATGAAGCGCGCCGCGCAGAAGCTCCCGATCAAGTGCAAGATTATCATGCGCGACGATGTTGAGGCGGAGGTGAGCAGTGGCGAAGGCGAATGAGCTTCGGAGCCTTGAGGAAGCGGATCTGCGCGACCAGATCAAGGGGTACCACGAGGAGCTGTTCAACCTGCGCTTCCAGAAAGTCACCGGGAGCGTGACAAATACGTCGCGCCCGCGCCAGGTGAAGAAAGAGATCGCGCGGATCAAAACCATTCTGCGCGAGCGCGAGCTGGAGCAGGAGTAGCACGATGACAGAGATCGAACAGCAGAGCACAGTCCGCCGCACGCAAAAAGTTGGGCGTGTGGTCAGCGATAAGATGGACAAAACGATCGTGGTGGCGGTGGACTACCTGAAGCCGCACCCGCTGTATCGCAAGATCATTCGCAAGACCAGCAAGTTCCACGCACACGACGAAGAGAACAGCTGCAAGACGGGCGACGTTGTCCGCATTGAGGAGACACGCCCTCTGAGCCGCACAAAGTGCTGGCGGGTGGTCGAGATCGTCAAGCGGGGCGAGGAGTAACGCAATGATCCAGGTTCAGACCAGAATGAAGGTAGCCGATAACACCGGCGCCAAAGAGATCATGTGCATCCGTGTCCTCGGCGGCTCGGTGGTGAAGTATGGCCGCGTGGGCGATGTCATCGTCGCCAGCGTGAAGCATGCCACCCCCGGCGGCTCCGTGAAGAAGGGCGAGGTGGTGCGCGCGGTCATCATACGCACGGCCAAAGAGTATGGCCGGGCCGATGGCTCGCATATCCGCTTCGATGATAACGCCGCCGTGATTATCGGCAAAGAGAACAACCCGCGTGGTACACGTATCTTTGGCCCTGTGGCCCGTGAGCTGCGCGAGAAGCAGTTCATGCGCATCGTGTCGCTTGCGCCGGAAGTGCTGTAGGAGCTAGCTATGCACGTCAAAACTGACGATGAAGTCCTTGTCATCGCCGGCAAAGACAAGGGACGCCGCGGCAAGATCAAGCGGTCGATCCCTGACAACAACCGGGTGGTGGTTGAGGGACTGAACATCGCCAAGAAGCACATGAAGCCGCGCGGCCCTGGCAAGCCTGGCGGAATCATCGAGATCGAGGCCGCGCTGCACATCTCGAACGTGATGCTGATCTGCCCCAGCTGCGGGCGGGCGTCGCGAACGGGCGACCGCTTTCTGGAGGAGACCGACCATAAGGGCCGCCCGAAGAAGGTGCGCTTCTGCAAGGCCTGCGACGCGGTCGTCGATAAGTGATCGGGTAAGACGTGAAGGGCCGGCGGAAAACGCGAAACGCGCATGTGCGAAACCGCGAAGTAATGCGTCGATGCCCTTGGAGTAAAGCTCATGCCAGTCCGTCTGCGTGAAAAGTATCGGTCAGAGGTCGTCCCTGCGTTGGTGCAGGAGTTTAAGTTCACCTCGATCATGCAGGCCCCGCGCCTGGACAAGATCGTTGTAAATATCGGCGTCGGCGAGGCCGTGCAGAACTCGAAGGCGCTAGACGCCGCCGTGGGCGATCTCACCATCATTACTGGACAGAAGCCCATAGTGACGAAGGCGAAGAAGTCGATCGCCGCGTTCAAGCTGCGTGAGGGCATGTCGATAGGTGTGATGGTAACGATGCGCAGCGAGCGCATGTACGAATTCTACGACCGGCTCGTCAACCTGGCGCTTCCGCGTATCCGCGACTTCCGCGGGGTGAGTCGGCGCTCGTTCGATGGGCGCGGCAACTATAGTCTCGGTCTGCGCGAGCAGATCGTGTTTCCAGACATCGACTACGATAAGATTGATAAGCTGCGTGGTATGGAAGTGGTCATCGTTACGACTGCCACCAACGACGAGCAGGCCTACGCGCTGCTTAAGCGCCTTGGAATGCCATTTCGTGATTAGTCTGGGCCAGGAGCAAAGGCTCACCAGCCCAACGCATTTAGGAGGAAATCCTTGGCGAAGACGTCCTGGATTATTAAGTCACAGCGCCCGCAGAAGTTCAAGGTGCGCGAGTATAGCCGCTGCAAGCTCTGTGGTCGCTCGCGGGCCTATATGCGCAAGTTCGGTATGTGCCGAATCTGCTTCCGTGAGAATGCCCTCAAGGGCCTCATCCCGGGCGTGGTTAAATCCAGCTGGTAACGAGGAGGCTTCACAGTGAGTGTTAGTGATCCCATCGGTGACATGCTGACGCGCATTCGCAATGCGTGTATGGCCCGTCAGACGACTGTGAATATTCCCTCGTCGAAGATGAAGCTGGCGATCGCCGAGATTCTGAAGCACGAGGGGTTCATCAAGGAGTTTACGGTGGTGGAGGGCAAGCCCTTCGATACCATCGCGATCTCTCTGAAGTATATGTCGGATCGGCGCCCGGCCATCACTGGCCTGCGCCGCGTTAGCAAGCCCGGCCTGCGTATCTACACCCGGCGGGAGGACATTCCCCGCGTGCGCGGCGGCATGGGCCTGAGCATTCTTTCGACGCCTAAGGGTGTGCTGGCGGGCCACGATGCGTGGCGTGAGCATGTGGGCGGCGAGTTACTCTGCTATATCTGGTAGGGTTAGAAGGAGAATACCATGTCACGAATTGGTAGGAAACCTGTCACCCTGCCGAAGGGTGTGGAGATCCAGGTTGCGGAGGGCAATTTTGTGACCGTCACTGGTCCCAAGGGTACGCTCACGCAGCAACTCCACCCCGATATGATTATCGCGCAGGAGGACGGCACCCTGAACGTGAGCCGCCCGTCGGAGGAGAAGCTGCACAAGTCGCTTCATGGCCTCACACGCACCCTGCTAAGTAACATGGTGGTAGGCGTGACGGACGGCTGGCAGCGCGCGCTGGAGATCAACGGCGTGGGCTACCGTGCCACCATGGAGGGGAAGACCCTGGTTTTGAACGTGGGCTTCTCGCATCAGGTGCGCCTCGACCCGCCGAAGGATGTGCAGTATTCAGTGGGCGAGCGCAAAAGTGCCAACGACCCGCTGGGTCTGATGGTGCGCGGGATCGACAAGCAGGTTGTCGGCGAGGAGGCGGCCCGCATCCGCAGTCTGCGTCCGCCCGAGCCCTACAAGGGCAAGGGCATCAAGTACCTGGAAGAAAAAGTCCGCCGCAAGGCTGGTAAGGCCGGTAAGGCCAAGTAATAACTCTAGTTGATGGGGGATACAATCCCCATCGCAAGAGCAAGGAAGCTACGATGGGTAAGCGATCTCCCCGTGAGCTGCGGATCAGGCGCCACAATCGCCTCCGCAAGCGCGTGACTGGCTCGGTCGAACGGCCGCGGCTAAATGTTTTTCGCAGCAATGTCCATATCTATGCCCAGGTGATCGACGATGTGCAGGGCTATACGCTGGCCGCCGCGTCGACTAATGAGAAGGGCTGGGCTGAGGGCGACGACGCGAAGACGAAGACCGAGCAGGCTGCGATTGTGGGCCGGCTGGTGGCCGAGCGTGCAAAGGCGGCTGGGGTGGGAAAGGTTGTGTTCGACCGTGGCGGCTTTAAGTACCACGGGCGGGTGAAGGCGCTGGCCGAGGCGGCGCGTGAGGCCGGCCTGAGCTTCTAGGCCCACTGGGCTGCTTTCGGAGGAACCGTGAAGCGAGAACGTATCAACGTCGCCGCGCTTGATCTTGAGGAGCGCGTTGTTCAAATTAATCGAGTGTCCAAAGTGGTGAAGGGCGGTCGGCGCTTTAGCTTCAGCACCGTGGTGGTGGTGGGCGATGGCAAGGGCCACGTGGGTGTAGGTATGGGCAAGGCCGCCGAGGTGCCCGAGGCGATCCGCAAGGGCACCGAGTCGGCCAAGCGCAACGTGATCCGTGTGCCCCTTGTGGGTACCACGGTGCCTCACGATGTGGTGACAAAGTTCGCCGCCACTAAGGTGATGATCCGCCCGGCGGCGCCTGGTACCGGCGTTATTGCGGGCCGTGGCGTGCGCCCTGTAGTTGAGGCCGCAGGCATCAGAGATATTCTCTCGAAGGTCTACGGTAGCAACAACCCGGTGAATGTGGTGAAGGCCGCCTTTCAGGCTCTTAGCGAGCTTACCTCGCTGAGCGAGATGGCGCGTCGCCGCGATATGACGCCGCAGGAGCTTGCCGCCCGTCGCACCCGTCGCGAGCCAGTGGCCGCCACTGTTGTCCCCGTAGTTGGGGCCGGCGAGGAGGCTTAAGATGAGCAAGCTGCGCATTACTTACAAGAAGAGCACCATCGGCTACGCCAAGAACCAGAAGGAGACAGTCTACTCCCTGGGCCTGCGCAAGCTTGGCAAGTCGGTGATCATGCCCGATAACGCCTCGATCCGCGGCATGATCTTTAAGGTCAAGCATCTGGTTGTGGTGGAAGAGGTGGGCGACGAGGTGACGGTATGAAACTTCACGACCTGAAGCCCGCTGAGGGTTCGACTCGCACATCCAAGCGCATAGGTCGCGGTCACGGGTCCGGCAAAGGCAAGACCTCGGGCAAGGGCATGATGGGCCAGAAGGCCCGACGTGGCCCTAACCCGTACCGCACCTTCGAGGGCGGCCAGAACCGACTTGTGAAGCGCATGCCGTTCAAGCGGGGCTTCACGAACATCTACCGCGTCGAGTACGAGATCATTAACGTCGGCAGCCTTGTCGCGTGGCCCAGCGAGATCGAGGTGACGCCGGAGGCACTGCTAGAGGCGCGTGCCTTGCGCCGTAAGCGCATGCCGGTGAAGGTGCTCGGCGATGGCGAGATCACGCAGGCGCTGACGATCAAGGCCCACAAGTTCTCGGCCACGGCGCGGCAGAAGATTGAGGCTGCCGGTGGCACTGTTGTCGAGTTGCCCTGGGTGATCGAGCGCCACTCCCGCTCGCGCGGGCCGAACTATTCGATGCGCAACGCTGCGGCCAAGAAGGCTGAGGCGTAGCACCCGTGACGATGGGCGGCGACCGGCACAGGCTGGCTGCCGTCCATCGCGCATCGTCCAGAGGAAGTACAGATGCTCCAGGCACTTGTTCGCGCCATTCAGCTGCCCGATCTACGGCGGCGAGTCCTCTTCACGCTGGGGATGCTGCTGATCTTCCGCCTGATCGCGCACATCCCGGTGCCCAATATCAACCCCGGCGCGCTCGTGCAGCTGCGCGAAGCCCTGGCCTCGAACCAGCTGGCTCAGCTGCTGAATATCTTCGCGGGTGGCGCGCTCCAGAACTTCTCTGTGGCCGCGATGGGGGTCTACCCGTACATCACGGCGCAGATCATTATGCAGCTGCTCCAGCCACTCATCCCGGCGCTTCAGGAGCTTCAGAAAGAGGGCGATCAGGGCCGAGTAAAGCTGAATCGCTACATGATGTGGCTGACCATCCCGCTGGCGTATCTACAGGCGTATGGGCAGACGCTCACTCTGGAGCGCACGGTGAACCCGCAGGGCGTGGTGGCGCAGTCGCTGTTCCGCACCCCCTTTGACATCGTTGGCAACTTCTTCCCTACCTTCACTGTGCTCACTACGATGGTGGCGGGCACAATGCTGCTGGTGTGGCTCGGTGAGCAGATCAACGAGCGCGGCATTGGACAGGGCATCTCGGTGATCATCTTCGGCGGCATCGTCTCCGGGCTACCGGGCTTGCTGGTACAGGGTTTCCAGATCAGCCAGGCCGGTGACGTGGGCACCATTCTGGGCATCATCGCCTTCATCGCCATTGCGCTGCTAACGATCGTCGGGATCATTCTGATCCAAGAAGGCCAGCGGCGTATCCCCGTTCAGTACGCAAAACGGGTGCGCGGCAACAAAGTCTATGGTGGTCAAAGCAGCCACATCCCGCTCAAGGTGAATACGGCGGGCATGATCCCGCTGATCTTCGCCCAGAGCATTATCATCTTCCCTGGCATTGTGGCGTCGTGGTTCTATCGTGTCGGCGGCGAGGGCTTCGGCAACCAGGTAGCGGGCTTCTTCTTCAACACCTTCAATCCCACAGGGCAAGGCGGCGGCTGGGTGTACATAACCTTGTTGTTCCTGCTCACCGTAGGGTTTACCTACTTCTACACGGTCGTTATGTTCCAGCAGCAGGACATTCCCGACAACCTCCAGCGTAACGGGGGCTTCATCCCCGGCATTCGACCGGGTAAGAACACCGACCAGTATCTGAGCAGGGTGCTGAACCGGATCACGCTTGCGGGTGCCTTGTTCCTCGGTCTGATCGCGGTGCTGCCGTTCCTGACTCAGTCAATCACTGGCCTGCAGCTTGGGCTGGGCAGCACAGCGCTGCTGATCGTTGTGGGGGTGGCGGTAGATACGATGCGCCAGCTGGAGGCGCAGCTAGTAATGCGCGACTATGAGGGCTTCCTGTCGCGCTAGAGAAATCTGTCACGAGGTTGGCGGAGATATGGTATCATCTGGGGCATTGCGCGGCGGGCACGCTTGTGCAATGTCCTGGGCCGAGGGCAAACGAGCTCGGGATTGCACGTGAATTGCACGTAAACAGCTCTGGTCGTGCAGTGATGCGCGCAAAGGGAAGTAGCAGAGAGTGCCGATTATGACCACCAACGTGATACTGCTTGGGCCGCCAGGGGCGGGAAAGGGCACGCAAGCAAAGACGCTGAGCGAGCGAACCCTGCTGTCGCATGTGGCCAGCGGTGATCTCTTCCGGGCCGCGCTACGGGCGGGCACCGAGCTGGGCATGCTCGCCAAATCCTATATGGATCGTGGCGAGTTGGTGCCGAACGAGGTGGTCATTGAGATGATCCTTGAACGGATCGCGCAGCCGGACTGTCTGCCGGGCGTGATTTTTGACGGCTTTCCGCGCACACGTGAGCAGGCGATGGCGCTTGAGGCATCACTTGGCAAGCATAGCAGCAAGATCGACGCGGTGCTTTACCTGCGGGTGCCCAACGAAGTGCTGTTGCGGCGCATCGCTGGGCGTCAGACTTGCAAAACTTGCGGAGCTACGTATAATATATACTATTTCCCGAGCCATAGGCCGGGGATTTGTGATGCTTGCGGCGGCAAACTCTATCAGCGTAGCGACGACTCGATGGAGACAGCGCAGCATCGGCTGAATGTCTACTTTGAGCAGACAATGCCGCTGATCGAGTATTACAAGCGCCAGGGCCTGCTGCACGAGGTTGACGGGCAGGTTGAGATTACATGGGTGACGGACGCGATGCTGAAAACGCTGGTACGGTTCTTAGAGCCGTCGGCTCAGGCGAAGGAGTGATATGACCAAAAAGAAGGATGTGATCGAGATGGAGGGGACGATCACAGAGCCGCTCCCGAATGCCATGTTTCGGGTGGAGCTGGAAAATGGGCACGAGGTGCTAGCGCATATCTCGGGAAAGATGCGGATGAACTATATTCGTATTCTGAAGGGTGATCGAGTGCTGGTTGAGCTTTCACCCTACGACCTGACTCGTGGGCGCATCACGTATCGCTATAAGTAGTCTGTATTGCAAAAGGCTGTTGTCGAACGCAGCACGTACCGACGGCGTGAGTGTCGTCGCATGGAGGACGCGGGTATGAAGGTACGAGCTTCGGTTAAGCCGCGCTGCGAGTACTGTAAGGTGATCAAGCGTAAGGGTGTGATCCGTGTGATCTGCTCGCGTACGCCGAAGCATAAGCAGCGCCAGGGCTAAGGACGTTCACAGGTTGTGAGGCAGTTGTCTCACCGCTGAGCTTATCGCTAGAGGGACTTCATGGCACGTATCGCTGGGGTTGACATTCCCCGCAACAAGAAGATCGGGATCTCGATCACCTACATCTTTGGGATCGGGCGCTCGAATGGCACGGACATCCTGCGTAAGGCCAACGTGAACGCGGAGGCCCGCGTGCGCGACCTGACCGAGGAAGAAGTCGGTCGCATCCGTGAGGTCGTTGATCGCGAGTATCGTGTTGAGGGTGACCTGCGCCGCGAGGTGCAGCTGAACATCAAGCGCCTGATGGACATTGGCTGCTACCGGGGCCTGCGGCATCGCCGCGGTATGCCGGTTCGCGGGCAGCGCACCCGCACCAACGCGCGCACGCGCCGCGGCCGTAAGGGCCAGGCAATCGGAATCAAGAAGAAGGCGAAGAAGTAAGCTGCATGCAGCGGCTCTACTGCCCGCAGGTGGCTTGTGCCTCCTGTGGTTAGCGTGTGCGAAGCAAGGAGAACGGAATGCCTCCGAAGGGACAAAAAGCAGGTGGGGCGGCCTCCCGGCAGCGTGGCAAGCGCCGCGAGCGCAAGAATGTGCCGCGCGGCCAGGCCCACGTGATGAGCACATTTAACAACACGATTGTCACGATCACTGACCCGCAGGGCGCCGTGATCTGCTGGGCGAGCGCTGGGCAGAACGGTTTCAAGGGCTCGCGTAAGAGCACACCCTACGCCGCCCAAGTTACAGCCGACATCGCCGCTCGTAAGGCGATGGAGAATGGCATGCGTTCGCTTGAGGTCTTTGTAAAGGGCCCAGGCTCGGGCCGTGAGGCGGCGATCCGCTCGCTCCAGTCGGCTGGCCTGCAGGTGTCGGCGATCACGGACGTGACGCCCATTCCGCATAATGGCTGTCGCCCCCCGAAGCGCCGTCGCGTGTAGCGACGGGCCTGCCGCGCCGCTGCGCGTGGCGGTACGTGAACAATTTAACGGCGAGACGACCGCAGCTAGTACCGCGGGGCCACGGCCCTGGCGCCCACTGCGGGAAAGATGCTCTAGTAGAGCGTCGCAACAAGCGCCCATCTCGCCGCAGAAAAACCAGAGCGGGCATACAGCTGTTTGTCGCCCGCGCAAGGAAGGATTGCTAGACCATGGCGCGATATACCGGTCCCGTCGGCAAAATTAGCCGTCGGCTTGGCATTGGCATCTCTGAGAAGGGTCAGCGCATTCTCACCAAGCGCCCCTTTCCCCCCGGCCAGCATGGCCCGAATGCGCGGCGCCGTCAGGTGTCGGACTACGGCCTCCAGTTGCTGGAGAAGCAAAAGGTGAAGTATATCTACGGGCTGCTGGAGCGCCAGTTCCGCCGCGTGTTTGAGCAAGCCTCGCGCCGCAGTGGTGTGACGGGCGAGTATCTCTTGAGCCTGCTTGAGCGTCGCCTCGATAATGTTGTCTACCGGCTTGGCCTGGCCACCACGCGCGCTCAGGCTCGCCAGTTGGTGACGCATGGGCATATTACGGTTGACGGTCGCAAGACTAACATCCCCTCCTACACCCTCAAGGTCGGCCAGGTGATCATGGTGCGCCCCGAGAGTCGGCGCCTCGCCTACTTCAAGAATCTGGTTGATAGCGGCGAGCTGAATAAGTATCGTGCGCCCGACTGGCTGCGCCTGAGCGCCGCTGAGCTTTCGGGCACGATTGTGTCGCTGCCGCGGCGCGAGGACGCAGAGGGCGGGATCAACGAGCAGCTGATCGTCGAGTTCTACAGCCGCTAAGACAGCTTGTTGATTGCAGCTTGTTGACTGCAGATTGCCGAAACGGGCACTGCCCGGCGGTCGATCTGCAATCTCCAGTCGCGCAATTGTTATATGGAGGCGTGCCGTGCTGGACATCGCCATGCCTAAAATTGAAGTCGTGTCGGCGGCCGAGAACTACGGGCGCTTTAAGATCGAGCCCCTCGACCCCGGCTATGGCCATACCCTGGGCAACGCGCTGCGGCGGGTCTTGCTCTCGTCGATGCCTGGCTCTGCCGTGACGCGGATCAAGATCGAGGGTGTGTATCACGAGTTTGCCACGCTTGCGGGCGTCCGTGAGGATGTGACCGAGCTCGTGCTGAATATCAAGGGCATTCGTGTGCGCTCCGCAAGTGAGCTCCCCGTACGAATGCTGCTCACCAAGCGCGGCGCCGGCCGCGTGACTGCGGCCGATGTAGCCGTGCCGACCGGCGTGGATGTGGTAAACCCGGACCACTACATCTGTACCATTGATGCGGACGACGGGCGGCTTGAGGTGGAGCTGACCGTGGAGCGCGGCAAGGGGTATCTCTCGGCCGACCAGCGCGATATGGTGCCGATCGGGGAGATCCCTGTGGACGCGATCTTCACGCCAGTGCCGCGTGTGAACTACATCGTAGAGAATACGCGCATCGGTCAGGCCACCGACTTCGACCGGCTGTTGCTCGAAGTCTGGACGGACGGCACCGTGAAGCCCGGCGACGCGCTCGGCCACGCGGCGGGCGTGCTGGTGCAGTATAGCCAGACAATTGCCGACTTCAACCGCATCGCGGTGGAGGTGGATGATCAGCCTGTGCCTGAGGGCCTGACCATCCCGGCCGATGTGTACGACACGCCGATCGAGGATCTCGATCTCTCGACGCGTACCTACAACTGCCTGAAGCGCGCCGACATCACCAAGGTCGGGCAGGTGCTGCAGATGGACGAGAAGGCGCTGCTCTCGGTGCGTAACCTTGGGCAGAAATCGATGGAAGAGATTCGCGACAAGCTCAACGAGCGGGGCTACATCCCGCGCGCAGCTCAGGTTGTCGAGTAGCGATAGTTTTTGAAGCCAAGGGAATAGGTGATGGGTAGGGCGTCGCCCTGGTTATCACCGTTGAGGATAAGACAATGCGACACCGACACGCAGGGAAGCTGCTAAGCCGCTCGTACGAGCATCGCAAGGCGCTCTACCGCAACCTGATGATCGCCCTGATCGAGCATCGCAAGCTCACCACGACCATTGCGAAGGCCAAGGCCGTGCAGCCCGAGATGGAGAAGCTGATCACGCTCGCCCGTGAGGATACCCCCCACACGCGGCGCATGGTGCTCTCGAAGCTGGACAGCAAGGTCGCGATGCGCCAGATCTTCACCTTCGTGCCGCAGGATTACGCGGGCCGCAACGGCGGCTACACCCGCATCACGAAGCTTGGGCCGCGCCAGGGCGACGGTGCCGAGATGGCGCTGATCGAGCTGGTGTAGTGAGGAATATCGCGCTGCGCCTGGCGTACGATGGCACTGCGTTCATCGGCTCCCAGTGGCAGAGCCAGGGGCGCTCGGTGCAAGGGGCTGTCGAAGCCGCCTGGGAGAGTTTGACCCAGGAGCGCAAGCGTTTCAACCTAGCCGGGCGCACCGACTCTGGGGTCCACGCTCACGGCCAGGTGGCGAACGTAAAGACGGAGGCGCGGCATCCGCTCAACAATGTGCTGCGCGGCATGAATGCGCTGCTGCCGAAGGATGCGCGCATCCTGGCAGCGCAGGAGGTTGGGCCGGATTTTCACGCGCGCTACAGCGCAACCCGGCGTGACTATCGCTATCTGATCGATAATAGCCCAGTGCCGCTGCCCACTCTGCGGCATGTGGCGCTCCATGTAGCGCAACCGCTCGACATAAGCGCAATGGAAGAGACGCTGCCCACGCTGGAAGGGACCCACGACTTCGCCGGATTCACGGTGCAGTCGCCTGACCAGAAGAGCACAGTGAGGACGGTACACAAAGCCCAAGTTGCTGAGGTCGAGCTGTTTGGGCGGCGGCTGATCGCGATCGACCTGGCGGCCAACGCCTTTCTCCAGCATATGGTGCGCGTGATTGTCGGCACGCTGCTGCTGGTGGGGCGGGGCCGAATGCGGGCGGCGGAGCTTCAGCGCATGCTGGAGCAGCGCGACCGCAAGGCGGCGGGGCCAACCGCCGCTCCCCACGGCCTGACACTTACGTGGGTAAGCTACCCGCCCGAACTTGTGCGCTGGGACGACGAGCGGGCGTAACGGAAAACCAAGAAGGATAAACAACTGTGAAGACGTATCATCAGAAAGCCTCCGAGGTGCAGCGCGATTGGCTCGTGATCGACGCCAACGCCCAGGTGCTGGGTCGGCTCGCCTCGCAGATTTCTACCCTGCTGCGGGGCAAGCACAAGCCAACCTACACGCCCTCGATGGACAGCGGCGACTTTGTGGTCGTGGTCAATGTCGAGAAGATCAAGATCATGGGCAAGAAGTCCGAGCAGAAGGTATACTACCGCCACACCGGCTACCCCGGTGGGCTCAGAGTTACGCCATACAAGATGATGCTGGCCAAGCATCCCGACCGCATCCTGCGCAGCGCCGTGAAAGGCATGCTGCCGAAGAACCGTATGGGCCGCCGGCTGATGACCAAGTTGCGGCTCTACTCCGGGCCGACCCATCCCCACGCTGCCCAGCAGCCGACCGTCTGGACGCCGCTTTACACGTAGGAAAGGGTAGCTCTGCGGTGATTATTCATCGCTACAAGAGGCTGCCCCGATAGTAGGAGAGAGCAACACATGGACGCGAAGCGCTACTTCCAGGGTACCGGCCGCCGCAAGACTGCGGTGGCTCGTGTGCGCCTCTTCCCCGGCAACGGGGAGATCGTGGTGAATGGCAAGAAGCCAGAGGATTACTTCGGCCCCCGCGACCTTATTCAGCGCGAGATCCGCATGCCGCTACAGCTTACCGATAACCTGACCAGCTTCAACGTGCTGGTGAAGGTGCGCGGCGGCGGCGTGCATGGCCAGGCCGGCGCAGTCCGCCACGGTGTGGCCCGCGCCCTGCTGGATCTCGACCCCGACTTGCGCCCGACGCTCAAGAAGGCTGGGCTGCTCACCCGCGACCCGCGCGTGAAGGAGCGCAAGAAGCCGGGCCTCAAGCGCGCTCGCAAGGCGCCGCAGTACACGAAGCGCTAGGACAGATCGGCGAAGACGGTTCTTAGGCGCCAGCTTCCGAGAGGCTCATAGCTTCCCGGAAGCTTTGTGCTACAATGACGTAACATTTGGCTGGCAGGGGAATACGATGCGGGTGATCACGGGGCGAGCGAAGGGGCATCGGCTCAAGGCACCCAAGGGCCTTGGCACCCGCCCGATGCTTGACCGGCTAAAAGTGTCGCTCTTCTCCGTGCTGGAGAGCTACAGGCTGATTAGGGGGCACGTGCTCGACCTGTACGCCGGCACCGGCTCGCTCGGGATCGAGTTCCTTTCACGTGGCGCCAGCGCGGCCGATTTTGTGGAGCAGAGCGCGCACGTCTGCACGATTATTCGCGAGAACCTGGCGCATACCAAGCTCGCCGGGCTCGGGCGCGTCCACAATATGCCGGTTGAGCGCTTTCTGCTGAGCCAGCGCGGCGTAGGCCACTACGACTATATTATGATGGACCCGCCCTACGCCGACCCAGAGATCGAGCGCATGATCGCCTTAGTGCAGACGACCGGCATGGGCCACGACGGCAGCCTGCTGATCGTGGGCCACTCGCCACGGGTGACGCTCGCCGACGGTTACCCCGGCCTGTTTCGGGTGAAGTTTCGCCAGCTGGGCGATTCCTGCTTCTCGATCTATGAGCACGGTGCGGCGCCCGCCCCGGTACCCGAGTAGCCTACATCCCCACGAAGCCTATGCGTATCGCCGTCTACCCCGGCAGCTTCGACCCTGTCACGTACGCCCACCTGGACATCGCCGCCCGTGCGACGCGGGTGTTCGACAAGGTGGTGATGGCGGTGTTCGACCGGCCTAAGAAGAACTTGCTCTTTACGACCGAGGAGCGACTGGGTTTGCTGCGTACGGCGATCGGTGAGCTGCCACGGCTGGAAGCCACGACCTACAGCCAACTTACGGTGGAGTTCGCCCGCTTGATCGGTGCAGTGGCGATTGTGCGAGGCCTGCGCACGGTGAGCGACTTCGAGCAGGAGTATACGATGGCCCAGCTGAACCAGATTCTCGACCCCGAGATCGAGGTGGTGGTGCTGATGGCCAGCCGACGCTACGCCCATATCAGCTCCAGCGCCGTGCGGGAGATCGCCGGCATGGGCCGTGACCCGGTAGAGTTCGCGCCGCCGCCGATCATCGCGGCGCTGCGGCAGAAGTTCGCACAAAGGGGGTGACCACCATCGAGCTCGACGACCTGATCGATGAGCTGGAGGATGCGCTTGCCGAGGGCCGCAGGCTGCCCTTCAGCGGGGGCCGCCTGCTGGTTGACGAAGAGCGTATTCTCGACATCATCGACCGCATGCGGGTGGCGATCCCCGAGGAGCATAAGCGCGCCCGGCGGATCGTGCAAGAGCAGGAGCGCCTGATCGCCGAGGCCCAGGCCCGCGTTCAGCAGGTGCTAGAGGAGCGTGGCCTGCTAGAGGCTGTGGATGCCGAGCGGGTGCGGCTCTTGCAGCATGCCGAGCAGGAGGCGGCCCTGGTACGAGCTGGCGCCGATGACTACGCCCGCCAGGTGCTCGACGAGCTTGACGAGCGCCTGACGAAGCTTGTCACTAGCGTGCGCAATGGGCTCAGCGCCCTTGGCGGCGCTGGCGAAGATCCGCTGAAGCCAGAGTAGCCGGTCGTTCCAACGGAACCAGACAGCGACAAGCGCCTTGACAAGCCGACGCGGTGTCGCCTATAATGCGGCGTTTGCAGCGAGAGACCGCAGCAGCGCCGCACATAGACATATGACAGACCTTAAGTTTAATCTCGCGCAGCTGCTTCGTGAGGAGATGGGCTCTCGCCGGGACTACACGTTCAATGAGCAGTCGCTGGAGCTCGACGAGAGCCTCAAGCTGGGTGCGTACAGCGGTACTGTGCGCTTCACCCGCACCGCCAGTGGGGTGTGGGCGAACGTGAAGGCACAGGGCAGCGTCCGGATGCTGTGTGTACGTTCTCTGGAGGAGTTCGATCAGCCAGTGAGTATTGTATTCAGCGATCAGTTCCACTCGGTGATCGATGTGTTCAACGCGAGCACGTTGCCGGAACCGATCGAGGACGACCCGTTCTTTCTGGACGACCTGCACATGGCCGACATTGGCGAGGCGATCCGGGAGTATGCGCTGCTAGAGCTGCCGCTGAATCCGGTGAGCCCGGCATATCGTGACCGGCCAGTGAGTTACACGGTGCAGTCCGAGGGGCTTGAGGACGACGATGACGAGGACGAGCAGGCCGAGCCAGTCGAGGATTCGCTCGATGCGCTGAAAGCCTGGGCCGAGCGACATAATAGAAGAAATGGCAGGAGTTAAGCAATCATGGGTGCTCTACCGAAACGTAAAGTCTCGCGCCACCGCCGTGGCAATCGCCGCCAGCATCTTGCGCTCACCGCGCCGGTGCTGGTTACCTGCCCGAAATGTAGCGTGATGATGCGTAATCATTATCCGTGCAAAAACTGTGGCACCTACAAGGGTCGTCAGGTGATCAGAATCGCCCAGCCCGAGTAGCAAGCGTGTCGGCAGAATCTGGGGGGGTGGTCGGGCCAGCATACTGGTAGCACCGACCGCCCCCTTTGCTATATGGAGGCGCAGCCTTGAGCAGCCCACCCTACGCCGCGATCACCGGATGGGGCATGGCCGTGCCCCGCAGAGTTGTCACCAACGCCGAGCTCGCCCAGCGCATCGACACCTCGGATGAGTGGATCCGCACGCGCACTGGGATCGCCCAGCGCCACGTGGCCGACCCCGACGAGTTCACCTCGGTGCTGGCGACGAGGGCTGGGCGCGAGGCGCTGGAGCGGGCAGGCGTGGCGCCAGAGAGCGTCGACACCGTGATCGTCGCCACCTGCACCCCCGACCGTACCTTCCCCGCCACGGCATGCACTGTCCAGGCCAATCTCGGCATCCCGCGCGCTGGCGCCTTCGATATTGCCGCCGCCTGTAGCGGCTTCGTCTACGGGCTTAGCGTGGCCACCGCGTTGGTGAAGAGCGGCATGAGCCGGAGTGTGCTGCTGATCGCCGCCGATATCTTTACTCACTTTATCGACTGGAACGACCGCAACACCTGTGTGCTCTTCGGCGATGGCGCTGGGGCTGTGCTGCTCCAGGCCACCGATCAGCCGCGCGGCCTGCTGGCCTCGAATATCGGCTCGTGGGGTGAGGGCGAGACGCTAATGGCCGTGGACGCCGGTGGCACGCGGCAGCCCGCCAGCGCCGAGCTGCTAGAGGCGGGGCGTCAGTATGTCTACATGAACGGTCGCGAGATCTTTCGGCATGCCGTGCGCGGCATGGCGGAGTCCTCTGAGCGGGCCGTGGCCGATGCGGGACTAACGCTCGACGACGTTGCGCTGGTAGTGCCGCACCAGGCCAACGTGCGGATCATCGAGGCGGTGGCGCGGCGGCTGGGGGTGCCGATGGAGCGCTTCTTTGTGAACCTCGACCGCTACGGCAACACCTCGGCGGCGTCGGTGCCGATCGCGCTCTACGAGGCCGCGCAGCAGGGGCGTGTGAAAGCGGGCGACCTGGTGCTGCTTACGGCGTTTGGCGGCGGGCTCACCTGGGGCTCGGCGCTGCTGCGCTGGGGATGAGCGTGCAGCATTTGAACGCGAACCGTGTGAACGCGAACCGTGTGAACGCGAACCGTTTGAACGCGAACCGTTTGGACCACGAAGGGCGCGAAAGGGCACGAACCGCCGCGAACGCGAAGGCGCGAAGGTTACGGCGAAAGTGGTAAAGAACCCGTTTATCGTTACGAGAACTATGACGACTGCATGGATCTTTCCGGGCCAGGGGTCGCAGGTGGTGGGCATGGGGCGCGACCTGTACGAGCAGTTCCCGGCAGCGCGGGCAGTGTTTGACGAGGCTGATGCAGCGCTCGGTCTGCCACTGGCACGGCTATGCTTCGAGGGCCCTGAGGCCGAGCTGACGGCGACTGAGAACGCGCAGCCGGCCCTGCTTACAGTGAGCACGGCGTTGCTGCACGCGATCAAGCAGGCCCGTGGCGCGGCGCTGCCTGTGCCGCAGGCCGTAGCTGGCCATAGCCTTGGCGAGTACTCGGCCCTGGTGGCGGTTGGCGCTCTGAGCTTTGGGCAGGCGCTGCGCCTGGTGCGGCGGCGCGGTGAGCTGATGGCCGAGGCGCACGAGGGCAGCATGGCCGCCGTGATCGGGCTCGCCTCTGAGGTGCTGGAGCGGATCTGCCGCGAGGTGAGCGACTCGCTCTCGTCGCACCACGAGACGGCGAGCACGGTGGTGGTGGCGAACTACAACGCGCCCGACCAGTTGGTAATCAGCGGCAGTACACTGGCGGTAGAGCATGCCTCGCTGCTGGCGCGAGAGCGCGGCGCCAGGCGTGTAATCCCGCTCAAGGTGAGCGCAGCGTTCCATTCGCCGCTCATGCTTCATGCCGCCGAGGGGATGGCTCGCGCGATTGAGCTAGCAACCGTGCGCGCCCCACAGGTGCCCTTGATCGCCAATGTGACGGCGGAGCCGCTAATTACGGCGGACGATGTGCGGCGCGAAGCGGTGGCCCAAGTTGTGGCACCGGTGCGCTGGATCGCCTCGGTGCAGCGCATGGCCCACGAAGGCGTGACAACATTTTTGGAGCTTGGCCCCGGCAAGGTCTTGACAGGGCTGATCAGACGCATTGCACCTGAGGCCCAGCTGATCAACGTCGGGAGCGCCGACGATGTGCGGGCATTCATAGAGAGTAGCTGATGTCGTTCCACAACCAGGTGGCGGTGGTTACAGGCGGCTCACGGGGGATCGGGCGGGCGGTGGCCCTGGAGCTTGCAGCAGCCGGGGCCCGCGTGCTGGTGAACTACCAGCACAGCGCCGCCGCCGCCGCCGAGGTGGCCGGGCTGATCTGCCAGGCCGGTGGCGAGGCCCTTGTCTTCCAGGCCGATGTGAGCGACGAGCAGGCGTCGCAGGCGATGATCGAGGCGGCCCTAGCACGCTGGGGCCGCCTCGATGTGCTTGTGAACAACGCCGGGATTACCGACGACGCCCCCCTGGTGCGCATGAAACCCGAGCAGTGGCACCGCGTGATCGAGACCGACCTGACCTCGGTGTTTCTCTGTAGCCGCGCCGCGCTCCCCGCTATGCGCAAGCAGCGCTACGGCCGGATCGTGAGTGTGGGCTCGCTGGCGGGCCTTGCGGGCAACGTGGGCCAGGTGAACTACGCCGCTGCCAAGGCGGGCCTGGTGGGCTTCACGCGGGCGCTGGCGCGTGAGGTGGCCGCCGATGGGATTACAGCCAACGTAGTGGCACCAGGCTACATCGACACCGAGTTGGTTGATACGGTCTCGCCCGCGATCCGGGAGTGGGCGCTGAACGTGATTGCCGTGCGTCGCTTCGGCACGGCCGAGGAGGTCGCGGCTGCGGTCGGCTTCCTGGCCTCGCCGCGCTCGTCGTACATCACGGGGCATGTGCTCACCGTGGATGGTGGCTGGGTGATGCCGTAGGCGCGTTTGGACCGCGAAGGGCGCGAAGGCGCGAAGGTCGTGAAAGAGGGCGGTATGGATTTTACGGGGCAGGTGGCGATTGTGACGGGCGGCTCGCGGGGGGTGGGGCGCGCGGTGGTGTGCGACCTGGCCCGGCGCGGCGCCCGCGTGCTGTTCTGCTACCGCGAGCGCGCCGAGGCCGCCGAGGAGACCCTTACGCTCACGCGTGAGCTGGGCTGCGAGGTGGAGGCACTATGCGTAGATGTGGTGGACCCGAATGCCGGTCAGCGGCTTGTGGGGGCCGCCCTAGAGCGCTGGGGCCGCCTTGATGTGCTCGTAAACTGTGCCGGCAGCGCCGCGTTCGGTCCGATCGAGACGCTCGATATCGCGCGCTGGAAGGCCACCCTCGCGGTGAACCTCACTGGGGTGTACAACACCTGCCGCGCCGCTGTGCGCCCGATGATGCAGCGGCGCTACGGGCGGATCGTGAATGTGGCGGCGCTGCATGCCACCGGCGGCTTCCCCGGCCAGGCCGACTATTCGGCGGCTACGGGCGGCGTGCTGGGCCTTACCCGCTCGCTGGCGCGCGAGGTGGCGCCCTGGACTGTGACAGTGAACGCGGTGGCGCCGGGCTTCGTCGACACAGAGATGCTCGCCGTGACGCCGCCGGAGGCCAGAGGCTGGGGGGAGCAGATCATCGCGCTGCGCCGCGCCGGGCGCCCTGAAGAGGTGGCGAACGCGATTGTATTTCTTGCCTCACCCCTGGCCTCCTACATCACTGGGCACACGTTGGCTGTGGATGGTGGCTGGACGATGGCGTAATACAATTTTGGATTGGCGCTGGCGATGGCACAATTTTGCGGGACACATGGCAACGGCCGGAGGAAGATCCTCCGGCCCTGCGCTGAAACAAGTTTTGCGGCGACCTAGCCCAACGTACGTGCAGATCCTGGTAGGTCCTAACGTGCGTACAGTTCCTGATGGTTCCGACGTGCGTACAGTTCCCTACGTGATGACCGACGTGCGTACAGTGCTGTGTGGCCTCAAGGGCCCGGCAGACCTTCAGACACTTGTTTGGGCCTACGTATCTCGTGCAGACCCTTGGCTGCTCTGCCGATGGCTTGCGCTTTGGCGCGTGCCTGCCAGCTTTTGCGGTTGGGTGTGGCTCGGTCGTGCGTGGGTAACAGCATGTGTCCCGACGCAGTGAGCTTTGCTTTGAGAGGCGATCCCTTGACTCGCACAGCATCCGATCGCTCCTCAGCGATCCGGCGCTTGTCTGTTAGGCTCCCTGGCTGGCACCTTTGCCGCTGCCATTTCTCCTAACGTACGCTTCCCTGCACGCTCTTTGGTTTTACAAAGCGGGGGTTGCGCTTGTCTTGCGACCGCACGTTATAGGCTGTTCAGGTGCCCCTGGTGTATTGTCGTTCCCTTGAGGCTTCGTGATAATTATAGCATCACAGCGCCTAAAATCAAGAGTTTAATCGTGCCTTAACGATAGTATAACAATCTTTCGCGCGGCTGCGGCCTTATGGGGCTATGGTGCGCGCATGACGCAGCGCGATCATGTAGGAGATAGTGTAAAGGTTTTATGGAGCGTCTTGGGTGACACGCTCGGCCACAGCGCGCCCCGAGAGCAGCACCAGGGGGATACCGCCGCCGGGGTGAGTGCCGCCGCCCACGAAGTAGAGCCCGCGCACGCCGCGCGCACGCAGGGGGGGGCGCATAAAGGCCGAGAACGGGTTATTTGAGGCGAGGCCGTAGATCGCGCCGCCGGCGGCGTTGTAGCGCTCCGCGATGGTATCAGGCGTCCAGATCTGCTCGTAGGCAATCGCATCGCCCAAACCATCTAGGCCCATGCGCTCCAGCTTCGCGATCACCAGGTTGCGGTAGCCCTGGGCCTCGCGTTCCCAGCACACGCGTGGCCCCAGGGTGGGCGCGTTCACCAGCACAAAGAGATTCATGTGGCCGGGCGGGGCGTGCTGCGGGTCGGTAATTGAGGTGGCCGCCACGTAGATCGTCGGGTCGGCGGCGGGGACACCCTTGCGGAAGATGGCCGCGAACTCGCCGGGGTAGTCGCCGCTGAAGAAGATATTATGGTGGGCGAGCTGCGCGTACTGGCGGCTAACGCCCAGGAAGAGCACGAAGCCACTGCACGAAGGCTCCAGGCGGGCCAGACGGGCGGCCGTAGCCGCCTGACCGGGCACGAGCGCCGCGTAGGCGTAGCGCGGGTCGGCGTTGACGATCACCTGGGAAGCCTGGAGGTGCTCGCCGCTCGCCAGGCGCACGCCGCACACGCCGCCTTGTGCCTGTTCCACCTCGGCTACAGGGGCACAAGTCCGGATCTCGACGCCAAGCTCTTCTGCGAGACGCTGGAGGGCCACTGCGAGGGCGTACATGCCACCGCGCACGTACCAGCCGCCCTCAGCGAGCTCGATGTAGGCGATCACGTTGAAGGTGGCGGGCGACAGGTAGGGCGAGGAGCCGTTGTAGGTGGCGTAGCGGTTGAAGAGCTGGCGCAGGTAGGGGCTGCGGAAAAACGAGCGTACGGCGGAGTCCACGCTGCGTAGGGCGTCGATACGCGGGCCGTTCCAGACGAGTTTGGGGGTGAGCAGCTCGGCCAGGCCGTCGAAGGGCTTGAGCAGGAAGCTGTCGGCGACGGCGTCGTAGATGGTGGCAGTGTGGGCGAGGAAGCGAAAGAAGCCGGGCACGTCGGCGGGGCTGATGCGCGCGATCTCCTGGATCAGCTGGGGGAGGCGCTGCCAGGCGTTAAACGTAGTGCCGTCGGGCCAGAGATAGCGGCAGGTGGGCTCGATCTGGTCTAGGCTTAGGTAATCGCCCATGGAGCGACCGACGGAGCTGAAGAGCTCCTCGATCACCCAGGGCATAGTGAGCAGCGAGGGGCCGGTGTCGAAGCTGTAGCCCTGGGCCTGGACGAGGTTGAGCTTGCCGCCGACGCGCTCGTTCTTCTCCAGCACGATCACGCGGCGGCCTTGGGCGGCGAGGCGAATGGCGGCGGCGAGGCCGCCAAGGCCGGCGCCGACGATGATGATGGGGGGATGCATGATGTTCTCGACACAAATTGAGGGGCGAAGGGCGCCCCTTTGCACAAATGAGGATCGTTACCAAGTGGGGAGGGCTCCCGCTAGGGGCGCCCCGACGGCGCCCCAACGAGACGTTTCAACCAACGAAGATTGTTACCAACTCTTCTTCTGGCCTGGGATCTGGGCGCCGAAGATGCTGGGCGGCAACTTGAAGCCGTGGGCCTCTAGGCGCGGGGTAAAGCGCGGACGCACGCCGGTGGGCTTCATCTCGCAGATAACCTTACCCTCAGGCGACTTGCCCTGGATGTCGAGCTTGAAGATGTCCTGGAGCACTACCGTCTCGCCCTCCATGCCCTGCACCTCAGTGATGTAGGAGACCTTACGCTGGCCGTCGTCGAGGCGGGTCTGCTGGACGATAATGTCGATGGCGGAGGCGATCTGCTCGCGGATCACCTTGAGGGGCAGATCCATCCCGGCCATCATCGACATTGTCTCCATACGGGCGAGCGAGTCACGGGGGGTGTTGGCATGCAGCGTCGTGAGCGAGCCATCGTGGCCGGTGTTCATGGCCTGGAGCATATCCAGGGTCTCGCCGCCACGGCACTCGCCGATCACGACGCGCTCGGGGCGCATACGCAGCGAGTTCTTCACCAGGTCGCGGATAGCAACCACGCCGGAGCCGTCAACCTCGGGGGGTTTGGCCTCCAAGCGCACCACATGATCCTGGGCGAGCTGAAGCTCGGCGCTATCCTCGATGGTGACGATACGCTCGTCTTCGGGGATGAAGTTGGAGAGCACATTGAGCAGAGTCGTCTTGCCGGAGCCGGTGCCGCCGGAGACCACGATGTTGAGGCGGCTGACCACGCAGGCGCGCAGAAACTCGGCCATCTCGGGGGTCATCGAGCCAAAGCGGATCAGGTCGTCGACCTTGAGCTTATTCTTGGAGAACTTGCGGATGGTGATGGTGGAGCCATCGATGGCGCACGGCGGGATAATGGCGTTGACGCGGGAGCCATCGGGGAGGCGGGCGTCGACCATGGGCCACTTGCGGTCGATGCGGCGACCGAGGGGGCGAATGATGCGGTCGATCACCTTGAGCACGTGCTCGTCGTTGGCGAAGTGGAGCGGGGTAAGCGTGAGCTTGCCCTTCTGCTCGACATAGATACGGTCGGGGCCGTTGACCATGACCTCGGAGACTGACTCATCGTTGAGGAGCTGCTGGATCGGGCCGAAGCCCATCAGCTCGTCGCAGACCATGGTAAACAGCTCCTTCACCTGGTCGCCTGCGAGGCTCACCCCAGCCTGCTGGTAGACGCGGGCGAAGCGCTCCTGGAGCACGCGCTCGGTCTCGGGGGAGCGTTTGAGCTCGGCCTGGCTGCCGAGCGAGGCCTGGATGCGATCAACGCACCAGAGCGAGAGCTCGAGCATGCGTTTGAGGTCGGCGGGGCCGGTGGCATCCTGGGCGGTAGCGCCATTGTTGGCGAGGGCACCAATGGGTGAGCGCTGGTCGATCGGCGCGGAGGCGGGCATGGTCGTGGCGACGTGCTGGGGGGGCGGGGCGACGGCAGTGATGTTGGAGGCAATGGTAGTGACGGGCTCACTCGGCTGAGGGGCACCGCCACCGAGACGTTTTAGCAGGGACATTGCGGGTTCTCCTTAGCCCAGCTTCACGAAGTACGCCTCACAGGCGCGGTCGATCAGCTCTTTGGTCATCGCGGGGGCGATGCTACGATACTTCGCCTCGTCGAGGATCTGGTCGCAGATATCGCGGGGGTGGCAGGAGCGCAGGTCGCGGCCGACCTTCATGTAGTGCTCCTGAAGCAGATGGCGCAGGCCATCGTCGCTGTAGGGGATCTTCTTGCCCTTGCAGACAAGCTGGAAGATGGCACGGAACTCGGCGGGCGAGGGGTTAGGCACCTCGATCTTGTGGCGAATGCGGCGCAGAAACGCATCATCAACCAGATCCTTAGGATTAAGGTTGGTCGAGAAGACAATCAGCACATCGAAGGGCACCTGAAGCTTTTTGCCCGTCTGGAGGGCGAGGTAATCGTACTTCTTTTCAAGCGGCACGATCCAGCGGTTGAGCAGATCCTGAGGGCGGCACTTCTGGCGACCGAAGTCGTCGATCAGGAAGAGGCCGCCGTTGGCCTTGAGCTGGAAGGGCGCCTCGTAGACCTTGCTGACCGGGTCGAGGATCAGCTCGAGCTGCTCGAGGATCAGCTCGCCGCCGACAACAACGCGGGGGCGCTTGCAGACGAGCCAGCGTGCGTCGGGGAAGTGGCTGCCCGTAGCTGCGGGCGCACCGAAGGCTGCGGTACCCTCGCTATGGACGACCTCGTTCTTCTGGACCACCTCGTGGTTGAGCGGGTCGAAGATCTTGATGATCTGGCCGTCAATCTCGACCGTATAGGGGATAAGCACATAGCCGCCGAGCATGTTGGCGATACCCTCGGCGATGGTGGTCTTACCGTTGCCGGGGGGGCCATAGAGAAAGAGCGAGCGAGCGGAGTTGGCGGCGGGGCCAATCTTATCGAGCATCTTCTCGTTGACGACGACGTGACTGAAGGCCTGGCGGATCGACTCCTGCTCGATCGTCATGTCGCCGATCTGTTGGCGGGCGACCATGGCGAGGTACTGATCGAGGGGCAGAGGTGCGGGGCCGGCGTACTGGTTACGGTCGAGCACCTCGTGGACTTTGAGGCGGCCCTTGGTGGTGATAATGTACTGGAAGGAGCGCTCGCTGAAGCCGCCGTCGGCGCCAATAATATCAACATACTCTTCGAGCTTTAGGAACTCGAGCACCTTGCCGATCACGCCGAGGAAGGGGAGCTTGGACATCTCCTCGAGGCGCTGGCCGGTGATAGCGCCGGTGAAGTAGACGATCTTGAGCACAAGATCGGTGAGGAAGCCCATGGACAGCCCGGTCTCGGCGATGGAGGTAGGCTGAGCGGGGATGTCGGGCATTTTGTTGCTATCGCGGGAGGGCGAGGAGGGAGACTGGGAGGTCGCGATCTCGTGTAGCCGGAATGTCATCGGGCCTCCTTGAGCGCGAGGGTTGCCACGCGTAAGCTGTCGAGCCTGTAGTATAAACCCGTGCGTGGGGGATCGCAAGGAATGAGCGGATTGTTTGGACCGCGAAGGCGCGAAAGGGGCGAAGGGCGCGAACGCGAAGGGGGGCGTTTGGACCGCGAAGGCGCGAAAGGGGCGAAGGGCGCGAACGCGAAGGGCGCGAAACCACGAAGGGTTCGCGCCCTGGGAGGGTAGCTAGGGTGGGGGGCTACTCTTCCATATTGTCATCGTCGTCGCCCATGTCCTGGTCGATCTCTTCGAGGCCGAGCTCCTCCTCGTCGTCGCCGCCGGCGAAATCCTCCTCCATAGTCTCCGCATCGTCGCTGGAGTCGTCGTCGTCGAGGCTATCCTCGTACTCCTCGTAGCGCAGGCTGGAGACATAGGTGGCGCCCTCGCCGAGCTTGCCGGGGAAGGAGATCCGGTTGCGCTGGCTGGGGTCCTGGTAGGTCTCGCGGATAAGCAAGCGCACCATGCGCGGGTCGCTCTGAGCGATCGCGGCGAGGTAGCGGTTACCGCCGCCGATCAGCTCGGCGAGGCGCTGGGCGAGCTTAGGCTCCAGCCGGCCGATGACATTGTTGTCGGCGTCGATCACGTAGACCGTCTTACCCTCGACGCGGAAGAGCATCTTCTCGCCGGTGATCAGGGCGTCTACGGCGGGGCCCTTGGGCACATCGATCAGGGTCGTGATGGCAGTGCGGCCCGTCTCCGTGATAAACATGCGCAGATCGACCTGCTCACGGGCTTTGCGGTTCGCCAGGCCGCTCTCGATGCCGCGGGCGAGCAGGGCGTCGAGGCGGGCAAGGTTCTTACGCGCAATGCCGTTGGTGGGCTGGAGCTTCAGCGTGGTCTGGTAGGAGTCGTGGGACTCGGTGTACTGGCCGAGCTCCATGTATGCTTTGCCGAGGCGGTTGTAGGTGTCGGCGTCCTCGCCCGTGGTCAGGATCTGGCGATTCATCTCGAGGGCCTCGGCCCAGCGGTTGGTGGCAGCAAGCTCGACGGCCCTGCCTTCGAGCCTACGGCGGATACGCATCTTTTCATCTTGTCGGGACAAGGGTGTACTCCTCTTTGTTTACGCGAGGGGCGCCCACCTGGGGGCGCCCCTACGGGTTGCTTGCGGACAGGCGGGCCTACGGGGCGACGCGGCCCTGGAGCGACCAGGGGCCGGTGTGCGTGATCTGAACTTGGGCCAGACGGCCGGCCCAGTCGTGGGGGTGGGCGAAGAAGACGAGCTTATTGTTGGGGCTGCGTCCGCGCCACTTGCCCTTGCTCTCGCCCTCCACGAGCACCTCGACCGTCTGTCCGAGGAAGGGGGCTGCGCGCTCGGTGGCGATCTGCTCCTGGAAGCGATCCAGCTCGCGGCGGCGGGCTTCTTTCTCGGCCTCGGGCACGGCGAGCGCTGGGTTCTGCTCTTGCTCGGCGGCGAGCGTGCCGGGGCGGGCGGAGAAGGCTGCCACGTGGATCTTGTCGAAGCGCAGCTCCTCGCAGAGCGCGAGCGTAGCCTCGAAATCGGCGCGGGCCTCGCCGGGGTGGCCGACGATGATATCCGTAGTGAGCGAGACGTGGGGCATGGCCGTGCGGATCTTGCCGATCAGGGCCTTGTAGCGGGCCGTGGTGTAGCCGCGGCGCATCAGCTTGAGCACGTGGTCTGAGCCAGACTGCACAGGCAGGTTGATGTCGGGCATGCAGCGCGGGAGCGCGGCCACCTGGTCGATCAGGCGGTCGCTCATCCAGGCGGGGTGGGAGGTGAGGAAGCGCAGGCGCTGGAGGCCGGGCACGGCGTGGATCGCAGCCAGCAGATCGGCGAGCTGGGGGCGGCCAGGCAGATCGTGGCCCCAGGAGTCGACGATCTGGCCGAGCAGCGTGATCTCTTTGGCGCCACGGGCGACGATGCGCGTACACTCATCCACAAGCTCCTCGAGGGGGCGGGAGCGCTCGCGACCGCGACGCAACGGGATCACGCAGTAGGCGCAGGTCATGTTGCAGCCATACTGGATCGGCACATGCACCGAGACGGGCGGATGCGCCCAGTTGGCCACAGGGAGGGCAGGCTCGTCCAGCGTATAGATCGGGTTGGGGGCGAGGGCGACCACGGCGTCCACCGCCGAGGGGGAGACGAAGTGATCGACCATGGGGAGCTGGCGCTCGAAGATCGAGCGGTTCTCGGGGCCGACCATGCAGCCCCAGAGCACCACGCGCGTGTCGGGGAACTGGCGCTTGACGCGCACGAGCTCGCCGAGCTTGCCACGGATGCGCTCCTCGGCACTCTCGCGGACGCTACAGGAGTTGAGCACAATGAAGCTGGCCTGCTCCGGGTGCTGGGCGGGGCTGTAGCCCACACCCTGGAGGGCGGCCTCCAGGCGCTCGGAGTCGGAGACATTCATCTGGCAGCCCACGGTCCACACGTAGTAACGCCGCGCGCGCGGGGTGGCGTCGCGGTCGGGCGGGGGGCTGAGGGTCTGCTTATCGACGAGGAGAAGATCTTGCATGTAGGGTATAGGGTACAGGGTACAGGGCGGAACACACAGAGCACAGAGCACCGAGGGCCGAGCACAGGTTTGGAGTATAGGTAAAGATAAACCGCGGGTGTGTTGGTCTTCCCTGTGCCCTGTTCCCTGTCCTCTGTTCCCTCCTTTGCTACCAGACGATGACGGGGAGGCCGAACTCGATGCTTTTAGCGGCGGCGGTGCGCAGCATCTCGAGGCAGAGGAACGCCTCGGCGTTGTGTTTGATACCGGCGCTCACGAGCATGGGCGCGAGCTCGACGAGCTCGGCCTGGAGGCGCTGAGCAGAGCCGAAGAACGCGCTATCCTCCTCGCCATCCTCGTTCTCGAAGTTGAGCCAGACCGGCTTCTCGAAGTCGGCGGGGATGTAGTAGCTGTTGATGCCCTGGAGGTTGATCAGGTGGGCGAAGCGTGTTGTGGCGAGCTCGTCCCATATATCGGTGACGGTGCGGTCGAGATCATCATTGAGCACGGGGCCGTCTTCGATCACCTCGCCGATATCGTCGCCGCGCTCGAGGCGGGCGGCGAGGCGCGAGAGCTGGTAGAGGGCGCCCATGTTGGCGAGGCCGGCCTCCCAGACCTCGGTGCCGGGCTGGCTGATCAGATCAATGTCGATGCCCTCGTCGCGGAGCTGATCCTGGACGGCGGAGACCGACTCGTACTCCTCGGTATAGGCGGCGCGGTCCTCGTCGGGGCGCACCGTAATCATCGAGCCGACCACAAGGTCGAGCTCGGTAGGCTGCTCAATATCGCTCATCACCCCTCCTCATTGAGCGCAACACACGGCCACCAGTATACCACGCTCCGCGCTGAAGCGCTCCGCTATTCCTGATTAGGAAGGCCGCCTGCGCGGCCTCCCGGCGTGAATTGGGGCCAGTCTCCCATGACCGTGGGACAACGGGCGTGCTAGTATCGGGCGAAGATAGGTAGATCGTCTGCAGGGCATTGGTGTGCAAGCGCTGGTGGACGGTGGGTGAGCTGAAATATGGGAGGCGGAAGATGACGATCACGGTGAGCCGACGCGAGCTGCTGGCATGGACGGGACGCGGGCTTGGGAGTGCGGCGCTGAGCTTGGTGATAGGCGGGCTACGACCAAAGGATGCGCTTGCGGCGGGCGAGCCTCTGGCGCTCAGCCTGCCACCGCTTCCGTACAGCTACGACGCGCTAGAGCCCTTTATCGACACGCAGACGATGCTGCTGCACCACGACCGACACCACAACACGTTTGTGACGAATTTAAACACCCTGGCCAAGGATTACCCTGCGCTTCAGAGCAAGAGCATGGGCGACATCCTGGCAAATCTGGGCGATGTGCCGGCCAGCATCCGCACGGCGGTGCGCAACAATGGTGGCGGCCACATGAACCACAGCATCTTCTGGGCGATCATGGCGCCAAGCGGCGCGGGCGGCGGTGGCGAGCCGGTTGGCGCACTGGCGCAGGCGATCAACGCGCAGTTTGGCTCGGCGGCCTACCTGAAGTCGCTGGTGAACGCGGCGGGCCTGGGCCGCTTTGGCAGCGGCTGGACATGGCTGGCGAGCGACAGCGACGGCCAGCTGTATGTCTACAGCACGCCAAACCAGGACAGTACCTACATGATCGGCGACACGACTCTGCTCGGCAATGATGTGTGGGAGCACGCCTACTATTTGCGCTACAACAATCGCCGCGGCGACTACCTGAACGCCTGGTGGAACGTGGTGGACTGGGGCGCGGTGAATGCGCGCTACGAGACGGCGCTGAGCTAGGCGTTTCCGCCCGCTCATTTACCACAGAAGCACAGAGAACACAGAGGCCGAACGGCAGAATGATGGGCGCTGGATGCTCGCCTATATCATTAAAAGCAGATAACGGGGAGGCAGTGATGGCCACGATGCCGGTTGAGCGACGACGGAGTGTATGGCTGTTCTGGGCGGGCTGGGTAGCGGCGAACGTGCTGGGCTGGGTCGTGGGCCTGTATCTAGCGGTGGGCCTGGGCTGGGGGATCACGGCGGGGCTCGCAGGCGCAACCGGCGAGCTGGGGGCGATGCTTGTGGGCTGGCTGGTGGCCGGCCTCGTTGGGGGCGGCGTGATCGGTCTGCTCCAGGCGGCGGTGCTGAAGGAGCGCGGCGTGGCCTTCGGACGTTGGATTCTGGCAACGGCCCTGGGCCTGGGGCTGGGCCTCGCCACCGCGTTCCCGCTGCTGCTCGGGCTGTTCCCCGGCGACGGGCCCGACCCGCGCTCCGCGCTGATCCTGTCCATCGCCGGCCTCATCCTGGCGGCGGCGCAGTGGCTGGTGCTGCGGCGGGCCGTGGCGCGTGCATGGCTCTGGCTGCCAGCGGGCGCTCTAGCCCTCGCGCTCTTCTTCCTCGTCGGGCTGCTGCTCGGCGGTCAGGGCCGCGAGGTAATCGCCTTCAGCGCGGGCGGGCTGGTCTACGCCGCCATCACCGGCGCCGCACTGGCGCTGATCCTGCGCCGGGCGCAGACTGGTTTGTAAGGGAGCGGCACTGCCCTCAGGGGAAAGGCAAGCTTCCGCAGCGCCATGCTAGCGCAGGCATACGGCAATACCGAGCTCGCTTCAGGCAGATTGACAGCGGCGCCGCAGCAGTGGATAGTGAGCTATGCAGCGGAGGGCGCATATGGCGACGGCGAGCGCTGGGGTGCAGATTGGCGGCGCGGGACTGCGGGCCTGGGCGCGCGGGCTGGACAGGCGCGCGTGGACGACCCTTGCCGCCGCCGCACTGCTCGTCGGCCTGAGCCTGGCCCTGGCGCTCTACAGGCTCAGCCTGCCCTACGACGGCTACACACTCTGGCTGGACGGGTTCAGTGACTGGGGGGAAGGGCTACCGATCGCTGATGGCGAGAGCGAGCTACTGGCGGTGGAGGATCGTTACGCCGACGCGATCATCGCCGGGGCGCTTACGCTGAGCCCGCGCCCGCCGGCCACCTGGCGCATCGGCGAGGGACCGCTCTACCGCTTCAGAAACGCCAACGGCGCCTACGAGCGCCCCACATGGCTGCGGTTGGCGCCGTGGCGCCTGCGCACGACGAACCCGCTCGACCTCGCGCTCATGGCCTACCTGCCCCTCGCCGCCTACATGTTCGCCCGCCGACCGCGCTCGCTGCCGGCGCAGCTGCTGCTGATCTACGGCGCCCTGATCGTGGGCGGCACGCTCAACCGCATGGTGACCGACGGCTGGAGCGAGCTGCGGCTGGCCGATCTGTTCGACCGCTGGGCGTTCTGGCCCACGCTGCTGCTGAACCAGAACCTGTTTGGCTGGGCGATCCTGCTCCACTTCGTGCTGATCTTCCCACGACCAAAGCCCTGGCTTGTTCGCACGCCCTGGCTTGCGCTGCTGGCACTCTACGCCCTGCCGCTCGCCTGGTACATGGGGGCGGTAGCCTGGAGCGTCGCGAGCGCTCGGCCACAGGCATTCTTCAGCCTGGCCGCCGCAGCCCTGCTCGCGCTGCTCGGCCTGGGTGCGCCCCTCGCGCTCTGGAGCCTCTGGCATAGCTACCACAGGGCAAACGACGCAACGGAGCAGGCCCAGGTTGGCTGGGTTGGCGCGGGAATGGGCGCGCTCTTCGGCTGGGTGCTGCTGCTCTTCGGCGCCTTCGCCGTCGCCGAGCGGTCGCCGGAGTACCGCTGGTTGATCGACTGGATCTACAAGCTGGCGCCCCTTGCCCTGGTTGCGCCGCCTGCGTGCATTGCGGTGGCCTTCGTGCGCTACAGGCTGTTCGACGAGGAGGTACAGGCAGCGGCGACGCGCATGACCGCCGCGCTGCGGCGCTCACGCGAGGGCCTGGTGGCAGCCCGCGAGGAGGAGCGTCGGCGGCTGCGGCGCGATCTGCACGACGGTCTAGGCCCCACCCTGGCTGGCCTGACGCTGAAGCTGGACGCGGCGCGCAACACGCTGCCCCGCGACCCAGCGGGCGCCGATGCGCTGCTGCTGGAGCTGCGGGGCCAGATCCAGGGCGCCGTTGGCGAGATCCGGCGGCTGGTGTACGGGCTGCATCCGCCCGCCCTCGACCAGCTTGGGCTCGCCGGGGCCTTGGAGGAGCTGGCGGCGCAGTACGAGCCGGGGCTGCGCGTGGAGCTCGATCTGCCGGACGAGCTGCCCGGCCTGCCCGTCGCCGTGGAGGTGGCCCTGTACCGCATCGCCCAGGAAGCGATCACTAACGTGGCCCGCCACAGCGGGGTGAGCCACTGCCTGATGCGGGTGGCGGCGCGCCACGGCGAGCTAGAACTGCTCGTCGAGGATGCGGGGGTGGGGGTGGCAGTCGCGCAGCGCGCCGGCGTGGGCCTCGTGGCGATGTGCGAGCGGGCCGAGGAGCTGGGCGGTAGCTGCGTCGTAGAGCAGCGTGAGGGCGGCGGGACGCGGGTGCGCGCCGTGCTGCTGGTGGGATGAGCGGCGAAGTGACCCACCGATTTCCGGCCCATGCATCGTTCGTCGCCTCCGCAACAAACGGGCCGGACATTTGTGTAATCTGTGGACAGAAGTGAGCGGCGTTATGGAGCCAATCCGCATTCTGATCGCCGACGACCACCCAATCTTCCGCGATGGGCTGCGCGCCCTGCTTGCCTCGGTGCAGGGCATGGAGGTGGTGGGCGAGGCCACGAGCGGCGAGGAGGTGATCGCCCAGGCCGAGGCGCTCCAGCCCGATCTGGTGCTGATGGACATCAGTATGCCGGGCGGCGGTGGGATCGCGGCCACGCGGCGGATCACTCAGATGAGCCCGCACATCGGCGTGCTCATGGTAACCATGTTCGAGGACGATAGCTCGGTCTTTGCGGCGATGCGGGCGGGTGCGCGAGGCTACGTGCTCAAAGAGGCGGGCCAGGAAGAGCTGCTGCGGGCGGTGCGCGCGGTGGCCCAGGGCGAGGCGATCTTCAGCCCGGCCATTGCCCGGCGCATGATGCGCTACTTCGCCGCCTCGCGCTCTGGCCCCGGCGCCGAGATTCTTCCCGAGCTCACTGAACGCGAGCGCGAGTTGCTGACGCTGATCGCACGTGGCAAAAGCAACGGCGAGATCGGCGACCAGCTGGTGCTCAGCCCGAAGACCGTGCGCAACCATATCTCCAACATCTTTGCCAAGCTTCAGGTGACTGACCGAGCCCAGGCGATCGTGCGGGCACGTGAGGCGGGGCTGGCATAAGATTGTCCTGGCGTGGGTGGCAGGGATTGGCTGCATTGCCCGCGCATAGGGGGTATGGTAGAATTATAGTGCGTTGTATCTTCTTGCACGGGTCCTGTCGCGGCAGCACAGCGCGAACCGGCGGACCGCACGTAACAGAGGTGGTGGTATGGAAAAGTCTACCTTCAAGACTAAGGTAGGCCTGGCCCAGATGCTCAAGGGCGGCGTGATTATGGATGTTGTCACGCCCGAGCAGGCGCGGCTCGCCGAGGAGGCGGGCGCCGTAGCGGTGATGGCGCTAGAGCGCGTCCCCGCCGACATTCGCGCCCAGGGCGGTGTGGCGCGTATGAGCGACCCAGAGCTAATCATGGCGATCAAGGCGGCCGTAACCATCCCCGTGATGGCCAAGGCGCGGATTGGCCACTTTGTTGAGGCCCAGGTGCTCGAGTCGCTCGGCATCGACTATATCGACGAGAGCGAGGTGCTTACCCCGGCGGACGAGGAGCACCACATCAACAAGCATAAGTTTCAGCTCCCCTTTGTCTGCGGCTGCAAAAATATTGGCGAGGGCCTGCGCCGCGTAGCCGAGGGCGCCGCGATGCTGCGCACCAAGGGCGAGGCGGGCACCGGCAATGTGGTAGAGGCCGTGCGCCACGCCCGCGCCATATTCAGCGAGATCCGCCGCCTCCAGACGATGGGCGAGGACGAGCTATTCGTCTACGCGAAGAATATTCAGGCCCCGTACGAGCTGGTGCGCCAGATCGCGGAGACGGGCCGCATGCCCGTGGTGAACTTCGCGGCCGGCGGCATCGCCACGCCCGCCGACGCCGCCCTGATGATGCAGCTCGGCGTAGACGGCGTGTTCGTGGGCTCGGGCATCTTCAAGAGCGGCGACCCAATGAAGCGGGCGCGCGCGATCGTGGAGGCGACCACGCACTACAACGACCCGGAGATCATCGCGGAGGTAAGCAAGCACCTCGGCGAGGCGATGGTCGGCATCAACATCGATCAGATCCCGGCCGAGCAGCGCATGGCGCAGCGGGGTTGGTAGCAACCGAGGGGACAGGGGACAGGGGACAGGGAACAGGGCGCCGCGCAGGCCCGGTTCCGAACCCTGTTCCCTGTCCCCAGTACCCTCTACCCTTATGACAGTTGGCGTACTCGCGCTGCAGGGCGACTTCCGAGAGCATGTCGAGCAGCTGCGTCGGATCGGCGTCGCGCCGATTGAGGTGCGGCTGCCGAAACATCTGGCCGCCGTCGAGCGTCTCATTATCCCAGGGGGCGAGAGCACAGCGATCGGGCGCCTCCTGACGATCTACAAGCTGCTTGAGCCGATCCGCGCGCGGGCCGGGCATGATCTGGCCGTCTGGGGCACCTGTGCGGGGGCGATCCTGCTGGCCCGTGAGGTGCTCGACCAGAAGCAGGGCGGCCAGCCCGCCCTTGGCGTGATGGACATCACTGTGCGGCGCAACGCCTTTGGCAGCCAGCTCGATAGCTTCGAGACGCCGCTGGACGCGCCGGCCTTCGGTGAGGGCGCGCTGCCGGGGGTCTTCATCAGGGCGCCGCAGATTGTGTCGGCAGGCAAGGGTGTTGAGGTGCTGGCGCGACTTCCTGAGGGCGGGATCGTGGCCGCGCGCCAGGGGCGGCTGCTCGCCACAACGTTTCACCCTGAGCTTACGGGCGACACCAGGGTGCATCGCTACTTCCTCGAACTATGATTCGTTCAGTCGCGCCCGGCGACCTCTGGTCGCTGCGACGGAAGCCACGCAACCAGGTGCTGCTCTACACCGAGGGGCTGCTTGCGCAAGCGCACAGGCCCGCTTGGTTCGCGCTGCGCTGCATGCTCCAGGGCATGGGGCGCGAGATGAGCACCGTGATCTACAAGGATCGCGCGGGCGGCGGGTTGATCCAGGCGCGTGGCCGCAGCGGCCGCCCGGAGCAAGACGTCGTCTATATGTCGACGTTTGGGGCGCCTGCGCTGCGCGCCCCGCGCGACTCCGAGCTCTGGTACCACCTGCTGGAGCGCCTGAGCGCGGACGCAGGCTACCATCATGTGCAGCGGCTCTACGCCGCTATTCCCGCCCAGCACAACGAGGTGCGTGAGATCTTCCGCCAGCTCGGCTTCCAGGCCTACGCCCACGCCACGATCTCGCATCTTTCTGGCCCCGACTGGGATCAGGGCACCACGCTCGCGCCCATGCGCCACCAGTCGCGGCGCGACCACTGGGCCATCCACAAGCTTTACGGCGCCACCACGCCGCACACCGTGCAGCACGCCGAGGTGCGCAACGCTCGCAACTGGGCCCTGCCGATCTCGAGCGCCTGGCGCGGCGTGCGCCGTGCGGCCTGGGTGCTCGGCCCCGACGACAACCTCTTCGCCTATCTGCGCCTGTTGAGTGGCCCCTCGGGCCATGTGTTTAGCATATTGATCCGGCCCGACGCCCGTGATGCCGCAGTTGATGTGTTGCGCTTTGGGCTGGCGCAGCTTAGCGATCCGCGGCCCGTTTATCTCCTGCTGCGGGAGTACCAGGGCGAGCTGCTCGCCCCCGCAGAAGACCTGGGCTTCCAGCCCATCGGCGAACAGGCGCTCCTTGTGAAGAGCACCGTGGTCCCCGTTCGTCGGCCGTTGCTCGTGCCCGCGCTCGAGCCCGGCCTGGAGTCGCAGGTATCAGCCCCTCGCATCTCCGCGCCGAGAGAGGTCTCACAACTCTATGTCAGAACCACGTGAGCTTGCCGACGATCTTCAGCCCGACGATATTCAGCTGCTGCTCAACGCGCTCCCCGCGCATATTCAGGAGGCGATCACCACCAGCGAGGACACCTCGGACGACCTGCTGGAGATCGTGATGGATCTGGGTCGGCTGCCCGAGGCCCGCTACCGCAGCAAAGAGCAGTTCCTCAGCGAGCGCGAGGTGACGCAGGCCGAGATCGATGGGGTGATCAGCCGGATCGGCGAGTTCGGCGAGGACAACCGCGCTGGCATTCCGCGCACGCTGCACCGCATCTCTGGCATCCGCAACCGCCGCGGCCAGGTGATCGGCCTGACCTGCCGGATCGGGCGCGCTGTATTTGGCACCGTGACGATCATCAGCGATCTGGTGGAGTCGGGCCAGAGCATTCTGCTGCTCGGCAAGCCCGGCACCGGCAAGACCACGCTGCTGCGCGAGACGGCGCGCGTGCTGGCCGACGAGCTGCGCAAGCGTGTGGTGATCGTGGACACCTCGAACGAGATCGCTGGCGATGGCGACATCCCGCACCCTGGAATCGGGCGGGCGCGGCGCATGCAGGTGCCTCGGCCTGCCGAGCAGCACGCCGTGATGATCGAGGCGGTGGAGAACCACATGCCCGAGGTGATCGTGATCGACGAGATTGGCACCGAGCTGGAGGCGATGGCGGCGCGCACCATCGCCGAGCGCGGCGTGCAGCTGGTTGGTACCGCTCACGGCAACACCCTCGATAACCTGATGGTCAACCCCACGCTCTCCGACTTGGTGGGCGGCATTCAGGCCGTGACGCTTGGCGACGAGGAGGCGCGCCGCCGTGGCACCCAGAAGACGGTGCTGGAGCGCAAGGCGCCGCCAACGTTCGACGTGCTGGTGGAGATCCAGAGCTGGGACAAGGTGACGGTGTATGACGATGTGGCGGCTGCGGTGGACGCCATCCTGCGCGGGGAGGACCCGCCAGCGGAGGAGCGCTCACGCGATGCTGATGGCGTGGTGCAGAGCACGCCAGTGCAGCGTGAGATCATCGACGCGCCAGCCTTTGGGCGACGCAGCGGTGGGCAGCGGGGCAGCAGCGAGCGCACGGGCGGGCGCGGCGGGCGCGGCGGCTTTGGCGGCTTCGGCGGCCCCGGCGAGATGATGGGCAGCTCGGGGCCGCGCATGCGCGAGCGGAGCGCGAGCAGCGTGGGCGTGAGCAACGGTGGAGTCGTGAGCAACGGTGGAGTCGTGAGCAACGGTGGAGTCGTGAGCAACGGTGGAGTCGTGAGCAACGGTGGAGTCGTGGCGATCAGCAATGCCGGCAGTGTGAGCGTGGGCAACGGCAGCAACGGCAATGGCGGCCAGGCCACGCAGCGCATCTTCCCGTTTGGGGTGAGCCGCAACCGGCTGGAGACAGCGATCGAGCGGCTGCGCGTTCCGGCCGTGATCGTGCGCGACATGAAGGACGCCAGCCTGGTGATGACCCTGAAGAACTACTATCGGCAGAGCGGGCAGCGGCTGCGGCAGGCCGAGGATCAGGGCGTGCCGGTGTATGTGCTGCGCAACAACACGATCACGCAGATGGAGCGGCAGCTGGCCCACGTCTTTAATCTGCGCGAGCCCGACACCGAGGAGAGCCTGCCGGCCTCGCGCCGTAACGACGAGGGTGGGATTGTGGAGGACGCGATGCTGGAGCTGGAGCAGGCGATCACGCAGGTGATGAACGGCGAGCGCAGCGCCGTGGAGCTAGCACCGCGTAGCAGCTACATCCGCCGCCTGCAGCACCAGATGGCCGACCGCTACAATCTGCGCTCGGAGAGCCGAGGCGAGGAGCTGAACCGGCGCGTGCGGATCTCGCGCTGATGCAAGGGGACAGGGAACAGGGGACAGGGGTAGTAGGGGGCAGTATGCTGCGCCCCAACGCAAGAGCGTGTATAATAAGTGCGCGAAGATCACACAAACGGAATGGGAATGGGCGTGTTCATCACCTTCGAGGGGCCAGAGGGCAGCGGGAAGAGCACCCAGGCGCGGCTGCTGTACGAGCGGCTTCAGGCCTTTGGGTTCCCGGTGATCCTCACGCGTGAGCCGGGTGGCACGCGCATCAGCGAGATGATCCGCCGCATCCTTATGGACCTGCGCAACACTGAGATGGCGCCCACCACCGAGACGCTGCTCTTCTCGGCGGCGCGCGCCCAGCTGGTGAGCGAGCTGATCCGCCCCTACCTCGCCACCGGCGGGATCGTGCTCTGCGACCGCTACGCCGACTCGACTTACGCCTACCAGGGCTATGGCCTTGGCCGCGACCTGGAGGAGCTCCAGGCGATCACCGCCGTGGCCACGGGCGGCCTGCTCCCCGATATGACGATCTACCTCGACCTGGACGTGGAGGTGGGCCTGCAGCGTAAGCGCAGCGTCCGCGAGCGCGCCGAGCACTACCGCGAGACAGGCGAGAACCCCACTGCGGCCCCCAAGCCCGAGTGGAACCGCCTCGACGCCCGCGATCTGGCCTACCATCAGCGCGTGGCGGCAGGCTTCACCGAGCTGATGCGCCGCGACCCTGGCCGCTGGCGCAGCTTGTCGGCGGAGCAGCCTGTGGATGTGATCGCCGAGGCGATCTTTCGCGAGATCGAGCCTCTGCTCCAGTATGTGTCACCCCTGCGGACCCACGGATGAAGCTGATCCTCGCCATTGTTCAGCACCAGGATGCCGCCTCGCTTGTGGACGCCCTCACCGAGCAGGGCTTCCGGGTTACGCGATTGAGCAGCCAGGGCGGCTTCCTGCGCGAGGGAAACGTGACGCTGATGCTCAGCGTCGATGATGGGCAAGTGAACTATGTGATCAAGGTGGTGCGCGAGCACTGCTCGACGCGCACGCGCTATGTCTCACCGATGCCGCCTATCGCGGAGTCCGGCGAGTTTTACCCGCCCGCGCCGCTTGAGGTACAGGTGGGTGGCGCAACGATTTTTGTGCTGAAAGCGGAGACGGCGAAGCTGTGAACGAGAGACGGTAGACGGTAGACGGTGGACGCTAGGCCGTGCGAACGGGTCACTGCTAACCGCCTATCGCCAACTGAGGTTGAATGGAAGCGATTCAGGACGTTTTAGCGAATCTTATCCCCTTGCTCCAGGTGCTTGGCGTGTTTATTGGGGCCTACCTAGTGTTGATCTGGGCGGCCTCGGTGCTCTGGGCCTACCGCGATATCCGCCGCCGCAGCGAGGATGTCTCGGTGCAGGTGCTGGCCGTAAGCCTGGTGCTGCTGATGCCCTTTGTCGGCATCCCGCTGCACCTGATCCTGCGCCCTCCACAAACCCTCGCCGAGAAATATGAGCGCGAGCTGGAGCAGGAGTATCTGCGGCGCGACATCGAGGAGAAGTATGTCTGCCCCGAGTGCCAGCGCCCGATCGAGCCCGACTTTCTGATCTGCCCACACTGCCACACAGGCCTGCGCCGCCGCTGTATCAGCTGCGATCGCGTAGTGGATCTTACCTGGAGCGTCTGCCCCTTCTGCGGCGACGACGGTAGCAGCAGCGCCAGCCGCCAGGCGCCCACCGTGGCCTCTGCGAGCTACCCGGCGCTGGCGCGTGAGGAGCTGACACGGTGATCGGGTGACCGGGTGACACGGTGACACGGTGACACGGTGACACGGTGACACGGTGACACGGTGACACGGTGACACCTCACGGTGCCGATAGGTGTCACCGTGTCACCTGGTCAGCCCCGAGCGCAGCGGGGGCCGGTCACCTGGTCACGGAAAAGGGTCGAGCATATGCCGTCCATCACTGATGTTGCCGGCGTGCTTGTGGGCCACGCCCATGATTCTGTGGCGCTCACCGGGGTGACGGTGCTGCTTACGCCTGAGGGGGCGGTGGGCGGGGTGGATGTGCGCGGCGGTGCGCCGGGCACTCGCGAGACGGATCTGCTGCGCCCTGAGAACGCGGTGCAGGAGGTTCACGCTGTAATGCTGGCAGGCGGAAGTGCGATGGGCCTGGACGCAGCGGGGGGCGTTGTGCGGTGGCTGCGCGAGCAGGGCCGTGGCTTCGATGTCGGCGTCACGCGCGTGCCGATCGTGCCCGCCGCTGTGATCTTTGACCTGATGCTCGGCAGCCACGAGCGCTTCCCCGACCCGGCGATGGGCTACGCCGCCTGCGTGGTCGCCAGCAGCGCCGCCCCCGATGAGGGCTGCGTGGGCGCTGGTATGGGCGCCTCGGTTGGCAAGCTGCTCGGCCCGCTCTCCGCGATGAAGTCCGGTGTGGGCAGCTGGAGCGAGCTGCTGCCGGATGGCACTACGGTCGGCGCCCTGGCTGTAGTGAACGCCTTCGGCGATGTCTGGCGCGAGCATGGGCCGATGCTTGCCGGCGCCCGCGACCCAGAGCGCGGCGTGCTCTCCAACACGCTGACAATGCTGCGCGATCCGCGGCTGCTCCCGGCCTTCGGCGGCACACGCAGCCGCGAGGGCCAGAACACCACGCTCGCCGTTGTCGCAACCGACGCCCGCCTCACCAAGGCCGAGGCGACCAAGCTCGCCCAGATGGCCCAGGATGCGCTGGCGCGCACCATTCGCCCGGTGCATACGCCCTTCGATGGCGACGTCGTCTTTGCGCTCGCCACGGGCCGCCGCCCTGCCCCGCCGCTTGTAATCCTTGGCAGCATCGCCGCCGATGTGCTGGCCCGCGCCATCGAGCGCGCCGTGCTCGCCGCCACCAGCACGGGTGGCCTCCCCGCCGCCCGAGATCTTCAATAAGGGGACACGGCCAGGCGTTTTATCCGCAGATGACGCAGATTCCCGGCCCATTTTTGGCCCCAATGGGCGTTGGCTCGGGAGGCTTGCTCCCCTGTACGCTGTCCCCTGCCCCCTGTTGCCTACGTAAACAGCACTTCCACGTCGTCCCGCGTGAGGCTTTTGAAGACGCCGCCCTCGGCCGAGATGATCTGGGCCACCAGGGCGCGCTTCTGATCCTGGAGCTTCAGGATCTTCTCCTCCACCGTGTCCTTCGTGATCAGCTTGTAGACGAAGACCGGCTTGGTCTGCCCGATGCGATGGGTGCGATCGGTGGCCTGCATCTCCACCGCCGGGTTCCACCAGGGGTCCACGTGGATCACGTAGTCGGCGGCGGTAAGGTTGAGGCCCACGCCGCCCGCCTTGAGGCTGATCAGGAAGAAGGGCAGCTCGGGCGTGCTCTGGAAGCGATCCACCTCGGCCTGCCGGTCGCGGGTGGAGCCGTCGAGGTAGGCGTAGGGGATGGCACGCGCGTCGAGGGCCTCGCGGATAATCGTGAGCATCTGCACGAACTGCGAGAAGATCAGGGCCTTGTGGCCCTCGGCGCGCAGCGTGTCGAGCGTCTCCAGCAGCAGCTCGAACTTGGCCGAGGTGCCGCGGAACTTCGCGTCGACCAGGCGGGGGTGGTTGCAGATCTGGCGCAGGCGCAGCAGGCCCTCCAGGATCTTCATGCGGGCGTCGTTCATGCCGCCCTCGTCCTCCATCAGGCCGAGCAGCATGGAGCGGTAGTAGTCGCGAGTTTTGGCGTAGAGCTTGCGCTGGGCCGGCTCCATCTCCACGATCAGGAGCTCCTCGCTGCGCGGCGGCAGGTCGAGCGCCACCTGATCCTTGGTGCGGCGCAGAATGAAGGGGAAGACCATCTTGCGCAGGAAGTTGGCGGAGTCGTCGTCCTGCTTGCGCTCGATCGGGTTGGCGAACTCCTCGCGGAAGTAGTCGAGGTTGCCGAGCAGGCCGGGGTTGAGAAACGCGAACTGCGACCATAGCTCCAGCGTGCTGTTCTCGATGGGCGTGCCCGTCAGGGCCAGGCGCTGCTCGGCCTGGAGCAAGCGGGCGGCCCGCGATGTCTCGGCCATTGGATTCTTGATGGCCTGGGACTCGTCGAGGATGATCAGGCGGAAGTTGTAGCTGCGCAGCAGCGCCACATCGCGCAGCATAACGCCGTAGGTGGTGAGCACAAGATCGTGCTCGGAGAAGCCCTCGGCCTCGGCGATGCGGCCTTGATCGGCGTGGATGTAGACGCGCAGGTCGGGCGTAAACTGGGCGGCCTCGCGCTGCCAGTTGAAGAGCAGCGAGCGCGGCATCACGATCAGGGTGGCGGCGGCCTTGGGCTCGCGCTCGTAGATCGATTGGATGTAGGCGAGGGTCTGGATGGTGTTGTGGCAGAGCATGCCCTCGGCCACAAAGTTGTGGTGCTGCTCGATCTCCAGATCGTAGACCCAACCGTCGTACGCCAATGGCTCGACCGACTCGATCTTGCAGTAATGAACCTCCTGCCCGAGCAGGTGCGCGAGCCGGGCGCGATCGGTACCAAGCCGCTGCGTGTCGAGCTGAGCGTACGCGGCCAGCGTCTGTCCGGTCCACTTTGATGGCGCCAAAGCGCGATACACCTGCTCGCTCGCGCCGCTGACAATGCCGTCGATGCTAGCCACCACGTTGCCGAGGCTGCCACGCGAGAACTGCTGGGAGCCGTTCAGGTAGACGGTGTTATGCATGCCGAGGTGGCGTACGGGCAGCCCTGTGGTTGCTACAAGCTCGCCGACAATCTCGGAGGCGGGAATGCCTTCGACGTTCGTGTTGCATGGGAGCGCACAGAGGTCGTCGAGGCGGGCCTGCTTTGCGGGATCGCCAAAGCCGACCAACTCGGCGTAGCGCCGTGCGGAGCTGCCGCCGATAAGTCCAATGTAGTAGGTACGCTTGATGCGCAGCCCGTTGGTGGCCCACTTCTGCTTTGGGTGGACGCGCATCCAGATGCCGAGCCGCCGCAGGAGCGTGCTCACCTGCTTGATCAGCGTCTCCGAGGCGCTGGAGAACTCGATGCCGCGCCCGCCCTGCATCACGCTGCCCTCAGCGTCGAACATGTGGCGCAGGAACAGCCTGATGCTGGCGTCGTCCGCGCGCATGATGAAGTCGGGGATGGACTTCTGCGCCGACCCCTCGGCGATCTGCCAGGCCAGGAGCGCGACGAGATCGGGATCGACTGGCTCGCCTTCCCAGACCAGGCGCGACGGCACGCAGACGTAGTCGCCCGGCTTAAGCTCGTTCGTCCAGCCATCGCGGCCGAGCAGGCGGTGGGCCTGCGTGATCGTGATGCTGCTGCCGTCCTCCAGGCGCACGGTGCGCAGCTGCTCGCGCACTTGCTGCCGGTACAGGCGGCGCACCTGAGCTTGGACGATCCGCCCGCTGCGCTCGTCGATGCTGTTGACGGTGAGTGGCGCTGTTGGCTCGGCCCACTCGCCCTCGCCATCGAAGCGCGCCGGGCCAGCGTAGCGCTCCCAGATGCTCGCGGCGGTTTGCAGCGTCCCATTGAGGTAAATGAGCGAATCCGCCCCTAGGCACTTTCCTGTTCCCATATCGTCCGCCAAACAGCCGCCGAAGCCGTAGCGGCCCAGGAAATGGAGCCAGTCGTAGCCAGACTTCTGGTAGGGGCGCAGCTCGCCGACGAAGCCGCGCGGTAGCGGCTCGGGCTCGATGCCAGCGAAGCCCTTGAGGCGCTCGCGGCGCTCGGCGAAGGCGGCGTCGGAGGTAGCGCGGTCGGCGTCGGCGAGAGCCTGGTCGAGCAGGGCGAGATGGTGGCCGGAGAGGCGTATGCTGTCGCCGCTATCCTCGGCGAAGGCGAAGAGATGGCGGTAGCGCTCGGCCCACTCCTCGGGGATCTGGCCGAGCGAGCCGTCGGCGAGCTTGACGTAGCGCTCGCGGCGCTTGATGGCGCGCTTGAGATCTTTGAGCGGCAGCAGCTGCTCGCCGAACTGCACCACGGCGTCCACGTCGAACCAGTCGATGCCGGAGCTGACGTTGAAGGAGATCGTGGGCCGGTTGCGGTTGACGCGGGCGAGGGTGAGGGCCTCCTCGCCGAAGACGGTGAAGCCTGCGGCGGCGAGCTTGGGCACCTCGCGTAGCAGAAAATCGATGGGGGCGACGCTTTTGCGCAGCAGGAACTCGCTGGGGTTAGCGCCGCGCTTTAGCCCGAAGCCAGTGCTGAGCGCCTGCCAGGCGGCCTGCTCGGCGTCGGGGTCGCGGGCGACGCGCACAAGCGAGGCGGCGCCGGGCTTGCGGCGCGTGCTCGCCTTGGGCAGATGCTTCTCGTAGGGCAGCTCCACGCTGTCGTAGCCGAAGCGCAGCTCTATGCCCAGGTCGCTCTCGCGCTCGCTGAGGTAGACGCGGGACTGAAGCGGAGCCGCGAGCTCCTCCCAGCTTACGGCGTCGCCGCGCACAGTGAGGTTCTCGCTGAGCGGGAGGAGATACTGCTCAAGGAAATCGTTCTCCTCGGCGGCGGGGATGCGCACCAGGGGGTAGCCAGTGATCACCTCGGGGCTTACGCCAGTCTCGTTGATGCGGAACAGCTGGCTGTCGATCAGCATCCAGAGCGGGTCGCGACTCACCATGCGGGCCTGGCCGGGGCGCACGGTTATGGCGCGGCCGCCGACGACGATGCGGAAGCTGGCGGCGAGGCCGCTGCTATCACGCGCGATGTCGAGCTCGACGATGGCGGGCTCGTCGTGGACAAAAATGCGCCCATCGGCGAGGGGGGCTGCCTCGTCGCCGGCAAAGACGAGACAGCCAGGCAGCATGGCGAGCACGGCGCTGAGCACCTTGGTGCCGGAGTACCAGTAGCCGTAGCTGCCGCCCGCGCCGATGGCGCTGTTGGCGGCGGCGATCGCGGCGGGCAGCATCTGGGGGTAGCCGTCGGGGGTGATATGGCTGCGCATCGCCTTCACGTGCGGGTGAAGCTGGTTCTGCGCTATAGCCGACGCGATAGTGTCGGGGTCGCCGCCATGGTTGGTGGGCAGATGCTTGCCGTTGAGCGTGTAGGGCGCGATGGCCCAGGCGTTGCCGCGCTCGATCAGGCTGAAGAGGATAGCGTTGCCGCTGGGCGGGGGGGCGCTGCGGCGCGCGGGCGGCTGGATGGCCTTGTCGAGGATGGCCTTCCAGACGCTGGGGGGATTGACGCGCAGATAGTCGCGCAGGGCGTAGAGCGCGGCGGCCTTGTGCTTGCAGGTGCCCCAGCCGTAGCTTTGGGGGCAGGTGCAGGTAAGATTGACATAGTTGCCAGAAAGGTAGACGCGCACCTGATTGGGGGGGCGCGGCGGCTCCTCGACGCTGATCAGGGCGCTGGTGGCGGCGCTCTGCTCAACCTTTGTCTGGCCTTTGCTGTAAAGCTCGTCGCCCTGTTTCTTGAGCTGCGGTGAGAAGCTGAGCAAGAGCTGATCGACGGGCAGTGTATCGGCGGTGAAGACATAGACCATGGGTGCAACCTGCTTTACAGAAAGAGCGCTATATAGTGTAAGCGCGAGTGGCCCTGCGGTCAACCTCGACAAAGCGCTGCGCATCGGGTACAATCGCCGCTCCTATGAGATGCTTCAAACCTCTTGCGCTGCTGCTTGCAGCTCTGGCCTTTGCGGCCTGCCAGGTTGAGGGTGGCGTGGCCCGCCCTACGCCTGAGACTCCCGCCATCGCCGCAGGCCCGCCCACCGCCGCGCCTGTGGGTAGCGCCACCCCTGCTGCCACCACGCCCGCTGCGGCCAGCTCCGCCGTGTCGCCTACCCCAGAGGAGACGCTTGCGCCGATCGTGAGCGACAGCGGCGTGCGAGTGGGGCTGCTCGCCGACCCCGGCGACCTACTGCCCTACCACGACGACCCTGCCGACGAGCGGGCCACCGCGCCGATCAGCGAGCTGATCTTCCCGGCGCCGCTGCTGCCCGTGAGCTACAGCTACACCAGCACCGGCGTGCTGGAGCGCGTGCCCAGCGTGGAGAACGGCGACGTGGCGATCAATAGCGTAGAGGTCTACCTGGACGCTACGGGCGCCATCACCGCCACGGCCACCGGCACGATCACGCAGGTGCAGCAGATCAGCGTGACGTACCGCTGGAGCCGCGAGCTGAGCTGGTCGGACGGGGTGCCGCTCACCGCAAGCGACTCGCTCTTCGCCTTCGAGCTGGCCCGGCGCGCGAACCTCGGCCAGGAGGCCGCGAACAAGCTGGCGCTGCTTCAGAGCTATGAGCTGGTAGACGACTACACTACACGGGCGCTGCTCAAGCCCGACTTCACTGACCCGGCCTTTCTTACGATGTACTGGGCGCCGCTGCCGCGCCATCTGCTGGAGGCGAGCGACCCGGCCGAGCTGCGCACGGGCGAGTTCGCGCTGCGGCCTGTGGGCTACGGCCCCTACATGGTGGAGCGGCGCGATCAGGGCAGCCTGCGCCTTGCTCGCAACCCGCACTACAAAGGCAACCCCGGCACAATCGACACGGTGAGCTTTATCTTTCGCGACAGCGCGGACTTGCTGCGCAGCTCGGTGGCGGGCGGCAGCCTGGATGTGGCCGTGCTCGATCAGCCTGCGCCCGAGCTGCTGGACGCATTAAACGCGGACGCGCAGAGCGGCACGCTCCAGGTGAGCGCCGTGGCCAGCCCGATCTGGGAGCATCTCGATTTTAATCTGGACGTTCCGGCGCTTCAGGAGCTGCGGCTGCGCCGCGCCATCGCCCACGCCATTGACCGCGAGGGCGTCGCCCGTGAGCTGTTTGGCGAGTATGGCGCAGCGCTAGAGAGCTGGATCGTGCCCGACCAGTGGGCGGCGGCGGCGCCCGAGCAGCTTACGCGCTACCCCTACAACCCGGACGAAGCGCGCCGCCTGCTAGATGAGGCGAGCATTGTGGACAGCAACGGCGACGGGCTGCGCGAGCTTGGCGGCCAGCCGCTCACGCTGAGCCTGGTGACGACCCAGGGCTCGCTGCTGCGGCTCAAGCTGGCCCAGCGGATCGCCGAGAGCCTGCAGGCCGTGGGCATCGGCGTGTCGGTGCAGGAGATGCCAACCACGGCGCTGTACAGCAGCGAGGGGCCGCTCTTCCGCCGCACCTTCCAGCTAGCGCTCTTTGCCTGGATCGCGGCGCCCGACCCGCGCGGCTGGGAGCGCTGGAGCTGCGCCGGGGTGCCGAGCGAGGCGAATGGCTGGACGGGCAACAACTTTCCTGGCTGGTGCTTCTTCGAGGCCGACCGGGCCATCCGCACGGCCACCACCTCGCTGGATCGGGCGGAGCGCGAGGCGGCCTACCTGCGCCAGCAGCAGCTCTTTACCCAGGAGCTGCCGGTGCTGCCGCTGTTTCAGCGCGTGGATGCGGTGCTGGTGGCACAGACGCTTACCGGCGTGCAGGCCGACCCGACGGCGCCAGTGACATGGAACCTGGCGACGTGGGCGCGCAAGTGAGGTGGGGGCGGTATGTTATCCACAGATGGCACAGATTTCCGGCCATTTCTGGCCCCCAGTTGACGCGTTGTGTTACCATAGGTACACTTTTAGATACCCACATGCACATGCTGTGTGACGGCTAGAAAGGCAATGGCGTATGGATCGCTTGGTTGGAGATGTGATGCATCGTGGCGTCCTGACGTGCCTCCGCGAGACGCCGATTCAGGATGTTGCCAGGCAGATGTCGGAGCAAGACGTGAGCGCCCTGGTGGTGGTGAACGATGAGGGCCACCTGATCGGGCTGATCTCCCGCACCGATCTAGTGAACGCGCGGCTGTACGAGCAGTACTGGAAGCACTGGCGCGGGCTCACGGCGGGCCATATTATGGTCACTGATGTGGTCTCGGTCCACACCAGCGACTCGATGCAGGAGGCCAGCCGCCTGATGATGGAGCGGCGCATCCATCGCGTGGTGGTGGTCGAGGCGGCCGGCGAGGGCGTGCGACCGATCGGAGTCGTGTCTGTCACCGACGTGGTGCGCGACATAGCCGACGAGGACTGAGCGGCTGCTCACACGTGGATAAAGTCGCGGATCGTGGCGACCCAGATGATGAGGCCGGCGGCGATGATGGCGGCGAGGGCGGCGTAGGCGGCGATGCGACCGAGGCGGCCACGGCGCCAGAGCGCGTCGAGCGCGACGCCCGCGCCGAGGCAGAGGGCGGGGTAGAGGAAGATCGCCCAGCGCACGCCCTGGTCGGCCAGCGTGAGCAGGGCCAGAGTGAGCGCGCTGCCCAGCCACCAGGCCGCCAGGAGCGCTCGCAGCGGCGCCTGGGGTGGCGCAGGGCGCAGCAGGACGAGTAGAGCGAGGCCGGTGAGGCCGACGAGGCCGAGCAGTGGCGGCAGCGGCACGCGCCGATCTTCGGGCGGGGCGAGGCCCGCCAGGGCGCGGGCGGTGTCGCTGATGATCTGGAGCGGCGGCGTGCCCTGGCCCTCGGCGCGAGGGCCGCGCTCCGCAAGCAGGCCCAGGAAGAGCGGCGCGCTGTAGAAGAGCAGCAAGGCCAGCGCAAGGCCCGCCGCAGCGCCAAGCGTAAGCCGCAGCGGATCCACCGGCCCGGCGCGCCCGCGCAGCCGCCCCAGCCACGCCAGACACCAGGCCGCGCCCACCAGCGCCCCCACCGACAGCGTGACCCCTGAGTGGGCGAGCAGGGCCATTGCCACGGCGGCGGCGAGCAGGACGATGGACGGTGGGCGGTGGACGGTGGACGGTGGACGGTGGACGATGGACGGTAGACGGTAGGTCGGGCACCGTCCACCGTCCACCGTCAGCTTGCACCAGCCCCAGCC
>ENA-ORBV01001482-ORBV01001482.1-microbial-mat-metagenome-genome-assembly--contig:-NODE-1482-length-52018-cov-55.632314_pt1 | contig 52018 bp, 42 predicted proteins | sample MGYA00237777_ERZ505514 | MGnify/ENA primary metagenome ERZ505514 (study PRJEB26160, sample SAMN06269048) | microbial mat metagenome | isolation source: Oligotrophic lake microbial mat | place... | reverse complement strand
TTCACGGCGACTGGCGTCGCCGTACGCCGAGCTGGGGCTCGGCGGCGCTGCGGGCGTGATTCGTTCACGGCGTTGGGCGCCACGCCTGCGCGAGCGAATCGAGCAGAGGCACGCCGGGGCATCGCACCCCCGCGCACGCACCAATTCGTGCAACCCACTGCTGCCCCCTGCAAGGCCGCGTCGCGGCCGATCTGCTCCCTCACGCTCGCGTCGCGGCCGGCCTCAGTTCCCAAACTCCTTCCGCAACGTCTTCAGTCCACGCTCCAGACTCTCGATATGTGTCGCCTCATGAGCGGCCGAAATCTGCACGCGGATGCGGGCGTGCCCCTCGGGGACGACAGGGAAGCCGAATCCGATGGCGAAGACTCCGAGTTCGAGCAGTCGCCGACTCATGGCGATGGCCTTGGCGGTGTCGTGAACGATGATCGGGCAGATCGCCGTCGGAGAGTCGAGCACGGTGAAGCCGGCAGCGCGGATCGCGGCTCGTGCGGCCTCGACATTCGAGCGCAGCCGGGCCACCCGCTCGGGTTCGCGCATCACAATCTCGATGGCCCGCTGCGCCGAACAGGCCACGGTGGCCGGCAGGGCATTCGAAAAGAGCGTGGGACGACCCCGTTGCAGGAGCATGTCGATTCCGGCGCGGCTGCCGGCGATGTACCCTCCGGCAGCGCCGCCGAGGGCCTTGCCGAGCGTGCCGGTGATGAAGTCGATTGCGCTTCCGGGCAAACCCCAGTGCTCGTGCGTGCCGCGACCAGTCTTCCCCATCACTCCGGTCCCGTGCGAATCGTCGACGACCAGAAGCGCCCCGAACTCGTCGCACAGGTCGCGCATCGCGGGCAGGTCGGCGATGTCGCCCTCCATCGAGAAGACGCCGTCGGTGACCACCCAGATCACGCCGGTCATCTCCGGATTGTCACGGGCCTCGACCAGCTTGGCGCGCAGCGCCGCGAAGTCGTTGTGGCGATAGACGGTCTTGAGCAGCCCCTTCTTGATCACCGCCGCGAGACGCACCCCGTCGATGATCGAGGCGTGGTTGAGTTCATCCGAAATGATGATGTCGCCGGGTTCGCAGAGCGTCGGGAAGATCGCTTCGTTGGCATTCCAACACGAGCTGAAGGTGTACGAGGCCTCGACGTCGTAGAACCGGGCGATGGTCTCTTCGAGCTCCTCGTGGGCCGTGAAGGTTCCGCAGATGAATCGCACCGAGGCGGTCCCGGCCCCGAAGCGGCGGATTCCCTCGATGGCCGCCTCGACGACTGCGGGGTGGTTGGCCAGCCCCAGATAGTTGTTGGAGCAGAAGCAGGCGACCTCGCCGTACTCTCGCAGCCGGATGGTCGGCCCCATCGGGCCCTCGATCATCTGCAGGCTCTTCAACTGCCCGCTTTCCGCCAGGCGAGAGAGGGTCTGCTGAGTCCGCGAAGCGAAGAGATCCGGGCCGGAGAGGGACGTGGGCATGGCCGCGATCGTACGACCGCCGCGGCATGGGGAGCAGCACTGGGAGCAGCACTGGGAGCGGCACCGGGAGTAGCACTGGCTGCGGCACTGGCTGCGGCACTGGCTGCGGTACTGGCTGCTGCATTGGGGGCGGCCCGGCGCGACCCGAGCCCCCGCGGCCGAGGCGGGTGACGGGTCGCCGAAAGACCCGAATCCGAGGCGGGGGTTGACCTTCCGCCGGAGTTCTCGCTATCCTCCGCGATTCTCCGCAGTCCGCAGCCCCCCTTTGGATCTTCCGCCATGTCTCGCGTTTGCCACTTCACTGGTGCCAAGACCCGTTCTGGAAACAGCCTCCGCTACCGCGGCCGCGCCAAGTACCTCGGCGGCATCGGCAAGAAGATCACCTCCTGCACCGGCCGGTCCTTCAAGCCGAACCTTCAGATGGTCTCGGCCGTGATCGACGGCGCTCCGGTACGGATCAAGGTCTCGACCCGAGCGATCCGCCAGGGCCTGGTGACCAAGCCGATGCGCCGCAAGTACAACTACACCCGCAAGCTGAAGGCCGCTGCGGCCGCCTGAGCCGGCGGACCGAGGTCCGAGCGACCGCCTGGCGTTCGAGGACCGTGCGGGTCGGGTCGGCGATCCAGTTGACCTCAAACTAGGACCTGTTTCTTCGAGCATGCGTCGAGCGAGTGTTCTTTCGCCGCGCCTGTCAAGGGTGAAGGGTCGAATTTTGGCCTCCTCCGTTTGACCTCCCACTGCTCTGGCGTAGCCTTTATCCGTCGTCCAGCTCGACTGAGGTTCATCTGCTCCAACCGTCCCCGGCACCCGACCTTCGGGTCACCGTCCGGCACGCTCGGTATGCAGGAACAATTCACTTTTCGCGCCGGCGCCACGAGTTCAGGAACGCAAGCTGCCGTCGACGGGGCTTCTTCAGTGTGACTTCGCACTCCTCTCGAGGTGAGGAATCGGGTCGTTGAAACGATCCTGCTCACCGCGGGCGGTAAGTCACTTCCGAGGAGTTCCCGAGCGCTCCCGTTCGTCTCGCACCGCGTTGGGACCGCGTTGGGACCGCGTTGGGACCGCGTTGGGACCGCGCGGGGACTGCGCGGGGACCGCGCGGGGACCGCGCGGGGACCGCGCGGGGACTGGGTGGACTGCAGCGAAGGACTCGTCCGACGAGTCCCGTCGCAGAATGGCCGCAGCGTGACTGACTTCCGTTTCGATCGCCCCGAATCGTCGACTGCACGAATGAAACCTCCCGCGTGACACCCTCGAGCGACAGCAATTCATCCGGTGGACTTCGAAGCGACGCGGATCGCGATCGAGTGCTGGCCGCCACTGATCTGGCCGCGCTGATCGGCGAGCATGTCTCGCTCAAGCGGCGCGGTCGCGAGTTCGTCGGGTTGTGTCCCTTCCACGACGATCGAACCCCGTCGCTGGCGGTTGTCACCCACAAGGGCAGCGCCTTCTACAAGTGCTTCTCCTGCGGCGCCGCGGGAAATGCCATCACCTTCGTGATGGAGCACCTCCGCATGGACTTTCCGGGAGCGCTCCGCTTCCTCGCCCAGCGGGCGGGGATCACGCTGGCACCTCCCAGCCGAGCGGCGCGGCGCGATGGCGAGCCTCACGTCGACCGCGACGCACTCATCGAGGCCAACAGCACGGCGCTGGTCTATTGGCGCAAGCTCCTCAACGCGGCCCGCGCCGGGCGCAGCACCAGTCCGACCGCAACCGCCGCGACCGCGATGCTGACGGAGCGGGCCATCGACGACGAGATGGTCGAGCAGTTCCAGCTCGGCGTGTCCTCGGACTCGTGGGACGATCTGGTCGAACTCGTCAAGGCTCGACAGCTCGACCAGGGCGCATTCGTCGCCGCGGGCCTGCTGAAGCGCCGGCCGAATGGCGAGGGCGTCTACGACGCCTTCCGCAACCGCCTCATCTTTCCGATCTGCGACGAGGCCGGGCGAGCCATCGCCTTCGGCGCCCGCAAACTCGATCCGGCGGACGAGCCCAAGTACCTCAACAGCAGCGAATCGAACGTCTTCAACAAGTCCCGCACGCTCTATGGCCTGCACCTGGCGCGACGGCCGATCATCGACGCCGGCGAGGCGATCGTGACCGAGGGCTACACCGATGTCATCGCCTGTCACCGCGCCGGATTCCGAAACGCCGTCGCCACGCTCGGCACGGCCCTCACCGCCGACCACGCCCGAGTGCTCCGCCGATTCTGCGAGCGGGTGACGCTGCTGTTCGATGGTGACGAAGCCGGGCTCAAGGCCGCCGAGCGAGCCGCGGGGGTCTTCTTCGCCGAGCCCATCGAAGTGGACGTCTGCGTCCTTCCGGATGGCCTCGACCCCGACGATCTCCTGCGCCGCCCCGACGGCCGCGAGCGCTTCGCGGCGGCGATGGCGGCGCGCATTCCGATTCTCTCGTTCCTGCTCGATCGCTTCACCGAAGGCCTTGCGGCGGCGACCTCGATCTCGGCGCGGCAGCAGCGCATCGAGGCGTTTCTCGGACGCCTGGCCGAACTCGGTCTCAGCTCGGCCACGCCTCTCCGCCGCCGGCTGGTGCTGGAGGAGCTCGCACGCCGCGTGCGCCTTCCGGTCGCCGACCTCGAGGCGGCGATGCCCGCAGCTCGATCGGCGCTGCGACCGGCCCGGATCGAAGACGAGGACCAAATGGAGGGCAAGTCGGAGGCCCTCGCCATCGACGACGCTCCCGCATTCGAGGAAGTCCCCACGTCGACCGCGATGCAGCGTGCCGAGGGCGATCTGCTGGGGCTCCTGCTTCGGCATCCCGAACTCTGCAGCGAGCGGGTCGACGCCGGCGATGGGCACCGTCTCCCGGTCGTCGAAGCGTGGCCCGCAGCCATGTTCTCGACGCGCTCCAGCCGGTCGCTGGCGCAATCGGTCCTGCCACTTCTCGAAGAAGCCCTGGCGACGCACACCGAAGTCGGCATGCAGACGCTGCTTGCAAACCTTGCCCAGCCTGCGGCGCGAGCGCTAGCATCGGACCTTTACCTGGTTGCGGACAAGCGAACCGCTGGACGGCTCGAAACTGCAATCGAACTCCTCCATCAGACCTGCGCGGCGCTCGATGCCGCTCGACGCCGCCGCGGTGTCGATGAGCCCGATCGTCCACCATTGACCAACGATCTCGAGGAAGCGCAGCGCCGACTGACTCTTGCCAGGCAGCGTGGACACGATCCCGCCGCATTCACCCGTTTCTCCTCCCGCTGAGCGGGGCAGGCGACTGGACCATGTCCCTCGCGTCCCCCGCTCGGAATCCTGCCAGTCCTTCCGCATCGGAGCCACAGACGTGACCGTGCCGATTCCCGATCTTCATCCGCCGCTTCGCGAACTCATCACGCTCGGCGTGACCCGCAAGTGGATCAGCTACGAGGAGCTCAACACCGTGCTCCCCGATCAGATGGTCGATCCCGACAAGCTCGACGAGCTGCTCGTCCTCGTCGACGAGCTCGGGATCCTCATGATCGATCAGCCCGAGGTGCGGCGCAACAACTACACCACCTTCCAGGCGCCGCTCCAGACCGAGCTCAAGTTCCAGCGCGACGATCCGCGCAAGGCCCCGAAACCGACCAAGATCCGCATGGTCGACGAGGAGGCCGAAGTCGAGGACGGCGAGCCCACGGTCGTGGTCGTCGAAGAGGAGCCGGGATCGGAGATCGAGGAGGAGATCCTCGACGACGCCGAGGCCCAGGCCGTGGTCGAACAGGCCATCGCCGAGCAGGGCTCGAAGCGGATCGACGATCCGATCCGGATGTACCTCACGCAGATGGGAACGATCCCGCTGCTGACCCGCGAGGAGGAGATCCGCCTCGCGAAGAAGATCGAGACCACGCGGATGATCTTCCGTCGCCGAGTGCTCGAGAGCGACTACGCCGCAAGCCAGGCGGTCGACATCCTCCAGCAGGTCCACGACGGCAACCTTCCCTTCGACCGCACCATGCGGATCTCGACCGCCGAGGAGAACGCCAAGGACAAGGTGGCGGCGCGGATCCCCTTCAATCTCGGCACGGTCCGCAAGCTCCTCTCGCTCAATCGCGACGACTGGGAGTCGCTCGAGGCCCCCAACTGCTCGGCCACGCGCCGCGCGGAACTGCGCAAGCAGATCGAACGGCGCCGTCGCAAGGTCGCCACCCTGCTCGAGGAGTGCTGCCTGCGCACCGGTCGCATCCAGCCGCTGCTGCGGAAACTCCAGGCGGTCCACCGCAAGATCCGCGATCTGCTGCGGACCATGCACAAGGCCGAGAAGCACCCCGATCGCTACGACCCCGAAGATCTCTACGTGATCAAGGAGGAGTTCGACGGGCTGCGCTCGCTGGTGCTTGAAGATCCCGAGCAGCTCGAACAGCGCGTCCGCGGCATCGAGCGGGTCTTCGGCGAATACGAGCAGGCCAAGCGCGATCTCTCGGGCGGCAACCTGCGACTGGTGGTCTCGATCGCCAAGAAGTACCGCAACCGCGGGCTCCCCTTCCTCGACATCATCCAGGAAGGCAACACCGGACTGATGCGGGCGGTCGACAAGTACGAGTACAAGCGCGGCTACAAGTTCTCGACCTATGCGACGTGGTGGATCCGACAGGCCATCACCAGAGCCATCGCCGATCACGCCCGCACCATCCGCGTTCCGGTCCACATGATCGAGACCATGAGCAAGCTGCGGAACATCCAGAAGCACCTGCTTCAGGAACTCGGCCGCGAGCCGACCGTCGAGGAGATCGCCCTGCGGGCCAAGATGCCCGTCGAGGAAGCTCGTCGGGTGATGAAGATCTCGCGCCATCCGATCTCGCTCGATCGTCCGGTCGGCGAGAGCGAAGACAGCCACTTCGGCGACTTCATCGAGGACGAAAGGCAGGAGAGTCCGTCGGAGAGCGCCACCAGCGACATGCTGCGGGCCCGCATCAACGACGTGCTCAAGACCCTGACCTATCGCGAGCGCGAAATCCTGAAGCTCCGCTATGGCATCGGCGACGGATACACCTACACCCTGGAAGAAGTCGGGCGCATCTTCAAGGTGACCCGCGAGCGCGTGCGGCAGGTGGAGAGCAAGGCGATTCGCAAGCTCCAGCATCCCGTGCGTCGACAGCGGCTGGCCAGCTTCCTCGGCGGCGAGGAGTAGGAGGGAGCAGGAGACTGTTTCAGAGCGTCCGCGTTGCCGAAGCCGCAGCCGGCCGCAGGCAGGGCGAGTTCTGAAACGGTCACGAGCGCGTCGAGGCGGATCCCGACGAATCCCACTGCGCCGGAGAGGCCAGGGCCTCCTTCAGGAGCGCGCGGTAGGTGCGCGCGGGGATTTCGATCGCCCCGAACTGCTCCATGTGCGAGGTCACCATCTGGGTGTCGAGCAGCCGGAACCCGCCCGCGCGAAGGCGCTCGACCAGATGGACGAGGCAGACCTTCGACGCGTTGCTGCCTCCGCGCTCCGGCCGCGCGAACATCGACTCGCCGAAGAACGCTCCGCCGAGTCGCACGCCGTAAAGCCCGCCGACCAGATGTCCCTTCAACCACGCTTCCACGCTGTGGCAGTGTCCGAGCGCCGCCAGTTCCTCGTAGGCGTGCCGCAGGGCGGCGCTCATCCAGCCGCGATTCGAAGCCGAGCGGTCTCCGGCGCAGGCCCCGATCACCTGGCTCACCGCGCTGTCGACGCGGATCTCGAAACGCTGCTGCCGCACAAGCCGTGCCAATGTGCGTGGCACATGGAACGAATCGAGTGGCAGGACCCCGCGCGGCTCGACCTCGTACCAGTCGATCTCGCCGCGCTCCGGATCGGCCATGGGGAAGACGCCCTTGCTGTACGCCGCGAGCAGCAGGGCGGCCGTCGGGCACTGGGGATCAAGTGGTTTCACATCAGCTTCCTGGAACGGCGCACATCGGCGTTTTCCCGGTTTTTCCGAAGGCTGGACACGGGACCAGTATCGTAATCGTCGCCTTGAGCGAGTCGTCTGCCCGGCGTGCCGGGAGGCGTCCACCTCCGTCAGCGTCTGACGGTCAAGGTCCTTTCCGGGAGATCACTTATGTCAGCGCAGCATGCATCACTTCAGTCGGCGAGCGGGCCCATTCAAGGCGCAGGTGCGGAGTCGACCGCGCTCCTCGCACTTGGTTCAACGACCTGCCGGGGCCTTCGGGCCACCCGAATCATCGCCGCAGTCGCGGTGTCGGCCCTCTTCGGCGCCACCCTCGTCGCCGCCGCCCCCGCCAAGAACACGAGCGGCGTCGGGAACCGCGACGGGGCGAAGCCGTCGCCGACCGTCTCCGCAGCCCCCATCAGCACCACGACCCGCACCACGACCCGCACCACGACCGCCAAGGTCGTCATCACCGAGGTGATGTACAACCCCGCCTCCGACGAGGCCAATGGCGAAGCGGAGTGGGTGGAGATTGCCAATCTCGGCGACTCGGTGGCCGAGATCGTCGATTGGAAGCTCGACGACGAGGACACCAAGTCCAACGAGCAGTGGTCGAGCTTCTCCTGCTCGCTCAAGCCGGGCGAGGTCGCGGTGCTGGTCAACGCCGATGCCGTCAGCGAGTCGACCTTCCGCGAAGCCTGGGACCCCACCGACGCGTCTGCGAACTACACGATCATCCCGGTCAAGTGGGGCGGGCTGGCCAACAGCCCTTCGGCCACCAACGAGGTCCTTCGGCTGGTCGAGGCCAACGGCGCCGTGGTCTGCGAAGTCAACCTCGAGAACGGCGGCGAATGGCCCAAGGTCTCGGTCGCCGGAGGCCCGAGCATCGCCCTGGCCGCGCCCCGGGCGAGCGACGCCACTGATCCAACCGCACTCAACCAGGGGGCTCGCTGGACGCTCTCGAAGAAGGGCGAGTCCGGCGCAATCGAGTGCCGCCAGATCGCGCCCTTCAACGGTCGCGACATCGGCTCGCCGGGACGGCTTCCCGCGCCCGCTGCCGGCGCAGCGGCCTCGACCGCTGGCGCTGGTGCACCTGGCGCGTCGGGCAACGCGGCGAATCCGAACACGTTGAACATGGGGGCGTCCACCCCTCGCTGACTCCTTCCTCTTGTGGCGGTGCGGAGGATCTGGACTCCTCCCTCCGTGCCCCACACTGCACACGTCGGGACGATCCGCGCACGGTCGTCTCGGCGTGGCTTTTTTTGCTCGCTCGGTCACCGCCCTCTCCTACGCCTCGCGCCGGGCGCCGCGCCCTCGCAAGATGGGTGCCACGACCGCGCAGAACTCACCGCTCGAGCACCACCCCCGCTGCCGCAAAGGGCGCAAGCTCCGCCGGGATCGTGCGGGCGCCGCGGCGGACGGCTTTGGCGACGGCGTAGCGCAGCGAATCGTGAACCCGGCGCTCGACGGCGGCGGTCACGGGAATGCCGCAGTCGCGCATGGACTGGAGTGACCACCGCCAGGCGTGGAACTCCTCCAGCGATCGCGGGCGAAATCGGCCGATGCCGATTGCGTGGTGACCGACTTCATGAAGGAAGATCGAGCAGCTCATCGGGCTTCTCGGCTCGGGAACTTCGATCCAGCGGGTCAGAGCACCATCGGGACCGGGGCTCAGCCAGGCCATTCCACTCATGCTTTTCCGCCAGCCGCGAACTCGAATTCGATGGCTCTCGAGCATCGACTCCACAATTGCCGCGTAAGGCTCGCGCAGCGGACGCCCCGAGAGAAACGGCGCTTCGACTCGCGGGGGCAGCGGCAGCGCCGATCGACTCGTCCCGCGTGGCGTTTCTCCTCGCCGGGCTCGTCGCGTCATGGTCGAGCTCGAGGCCGCGCCACTCGCCGCGCTTCCACCAGTGACACCAGGTACAGCACTCACCGCGCTCAACGAACTCGCCACGCTCGACTCGCGCGTGACACGCTTCTGTTTCGTCCGCTCCGCGGCGGCGCTGGCCGACGGCCCTCGCGCGAAGAGCCGAAGCAGCACCTCGATTGGGTTTGCACGTCCACGCGAGCCGCTGCGGGAGCGCTCGACGCCCGAACGGCCGGACGTTCGCGGGGCTGGTCCCGTCGGGCTCGCCGACTCGACCCGCGCCCCGCTGACCAGATCGCGCCCGCGGGCGAAGTCCGCGAAAGGCATCACCCGCCCTCCGCGCGGCTGCACCTCCAGCAGTTCGACGGCCCCATCGGCGCAGCGCACGCGCCCGCGCCCAAGGAGCGTGCCGATCGGTACCGCCGACTCGCCGCTTTCAAGCGGGCACTCCCCCGCTCGTCGCACCTTCAGGTCGATGCCGCCCACTCGCAGTTCGACTCCGGGCCATGGCGAGAGCCCGTTGATTCGGCAGCGGATCTCCCGCGCGGAGCGATCGAAGCTCACCACGCCGTCGGCGCGGGAGAGTTTCGGGGCTCGAGTGGCCAGAGCTTCGTCCTGGGCGCGACGGCTCGTCCGACCCTCGGACTCGGCCGCGAGCACCGCGAGCACCGCCTCCGGACCAAGGAGGGCGAGTCGGTCATGCAGCTCCCCCGCGGTCTCGGTGGCGCCGATTGCGGTCGATCGCTCGGCCAGAATCTCCCCGGCATCCATGCGCTCGGCGAGAGTGATCACCGACACTCCGGTGCGTTCGTCGCCCGAGAGAATCGCGGCGTTGACCGGCGCGGCGCCGCGATGGCGAGGCAGGAGCGATCCGTGAAGGTTGATGGCGAAGCGATCGGCGAGCAGTTCGCGCCCGAGCTTCTGACCGAAGGCGATCACCACGAAAGCGTCGGCGGCGACCGCCCGAATCTGCTCGCGGATCTCCGGCAGATTCACCTTGTCGGGCTTGAGGACGGGAACGCCCGCAGCCGCAAGCCTCTGGCCGACCGGGGTGGCCGCGAGTTCCCGACCCCGCCCCGCAGGGCGGTCGGGCTGAGTGACGACGAGGAGAATCTGGTGATTGGCGAGCAGGGCCTCCAGCGTCGGAAGACCAAAGGCGCCGGAGCCGAAGTAGACAAGACGCATGGACGCTCAGGTTTCCGCCGCAGCAAGCAGATCTTTCACTGCCCGGCGAGTCGCAATGCGATCGATCGTGGTCATCCGATCGAGGATCAGGACGCCGTCGAGATGATCGTTCTCGTGCTGCCAGATTCGGGCGGGGAAGCCGCCGGAGGTCATGGTGAACTCCCGTCCCTGCGCATCCAAAGCCACGATGGTCACGTGGGACGGTCGACGGATGTCGGCGCGGATTCCCGGGAGGCTCAGACAGCCCTCGTCGTGGGGCACGAGACCGCCATCGAAGGTCAGCTTCGGGTTGATGTAGATCCGATCTTCGTCGCCTGGTTCGCGACTGTTGGCGACGAACATCCGCCACGGGAGTCCGACCTGAGGCGCGGCCAGGCCCACTCCCTCGGCCTCGTGCATCAGCTCGAACATGCGGCGCGCAACCGCCCCCACGAGATCGTCGAAGGCGACGATGGGCTTCGCCTTGCGCCGGAGGACGTCTGCGGGAAAATGGACGATCCCGAGCTTCGATGGGTCGACGCTCATGCGGGTATGCTACTCGCCGCGGGACGGCCCTCTGGCGTTCCTCCGCTCGTTCGCATCCAATCGAGCCCGCCTTGGGGTGGCTCGAAGTCCTTCGCCCTCGTCGGCGGCTCACGGAACCGCGTCTCTGCGCGGAGCCCCCTCCGCGCCGGTCCGACGAATCGTCGCTTGCATCGCGCCATGCCGAGTTGGTTCCCCTTCAAGAGGTCGTCGGACAAGTCCCCACCGGGACAACCGGCCGCATCCGGCTCGCCCTCCACGCCTGCAGGCGAGAGTGGGCCGGTCACGCCACCGGGTTCGCTGGGCAGCGGAGGCTTCGAACCAAATCCCGAGAAGGCCCGGAAGTGGTTCGACCACGCCCGGACCATGTCGGCGGCGAGCAACTACGAATACGCCCTCACCTGCTTTGCGAGCGGCATCAAGCTCCACCCCGCAGAGATGACGGCCCACGAAAGGATGTGGGATGCGGCGGTGCAGTTCTTCAATCAGGGCGGCAAGCCGGCGTCGGGCAAGGAGATCCGGGCAATCGACGGTCCGGGACCGATCGACAAGTTCGCCGCCGCCGAGTTTGCGTGGATGCGCGACCTCAACAACCTCAGTCTGGCGCTCGAGACTCTGGAAGCCGCGGCCAAGGCCCAGCAGATGGAGTACGGAAAGTGGATTGCGCCGCGGATCAAGAACATCGTCTTCAAGCAGAAGAAGCCCTCGAAGAAGATGTTCGCCCACGCCAAGGAGGCCTTCGCCGGAGTCGGGGCATGGGACGAAGCCTTCCAGTGCGGCGAAGCGGCAGTACGGCTCGACCCCAGCGACAACACCCTGGTGGCCGAACTCAAGGAGCTGACCGCGCAGCGGGCGATCACCGCCGGCGGCTATGCCCAGAACGCCGGGCAGGAGGGCGGCTTCCGCACCTTCGTCAAGGATGCAGACAAGCAGCGGGCGCTGGAAGAGGCCGAGGCCCTCGCCGGCGGCGCCGAGGCCGAAGCACGGACGCTGGAACGGGCCAAGGCCATCTATGACGCGAATCCGCTTTCGCCGGAAGCGGTCTCCAAGTACGGCCAGCTCCTGCGAAAGAACGAGTCGCTCGAAGACGAGGCCCATCAGGTCTACATGAAGGCCTTCCGCGACCTCAACGAGTATCGATTCAGGATGTCCGCAGGCGACCTGCGCATCTCCCAGGCGCGGCGAAGCCTTCGCTCTGCCCGTGAGGCCGCCGCCGCCAATCCCGATGACCTCGCCGCGACCACCGCCGTCGCGGAGGCGCGGGAAGCGCTCCTGACCCTCGAGTCCGCGGAGTTCCGCGAGCGGGCCGAGCGCTACCCCACCGACAAGACCATCCGGTATGAACTCGGTCGTCTGGAGTTCGAGCGCGGCAACTACGAAGCGGCCATGCCCGCCTTCCAGTCCGCCAAGGAGGAAACTCGCTTCCGAGTGCAGGCGGCGTGGATGCTCGGACGCTGCTTCGCAGCCGAGGGATGGCATCAGGAGGCCATCGGCGAGTTCCGCGAAGCCCATCAGGCGCTCGACTCGACCGATCGGGATCGCGAACTCGAGATCAAGTACGACCTCATGACCTCGATGCTCGCGGTCGGTCGTGAAGAGAGCTCGCTGGCCATGGCCAAGGAGGCGGCGGACATCTGTTCGACGATCCTCCGCCGCAACATCGGCTTTCGTGACATCCGCGCCAAGCGCAAGGAAGTCGATCAGCTCATCCGTGATCTTGGTGGGACCTCGGCCTGACCTGGGCTGAAGTCGGACTCGAGTTGGGCGCCGCCCGAGTGAGTTCGCAGGAAGGGCCGCGCGTGCACGCCATCGCCGTCATCCCCGCCCGCTTCGGCTCAACCCGCTTCCCCGGCAAGATGCTGGCCGCCGAAACCGGCCGACCGCTGATCCTGCATGTTCTGGATCAGGTGCGCCGCGCCCGGCGGGTGACGCGGGTGATCGTCGCCACCGATGACCAGCGCATCGCCGCGGTGGTGCGCGGCGCCGGGGGCGAGGCCCTTCTGACCCGCGCTGACCATCCCAACGGGACGAGTCGCATCGCAGAGGTCGCCGCGACGATCGAGGACTCGCCGCACGACTCGCTGATCATCAACGTGCAGGGAGACGAACCCGAGATCGACCCGGCCCTGATCGATCGCCTGGTCGAACTGCTTCACGCCCGTCCCGACTGCCCGATGGCGACGCTGGCTTCCCCCATCACCGACGAGGACGACGCCGCCAATCCGCACATCGTGAAGGTGGTCTGCCGACACGACGGCACGGCGCTCTACTTCTCGCGAAGTCGGATCCCCTTCGATCGCGACGGCGCCGGAACCCCCGACTCGAAGGCTCTGCGGCACATCGGTCTCTACGGCTATCGCCGCGAGTTTCTCGCCCGCTACGTCACGCTCTCCGAGACTCCGCTTGAACGAAGCGAGAAGCTCGAGCAGCTTCGAGCTCTCGAACACGGCCACGCCATCGCGGTCGGTCTGGTCGATGCGACCGTCCACGGGATCGACACGCCAGAGCAGTATGCGGCCTTCGTCGCCCGCTTTCGGGCGCGATGAGGGGTGGATGGAGCAGGGAGCAGGGAGCGGGGCTCAGGGAGCAGGGAGCCGCAGGGAGTTGCACGACTCGGTGCGTGCGCGGGGTGGCGGGACGATCTGCACGTGTGCGATTCCGAGGCGCCTGCATCATTCGCGACGCGAACGCGTGGCTCAGCCCGCCCGGCTCCGCCGGGCGCGGCGTACGAAAGCGAGTGTGCGGCCGAAGGCCGCTACGGAGCGCTCAAACCAGTTCCGGCCGGAGGCCGCTACGGAGCGCTCAAACCAGTTCCGCTCAAACCAGTTCCGCTCAAACCAACCGGACTCTCGCCGCGCCAGATCGCGTTGCTCGAGCCACTGGTGGTGATCGTCCGCACGAACGCCTCGTACTGCGCCGAGATCTCGTCCAGATCCTGATTGAAGTACTCGATGACGATCCACCGAGCGGTGCGCGACAGGGCCCAGGGACGTCGGGCCTGCTGCGGGATCTTGTCCGAGCGCATGAGCCGCCGAGTCAATCGACCCTCCGCGGCATCGGCGATCACCTGTCGCAGCCCGTCGTGATAGCGACCCCCTTCGCCTTCGTTCAAGAAGTGGATGAAGGCCCAGGACTGGGCGTAGTAGCCCAGCAGCGACGACTTGCCCTGACCGAGCGACGCCTGCGGCGTGCCGTCGAGCATCTCCTTCAACGGGAGCAGACGGTCGCTGCGGACCACGTCGCGAAGCTCGCCGAATCGCTCGAAGTTGCGCCACGGCAGGAAGGTCGGGGTGGCGCTGCCTCGGCGGAAGCGATGGCCTTCCATGTAGCAGGCGATCCCCTCCTCGATCCAGGTCGGGAGCCGATCGGTGAAGACGGTCTGGGTGTACTGATGCCACCCTTCATGCACCGAGATGATGAAGGTGTCTTCGCGGCCGATATTGAAGAGGACCGACTCGCCCTCGGTGGTGTAGCCGCCGCGTCCGATGGCCAGATAGGTCTCGGCGTCGTTGGGAAGTCGACGACGGGTGTACGCCGCCCACTCCGAGCGGCGCTCGAAGACGTAGCTGCGAAGACCGGAGTCGGGTCGCGGAAGCTCTCCGAGGGCCGTGGTGTAGTGGTCCAGCGCCGCCTCCATCAAGGTCGGCAGATCCTTCAGGAGCTGCCCATCGGCGAGGGTGGTGTGGATGCGGTAGTTGAGAGAACTCAGCAGGCTCCCCGCCGCTTCGCCGAAGGACCACGGCTGGCGGAGCACTTCGCTGCGGGTCTCGATTGTCGAACTGATCGCTCCTGCGGCGATGTTGGGCGGCGGAGACGGTGCAGCGTCCACGGGTCGACCCGCGGGCGCCGCCGTACCTGCGGCGACTTCGGGTCGCTGCGGCGTTGCGGTGGACGCGCGGAGCGCGGGATCGGCGGGACGCGTCGGGGTCTGCTCCGTCGCCGGGGCCGTGTCGCGTGAACGTCCATCAGTCGGGGCGGACGAGCCGGAGGCGCAGCCGGCGAACAGGAGCGCTGCGGTCAGGGCGCCGAGTGTCGCCACCCGCCGCGAAGCGCCACCCGAGTGCCGACTCGACAACCGGCGCAGTGCGTCGGATGCGGACTCGAAGCGCGGCGTTGGACCGGTGACTCTGCTCATGATGCCGATCCCCAAACGGCCCCGTCCCTGATCCATTGCTCGAACACGCGGATCTCCTCTGGAGCCATCGACTCGTCCGGGGGCATCTGCTCCACGTCGCCGTGGACTCCGCGGATGATCGCCATCAGCGGGCTCTGCTCGGGGTCGCCGGGAACGACCGGCGACTTCTTCAACACCCGACCGCCCTTGGTCATTCCCGCAGCACTGGTCAGATCGAAGCCACTCCTGGGCCGCCGACTGTTGTGGCACGACTGACAGTACGAGGCAAGCAATGGCTCGACCGATTCGTGAAAGAAAGCCACGCGTGGGTCCGCCGGCGCGGTTTCCGTCGCGGCTCCGCTGCCGGTCCGCGCCGACTCGCCCGACCTGGCAGGTCCCAGATCGCGCTGTTGGTCGCGCCCCAGATTGCCCCCCAGATCGCGCTCGGGCGTGGGCTCTTCCCGAGCCGTCGCCGCGTCCAGCCGGGCGGTCGCCTCGGTGAGTCGTCGCTGGAGGTCATCCCGTTCGGTACGGACTCGTCCGAGTTCCGCCCGCGGCGTGGTCCCGATGCCGTGGACATAGACCAGTTGCCCGCCATCGTGGGCCGCGGTCGCCACCACGCCGGCGCAGGCCACCGCTCCAGCGAAGGCGAGAATCGAGGCGCTGATCCGGACCGCTCTGGGCTTGAAGAGAGAGACGCCCACGACGCCCGCGACGCCCGCTGCAATCCACCAGACCAGCGACGCCAGCGACTCGTGTCGGTCGACCAGTTCGACCGCCGCGACGTCGAGGTCCGAGGGGAGCTTCCCCTCGGCCAGTTCACCACTCTGCATCGCCAGAAACGCCGCCCCGGCCAGCACCGCGTACCAGATGGCCGCAATCACCCGCGGGGTGCGCTGCCGCGGAATGAGAAGCGCCAGCAGCAGCACCGGAACCCCGATCATGGCCAGAGCAACTGGTGCGTGCACCATGGCCGCGTGCCGCATCGCCGGGTTCTCGAGGGTCTGTCGAATCTGTTCCAGGATCGGGGTCATGCCGAGATTGCCTCCATGCATCACGTGATGTGCCGACGAACCCACTTGAACTCATTCGAACTCACTCGATCATCCAGCCCGCTGTCGCGCCTGCTGGGCGAGCGTACCGATCGCCTCGGCGAGGCGCACGTACTGCTCGGCGCGGTTGTAGACCTGACAGCAGGGTCGCACGTGCCAGTGTCCCCCCCACTCGATGACCGGGACCTCGATTCGATGTCCTTCGTAGATCGCCAACTGCAGCGCCTCGAAGGAGTCGAAGGCCCCCTGCTTGGGCTGCAGCGGCTCGGGCAGCCGCACCGTTGCCATCGAGCCGAGGAGTTCACCGTCGAGCGGCGAGAGTGGCGTGACGTTCCAGGCGTTGCAGAGGAACTGCTGGACCCAGACGGCGAGTCGGTGGTTGTGATCGATCACCCGCGACCAGCCGAGGCCGAGCGCGGTGTCGTCCATGAAGCGGATCGCATCCGGCACGCTCAGCCACGCGCTGATGTCGCGCGTGCCCTGCCAGTCGAACTCGCGGTCGAAGCCCTGATTGAGGAAGTGGCTGACCGTCGGAGGATGCACCGCGGCGGCGCAATCGGCGCGAACCGAGAGAAAGGCGGCGCCCTTGGGGGCGCAGGTCCACTTGTGAAGATTCGCCGCGTAGAAGGCGGCGCCGAGCGAGTCGAGATCGAGCCGCAGCATTCCCGGGGCGTGGGCGCCGTCGACCAGAACATCGATGTTTCGCTGGCGACACGCGGCGATCAGCGCCTCAACGGGAAATCGAAGGGCCGTCGGCGAGGTCACATGGTCGATCACGAGGAGACGTGTTCGAGTCGTGATCCGTTCCAGCACTTGGTCGAGGATCGCCGTCGACGACGCGATCGGGAGCGGAACGGGGGCTTCGATGACCACCGCGCCGGCGCGCTCGGCGACGAATCGCATGGTCTGTCGCACCGCGTTGTAGACGTGGTCGGTGGTCAGGAGCTCGTCACCCGGGCGCAGCTCCATGGTCCGAAGGACCGAGTTGACCGCGCCGGTGGCGTTGGAGACGAAGCCGAGCGACTCGGGCCGGGCCCCGACGAATGACGAGACCGCGGCCCGCGCGGGCCCCAGCAGTTCTCGGCAGCGCCGACCAAGCATCTCGATCGGTCGAGCTTCGATCATCGCCCGGTAGCGATCCTGAGCGGTCGCCACCCGCCGCGGCAGGGCTCCGAACGAGCCATGATTGAGGAAGTCGATCTGCGGATCGAGCATCCACTCCCCCGCCAGCCCCGGCGCCAGCGGCGCCGGGCCGCAAGAGACGGAGGTGGGCGACGGGATGCCTCGGTCAAGTCCAGTCACGGCGGGGGTCGATGACATCGCGGCAAGGGTAGTGAGCATCCTCGTCGGCAACGGTCCGGGGTCCGGGGCTCGGCGACCGGCGATTGACGGCGGCTCAGAGCCGCATCAACTGGTACGCGGCCCACTCGACCAACCGTCGGCCCCAGAAGCGCCGACGATGCCCATCGAGCGAGATCTCGTGGGAGTCGTCCAGCCAGGCCTCGAACTGGTCGTGAAGCCGGGCCAGCACTTCGGGCGAGACGATACCGACGTTCAGCTCGAGGTTTCTGGAGTTGGACCAGAGGTCGAGGTTGAACGAGCCGACCATTGCATACATGGAATCGATGATGGCGACCTTGGCGTGCAGCACGGGTTCATCGAACTCGAAGATCTGCACGCCGCTGCGGAGCAGGTCGACGTAGACGTGCCGTGCCGCCAGGGCCACGAGGGGAACGTCCGATCGCCCGGTCGTGAGCAGGCGGACGGCGACCCCCCGCCGCGCCGCCGCCTTGAGGCGCTGCCGGAGCGACTGCGGCGGAACAAAGTACGGTGTGGCCAGCTCGACGCTCACCCGCGCCGCGTCGATGGCCACGCCCAGCTCCCGCTGAATCTCGCGGCGCCCGGGGCTCGCGCTGGACTCGAGCAGCTGGACGATCGAGCGGCCCGAGGCATCCAGTGAAGCTTCTGAGGGAGCTTCTGGGATCGCCGCCTCGGGAGTCGGGAGCGGACAGTGGGCGAAGTCTCCGTGTCGGACCATCGCCGCCAACGATCGTTCCAGCAGCCGACACGCCGGTCCGTGGATTCGGAGGTGGCAATCCCGGAAGGTGTCCAGTCCGTATCGCGAACCGGCATAGTGCTCGCTGATGTTCATGCCTCCGACGAAGCCGACGGACGCATCGAGGACCACCAGCTTGCGATGATTGCGGTTGAGCGGGCTGCGCCGCAGCCAGCGCGAGCGCGGGTTGTAGATGCAGACCCGCCCACCGGCCTCCAGCAGTTCGGCGTAGTCCGCCTGGGCGAGCGTGTTGCTTCCGACCGCATCGATGAAGAGCAGCGTGTCGCACCCCCGCCGGGCGGCGCTGGCCAGCGCCGCAATGGTCCGGGTTCCGACCCGATCGGGTTCGACGGTGTAGCACTCGACCCAGACCCGCGCCTTGGCCGCGTCGATATCCACCCAGAGCGTTTCGAACATCGCATCGCCATCGGTGAAGACCTCGACGCTGTTTCCCCCGACCGCACGGCTGCGACGAAGCATGCCCTGCACCACGGAATCCCAGTGGGCATCGAGCGAGCACCCCGACAAACTGGACGAACTGGACGAGCCGGACGAACTGGACGACGAACTGGACGGCGAACTGGACGGCGAACTGGGCGGCGAGCCGCGCGACGAACTGGAGACGAGTCGGTCGGACCGTCGCCCGCGGGTCTGGATCTGCTCGTACGTGCGCCGCAGCAGTTCCCGCAACTGATCGCGGAGCCTCGGTCGCACTGCAGGAATCCGCGTGACTCGATCGGTCGCGGTCAGCGCGGGGCCACGCTTCTGCCGTTGGGGCACCTGACGCGGCGTGGACATGACCCAATCGTAGAGAGATGCGCCGGGCAGCTCACTCGCGATCGAGGAGTCGCTTCATCGCGGACTCCGCCGTGGTCGACCATCCCGTCACCCGCACCACCTTCTCGGGATTGCTGCGGCCCAGCTCGACGCTCACCTGTCTGGCCTTGACGCCCAAGGCTCGAGCCACGAGTTCGCAGATTGCCTTGTTGGCCTTTCCTCCTTCAGGAGCCGCGGCCACGCGGACCTTGAGCCGACCACCAAGTTCGCCGCCAAGCGCATCGCGAGAGGCGCCGGGGACGGCCTTGATCGAGAGAAGAAGATCGTGCCCCGCAAGGGTCGCAAAGCTCATGGGTGACTTCCGTCCGGCCTCGGGCGCGCGAACTCGCTGATCCTACTGTGCGAGGTGAAACGACTTCGCCACCTTGTGGGAGCCACCGACGGACTCGACGGCGACGTGCGCGCCGATCGAATCGTCCAAGGCCTCACCGGGCTTTCGCGGCGAGAGCTTCGCGGCCTCTTCGATCACGCCTGCGTGACCCTCGACGGAGTGATCTGCGATCGACCCGAAGCGCGGCTGCGGCACGGTGCGGCAATCGACGTCGCCTTCGACCCCGGACGTCGCTACCCCGAGAAGCCCCGCCCGCCGTCAATTCCCGGGACCGATCTCCTGCACCTGGATGAGGCGATCGTCGTGGTCGACAAGCCTTGGCGGGCCCTCACAGTGCCCACCGCCAACGGCGAGCCGCGCACGCTGGTCGAGATCGTGCGGGTGGCCTTGCGGCAGCGCGAACCGCTGGGGGTGGTGCAGCGGCTTGATCGCGGCGTCTCGGGCGTGCTGGTGTTCGGACGCACGCGGGCCGCGACGGCCTCGCTTCGCGGACAGTTCGAGGAGCGACACCCGGAGCGCGAGTATGTCGCGGTGGTCTCGGGAGAACCGCGTGACGATCACTTCACCATCCGCTCGCGCCTGGTGACGACGGAGAATCTCGGCCGCCGCGTTGCCTCGCACGAGGAGCCCGGCGAGCACGCCATCACCCACGTCACGGTCCGCGAGCGCTGGGGCGACTCATCCCTGCTGTCGGTGCGGCTCGAGACCGGCAAGCGGCATCAGATCCGGGTGCACCTGGCCGACCGAGGTCATTCCATCCTCGGCGACGATCGATACGGCGAGATGCATCCTCGATGGCACGAACGGCGCATCGCGCTTCACGCCCTCACGCTCGAGATCGAACATCCGACGACCGCCGCGAAGATGCGCTTCGAGTCTCCGATCCCCTCGGCGTTTCGTCTGGGTCCCGGGCGAGCGCCCACCCGGCACACCGCTCGTGAGACCGCTGGCGAGACAGCCCGGCGGACATCGCCAGAACCTTCGCGCAGGCCAGACCAGTCCCGCACGACTTCAACGAAGGCGACCACGCAGGCGAAGGTCACGATTCCGTCGAAGCCCCTGAAACCTGCGAAGCCCGCGAAACCGGCGAAGCCCGCGAAACCGGCGAATCCCGCGAAAGCGGCAAAGTCGGCTGCGGCGACCCACCCGCCGCGAAAGTCCAGGCGCCCGACTGGTTCGATCCCCCAAAAGGCGACTGGAGCACCGCGGGACGCCGGTGCCGCCGGCGACACCCCGCGCTCCGCGATCACTCGTCGAGCAGGCGCTTACGCCGCAGGACGTGGTGGTAGTGCTGGGCGAAGCGATGGGCCTCGTCGCGGATCGCCTGACAGAGCTTGAGCCCCGCGTTCTCGCGACCCAGCCGGATCGGTTCGGGTCGCTCCTGCACGTAGATCAGCTCTTCCTTCTTGGCCAGCGAGATCACCATGGGCGGCTTCCGAGCAAGCTGTCGAAACGCCTCCTCGGCGGCATGGAGTTGTCCGATTCCGCCGTCGATCAGGATGAGATCGGGATAGAGCTCCTGACCGTCACCGGCTTCGCGATAGCGCCGCGACACGACTTCGCGGATCGCCGCGTAGTCGTCGTTGAGCACCGTGCGGATGCGATACCTGCGGTAGCCGTCCTTGAAGGGGCGACCATCGATGAAGCAGACCTTGCTTCCCACGGTCTCGCCGCCGACGAGGTGGGCGATGTCGATCGCCTCCATGCAGCGGATGGGCTCGGTCATGCCCAGCGTGCGCTGGAGGGAACGGAGCCCCTGCGCCGGATCGCCGACGAACACGGTCACCTCCGGCTGCCATTCGGCACCCTCGCTCGACCCCCCGCTTGCGGCCCCGCGGATGCCACCCTGCTCGCGATCGCCGAGGCGATCGAGCGCCGTGAGCTGATCGCGGAGCACGGCGGCACGCTCGAACTCGAGGGCCTCGGCGGCCCGCTCCATCTCCTCCCGCATGCTCCGCTGCATGGCGCTGCGCTTGGAGCCGAGGAAGCGGACGAATCGATCGATGTCCTCGCGATACGCCGTCGGCGCAATCCGATTGGCGCACGGCGCGGTGCACTGGCCGATCGACGCCAGGAGGCAGGGCCGAAAATGCTGGTTGCGGGGATCGCTCGAACTGATGTCCAGTTCGCAGGTGCGGTACTTGAAGACCCGCTGAAGCAACTGGACCGCCTGTCGAAGGGCCCAGACCGAGGTGAAGGGACCGAAGATCCTGGCCCCTTTGAATCGCTCGTCGGTCGGCGTCCGGGTGATGTAGACCCCGGGAAACTCGTCGCGGACGGTGACGGCAAGATAGGGAAAGGTCTTGTCGTCGGTGAGGCGGGTGTTGAATCGAGGGCGGGTGTCCTTGATCAGGCGGCTCTCCATGAGCATCGCCTCCCACTCGCTGTCGCACTCGATGGTGTCGAACTCCTCGACCAGTTCGAGCATCGGCTGTTTGCGACCTCCCAGCTCCGCCGAGGGCACGAAGTAGGTGGAGACCCGATCGGGAAGCGACCTGGCCTTCCCCACGTACAGGACGCTGCCGGACCGGTCCTTCATCAAATAGACCCCCGGCACCTTGGCCAATCCCCGGGCTTTTTCGAGAAGTCTGGTGAGGCGTGCCTCCCGGTCCTCGGAGGGCGCGCCACCGCCCGAGCCGTCGGAGGACGATTGGTCGGGGTCGAGGTTTTCGGGGAACGTCGGGTCCATGCGGGGGTCGAACTCTACGGAAAGCCGCGGGAAGGGTGAAATACGGGATGGTTGGTCTGTGTTCATCCGTATACTCCGCGGTTTCCCTCGGACCCCTCGGTGGTCCTCGGGGTCGGCGGGTGTCCGTCCGACCTTTTGTGAATGAACCCAAACCGGCGCCCCGAGCGCCTCCCAGGAGAACTCCCGATGAAGCGATTTGCTCTGCTCGCCGCCTGTACGCTCACCGCCGCCCTCGTCGGCTGCAGCACGACCCCGAAGTCGGACTCGCCGGTCGCCGCTGGCGCCGTCGGCTCTGAGAAGGCCTGCTGCGCCGAGAAGTCCGCGGCCTGCGCCAGCACCTGCACCGCCAGCCAGACCGCCCCAGGCGCCGTCGGCGAGTCGAAGGGTTGCTGCTCGAAGTCTGCCACGACCAGCCCGGGCGCTGTCGGCGAGGCCAAGAACTGCAGCACCCCATGCGTCAAGACCTGCCCCGCGACCGCTGGCACCACCAGCATGGGTGCGGTCGGCGAAGGCAAGACCTGCTCCGGCAAGTCGGCCTGCACGAAGTAATTTCGATCTCACGATCGTCAAGAACGCCCGCTCTTCGAGCGGGCGTTCTTGGTTTTTTGAGCGCTCGGTTCGGCCCTCCGGGCCGACACTCGCTTTCGTACGCCGCGCCGGGCGGAGCCCGGCGGGCTGGGCGGGCGCGTGCGCCTGGGGACGGTCACGGGCGCCTTGCGGTCGGTCACGGGCGCCTTGCGATTGCGGCACGGGAACGCCCTCCGGGCCGACACTCGCTTTCGTACGCCGCGCCGGGCGGACCCCGGCGGACTGGGCGGGCGCGTGCGCCTGGGGACGGTCACGGGCGCCTTGCGGTCGGTCACGGGCGCCTTGCGGTCAGCGCGTGCGTCGCCCCTCCGCGCACGCACTCAGTCGTGCAACCCTCTGCTGCCCCCTGCAAGGCCGCGGAGCGGCCGGTCTGTCCCGTCTCGGCCGCTTCGCGGCCGCTCTGTCCCTTCCTTATCATCGCCGCATGCCCTCTCGAACTCTCACCCTCGGTGTGTTCATGCTCGCGGCGTTTTTCTTCGTCGGCGGATGCACAACTGGATCGAACCGCTACGGCGCTCCGCTCGCCTCGACCGGCGTCCCCTCCTGCACGGTCGCCTCGCTCAACGGTGAGGAGCGCGATGTCATCATCGAAGGTCGCATCACCAGCGTCTGCGCCATCAAGGGGTGCTGGATGGAAGCACGCGACAGCGCCGGCACGCCGATCTTCGTGCGCTTCCGCGGCTACGCCTTCTTCGTGCCGCGGAACGCCGCCGGGCAAGCCTTCGTGGCCCGGGGCGATGCGATCTCCACCACGGTGGGCGTCGCCCAGCTTCGGCACTACGCCGAGGACGCGCGTCGCCCGGCCGAAGAGGTCGCCGCGATCACCGAGCCGACGCAGCGGATCGAGTTCATCGCCGACTCGGTGTGGATCCAGGGGCAGAACCTCGATGCCCCCTACCGGGACTGATTCCACAATCGACATTCGTCCCGCCGCCTCCCGAGCCTCTTCATGCCCACGCTCCATCTCGTCGGTGGACGAATCATCGACCCAGCCCACGCCATCGACTTCACCGGCGACGTGCTGGTGGTCGACGGACGCATCGCCGCCATCGAGCCTCGGTCGATCGCCGCCCCTCCGGAAGCCGAGCGCTTCGACGCCGCAGGGCTGCTGATCACGCCGGGCCTGCTGGACATCCACGTTCACCTTCGCGAGCCCGGAGGCGAGCACAAGGAGACCCTTCAGAGCGGCGGCGCCGCCGCGCTCGCGGGCGGGTTCACCACCGTCTGCTGCATGCCCAACACCCGGCCGGCGCTCGACACCACCACACTGGTCGAGTTCATCCGACTCAAGGGCGACAGCCTTCGACAGGCTCGCATCTTTCCGGTCGCGGCCGCGACGATCGGTCGGGCGGGCGAGGCCCTCGCCCCCATCAGCGCCATGGCCAGCGCCGGCGCGGTGGCCTTCTCCGACGACGGCGACGTGATCGCCTCGGCGGGGATGATGCTTCGCGTCCTCCAGACCTGTCGCGTCGCCGGGCGCCCGTTCATGCAGCATTGCCAGGAGCCCACGCTGACCAGGGGCGGGGTGATGAATGCCGGCGAACTCTCGACGCGGCTGGGCCTCGGAGGGTGGCCGCGGATCGCCGAGGAGCTGATCATCGAGCGCGATCTCCGACTCAATCGCTCCGTCGGCTGCGCCTATCACGCCCAGCACCTCTCGAGCGGCGGCTCGGTCGAGCTGATTCGAGCGGCGCGGCGGCGCGGCGAGCCGGTGACCGGCGAGGCGGCTCCCCACCACCTGCTCCTGACCGAAGAGGCGTGTGCCGACTACGACACCAATGCCAAGGTCAATCCTCCGCTGCGCGCCGCCGAGGACATCCTGCTGATCAAGGAAGGCATCGCCGACGGCACCATCACGGTGCTGGCCACCGACCACGCTCCGCACGCCCCGGACGAGAAGGGACTCGACTTCAACGCGGCTCCGTTCGGCGTGATCGGTCTGGAGTGCGCTCTCCCGCTCTATCGCAAGGCGCTGGTCGACGACAACGTCATCTCCTGGTCGCGGATGATCGCGATGATGACCATCGAACCCGCTCGACTCGTCGGACTCGATCGCCTCGGGCTCGGCACCCTTTCAATCGGCGGCCCCGCGGACCTCACCGTCATCGACCCCGAGTGCGAGTGGACCATCGACTCCCGCGACTTTCGGTGCCGGAGTCGCAACTGCCCCTTCGATGGCTGGACCGTGCGCGGCCGCGCCGCCGCGACGATCGTCGCGGGCGAGGTGCGATACCGACTGCGGCACGCCTGAGGCCGAGAGCCTTCGGGGACCGTGGGTCTCGCGGTGCACCGAACCCAATCGGAACCACGCGACGCAAAAACGACGCGGGGCGCCGTCATGGACGGCACCCCGCGCGAAAGAGTCACATGCTGAGGAGTGTCGCTCTCGCGAGCGAACACGCCTCGATCGAACTCAGCTTCCCCACTTCGAGAGCAGGATGCCGAGATCGCTGCCGTCGACCTGGCCATTGCCGTCGAGGTCGAAGCCCTGTGGCGCGGGGTTGCCCCATGCCGCGAGGAGTTCGCCCAGATCGGCGCCATCGACCAGACCATCGTTGTTGAGGTCGGGCGAATTGTTCAGGCCCTCGAAGAGCGCCAGAGCTCGAGCCACGGCGCGACGACCGACCTTGTAGCCGGCCTGGCGAGCCGAGAGATCGTCGGCGATGGGGTGGATGCCGCCCCAGATGCGGGAGACGCCGGCTTCGTCAGCGGGGTCGCTGAACTTGACCCACTGAAGCCTGACTGGAGCCGAAGGCCCCATTTCGAACTTCAGCCAACCCTCGGGGATCACCTTTTCGGCGAAGCCACCGGGGAAGTACGGGCTGCCGGTCATCCCGGTGAGGGCCTCGGCCGACGAGCGGCTGAAGGTGCTGTGGCCGGACAGGTACCCCGAGAACGGCGGCGTCACGAAGTTGGAAGCCTGATACGGCATCCAGCGATCCGCGAGCACCCAACCCGTGCCGTGAAGCTGGTTCTTCGGATTCTCGGGACCGAGGACGGTGGTCGAGTAGATGCCGACCGCGCCCGGCTTGCGCCGCAGCGAGATGGAATCGAGAGTCGAGCCCCAGGGCAGCGGGTCGAGATCAAGCACGCCGTCGTCGAAGTAGTCGAGCTCCTGGCCGGGATACCCGGAGAAGCCCGAGACCAGCATGTGGGTGCAGTTGCCGATCTCGGTGAAGGTGAACGACGTCGTGAGATCGGCGGTCCCCAACGAGAAGTTGGGCTTGGCGATCACGAAGAGGCCGCTGGCCGGGATGGTGTGACCATCGAGGCTGATGGCCACCTGCACGCGACCCTGCGCATCGGGAACGGACGTCTGCACTTCGTCGCCGATTGAGATGTAGGTGAGTCCGTCGAGCGAGGTGCCCGGAGGACCGACGAGCTCGATGTACTCGTCCGGATCGTTGCCGGGCTGATCGATGCGAAGTTCGCTGATCAGCACGGAGCCCGCCGCCGACTGTCCGGAGTTGAGCGAACCGGGAGTGTCGTCTTCACCGAGCAGGAATCCGCCGATGACCCAGCCGCTGCCGGTGCGATAGACGTGTCCGGGGAGCGGACCAGTCGCGGAGAACCCGGTGGTGCCGCCGGCGTTGAAGCCGCCGAGCCACGCCCGGACCGCGATCTTCCCGACCTGATCGTCGATGCCGATGGGCTCGCCCGACAGCGGCTCGTAGACCATGTTCGGGAAGTCCTCGAACCGTCCACCCGGCTTGATGTCGTCCTCGGTCACGAGCTCGATGAGATCCGGGATGAGCGGAAGCCCTACCGGGTCGTAGGAGGGAAGCTGCGGATCGCTCGACTGGCCGGACTCGCCCGCGTAGCGAACGCGCGAGAGAGGACGGGCAGAGTTGTAGAGACCCTTCTGGCCCCATGCCGTCACGGCGGCATCGTGATTCGCTCCAGACAGCGCAAGGTAGGTCTTGACGCTCCACTCGAGTTCGCTGACTTCATCGCCCTCGCCGGCGATCTTGAACTCGAACCCCTTGCTGTCGGCGAGGTCGTTGGTGACGACGTGCCAGTGGCCCGGAGGCGTTTCCGAATCGGGACCGTCAGCCCAGTACTCGGCGAGCACGCGGCCGTAATCACCCAGATTGGCGACGTTCGGCTCGTAGGGATCGCCGGTGACGGGGTTGAGTCCGTAGCCGGGCGTGTCGTACGTTCCGAGCGGGCTGTTGTGGAAGACCGTCGGCGAAATGTCGATCGTCTCGGGAAGACTGGGATCGAGCTTCGCGGCCTTCTCGATGTTGTCGACGGCATCGGTGAGGACCTGCGGATCGCCAATGCCGGGAGGCCCGCCAAGATCGTGATACAGCCCCAGGTCCGGATCGCCGTCGAGGACGTTGAGGGCGAAGGGCGTGACGTGGCCCCAGTGCGGGCAGATGAAGGTCTGCACCGACGCGCCGATGATGATGCCGTTCTGAAGCACGAGGAAGTCGAAGGCCAGCGGCTGCCACTGGGCAGGCTGGAACATCGGACATCCGGGGATCTTGAAGACGAGCGAGGGGTTCACCACCACGTAGCCGACGTTCTGGGCGTAGTTGTTGGCCTCGTTCGCACCGTCGCCGAGATTCTGCGCGAGGATCGTCGCCGCGACGCGATTGCCAACCGCGGCAGGCGAGTTGCCGACCGTGGTGGTGATGCCCGCGTCGTAGCCGAGCTCGGCGAAGAGGGCGTTGAACTCCGCCTGAATCACCGCGATGTTGGGACCGTTGCCGGCGACGTAGCGGGCCTTGAGGACCCGGTACGCGGCGTAGCTGATCGCCTCGCGCCGGGCCGCATCGACATTCCGCGCCCGCAGCTTCTCCTGCACGTAGACGCCGCGGGCCGTGGGGTCGTAGACCGCCCACGTGTCGTACATCGCCGCGGAGAGGTGGTAGAGATTGCGGGCATGCACCGGCGGTCGGGGCGTGCTCTTGCGGATGGCGCTGAGAATCTGTTCGTCCCAGATTCGCGCAATCGACCAATCCGGATCGAACGAGGCCTGGGCGCTGGACGCCCCGATTGCCAGGGCGACAACGAAACTGCTGAAGACTCGCATGGACTTCTCCCTGCTTGACTCGGGCGCCCCCCAAACCCGCACTGGGTTCGAACCACAGGCGCAGACCGCTCACAGCTCCCGCGGTTGATGAGCCGGAGACTGTTGCTCGGAACGTACCGCGCGGCGAGCGGGTGGACAATTCCCTCCGCAATTCATTTGCGTTCTCCACTCTCAACGACGACACCGCGGCTCAGTAAACTCCCGCACGTGATCCGCGCCGCACGACCGCAAACCGGCCTCAGCTTCTTCTGGCTGCTGATCGCCGCCGGAGCGCTTCTCGGCAGCATGGCGGTCGTGGCAGCCTGGACCGGGCCCGACTCGCCGCACGGCCCGCTGCGAGTGGCGTTCACACTGGCGAACTCGCTGCCTCGCGTGCTGCTCTGGCTGATGATGGCCCATGGCATCGGCTGGCCGCTTCGGCGGCTCCTGCTCGGTTCGAATACTGGAGGTTCTGGGACGATCGCGATGCAACTTGCGCTCGGCTCCGCCGCGGCGATGTGGCTGGCCCTCGCGCTTGCGTCGCTTGGGCTTCTCGGCGGCGGCCCGGTGTCGACAAGCGGTTCGGGCGCGAGCGTGCCCTCGGGCGCCATCGCGTGGTGCCTCGTAGTCGGCGGTGCCGTCCTCGGCGTGGCCTCACAACGGTTCGATCCGCCGGTCGCGTCGGAGAGCGGCCAATCGCCCTGGGGGCTCGCGGCGATTCCCGCCGTCGCCGTGCTGCTGGTCGCCGCCTGCGCCGCGCCGGGCTGGCTCTGGAGCAGCGAGTTCGGCGGCTACGACGCCTTGAGCTATCACCTGCAGCTCCCCAAGGAGTGGCTGCTCCAGGGTGAACTCGGCGCGACCCCCCACTGCGTCTACGGCCACCTGCCAAGTTTCGTCGAAGCTGCGTTTCTGCACCTGATGCTGCTGCACGGTGATGACGCCCACGCCGCGATCAAGGCCGCCCCGACCTGCCAACTCCTTCACGCGTGCCTGGCCCTGCTGGCGGCGCGCGTCGCCGCCGAAGCGGCCCACGCCTGGCTCCCCGAGGCCCCGGCGGCGCGGCGATCACTCGCGGCCGGTGTCGCCGCGGTCGTCGTGCTGGCGACGCCGTGGACCATCGTGGTCGGCTCTCTCGCGTACAACGACATGGCGGTCTGCCTCTTCCTCGCCGCGGCCCTGCGACTGCTCGCGCCGCCCCCCGATGGCGTCGCTTGCACTCGGGCGGCATCGCTGCGACTCGGCGCCGCACTCGGCGTGCTGGTCGGCGCCGCTGCGGGGGCCAAACTCACCGCCGCCGGATTCGCCGTGCTGCCCGTCGCCGCCGTCGTGCTGTTGACCCGCGGGCGCGGAGCGAGTGACGCGACCTCGACGTCAGACTGGACGTCCGCGCTCCGGACACTCGCCGCGATGGCGCTCCTGAGCGCAGTCGTGCTGGCGCCGTGGCTGATCCGCAATGCAGCCACGGTCGACAACCCGGTCTTCCCCTTCGCAACGACCCTGTTCGGAAGTGGGCCGTGGAGCGCCGAACAGGTCGAGCGATTCGCCGACGGGCACCGCACCGAGACCCCATGGCACGACCGCCCCGCTCGACTGCTTCAGCAGTGGCTCGCCTTCGGAGTTGGGTCGAATCCGTCACCGGGAGAACCGTGGCGGATGCAATGGGCGCTGACGCCGCTCCTGGCCCTCTTCGGAGCGAGCGTGCTGCTGGCCCGCGGCGGGACGCGGCGCCGTGGCCTTGCCCTCGTCGTCGTGCTGGCGGTCCAACTTGGCTTCTGGCTGGTGGCGACGCATCTGCAGTCGCGCTTCCTTCTGCCGACCCTGATCCCAGCGGCGCTGCTCGCGGCACTCGCCGTTGGGACGCTTCCCATCGAGCGCTGGAGACCGGCCGGCGCCGCCGCAATGGCCATCGGGCTGGTGCTCCTCTCGATGGCACCGGTACTCCTCTACCGCAGCGAGGGAAACGGCGCGCCCGGCGCGGCGATCGGTCTCATCCCGCTCTTCACGGGCGATCTCCAGGCCCAGGCCCTGCGCGAGTCGGCGCCTCCGGCGCAGGCCCAGATCGTCGCCGCGGCAACGCCGTCTCTCTTTCTGAACCATCTGCTGCCACCGAACTCGCGCGTGCTTCTGATTGGTGAGGCCCGGGCCTTCTACTTCCGGGGAGATCCTGCTCGATACGACTGGGCGACGGTGTGGGACACCAATCCGCTGGCCCCGATCATCGCGGCCGCGCCGGAGGACCCGTCGCGCTGGCCAGCGGCGCTCCGCACCGCAGGATTCACGCATCTCCTGATCGACCCCTCCATGATCGAGCGCTGGTCGGCGAGCGGCTGGCTCGATCCGCTGCTCACGCTCGATCGCCTGCGCAGGCTGGCCACCTCGCCCCACCGAGTGATCCACCGCTTCCCGGGCGGCGCGGTGCTGGTCGAACTCGCGAAGGAGTAGATCTTCTCCGACGGAACTCAGCCCCCGCCGCTCTCCGGCAGGAACGACTTCAGTTCCAGCACGGCCAGCAGATCCTGGGCCTCGGCACGAAGCCCGGCGCGTTCCGTCTCCGCGGCGTCGTTGGGAGGCGCAAGCGACGCAAGCGACGCAAGCGACGCAAGCGACGCAATCAGGGCCCGCAGGGCGACGAGCCGCTCCTCGATGTCGGCATCGTCATCCTTGATCCGCGCCAGTTCGGCCCGCAATGACGCCAGCGAAGATTCGAATGCATCTGGAGCCGGTGCATCCGGTGCCGCCGGCGCCGTCGACGCGCCCGCGTCCCGCGAGCGATTGCTCTCGAGCGCGTCCTGATCCGCTCCCTCAGCGACGCCGAGTGGGCCACTCGAACTCGCTTCGCCAGTCTGGCCGGAGGTTCGGAGAAACTGACCGCGCACACTCCAGAGGGAGACCGCGGCGAGAATCACAATCACCACGACGAGGAATCGCGCCCGGCGCTGCTGAGCCAGGACCGTCCGTCGGAGCGAGCGCTCGATGCCGTCGCGGGCAATCCACTCGAGTCTTTCGGTTGCCACAATCTGCGCCGGGGCCAGCTCGCCGACAGACGCGCCGAGCGACCCGCCGACACCTCCGGACCCGAAGGCGGGCGGCGAGGAGAGTGCGTGCCTGGGTTGCCGAAGCGAGATCGTGGGCAGCGCGTCCCCACTCGCGTGATCCTGTTCTTCCGCCACGCCGCCGGCCTCATGAATGCCGAGTTCCTCGTCGGTGGCGAAGGCCGAGAGCCCCCCGCTGCGCCCGGCGGGACCCTCGTCGATCGACCCGACCCCGGGGAACTGGTCTGGGAACTGGTCTGGGAACTGGTCTGGGAACTGGTCTGGCAACTGGTCTGGGAAACGCACCGCCGCCGCATCGCCCGAATCGATCCACTCCGGCACGTTCGAGACCGCGAAGCTCACGTTGCAGCGAAGGCACGCCGGATCGGCAACCCCCAGGAGATCGGCGCCGTCGACTGGTGCATCGCAGGCGTGGCAGTAGCCCAGCAGATGAGCCACGCCGCGCACGTGCCTGGCGACCGTCCAGAGCTGTCGTGTCGTCGGCCCTCGAAGCAGCGTGTACTTGCCGATTGCACCCGACTCGACCGCCCGCACGATCATCTCGTAGCTGATTCCCGGCGCAAACGGCTGAGTCTCATCGCGCATGAACCACGGCCCCATGCGGGCGATGGCCTCGCGGCGGGCGTGTCGATCAAAGGAGGCCGCGCACCCCACACACGCCGTCGAGGGACGCTGCGTACGGCCGCAGAAGGGACACACGACGACGCGCGGAGGCACGGGCCAACGATATCCGGGGAGGGAGCGGGGAGCGGGAACTAGGAATGAGGAATGAGGAATGAGGAATGAGGACCCGCTCAACGGATGACGACTGCGTTGCCTGCCGGCGCCATGCGCCGGCAGGCACGCGACGCGCCGAATCGTTCCGGTGGTCCTCATTCCTCATTCCTCATTCCTCATTCCTCATTCCTCATTCCTCATTCCTCATTCCTCATTCCTCGTTCCCGCTCCCTGCTCCCGCTCTTCCTACGCTCGGCTTCATGTCTTCGAGCGTGCGTGCCTGCGTCGTTCCACTTGCTCTACTCGCGCTGCTGACCGGCTGCCAGACGCCGGGGAATGAACGCTCCTCCGGCAGACGCGTGACTCCCGCCGCGTATTCCGACGCCGCAGTCGACACCGACGGTTCAAACCGAAAATCGGCCTCCGCGTCGCCCAGTTCGGGACGAGCGCCGGCGATGGTCGATGGGCAGCCGATTGACTTCGAGACGCTCTGGCCAGTCCTTGCGGAGGCCCACGGAGGTGACGCCCTTCGCGAGATCGCGCTGGATCGACGCCTGACCGTCGAACTCGAACGTCGAGGGATGCGGATTGGCGAAAAGGAGATCGCCGCCGAACAGTCGCGACTTCTCGAATCGCTCTCGGGCGATCCCCAGTCGGCGGCACGACTCGTCGTCGAACTGCGACGCCGCGACGGACTTGGTCCGGTGCGATTCGCGGCGCTGGTCAGGCGCAACGCCGCCCTTCGGGCGCTGATCCAGGAGCAGGTCACGCTTTCGCCGGAGGCACTCGACGTGGCCTACGACGTGCAGGCGGGCCCCCGGCGGCAGGTGCGGCTGATTGCGGCGCCGACGCTGGTCGAGGCCGACTCGGCCCTGGCCCAACTTCGCGGCGGCGCGAACTTCAGCGACCTCGCCGTCGCGCAATCGACCGACTCCAGCGCCTCCCGAGGCGGCCTTCTCGAACCCTTCTCGCGCCACGATCCGAGCTATCCGGAGTCGGTGCGGGGCGCCGCGTTCTCGCTTCCCGCAGGCGGGCTCTCGGCGCCGGTTCTGCTGCCGCAGGGCTACGTGGTCATGCTCCTGGTTCGAGAGATCCCCGCGAGCTCCGAGAGTCTGCAATCGATGCGACCCCGCCTCGAGCGAGGAGTGCGCAACACGCAGGAGCGGCTGCTGATGGATCAGCTCTCACAGCGGCTGCTCCGCGAGTCGCGGATCACGGCCTTCGACGAGTCGCTGAACTCGTCGTGGTTGAGCGCTCCGTAGCGGCCGTGGGGCGGGCTGGGCCGACGCGGCGGGCGCGGCCTCTCACGTGCGGGTGCCGGTGATTCGGGCAATCGCCAGCGGGGCCAGCACGATCATCGGAATCGCCGCCCCCAGGGCAGGCGAGACGCCCGGCAGATTCACGGTCATTCCCACCAGGGCCACCAGCATCGCTCCGATGGTGACGATGCTGCACTCCAGACTTCGCGCAATCAGGTTCGCCGGCTCTCGCAGCAGGAAGCTGGGCAGGGCGATCAGGAGAATCAGGACGTTGGCGATCACTCCCGTGAATCGAGTCCATCGGGCCCGTTCGACGATGCGCTGATCGACGCCTCCACCCTTCTCGATGTCGCGGAGCTGCGCCAGACTCAGCATCTGGGCGAACGTCGCAGAACGGCGAATCGCCAGAGCCCGAGGGTCGAGATCAGTCTCGACCGCCTCAACTGTCCGGCGCTCCAGGATCTCCCCCTCCAGCGGATCGGTCATCGAGCCGGGACGACGGATGCCGATGCCGTTCTCAAGCCGCCACGTCCGCGACGCGGAGTCCCATCGGGCCCGATCGGCGGTGATGCGCCGCTGGGTGGCGCCGTTGGCGTTGCGCTCGAGGACCAGCACCCCCACCATCGACTCGCTCGCGGGTTCGAAGGACCTGGCCATCAACAGCCGACCGTGGCTGTCGGGCGTCAGCGGCACGGCGAAGCCGGTCATTCCGCTGCTCAGGATGTCGCCGTGTTCGCGCATGAGCATCGGCGCCAGTCTGGGAATGGCGTACTCGGCGTTGGCGAGCTGGAGCAGATTGAGCCCAATCGACGCGACCAGAAGCGGCAACGCCACCCGCCGCAGACTCATGCCCGCGGAGAGCAGCGCGGTCAGCTCGCGATACCGATGCATCTGCGCCAGCGTGAACCCCATCGCCGCCACCGTCACCAGTCCGAGCAGATAGGCGTAGAACTGAAAGACCCGCGGCCCATGGAAGTTGAAGATCGCCGCCAGCAGCGCAACGGTCCGGCTCGAAAAGCGCCCGGTCGCGACCGCTCCGTCGGCGGCCTCGAAGAAGCGATCCAACTGCAGGATGACGTCAATCGACACCGCGAAGACGTAGAGCAGCGAGAACAGCACCGCGAAGTTCCAGAGGAATCGGGCGGTGATGTGACGGTCGACGATCTTCATGGTGACGTTGAACTGGCGGTACGCGCAACTCGGCGGCTCAATGCCTCGCCATCCTCGACCACGCCGCGACGAGCAGGACCACGAGGATCGCATTGCCCGACCACGCCAGACCCATGCCCTCGACCAGACGGCCGGTCTTGAGCATCTGTTCACCGCTCGAGATCAGCAGGATGTTGGCAATCGCCGGCACGAAGGCGATCAGGTAGACCTCGAGCGGCGTGCTCCCTCGACGCCAGATGGCCAGCACCGCGCCGAGCAGGAGCAGGATCGGCGCCGAGACGCTCAGGGCCGCCCGCTGGGTCGCGCGGGCGATGAGGTCGCGCTCGACGCGCTGGTCCTCGACGTCGATGGCGGTCTGCCAGGTCTGAGCCTGGGTGACGAGTTCCGCAGTCGGACCGCGGCCTCCGCCCAGACGGCCGGCGGCTTCGGCCAGTTCCACCCGTCCCGGAATGCGCTCGGGCAGAGGATCGAAACCGGCCAGATGAAGTCCCCCGACTCGCGTGGGCCAGCGCCCGGCAGCGCCGCCGGCGCGCAGACTTCGCACGACCGGTTCCACAACCGAGAGCTCGAAGCCGACGACGCCGCGAGAGACATCGCGCTCGATGGTGAGTGTGGCACCGGTGGCGGCGGCTTCGCGATTGGCCACGCCGTCGACGAACTCGACCACCCGCACACCGCGAGCGTCGCCGCTTCCCCCGGTCGCCCCGCCAACATCGCCTCCATCGGGGCCGCCCCTCGGGCTTCCCCGCAGCGCCCGGCCGTCGAGTTCGACCGCATGCACTTCGTAGCGGGCCTTGCCGCGGGGCTCGTTGAAGATGAGGGGCTCGCCGCGGCGAAGCGAGTCGTCGATGAAGCGCCAGGCATCGGCCTCGTGAAGGACCGAAGCGAAGCCGCGGCGGCGCTCGACGATGGGCGGGTACGCGTCGGGATTGCGAACCACCCCGAGCATCTGGCCGATGGTCATGAACTTCGGCTCGACCAGGGACCGCTGTCCGATGTTGACGGCGTCGGGGAGCGCTTCGGGAAGGAACACAAGGGCGCCGTCGGAGCGGCGGAAGACCGTCGCGTTCACCAGGGCGGGCTTGAGGTAGGCCCCCTGCCCGGTGCGATAGACGTCAATCGTGGCGTACTCGGCGGTGAATTCGATCTCGGGCTGGCCCTGCTCGTCGAACTGGATCGCGGCCACGCCACCGAGGAGGAGTCGTGCGGTTGGAGCAATCTCCGCACTCGAGGTCCTGCCCGGAGGAGTCGCCTCCTCCACTTCGTCGGCGTAGATCTGGAGATCGCCTGCGGCAAAGGCCCGCCGCTCTTCGACCGTCGCGACGAATATCCGGGTGATGTCGCCCGCGATCGTGGCCTTCATCATGATCCAGAAGCGCGGCACGATCGAGAAGACCAGAACCAGCATCACCAGCGTCAGCACTGCTCCCAGACCCATCAGCGGGGCCAGCACTCGTCGATAGCTCACCCCGCAGGCGTTCATGGCCACGATCTCGTTGTCGCTCGAGAATCGATGGAGCACGATCGTGGCCGCGAACCCCGCCGAGAACGGCAGGGCGAACTGGAGCATCGGCACCGTGGCCAGACCGATGTACTTCATCAGTTCGAGCGGACCGAGCAGGCTCTCGGCGAGCGGCCTGATGGCTGCCCCGAATGCGATCACGGTGACCAGCACGCCGCAGGTGAGCGCGAAGACCCGGAGCAGTTCCGAGAGGAGATAGCGGGAGAGGATCGACACGGGGCGGAGCGGGTGCGGGTCCGGCGAGAGGCGCTGTCGTTCTAACGCAGGCCGTACTCCTTGAGCTTGCGGTACAGCGTCCGCTCCCCGATCCCAAGCATGCTGGCGGCCTGCTCGCGATTGCCGCCGGTCATGGTCAGCGTCTGGCGGATCGCCTCCTTCTCGAGGCGCTCCAGTCCCACGCCCGCAAGGCTTCGAATGCCGGGCAGATCCTCGCCGTCGCCGGAGCGAACCTCCTCGGGCACATGCCGCGCATCGAGAGGGGATCCGTCTCCCATCACCACCATGCGCTGCACGACATTGAGCAGTTCACGCACATTGCCGGGCCAGTCGTAGGCGACGAGACGCAGCATCGCCGGCTTGGTCATCTCCGGTCGCGGCCGACCCAGCTCGGCGCTGAACCGTCCGATGGCGTGATTCACCAGCAGCGGGATGTCCTCGCGGCGATCGCGGAGCGGAGGGACGTCGATCTGCGCGCCGCGCACGCGGAAGTAGAGGTCCTCGCGAAACGTGCCCGCGGTGACCATCGCCCGAAGGTCCTTGTTGGTGGCGCTGATGAAGCGCACATCGGTCTTGCGGGCCATGTTCGATCCGAGGCGGATGACTTCGCCCGTCTCCAGCACCCGCAGCAGCTTGGACTGCATGCTGAGGGGCATGTCGCCGAGCTCGTCAAGAAAGAGTGTGCCGCGATCGGCGTACTCGAAGACGCCCTCGCGATCGCGATCGGCGCCGGTGAAGGCGCCGCGGACGTGACCAAAGAGCTGGTCCTCGAGCAGGCTCTCGGCCTGCCCGGCGGCGTTGAAGGTGACGTAGCGCTTTTCGGCCCGCTTGGAGTGGCGGTGCAGGGCGGCGGCGATCAGCTCCTTGCCCGTACCCGATTCTCCGATGATCAGAATCGGCAGGTTGCTGGCGGCGATCTGCCTGACCGTGTTGATCACCCCGCGAATGGCATTCGACGTCCCGATGATTCCCTCGAAGCCGAAGGCGCTGTCGACCTGACCGCGAAGGCTCGCGTTCTGGTGTCGCAGCACCACGGTCTCGGCGGCCCGCTGCACCAGGTTTCGAAAGACCTCGAGGTCCAGCGGCTTCTCGATGAAGTCGTACGCCCCGCCCTGCAGTGCGGCCTTGGCGGTGGGAATGTCGCCGTGGGCGGTGACCATGATGGTCTCGGCGTCGGGCTGGAGCTGCTTGACCAGCTCGAGCACCTTGATGCCGGCCGTCTCGTGCTCCATCACCAGGTCGGTCACGACCACGTCGAAGACGCCGTGGCGAAGCTCCTCCTCGGCGGCGGACAGACCATTGACGATGGTGCAGACGTGTCCGGGCCGACGCAGGGCATCGGCCATGGCCTCGGCGTGGTCGACTTCGTCGTCGACGATCAGGACCTGGGCGTGAAGCGGCGTGGACTCGGTCATTGAGGTCGGGAGTGTACGCCTCGGCCCATCGACGGCCTGTCGGGCCTGTCGGGCCGCCGCGCTCCCCGCGCGAAGCTGGGGACTCGGCGCACTCTGCGGCGGCAGCCGACGAATTCGGCGCGGCGCGGCGAAGAACCCGGCGCGTGACTTCACGCGTTGCACTTGACATACTCGTGCGTGGGTCGTGTGTGGGTCGTGTGTGGGTTGTACGTGGAACGCAAGGTGCAGGGGAAGTTTCTCACCCGAATGTTCGTGAGTGGCGTGTGCCGCTCCCGTTCCTGACGTGCAGTCCGGAGACGGACGCGGACGATGTGTCGCGCGACGCGGGTGCAGAAACTCTGGGGGAGACGCATGGTGGGAAGAACCTACGACAGCGGATCGTCGATGGGCGACGCGCACGGGTCACGTGGAATGCGCTTCGGCCGAGCGCTTCATGGCGCGGTCCTGATCGTTCTCCTGCTTCTCCTTGCGCCTCGACCGACCGCGGGTCTCGGTGGACCGGGAGAGCCAGGCGAGCCGTGCTCGATCGCCACCGAGAACGTGCTCTGCGCCGTCGGGCCCGGCGACGACGGCACCATCGGTTTGATCGAGGGCTGCTTCGACTGGACCTTCACCTTCACCAACGGCTCGACGGCGACGGCCCACTACCTCCTGTTCCCCACCGATCTGGTCCCGTCGGCGGTCGTGGTCCTGACTCCCCCGGTCGCTCCGGGCGAGAGTCGGACGCTGACGGTGCGGATCTGCGGCGTCGAGAGCGAAACCAAGGTCTGCATTCCCTTCATCGCCGCCGATCAGTTCGTCGAGGAATGCTGCCACGGCGAACACTGCTTCGAGACTCCGGGTTGCGACTGCATCCAGTTCACGACAATCACCGCGACGTACGTCCCGGGCGGATCGACGACGAACTTCCTGGTGACCTTCGACCTCCAGAATCTGGCGACCTACCCGGTGCAGTGGTCGTTCTTCCTGCCCGAGTCCATGCCGGCGGGCACGACGATCATCCCGCCGTTTCGCAATCTCGCGCTCTTTCCGCCCTTCTTCGGACCGGTTCCGCAGTTCGGAATCGCCACCGGCGTGAACACCACAGTGAAGTTCCTGACTCCACCGCCGCCCGGGACCATCATCTGCATGCGGGTCACGGTGCACGCCCCCGACCTCGTCGAGTGCTGCTCGGAGGTCCTGTGCTTCGAGATCGGCTACCCCGACCCGTGCGATCTGAACGGCGACGGCGTCGTCGACGGGTTCGACCTGGGCATTCTCCTTTCGGCGTGGGGCTCCTCGGGCCCCGGCGACCTCGACGGCGACGGCATCGTCGACGGAGCCGATCTCGGCATCCTGCTCTCCTGCTGGAGCGCGCCGTGAACAGCACCATCGCCATCCGCGAACACCGCGTCGAAAGAAGCGGATCAGAAATGTGGCTTGCGGGCGTGAGCGGCCTCGCCAGCATCCGTTTGAGTGCCGCTCTCACGCCAACCGAACCGTATCGCTGGACGGATTTCGGGTTCAGGCACGAGTCGCACCCTCCGAGGGTCGGGGGCCAGGTGCGTCACCTGTCGATGTCTCTCCAGCTTCTTCGAAAGGAATGGGAGTCCCGATGACCAGGTTCCTCGCCGCATCCACGCGGCTCAGTTCATTCGCAGCCGCGACGTGCGCCACGCTCGTGGCCTGCGCCGCAACAACGTCGTTCGCGCAGACCGTGACGCCTCCGGAGATCGTCAGCAATCCCTCCGAAGCGTGCCCCAAGGGCACCGAGTCGCACAAGGTGTGCATCACCCTGCCGCCCGGCGCAACGGTGGACAAGGTCGACATCTTCCTCCTCTTCGACGACACCGGCAGCTTCGCCGGTCAGGTTCCACCGCTGGTGGCGGTCTTCAACGGCATCGTCTCGTCGCTGGCGACGGCCCTGCCGGCGGTCGACATCGCCTACGGCGTCGGTCGCTTCGAGGACTTCGGCGGTCCCGCGGTCGGTTTCGGCGGCTTCAGTAATCTGGAGCGGCCCTTCGCCCTCAATCAGGCCATCTATCGCACCGTCAACGGCGATTTCTTCACCAAGCTCAACGCCGGCCTGTCCAACACCACTCCCGGCGGCGGCGGTGACGGACCCGAGAGCGCCATCGAAGGTCTCTTCCAGGTGGCAACTGGCTTCGGCCTCGACGGCAACTGCAACGGTTCCACCACCGAATCCGGCCCTGCCGGCGCACTCGCCACTCAACTCACTCCCGGAAGCAGCGGCGACGTCCCCACGTGGGCTTCGCACGTCGGCTCCACCGACGGCACCCTCGGCGGCGTCGGCTGGCGCCCGGGTTCGCTTCGACTGGTGATCCTCGCCACCGACGTGTGCTCGATCGTTCCCTTTGACTCGGCCTTCGGCATTCCCGCGACAGTCACGGGAACCGGCGGAACCGAGCCGACTTCGGCCTTCGCCTGCAACGCTGCAGTCGCGGGCGACAATCGCTTCGGCTACGTCAGCGACACCTGCGACTCGACGACCAACTCGGTCGTCGGCGCAGTCGCCCCCAAGGGCGCCGCCACGCTTCCGGCGACGATCTCGGCCCTGAATTCCCTGGGCATCCGCGTCATCGGTCTCGGGCCGGGGGCCGCGCCGACCAATGGTGCGGGCCGTGACTTTTCGCCCAGCACCTTCCTCTCGGCGCTCGCCCGACTCACCGGCGCCGTCGACACCGGCGGAGTGCCGCTGGTCTTCGACATCAACGGCGGCCCCTCCGCCGTGGCGGCCGCAATCGTGAGTTCGGTCACCACCGCCGCGACCGCACCGATTGACATCACCCTCAATCCCACGCCGCTTCCGGATCGCCTGGTCGTGACCTGGAGCCCACTGGTCCACACCGGCGTCGCGCCCGGCGACACCGTGTGCTTCGACGTCAAGTTCACCGGCACCGGAACCTTCGAGGGTGGCAACTTCCCAATCCACTTCCTCGATCCCACCAGCGGCACGGTGCTCGGATCGATCCCGGTGCAGCTCGTCTGCGCCGGCTGCTCGATCGAGACCGAGCAGGTCCTCTGTGCCTTCGGACCAGGCGACGACGGCACGGTGGGTCTGATCGAAGGCTGCTTCGACTGGACCTTCACCTTCTACAACGACACCGACGTCACCGCGTCCTACCTGCTCTTCCCGGTCGACAATGTCGACCCGCAGATCGTCGTCCTCAGTCCGCCGGTGGGTCCGGGGGAGAGTCAGACGGTGACCGTGCGAGTCTGCAACGTCGGCGAGCTTGAAGGGGTCTGCATTCCCTTCATCGCCGCCGACGAGCATGTGAACGAGTGCTGCCACGGCGAGGTCTGCTTCTACACGCCCGACTGCGACTGCATCCAGTTCACCAAGGTCACCGCGACCTACTCGCCCGGAAGCGGAACGAGCGACTTCCTGTTGAACTTCGACATCCAGAACCTGGCGACGTATCCCATCAAGTACTCCTTCTTCCTGCCCGAGAATCTGCCGGCCGGTTCGACGATCATCCCGCCGTTCCGCAACCTCGCGCTCTTCGGGCCCTTCTTCGCGCCGGTGCCTCAGTTCGGGATCGTGAACGGTGTGAACACCACCGTGAAGCTGCCGGTCTCGCCGATTGCCGGAACGATCCTCTCGATCCGAGTCACGGTCCACGAGCCCAGCCTGGAAGAGTGCTGCTCTGAAGTCCTCTACTGGGAGGTCGACTACGGACCGGGTGGCAACAGCAACCCGTGCGATCTCGACGGCGACGGCCTGGTCAACGGTGCCGACCTCGGCATCCTGCTCTCCGCGTGGGGCAGCAGCGGGCCGGGCGACCTCGACGAAAGCGGCGAGGTCGACGGCAGCGATCTGGGTGCGCTGCTCGCCTGCTGGGGCTGATCCAGTTCACGTTGGTTTTCGTTCAGACGCGGGGCGCCGGAGGGCGCCCCGCGTCGTTTTTGCCGGTGAAGGTGCGCTTTCACCCCGGACTTCTCCACGGAAGAAACGATTCCGAGGCCTCCCGCCTCATGCAGGTCGACGGACCCCGCCGATAATGACACCGTGTCTGCCCGTCACCCACGCGGCCGTTCGGCCCGGAATTCATCGTCACGTCCCGACTCGTCGGGACGCAACTCACCCGGCGAAGGAAGCATCGACGGCGCTCGCCGTGCGGCCGAGCGTCTGAGCATCCCCGACTTCTCCGAGCGCCACGTCCATTTCGTGGGAGTCGGCGGAAGCGGCATGAGCGGACTGGCTCGCATGCTTCAGCAGCGCGGGGCCACCTGCACCGGCAGCGACACCTCCGAGAGCGATCTCACCCGCTCGCTCGAAGATGCCGGCATCTCCGTCAGCTATGACCAGTCGAGTGGCGAGCTTCCCGAGGCCTGCGACCTCGTGGTCGCCTCCGCCGCGGTCAAGCCCGACCATCCCGAACTCCTGAACGCCCAGCGTCGCGGCATCGAATCGCTGAGCTACGCCGAGGCTCTGGGTCGCGTCCAGCTCGGACGCACCGCGGTCTGCGTCGCCGGAACCCACGGCAAGAGCACCACCACGGCGATGCTCGCCCACATCCTCACCATCACCGGACTCGATCCCGACGTGATCGTCGGCGCCAACGTGCCGCAGCTCGGCGGCGGCTGGCGCACCGGCGCCGCGATGGTGCCGACCGGCGGGCTTGCCGGCCGACCCGGTCTGATGATCTGTGAAGCGTGCGAGTTCAACCGCTCGTTCCATCAGCATCGCCCGACGATGGCCCTGGTCAACAACATCGAGGAGGACCACCTCGACTACTACTCGAACCTGGACGAGATCGTCGCCTCGTTCCGCGACTTCGCCCTGCTTCTGCCGCACGCCGCCGACGGCGGCCGGCTGCTGATCAACCACGATGGCGCCCATCGGCGGGCCGTCTCCTCCGGACTCGAGTGCGCCGTCGCGACCTTCGGCTTCAACCCCGCCGCCGACTACCACATCGACTTCGATCCCCGCACCGGTCGCGTGCGACTCTCCTGCGGCGGCGATGAACGATGCTCGTGGCGAGTACCGATGCCCGGCGATCACAACGCCCTGAACTCGGCGGCCGCGGTGATCCTCGCCTGCTGGAGCGGAGTCACTCCGGAGCAGGCCTCGCGGGCCATCGAGGGATTCAGCGGGCTTGATCGCCGCAGCCAGCGACTCGGCACGCGGCGCATTCCCGATGGCGAAGTGGTGGTCTACGACGACTACGGCCACCACCCCACCGAGATCGAGAAGACCCTCAAGGCGATCCGCGCCGCCGAATGTCCCAAGCGGCTCATCTGCGTCTTCCAGCCCCACCAGCACAGCCGCACCCGCTTCCTCCTCGAGCAGTTCGCCTCGAGCTTCGAGGTCGCCGATGTCGTGGTCGTGCCGCACATCTTCTTCGTGCGCGACAGCGAGGTGGAGCGTCAGAAGGTCAGCGCCACCGATCTGGTCGATCGCCTCCGCTCGCGCGGGATCTGCGCGATGCATCTCTATCCCTTCGAAGCGATCGTCGAACAGCTCGAAGTCATCTGCCGCGATGGTGACCTGGTCGTGGTCATGGGCGCGGGCCCGGTCTGGACCGTCGCTCGCGACTTCCTGCACGGCGACTGCACCGCCCGCGAGGAGCGCGGCTAGCGCGTGCCACCCGCAACCGCGTCCAGCCTCTTTGCCGATCTCGACGTCGCCGTCGAGCACGACGCCCCCATCGGTCGTCAGACCTGGTACGGGATCGGCGGTCGCGCCGACCTTCTGGTGAGACCGCGCACGCTCGAGTCGCTGCAGGCCCTGATGAAGCGCTGCGCCCGCTCGTCCACACCGCTGCGGGTCCTCGGAAGCGGCGCCAACCTGCTGGTGGCCGACGAGGGCGTCGACGGCATCGTGGTGCGCCTCGACGATCCCGCCTTCTGCGATCTGCGCTACAACGCCAGGGGCGCCCTCGAAACCCTGCGGGCCGGGGCCGGCGCCGATCTGGCCCGGGTGCTCATGGACACCGTGCGCCGCGGACTGTCGGGCCTCGCCCCCATGGCCGGGATTCCCGCCTCGGTCGGCGGAGCCATCCGCATGAATGCCGGAGGCGCCTTCGGAGCCATCGGCGACAGCGTGCACAGCGTGGGATGCCTCACCCGCGGCGGCGAGCTGGTGGTCTACCCGAAGTCGGAGCTGCGCTTCGACTATCGCCGCACCAACATCCCCGACCCGCTCATTCTGTGGGCGGCGTTCTCGCTGGAAGAGACCGACCCGGTGGCCCTGCGCGACAAGGTCAAGGAGATCTTCGCGTTCAAGAAGAGCACGCAGCCGCTGGCCGAGCACTCCGCCGGCTGCACCTTCCGCAATCCCACCGACCCGGTGACCGAGACGCGGGTCAGCGCCGGCAAATTGATCGACGAAGCAGGCCTCAAGGGTCTCGCCGTCGGCGGCGCCTCGGTCAGTCCGCGCCACGCAAACTTCATCACCGTGCAGCCGGGCGGGCGTTCCGACGACGTGCTGCGACTGATGGATCTGCTGCGGCAGCGGGTGCTGGAATTCAGCGGCTACGAGCTCGAACCGGAGATTGCGGTCTGGAAGCGAGGAGAGTCATGACGGTGGAGACGCAGACGAGTTCGCCGCAGCCGCTGGAGCGACCGAGGGTCCTGGTGCTGTACGGCGGACCGGACGCCGAGCGGGCCGTCTCCATCGAGAGCGGTCGTGGCGTCGCCGCAGCCCTGGTCGAGCTCGGTCGATTCGATGTGCTGCCGCTCGAGATCGAGACCGTGACCGCGATGGAACTCCTCGCCCACGATCCCGACGTCGTCTTTCCCGTGCTCCACGGTCGCTGGGGCGAGGGCGGACCGCTTCAGGAGATCCTCGAGGCCTCTGGCGTGCCTTACGTGGGCAGCGGTCCGAAGGCCTCGGCCCTGGCGATGGACAAGCTGGTCACCAAGACCATGGCCGCCGCCACCGGTGTTCCCACGCCGCGCTCGCAGGCGATTGCACTCGGTGATGCCGTCGACATCCGGCCACCGCTGGTGATCAAGCCAATCGACGAGGGCTCGAGCGTCGATCTTCGAATCTGTCGCACCAGCGACGAAGTCGAGCGCGGTCTGGCCGAGATCCTGCCCCGCCGTCGACGCTTGATGCTCGAGCGCTACGTCACCGGTCGCGAGATCACCGCCGGCGTGGTGCTCGGGGAAGTGCTGCCCTTGATTGAGATCTCGGCGGCCTCGGGCGTCTACGACTACGAGGCCAAGTACCACCGCGACGACACTCGATACGTGCTCGATCCGGCGCTTCCCAAGGGTGTGAGCGATGCGATTCGGCTCCATGCTCTGGCGATGTATCGCCTGCTCGGATGTCGCGACCTCGCCCGCGTCGACTTCATGGTCGACGAGCAGGGTCCGTGGCTTCTCGAAGTGAACACGCTTCCCGGATTCACCAGCCACTCCCTCGTTCCGATGGCCGCGCGACATGCGGGCATCTCGATGCCGGAACTCTGCGGCCGTCTGGTCGATGCGGCCCGCAGGCGCGGCACGGTGCCGTCCTCGAGTCGGCGCTCGGCTGTTCACTGACGTTCCCTCCATCCGGCTCGCGCCGGAATTCAGCTTGAGATCTGCCATGGCACGCACGACACGGAAGTCGAAGTTGAGCGGCGGCACCCGCCGCGCCGCCCCCACCGCTCGCCCGCAAGCCGCAGGTCAGGCCGGAGGTCAGCGCGGTGATCGGGGTCATCGGGGCGGCCTCTTCAATCCGGCCATCTTCGAGTGGCGCACGCTCACGCACGCCCTGCTGGCGATGACCTGGCTGGTCCTGATCGCTGCCGCGATCCTCGGATGGCGAGCGAGCGAGTCTCGTCTGATGGCCTATGCGGCGCTTCCCGCGGTCGCTCTCGACGGCACCGTGCGCGGACCCGTCGACGTCGCCTTCCGCAATCTTCCTGCGTGGCTTCACGGCGAGACGCTGCACTCGCTCACTCGGGCCGTGCAGCACTCGATGGGCGAGGATCCCCTCGATCGCAACGATCTGGTTCGCGCCCATCAGGCCCTGATGTCGAGCGGCTGGTTCGATTCGGTCGTCCAGGTCCGCCGGGCCGCGGCGGATCGAGTGGAGGTGACGGGCGTCTTCGTCGAGCCCGCGGCGCTCATCCGCTTCGACGACCGCGACCATCTTCTCGACGATCAAGGTCGGCTGCTTCCGCAGAGCTGGCCCGCCGGCACGGCACCCGCGCTGGGAGTGATCCTCTCGCCGGGCTTCGGCCCGCCCGAGGCGCCCGGCGTGCGCTGGCGCGGCCCCGACATCCTGGCCGCGCTCGCGGTTCTCGAACTCATCGACTCGCAGCCATGGGCGACCCAGGTGCAGGCGGTCGACCTCGGCGACTTCTCGCGCAGCCGATCGATCCGACTGGTCACCGACCGTGGTTCGATCATCCGCTGGGGCCGAGCCCCGGGCGACGAGCGCGGGGCCGAAGTGACCTCGCGATCCAAGCTCGAGTTTCTCACGCTGCACCAGCAGAAGTACGGCCACATCGACGGCGGACTCACCGGCGAGGTCGACATCAGCGGCGACGTGGCCGTGGTGCGGTGAGGGGAGAGGGAGTAGGAGCGAGGAATGAGGGACTTGGGAGCTGGCTGCGCTGGAGGTGGGGAAGAGGGAGCAGGGGGCCGCAGAGGGTGGCACGACTTGATGCGTGCGCGGGGTTGCGGGGACTCGCATACAGAATTTCTGACAGGTCCGTCCGGTCCAGTTTCTGACAGGTCCGGTGCGGTCGGTCCGGTCCGCCTGATGCCGGCTTCCCGTACCCTGCGGGCTCGTGTCGAACGACCTCGACCAGAACGCTCCTCCCCTGCCGCGCGGGCTCATCCTGCTCGCCTCGCTGTGGCTCATCGGTTCGTGGATCGTCACAATCGGCGCTCAGCGCCCGCTCCAGCCTTCATCGGCCAGCTACACCCCGGGTGTGCGCGGGATGCTGCTGTCGCTGGCCCTTGGACTGGTGGTGGCCTGGCCACTCGTGCGCCTGAGCCGCGGCGTCGGACCGCGGGCGATGCGCAGTGTGGCGCTGGACCTCGTGGTGTTGATTGCGTTGATTCAGGTGGTGGTGTGGCCGCTTCGGCTGGTCACTCCGTGGGGCCTCGCCCGCACCGCGGCAATTGATCTCGCCCTGGTCGCGTGGACGGTTCTGATTGGCGGAGTCATCGTCGGGTTCGGGGCGCTCAATGGTCGCGGCCGGACCATCGGGATGGTCGTCTGCCTCGTCCTCGTCGGGTCCATCCCACTTCTGAACGGGCTCATGCCGATGATCGACCCGGTCGGCGTGCCTTCGAGCGTCGACCTCAGCGCGGTCGCTGCCCGCAGTTCACCCTTCTCGCTGGTCCACGCCATCTCGGGTGGAGGCCCACAGCCGATCGAGCGACCAGATCTCGCCGCCCTGGCCCTCGCCGCCAGCGCCGCGGCGGCGATCTGGGGAGTCATCGCCGCCGGTGAGTTGATCAGAGCCATTCGCGCCCCGAGGCCGTCTGGTCGCAGGAACGCGACCGCATTGGATCCTCAGCAGTAGTCTCGAGGTGGCCGAGTTGGCCACCGCGGCAGGAGACGATCCTGTCCCCCGTCCCGAAATGTCCGTCGGAATCGGGCGTGAGACGAGTGGAGCAATTCGCGGTCGCCATCAGGAGGCTGGACATGCCGCAGCACGCGTGGATCGACGGCAACCTGACCGTCCACGACTGGCTCGCGACCGTCCCCAACGTCCCGCCGGTGGTGGACCTGGCCTACCAGCCTGTGGCGAAAGTCATTCGGGCTGCGGGCGAGCAGGAGGGCGAATCTCTGCGTCGCCGCAACTCGCCTGTATCACTGCGGATACTGCTTCGTTGCGGCTCCTTGATCTTCGCCCTCCTGCTCACCCTCGCCGTCGAAGCACTTTCGCCACAGGCTGCTACGGCTGCGACCGGGCGAGCAGCCGGACCTTCGCCTACGACGATCGTCCCGGTTCACGGCTTCAACTGAGCCACCAGTATCTCTCCGATGGCCTTCACCGGTTGAAGGGAGCCCGTCGCGGCCTGTGGGACGGCACCAGCTTCGCCCACGGGGTGAACAGCCGGAAGTGGACCTTCCACATGCTCGGCACCACATACTTGGTGGCTGTCCCGATTTCTTCCAAGGTGTGCGGCATCGTCGCGGGCCGGAACGCCCAACTCCGAGCGACCGGCGCCACGACCGGCGCGAACGGATGGGGTCCGTCCGCGCCGGTCTCGTGGGTTCATCGAGCATTGGTCGAGAGCGTCAGCCGCGGCGGCGGCGCGGCCCGGCGATGCCGACAAGCCCGAACAGCGCGATCGCACCCGGAGCGGGGATTGGGACGATCGTGAAGGAGATGCGATAGATCTCGTCGAAGGCGCCGAACTGTCGATCAAAGAGGTATCCGCCGCCGGTGAGCGCCCCGTTGAAGACGTCGAGCCCCATGAAGTCGAAGGAGACGACGCCGTTCTCGGCGATCCGGTCGTCGTTGTTCGACCCCACGAGGAATGCGGCGCCGAAGACTCCGTTGACCTCGCTGCCGGCGTCCCAGACGTCGAGCCCAAGCACCGAGATCGCATTCAGGGCGAGGTTGCCGTTCTCGTCGAAGAGCATGTACTCCATCGGATCGTCGTTGCCGATGAAGTGGTCATTGCTTGGAACGACCATCGACGCGAAGGTGAAGTAGCGGTTGAGGGACGGATCGACGGTGAAGATCGACGACGCGGTCTGCCCGGGCAACAGCGGTCCCGCGGGGTTCGGGACGATTGTTCCGAGCGTCGCCGTCGGGTCGTTGGCGGCGAAGTCAGGGAACCAGTCCGCGCCGCTGCCACCTTCGGCGATGGAGATGATCGGCTGACCGGCCGCCTGGCCGTTGTTGAAGGAGTCGTAGGTTCCGTTGTTGAACCCGACCCGAAGTGGCGCAAAGGAGACGCTGTTGGTCGGCGCCATGTTGGTGACGGTCACCTGGATCTTGACCGGTCCGGCGGACGCGACGGCGCCGAGACATCCGACGCACAGCGCCACAGACACGAGTTGAAGTCGACTGAACTGCATGAAGACCTTTCTTCGAGGAACGAGAAGCGACGAGCCCGCGCGGACTCGACCCGAGTGAGTCGCTCCTCGACCGCCCAGGCTTGCATGGGTTCTTCGCGATTTTCGGCAACAGGCAGCGGCGCGAGCCGCGATCGGCGTGACGCGATCAGGACCGGTCGGCCCGCCCGAGTCTGGCCGCGAGTCGATCGCGGACGTCGGAGGGGAGGGACTCGCCACTGTCGAGAGTCTTGAGCGTCCTCGACGCAAGCCCGGCAGCCAGCGCCCGAAGTCGAACGACCTGTCGAGCCCACAGTCGGCAGCCGCCGCAGTAGACGACGTGGAGGCGAAGCCCGACGCGGACGCCCGCTGGGAGCTTCGTGTCGGTCCGCTGACTCAGCAGCACCGCGAGGGCGCGACACGGACTTCGCAACGTTTGCAGCAGGTCGCGCAGGAATCCAGTCACGTCGCTCCCTCCTGCGGCAAACGACTCGCGTCGCTCAGGCAGAGCCGCAGGGCCGTCCGGGCGCGGTGGAGCCGGGCCCAGACGCTCCCCGGCGCAATCCCCTCGGCACGACAGATCTCCTCCGACGGTACATCGAGCACGTCGCGCAGCCAGATGGTGTCCCGAAGGACCGCTGGGAGCCGCTCCAGGCAGCGCTCGAGGGCATCGAGCTCCTCGCGCTCCTCGCGCCCCGAGCGGCGCCGCCAGTCGGGGGCGGGCCTCCGCCACGAACCGCTTGCGGTGAAGAGCCCATCGTCTGGCCGATCACTCTTGCCCTCTCCAGCACCGCCCGACTGCACGTCGGGCCCGGCCATTCGACGCTGCTCCCGCCGCGCCCTCCGATGGTGATCGCCCAGCTTGTGGATGGCAATCCCGAGAAGCCAGGTCCGCTCCGATGATCGACCGCTGCGGGTCGACGCTGACTCCAGTGCGGACACCAGCGTCTCCTGCATCACCTCTTCGGCGACCTGCCTCGATCTGCAGCGGGCCAGGCAGAACCTCCACAGGGCGTCCCCGTGATCCACCAACCACGCGGACGCGCCTTCGGCCCGTGACGATGCCCGTGATGATGGATCTGGGTCGGAGCTCATGTCCAGCCGAATGGTTGGGTGACGACACCCGATGAACGCAGGAAGACGGACGAGGACGAACGAGAGAACGAAGTCGCCGGCAGTGGATCACCCGACGCGATGTGGTCCGGCTCACCGATTGCGCGGGTGCACCTCTTTGTCGCACGGACGACGAAGTCCTTGCACAAAATCCTCTCAGAATGTCGCCGACGAACGCCGGCCACCTTCAGCCCACTGCCTTCTCGTTCGCCGCCACCATCGGCCCCGCGGCCCGTGACCAAGGCCAGTGACCAAGGCCAGTGACCAAGGCCAGTGACCAAGGCCAGTGACCAAGGCCAGTGACCAAGGCCAGTTGGGCGGTAAGGTCCCCCTTCGACGGATCGCTCGTCGGCCGGGCGGGCTGCCGCCGCTGGCGACGCTCCCCGGCAACCTGTATCCTTCGATCAGTCGTTCGCACATGCCCGTCCGACCTGACCGCCCCCGCCTGCCGGGGGCGGCGTTGCTGAAACGCGATCCGTCCAAGACCTGCCGCCGCCGCCCGTTCTGCCCCGTGCTTCGATCGATTCCCAAGCCTTTCCTGCCACCTGTTTCCCACCCTGTGTTTCGACCTGTCTTCCAATTTTGGGCCCTGCCATGCATCTGATGACCGCCGAGGAAAAAGCCAAGCTCGAGATCCAGCTCACGGAGCTGATCGCGATGCGCAAGGTGCTCGTCGAACGCATCGCCGAGGCCCGGGCCCTCGGTGACCTCCGCGAGAACGCGGAGTACCACGCGGCTCGCGAGGACCAGGGACACAACGAGGCCAAGATCCGCGATCTCGAGTCCAAGCTCGCCGGGGCCCAGATCGCCCACGCCACCGAAATGCCCGAGGGAATGGTCTTCGTCGGGGCGGTGGTCAAACTGCGCGATCTCGACAGCGCCGACGAGGACGTCTATCGCCTGGTCGGAGAGTCGAGCGGGAACTTCAGCGTCGACTACATCGAGGTCACCACCAGTTCACCGATGGGCATGGCCCTCACCAAGGCCAGCGTCGGGCAGGAGATCATCGTGAGCCTTCCTCGGGGCGAGCGGCGATACGTCATCCTCGAGATCGTGAGTTGATCGCATGGGTGAGTGGCTGCTCACCCCGGTTGCCATCTTCATCGCCGACTGGTGCGTGCGCCTGGGAACGGCGTGCGCGGTGCTGCTGCGCCGTCGCCGCGAACCGAGCGTCTCGCTGGCCTGGCTGGCGGTGGTGCTCTCGCTTCCGGTGCTGGGCGCAGTGGCCTACCTGATGCTCGGCGAAACCCGCCTCGGCCGGCGGCGCCTCATCCGCTACCGCGAGATCGTCAAGCAGATCGAGAGTCCCGAGGTGCGGGCCCCGCACTCGGCCGAGTCGCGCCATCACGGCCTGCGCGGCGGCGACGAGCAGCTCGCCCTGCTGGCCGAGTCGGTCGGCGGCTGTGTGCCGCTCGGGGGGAATGACCTGAAGCTCTTCGGCGACACCGACAAGACCATCGACGCGCTTGTGGCCGACATCGATGCGGCCCGCCAGCACTGCCATCTTCTCTTCTACATCTATCTCGACGACTCGACCGGCGAGCGGGTGGCCGAGGCGCTGTCGCGAGCGGCGCAGCGCGGCGTGGCCTGTCGACTCCTTGTCGATGCGGTCGGGTCGCGGTCGTTCCTGTCGAGTGCGTTGCGAAAGCGACTGCATGCCGCAGGCGTGCAGGTCGCCGCCGCCCTCCCTGCGAATCTGCTGCGCATGCTGCTGGCCCGGCTCGATCTGCGCAACCATCGCAAGCTGGCCATCATCGACGGCCACATCGGCTGGACCGGAAGCCAGAACATCGCCAACGCCGACTTCGCTCCGAAGCGCCGCTTCGCCCCGTGGGTCGACTGCATGGTGCGGATCGACGGCCCGATCGTCCACGATCTCCAGACGCTCTTCGTCGAGGACTGGTATCTCGACACCGACCAGTCGCTGGCGGAGTGCTTGCGAACACCGCCTGCCGCCACCACGCACAACGTGGTGTCGCAGTTCATCGGCACCGGCCCCGGCCAGTCGCGGGTGGCCATGCGACTGCTGGTGCAGGCGATGATCCAGAGCGCCCGCGAGGAGATCGTCCTCACCACCCCCTACTTCGTCCCCGACGAGACCACGCTGCTCTCGCTCTGCGCCACCGCCCGCCGCGGCGTGCATGTGCGCCTGGTGGTGCCCAAGCGAAACGACTCCCGCATGGTCGGCCTCGCCAGCCGCGGCTTGTACGAACCGATGCTCGAATCGGGCGTCGAGATCCTCGAATACCGCGACGGCCTGCTTCACGCCAAGACCATCACCGTCGACCGTCGCGTGGCATTGATCTCGAGCGCGAACCTCGACCGCAGAAGCTTCGAGCTCAACTTCGAGACCGGCCTCGTGGTCTACGACGACGACTTCGCCAGCGTGCTGAGATTCCTGCAGGACGGCTACCTCGAAGCCTCCGACCGCGTCGAAACCCGCGCCTGGAGTCGCCGCCCGTGGCACCGACGCTTGGTGCAGGCGGCGGCGGGGTTGATGGCGCCGTTGTTGTGAGGAGGGATGAGGACTGAGGAATGAGGAGTCAGGCGAGTGATTCGGGGCGTGGGGACGGATGCTCGCTTCGCTCGCGGGGGGCAGGGGGCAGCAGTGGGTTGCACGAATGGGTATCGCGCTCTCCTGTTCTCCTGTTCTTGACTCACGCGACCCACGCGCACGGCGAGCTCCCTCACACACGAGCGATTCTGGACACGCACGTTCGGCGTCGCGCGTCATCGATCGGACCCCTCCTACACCGGCGAGAGCGCGAAGGCGTGGTACCTCTTCGCAGATCCGCGCCTCATCGCCCCGTTCGAGATCGTCTTCCTCAACGGCGGTCAGCAGCCGACGATCGAGCGCACCCCGACGTCGCCTAACACCCTCGGCGTGACGTGGGCCGCCTACATCGACTTCGGCATCCGCGAGCAGGACCGGTGCGCGTCGCCGTTGCAACGGGAGGCGATCTTGGACACGCACGAACTGCCCTGCGGGTCTTGCATGCCACGGGTTGGATGCCACGGCTGGCTTGCCA
>ENA-ORBV01001479-ORBV01001479.1-microbial-mat-metagenome-genome-assembly--contig:-NODE-1479-length-52048-cov-9.245752_pt1 | contig 52048 bp, 47 predicted proteins | sample MGYA00237777_ERZ505514 | MGnify/ENA primary metagenome ERZ505514 (study PRJEB26160, sample SAMN06269048) | microbial mat metagenome | isolation source: Oligotrophic lake microbial mat | place... | reverse complement strand
GTTCCAAAACCATGCTGTAAATTTAGCAATAACACCTGTTTGATTGTCTCTTATTTCCACAAGTCTAGAACATCACCCATCTAGTGGTGAATTTCTAGGCTCAACGTGTATTGTCCAAGCTGAAGGCGATCGCAGCGAAGCTCATACTCTAGCAGCAGATACGAGGGCAGCGGATTTCCTTTCATGTGCAAATTTCGGGTAAAGTTACGTAACCGAAACTCACGATTGGGCTGCGAATCATCTTGCAGGAAATAGCGGCTTAGCCCAAGCACTCCAGGCTCAAACAGATGGCGGTAGCTAAATTGCCCGTTTCCCTGCATTGTCATCGTGACGCGATAAGGAGAAAACTCGATCCACAATAGGCGAGGGGTGGGAACTGCGGTGGTTGTCAACGTACTAACGGCAGAGGCTTCTCCCACTTGCGATCGCGTATCCCAATCCATCACCAGTGGCTCTGTGAGAACCAGGTGATAGCGATCGCGGTCTCTTTGATAAAGTGTGCCGACCGTCTCTAGCTCTGAAATCAACAAGCCATCGGCACTAAATGATAAATGAATCGGTCGGCGAAGTTGAGTCAGCATGGTAATTAAGCGGTAGGATTACTAACGCAGTCCAGATGGCAGTCTAGCCGATCCCCATGGCAGTCACCCAGGTAATTACCCTTAATCATGCTGAATATCATCATCACCTGACAATTATTCCCCCCTTGTCTGGGCTGTCGCTGCAAGGGCGAATTCTAGTGCCAGGGGATAAGTCTATTTCCCATCGAGCGCTGATGCTGGGGGCTTTGGCAGAGGGCGAAACGGTGATTCATGGATTGCTACTAGGGGAAGATCCGCGCAGTACCGCTAGTTGCTTTCAGGCAATGGGGGCAGAAATTTCAGCGCTCAATAGTGACGAAGTGCGGGTGCGCGGGATTGGATTGGGGAAGCTCGTAGAACCGCTGGATGTGCTGAATGCGGGTAACTCTGGGACGACGCTGCGACTGATGTTAGGGATCTTGGCTTCCCATCCTGGGCGATTTTTTACAATAACGGGAGATGGATCGCTGCGATCGCGCCCGATGTCGCGAGTTGTTAAGCCATTGCAGCAAATGGGGGCAGAAATTTGGGGACGTAAGGATAGTTCACTCGCACCTCTAGCAATCCAAGGGCAAACCCTGAGTCCGATTCACTACCAATCACCGATCGCGTCTGCTCAGATAAAATCCTGTATCTTACTGGCAGGGTTAATGGCAGAAGGGCAAACAACCGTCACAGAACCCGCACTCTCACGGGATCATAGCGAACGGATGCTAAAGGCTTTTGGTGCCGAAATCATCGTTGATCCCGAAACCTATAGCGCTACGATAACTGGACAGGTAACTCTAAGGGGGCAAACCGTTGTGGTGCCCGGAGATATTAGCTCGGCGGCGTTTTGGCTGGTTGCCGGGGCGATCGTTCCGGGATCAGATCTCACCATTGAAAATGTGGGCGTGAACCCGACGCGCACGGGCATTTTGGCAGCTCTGGCAATGATGGACGCAGATATTACTCAGGAAAATCTGCGGGAAGTTGCTGGCGAACCCGTGGCAGACCTACGAGTGCGCTATCGGCAAGGGCGAGACGGTGCGCCGCTGCAAGCTTGCACGATTGACGGTCATTTAATTCCTAAATTGATCGACGAAGTGCCCATCTTGGCGGTGGCGGCAACGTTTGCGAATGGCACAACTGTGATTCGAGATGCGGCAGAACTGCGCGTCAAGGAAAGCGATCGCATTACCGTCATGGCAACTCAACTGAATCAAATGGGAGCTAAGATTACCGAACTCGCCGACGGCATGGAAATTGCAGGTAGAACGCCTTTGACGGGCACTGAAGTGGATAGCCACAGCGATCATCGGATCGCCATGAGCTTGGCGATCGCGGCTCTGACTGCCAAAGGAACCACCACAATCCAACGGGCAGAAGCCGCCGCAATTTCCTATCCATCGTTTGTGGAAACCTTGCAACAAATCGTGCAGCAATAGAGAAACCTTGATTAAGTTTCACTAAAATATGTAATCTTTTTCGAGAAAATCTCAGCTTTCAATCGTCATTCTATAAACTGATATGAATTCATCGGACTCATCCAGACCGCTGGGTGGCATTCTCATAGCATTTTGTATTTTGTTCAAATTTAGTCATTTATTTTTAATTAAGGAGTTTAAGCATGACAGTTTCTCAGAATCAAACTATCAGCCAGCCAAACTATGGCTTGATGTTAAAAAGTTTTTTATTGTGGACTGCAATTTTAACCGTGTGCTTGCTAATCGTCGGGTTTCCGGTTGGAATTTTGATTGTCACGGTTGGTTCCTTGCTAGCAATGGCGCTGCATGAAATCTTGCCAGGAATCGGTCTTGTGATGATTGTGGGTAGCTTTATTACAGTTCAGCTAATTGGCGTAATGATCGCGGCAGCGATACTGACCTTGAAGGGAACTCACCCCAGCGATGTAAGCTGGTTACCCTGGTTAAGCGGTCAGTCTAATCCTCAAAATCATTCAGTTTATGCCGCTTGCCCGCTAACCTGCGAAGTGAAGTAAATTAGCGATATTTTTCTAAATAAGTTGAAAAAGCCTGGTTTAACCGGGCTTTTTCATAGTTTGGAGTCATCGCCCAGAAAACCGATAGCCTGTGTACTGTTCTCCTTCATACAAAACGACCAACCAAGTTTGAGGTTCAAATTCAAGCGGGTAAGCTTCGCGTAGGGCGATCGCGCCAGCCCGAATTTGCAAACTCGAAAGCTGACAATACGGCTCTTTTACAATGTCTCGAATCCGTTGTTTTTTGTCGCCTTCTGGCACTGCCAATAGCTGCACCAACTGCTTTTTAGATAGCACCGCGCTAGATTGAACCACTTGTTGACACGTTTCACCAATGCTTTTGCGATTGCCAAGAAACGGTAAGCCGCCAAACTGATCGATCAACAAGCCGATCGCTAGTATCAGAGAACCACCTGCCATAATTCGCTTGGAATTTAAGCGCAAAAAATTGGGGGTTTCCATTATTTTCTCCTAAAGTTTGCCGCCAACAAAAAATCCCACCATGATTAAAAACAGACGGTAATAGGGAATCCAGCCCGCTTTGGGAACGCAGAATACAAGATACATAGCAGCGATCGCCGGAGCTAACATCAGAACCAGAAAAATCGGGGAAAGCATGGGAAATGCAGCAATCACATAGCGAGAAGTAACCCGCATCACCATTGAAATAGCCATCCATAGAGCAGCATCGCTAATGCGGTCAATCGGTTTACGGGGCAAGTCTAGCGATCGCGAATCGCGCCAACGTCCGCGCCATTCGCGTAAATAGCGGCGAAGCGTGGTGGGTAGCGGAGAGGATCGGGATCGGGGGCGATCGCGAGGTAAATCCTGATTCAGGGCAGTTTCTCTGTCCCAGTTATAGGAGTCCTCAGTTCTAGCAGTATCAGTTTTAGCAGTATCAGTTTTAGCAGTATCAGTTTTAGCAGTGTCAGTTTTAGCAGTATATGGCTCCTGATCCCAAGGGTCACTGGATGAGCTTTCCCAGGTTTGAGTGGGGGAATAGCTAAGTGGGGCTGCTGGGGCAGGAGGTTGCGGTATCGAAGATTGTCTATGAGGATGATTCCCTTTCTCTGAAGCGCTGGGTTCCTCAGAAAAAGGAATCAGGGCACCTGCTTCATTCAGATATAACCCTAACTCGACCAACCGTTGATGAATGCTATGTTCCTGAGATTTCAATGCTTCTAATTTCAATGCTTCTATCGGTTGTTCTTGAACTGAGGTTGGAGATTGCCACTGATTTTTGATCGGTTGAATATGGGGCGATCGCTGAGCTATCTGCCTTTCAGTTGGAGTTGAAGCTTTAGGTATAGTTGGAGGGTCGGCTGAATTAGGAAGACTAGCATCTGCGATTTCTACAGGGAGCGTTTCACGAATCGCGTTTTTATTGGATTGCTCAGCAATAATTTGGTTCAGTCGCTTTGCATGATCTTCAAGCCGCTGCAACTCATCTGTATACTGCTGTTGCATTGATTGAGTTTGCCAAGCCGTCTTAAACGGTTTTTTACGGACTGTAGCGGCGGCTCGTGTTTTTCCTTCAGTTGCGCTTCGCGGCTTCCGCTTAGAGGGCGTGTCTGGGCGAAGTTGATCTTCAGTAATGGTATTTTGAATCCGCATTGGCACCACCTTGTCATCCTCTAAAGACACTGGCTCATTCTCATTCTCTGAATAAGGCTGCCATGCCAAGGGCTGATGAAAGGGTTGGGGTGACTGAATCCGTGGTTTTTGTTCTTCCATAGTTGAGGGTAACCACCTGTGCAAACAACGGGCGCTTACAGCATTGATACACCGCAGACACCCACAAGTAAGTACAATTGTACCATAGACGAGAGGACTATGGATTATTTGGCAGATTTTTTTTGAATAGAATTGATGCAGTGTTTGAATTTAATTCTCAATCCGAAACGGGTTAAAGTTTGTATCCGCGTCAAAGTAATCTTCTTGTTCTTGCTGCTTCAACCATCTGGTGAGTGCATAAGTGACTGGCGTAAACACAAGTTCGACACCACACTTAAATATATAATTTGACACGATCAATGTGATTAGCAATGAAGTAGGAATGACGTTTGCAAACGCGATCGCACTAAAAATTGCAGTATCAATTAATTGCCCAATCAGAGTAGAACTTATGGTGCGAATCCAAAGATATTTGCCGTGAGTCAATACTTTTAGCTTTGCCAAAATGAACGAATTTGAAAACTCTCCAGCAAAGTAAGCAATCAAACTGGCAATCACAATTCGAGGCGCAAATCCTAAAATTTGGTCATAGGCTGACTGAAATTTCCACTCTGGTGCAGGCGGCAATGCTCCCACTAGGATGAAGGTGAAAGACATGAGGATGGCTGAGAAAAAACCGAGCCAAATTACCTTACGCGATCGCCGATATCCATAAACTTCCGTTAAAATATCGCCAAAAATATAGCTGATAGGAAACAACAATGTGCCCCCATCAAAGGTGAAGGGTCCAGCGATCAAAATTTTTGTAGAAGCCACATTAGAAATTAGCAACACTGCCACAAATAGAGCAGTAATGGTATCTAGATGCTGAAAGGATTTTGCAGCGTAATGATGGGCGTTGGTCTGGGGTCGATTCATGCAATGCAACTGATCTCTGCGTAGAGTAGATTACCTTATATAGCGAATCCGCGAATTCGCCTATCATCATTGCCCCAGTTTTTGCAGGATTTCACCGCTTGGATGTAATGGCATTTTTAGGGTGGGAAAAATCACCGCGTTGCTGACGCTCAATGGCAGTATGTAAGCCGGCTTCAAAGCGATCGGTGGCATCTTCCCAGGTGTAGCCTACGGCAGTTGCATAGGCGCGATCGGATAACACTTTCCAATCCGCTTCTGCCATCTGACAAACGGTCTGAATCGCAGTTGCCATATCAACCGGATCTTCAGGTTTGACCAGAATGCCACCACCCCGTTCCAACAGTTCTGGGGCAGCACCAGCCGGGGTTGCAATCACAGGCGCACGGCAAACCATCGCTTCTAGAATGGGCAATCCATAGCCTTCTCGCCGACTAGAAAACAACCATGCATCACATTCGGTATAGATCTCTCGAATCTGGCTGTTAGAAGGGCGATAGTGATAGGTAATGTTTGGGGGCAGCGGTTCACTGGGCTGCTCTGAACCGAAACCAATCACTTGCAAATTAGGAACAGATTGGCTGGCAAGTTGAATTGCCTTTAAAGCAATATCGGTTCCCTTACTTGCTAATAAACGATAGTTAAATCCGATCGTTGGGTTGGGTTGCTTGCCACGGGGAGGCGCATAGAACAGGTCAAAGTCAACGGCGTTAGGCACAAGAGTTAGAGGAATATCACCACAGTATTCTATAATCAAGTCGCTGAGCCATTCAGCAATAGTGATGATGTGTAGCGGCAACGACCAGGTAGGAACAATTTGTTCTAACTCTTGACCCGGCGCTCCATAGTCCTGCATGAAGTAAGCTTTGGCACCTTTGCGTGGAGATAGCTGAGTCACCCAAGCGGCAGTTTCCCACCAAGTTGCAATGACCACATCTGCATCGGGCACGTCTGCATCAATAGTAGGGCGGTAGCGCTCTAACACTTTGAGTGGAACCACACTGTTGTCAAAGTGCGAGGGTTCATCGTCCTTATAAGGAATCCAGCCCTTTCCTTTTACGACTGATTTTGCCTGTTGCTTAGCAGTGGGTCGAGGTTTTGGGGCAGAGACGACCAGTACATCGTGTCCACGTTTTTTAAGCCGCTCTGCATAAATTGCAACCACTCGAATTCCACCGGACAGATCAGCGTGGGGAATGATGAACGTAATCTTCATAGATTGAATAACCTAATAAATTGAGCGATGAAAACGCGATGTGCGACTTTCCTGAAACAACGCAAAAACTGCCCCACCCTATGGGAAGCGATCTACACCTTAGCCCTTTCACAGCGGGAGAGGACACTGGAAATGCCTGAAAGTCTTTCTCTTGGGGGAGTAGACCGCAGGTCGTGCGAAGCAGGGTTGGCATGTAGCTTGCTTGCCGCAGGGTGAGCAAATTAGTTGCACGCACTTAGTAAGAATTCTAGACTACTAAAGTTGAACGTGAAGCTTGGAAGGGTGATGTATGACATCTACCGGATCGTTGAGGTGCTTTGGGCTATTGATTTCGATAATCCCCCTGTATCAGCAAAAGCAGATGCGATGTTTTGTTTGGTGAATCTGTCACTGCTCGTTATTAAGCGTCGAGAAGGTAATAGTGATGGGTTTCGAGTGTCTTTCATCATTCCAATTCTGGCGCTTGTTTCCAACCTTGTGCTGATCTCCTTCGCGTCTAAAGAAAGTCACTTTTTGGCAGCCACCTTTACCGGTCTAGGGTTCCTCCTCGTCTTGGTGCGAAAAGCCTTTATGAAACAGAAATGCTACCTACTTCCAGTTACGTGAGCATTTACATTCAGTTGGTTTGGTTCACCAGTATGCAGAACTATTGGGCGATCGCTTTAGATGTTGCCTTTCATATCAAAATCCCAGCCCTTAAAATGCCAAAAACCTAGCAATTCTCTCTAACTGCTAAGCGGATGTATATTTTGTGTCTTTAAGTTGCACAATCTAGGGCTAGGATCTGGTTTTCATGGGCAAAACTCATGAAAATTGTATGACGATTAGCTTAATAACAATCAGCCTGCAAAGAGCCTTAGTTCGTTTGAGCGCTTCTAAAACTGACGATACATTAAAATAACCTATCCAATAAAAGAGTATGGAAACAACTGAAGAAACAGCATCCTTGAAACGAGTGTTTGGCTTAACCACACTTGTGATTTATGGCGTTGGTGATATTCTTGGCGCTGGCATTTATGCTGTTGTGGGCAAAATTGCTGGACTTTCTGGTAGTCTCGTTTGGGCTTCTTTTCTGGTAGCGATGTCAGTCGCAGCACTGACCGCCTTAAGCTATGCCGAACTCGGTAGCCGCATTCCCCTCAGTGGAGGCGTTGCTTGCTTTGTGCATCGGGCATTTCGCACCGACTGGCTCTCTGTTATTGTCGGTTGGCTGATGTTTTGCACCTGCATCGTCTCAATGGCAACTCTTTCTAAAGCATTTGTAGGCTATTTGACCACTTTTGCTCCCATTTTTCCAGACTGGTTGGTTACCCTAGCGCTATTTTGCGGTCTTGCCTTCATCAATTTTCGAGGAATGCAGGAATCGTCAAATCTCAACATTTTTTGTACAACGCTTGAGGTTTCAGGGCTGCTTGTCGTAATTGTGGTGTCAGTCCTCTTTATTAACGGTGGCACAGCCAATCCTGCCGCTGTGGTGGCTCCTGTCGTTAGTGGACAAGCAATGTGGATTGCCATTTTTCAAGGGGCAGCACTGGCGTTCTACGCCTTTATTGGCTTTGAAGACATTGTGAATGTTGCGGAAGAGGTCAAAAATCCTAAGCGCAATGTACCTAGAGCCATTTTGCTATCACTCGGTATTGCGGGAGTGATTTATATTCTGGTTTCCTGGCTTGCTACTCAGGTTTTAAGCCCTGCTGAACTGTTTGCTTCTAAAGCTCCGCTACTGGATGTGGTTCTTCGAGCACAGCCAAACTTTCCAGGTGTTGTTTTTACTTTCATCGCCTTATTTGCAGTACTCAATACAGCGCTGCTGAACTTTATCACTGCCTCGCGGCTGCTCTTTGGGATGTCGCGCGATGGTTTGCTACCCGCTTGGTTTAGCGAACTACACGCAACGCGCGCAACGCCTTATCGCACGATCGTCGTAATTCTGCCGATCGCCATCTTTCTGGCGCTGTCGGGCACACTGCAATTTTTGGCAGGCACCACGGCAACACTCATTCTTGCCATGTTTTGTGTGGTGAATCTATCACTGCTCATGATTAAGCGTCGAGAAGGTAGTAATGATGGATTTCGAGTGCCTTTCATCATTCCAATTCTGGCACTTGTTTCTAACCTTGTGCTGATCTCCTTCGCGTCTAAAGAAAGTCACCTTTTGGCAGCCGCCTTTACCGGTTTAGGGTTCCTCCTCATCTTGGTGCGGAAGGCTTTTATGAAGCAGAATGCTACCTAGTGCCAGTAGGATTCTGAGTCCGAAAAGAAGGGGTTCAGCTATTTGCAGACAGATTTTCTTCTGCACGACAGAGAAAGTTGATTCAAACTCCAGTTAGGATAAAGAAGGTTAACAAATGTAAAGTCATTGCATGACTGGTAAGCGAGTTGTAGTGATTGGGGCAGGCATTGGTGGGCTGACGGTAGGGGCATTGCTTGCCCATCGCGGCTACTCTGTGTTGATGTTAGAGCAGGCGTTGGTGCCGGGTGGTTGTGCGTCCACCTTTAAGCGGCAGGGTTTTACCTTTGATGTGGGTGCAACCCAGGTAGCAGGGTTAGAACCGGGCGGCATTCATCATCGGATTTTTGCAGAGTTAGAGATTGATCTACCTGCTGCAACTGATTGTGATCCGGCTTGTGCCGTCTATTTGCCGGGAGAAACAGACCCGATCAGCGTCTGGCGCGATTCGGAAAAGTGGCAGGCAGAGCGATCGCGGCAGTTCCCAGGCAGTGAACCATTTTGGCAGCTTCTCGCAGGTCTATTTCGCCATAGCTGGGCGTTTCAGGGGCGTGATCCAGTGTTGCCGCCGCGCAGTGCGTGGGATTTGCTGCAACTGGTGAAGGCGGTTCGTCCCGATACGCTGTTGACGTTGCCCTATACTTTTTCTACTGTGGGGGATGCTTTGCGAGGTTTTCGGTTGGAGGGCGATCGCCGCCTCAAAACTTTCCTCGATATGCAGCTAAAGCTTTACTCTCAGGTGGATACAGACGAAACTGCCTTGCTCTATGCAGCAACGGCACTCGCAATGTCTCAAGCACCGCACGGATTGTTTCACTTGCAGGGCAGTATGCAGGCATTGAGCGATCGCCTTGTAGCAGCCTTTGAACGCGATCGCGGTAAGTTGTTGCTGCGCCACACGGTCAAGCAAATCCACACTCAAAACGATCGCGTTACGGGAGTGACCATTTGCAATCAGAAAGGCGAAATGTGGACGGAACCCGCCGATCATGTCGTAGCAAACGTGACGGTGCAAAACCTGATGCAGCTATTGGATGATGACGCTCCTAAAGGCTATCAGCAGCGCGTGGAAAAATTGCCGCCGTCATCGGGTGCGTTTGTGATCTACCTCGGTGTAGACCAAAGCGCTATTCCGGCAGATTGCCCGCCCCATTTACAATTTTTGTATGACTATGAGGGGGCGATCGCTGAAAATAATTCGCTGTTTGTGTCGGTTAGCAAGCCGGGAGATGGTCGGGCACCCAATGGCAAAGCCACCATCATTGCCTCTTCATTTACCGATACTCGCCAATGGTGGGAAGCCGATTATGATTCCTTAAAACAGCGTTATATCGACGAGGCGATCGCCCGTCTTAGCCAGTTTTTCACGCTGAATGATCAAACGATTCAAGTCATAGAAGCCGGGACTCCGCGCACGTTTGCAAGGTATACGGCACGCGATCGCGGTAGTGTGGGCGGCATCGGGCAGCGTATTCCCACTTTTGGTCCCTTTGGTTTTGCTAACCGCACTCCCGTCAAATCTCTCTGGCTTGTCGGCGACTCCACCCATCCCGGTGAAGGTACTGCTGGAGTGAGTTATTCGGCGTTAACTGTCGTCAGGCAAATCGAGAATTGCGATCGCCATTAATGAACAAAAATTTAATGAATTTGGGATTGCGTAGGGGTTTAGCATTCGGAAGGTAACTTTTGTGTCAACAGCAACGATCGTTGCCCAAATGCTAAACCCGTACAATTAATATTCGATTTAATGATTCTGAGATCCTAAGACGACAGATAGGTGTAGCGGCTGAGGCTGCGTTCATAGTTTTGCAGCAGCAGTTGAGAATCTTGCAGCGTAATCCGCTGTTCCTGTAGTGCAAGTTCGGTTTGCTGACGAATGCTTTCAACCAGATCCTCTGAGTCGTACTGGACGTATCCCAACACTTCCGTCATCGTGTCGCCTTTGACTACATGATCGATTTGGTAACCCTTATTGGGCGTAAGGGTAATGTGAACGGCATTGGTGTCGCCAAACAGGTTATGCAGGTTGCCCATAATTTCCTGATAGGCACCGCCCAAAAACATTGCCAGGTAGTAGGGTTGCTCAGCGTGAAGCGGGTGCAGTTCTAGAACGTGTTTGACATCGCGGAGGTCGATGAATTGGTCGATTTTGCCATCGCTGTCGCAGGTGAGATCTGCCAGAGTCGCTCGTTTAGTGGGTTCTTCATCAAGCCGATGGATGGGCATGATCGGGAAAAGCTGATCGATCGCCCAGCTATCCGGCGCAGACTGGAACACCGACAGATTGATGTAGTAGATCGATGCCATGATCTTTTCCAGATCTTCTAGATCATCAGGCACATACTCTTGATGACGGGCGATTTCTAAAATCTTTTGGCAACACGCCCAAAACAGCCGCTCGGCACGGGCACGCTCTGGCAAACTAACATAGCCGAAGTTAAACAGGCTCACGGCTTCTTCTTTGAACTGAGCCGCATCGTGATACGCCTCCTGATAGTTATCCACTGTGAGGGAGTTGTAGGTTTCCCAGAGATTGCGGATAATCAGATGCTCTGCTTCTCGCACGGGTTCTGGCGCACCGGTGGGCACGTCGCTCGTCCCTAGCACATTGAAGACCAACACCGACTGATGAGACGCGATCGCCCGTCCACTTTCGCTAATCAGCGTCGGCATCGGGATATTCCGTTCAACGCAGGCTTCTTTCACTTCCGCCACGATGTCGTTGGCGTAGTTTTGCACGTTGTAGTTTTTGGAGGCGTAGAAGTTAGTTTTAGAGCCGTCATAATCCACACCCAAACCGCCGCCCACATCCAGGTAGCGCATCCCCGCGCCCAACTTTACCAGTTCCACGTAAACCTGACTCGCTTCTCGAATGGCATCTTTAATCACCGAGATTGCCGAAATTTGGGAGCCGATGTGATAGTGCAAGAGCTGGAGCGAATCGAGTAAATCAGCTTCTTTGAGTAACTCTACGGTCTGAAGGATTTCGGGAATGGTCAAGCCAAACTTAGCGCGATCGCCTGCCGAAGTGCCCCAGCGTCCAATCCCTTTGCTGCTGAGTTTTACCCGCACCCCGACGACGGGAGAAATGCCTAGCTTACGGCTAGCGGCAATCACCATCGGCACTTCTTCCACCTGCTCCAGCACGATGATGGCAGTTTTGCCCAACTGCTGCGCCAGGATCGCCATCTCAATATATTCCCGGTCTTTGTAGCCATTGCAGATTAATAAGGCTCCCGGCGTTTTTAGGGTTGCCAGGGCAATCATCAGTTCTGGCTTGGAACCTGCTTCTAGACCAAATTGGTAAGGCTTACCAAATTTGACGAGCGACTCGACTAGGTGGCGCTGCTGGTTGCACTTGACTGGAAATACGCCGCGATAGGCACCGTCGTAGTTGTAACGGGCGATCGCCTTCGCAAATGCTGCATTCAGCCGCTCGATCCGGTCTGCCAAAATATCCGAGAAGCGAATCAGCAGGGGAAGATCCAGGTTTCGCAGCTTGAGGGAATTGACCAGTTCATATAAATCTAAAGAGCCGCCGCGATCGCCTTGGGGAGAAACGGTTATGTGCCCTGCCGCGTTAATCGAAAAGTAAGGCTCGCCCCAGCCGTTGATTCGATACAGTTCTTCGCTGTCTTCGATTGTCCAAGTTGGGGAGGCTGGGGGAATCGTGGATTGATGACCATTGGAACGCGGGTCGCGATCGCGCTTTTTCTCGCGATCGCCCGGTTTTGGGATAGTCTCCTGAGCCGCTTCAACCGCTTTAGACTGATTCATTACCGTCGTTGGCTGATCCAATGACTCAGCATCAGCATTCGTCGCAGTTGAGCGTCTTCCCATTCTTTTTTTCCTATGATTGTTAGAGCTTGACAGACTTGATAGTCTAGCGTACCTATACAAAAACTGTGCGTAGGGCAGAATACGGCGTGACAATAAAGTGATTAACTCAAGCGTTAAGCGGCTAAATCGAGGGGTAAGGTGATGCTAATGGTTGTGCCTGTTCCCACTTGGCTGGTGACACTAATTTGACCAGAATGAGCCTCTACACAGCGCTTGACGATCGCCAATCCCAACCCCGTCCCTTGAATTGACGTGGCATTAGAAGCCCGGAAAAAGGAATCAAACAGCCGGGTTTGATCCGCTTCAGGAATCCCAATGCCTTGATCTTGCACCAAAAATGTTGCAGTCTGCTGGGCTGGATCAATCCTCAGCATCAGTTGCACCGTGGTGCTAGGTGGAGAATATTTGATTGCGTTGGATAATAGATTGGTCAAAATGTAGCGCAAGAGCCTCTCATCCATCCAGGCATTTGGGCTATCTCCCTGACTGTTGAAGACAATGGAATGGGAGCTTCCTTCAAACATCGAAAATTCTTCAGCTAAATCTCGGCAGAATTGCTCTAGGTGAAGCGGTGCAGGCTGAAAACCCAGCCGATCTGCTTCGGCTTGCCCGATGAACAAAACATCTTCCATTAATTGGTTCATGGAGCGAACCGATGTTTTAATTCGCTGTAGGTAAGCGTGTTTTTGAGGCTCTGTCAGATTCTGTTTTTTTTCTAATAGCTCGGTGGCGGTGCGAATAATGGCGAGAGGATTGCGAAATTCGTGAGAAACGGTGGAGACAAACTGAGATTTTAGCTGATTGAGTTCTTTCTCTTTTTCCAATGCTTGGGAGAGCAGTTCGGTCTGGCGACGATCGCTCATATCCCAAAACACCATGACGGCTCCTAGCACTTCTCCAGAAGGTCGCGTGAGCGGCGAGGCACTGTCGCCAATGGGGATGTGGGTTCCAGTTTTGGTTACTAATGCAGTGAAGTTATCCAGATACTCCACCTGTTGCGATTTCAACACCTTTGCGATCGGGTTTTCGGCGGGCGTTTCGGTCACTTCATTGATCAACTGAAGCACAGTCGTCACTGCTTGACCCAAGGCATCCTCCTGTTGCCAGCCCGTTAATGCCTCAGCAGCGGGGTTCATAAACGTGATCATGCCTTCAGCATCTGTGGCAATCACGGCATCGCTCATGGAACGCAGCAAGGTCGCCAGTTGATCTCGATTGTCTTGAAGTTCGCGATTAGCTTGATGTTTAAACAAACCGATCTCCACAGCAACGCGCAGATCGTCAGCGGTAAAGGGTTTGACGATATAGCCAAAGGGTTGAGTTTCCTTTGCCCGTTGCAGGGTGCTGTCGTCGGCATAGGCAGTCAAGTAAATGATCGGAATATCGATCTGCTCTCGAATCTGGGCGGCGGTGGTAATCCCATCCATAGAGCCTTTTAAGACAATATCCATAAGGATGAGGTCGGGCTGAGTTTCAATCACTTTGGCGATCGCCATTTCCCCCGATGAAGCGGTCGCCGTGACGATGTATCCCAACCGGTCCAGTTGACTAATAATTGTTTTTGCGACGATTACCTCGTCCTCAACCACCAAAATCTTCGTGCTAGCCATTCAACCTCATTTTTGTGATGCAAACTGTTTTGATGATGCAGACTGTGGAAATTTTATCTTAAACGTTGTTCCTAGGCTGTGATCGACGGCAAGGCTGCCTTCTAGTTGCTCAGTTGACAAGGCATAGACCAGAGAAAGACCGAGGGATTGGATATTGTTTAAATCTAAATGGTCTGGCAATCCAACCCCGTCATCTTGAATGATTAACTCAAGCTCGTGCCCAACCTGCCGTAGCTGAATCTGAATCTTTCCGGGCTGGCTGGTTGGAAACGCGTATTTGAGCGCATTGGAGACTAACTCGTTGATAATCAATCCACAGGGAATCCCTTGGTCGAGGCTTAAAATCACTGGCTCCACATCCACTTGCAGGGCGATCGCCCCAGGGGAAACTTTGTAGGTAGTCAATAGGCTTGTGGCTAAGCTTTGAATGTAATCAGCCGCATCAATTTGTTCTAGGTCTGATGAAATATATAGCTTTTTATGGATCAAAGCCATAGATTCAACCCGACTTTGGCTTTCTCTCAGCGCGTGGACGGCGGGAGAGTCTTGCAGGTTATGGGCTTGCAGTTGCAGCAATCCAGACACAATCTGGAGGTTGTTTTTCACCCGATGGTGAATTTCTTTGAGCAGCACCTCTTTTTCGGCGAGGGCGGCTCTGAGGTGAGTTTCTGCCTGCTGCCGTTCTGCTAATTCGGTTTGAGCGCGTTCAAATGCCTGTGCTTGCTGGATGGCGATCGCCAGTTGGTCGGCAATGGTTTGCACCAAGCCCACTTGTTCCTCAGTCCAGGGGGAAATTTGTTTGGCTCGAAATAGACTGAAACTACCCCATAGCGATTGATCCACAATTAAGGGCACCAATAACCACGATCCTGGAAAAATCTGGGCAATTTTTTGGTTGGTTTCATCTTCGAGGGCATTTGAGTCGTCAATCCGGACGACTTTAAATTGTTTTAGTTGAGCGGCGATCGGGTTATCCTGATCGGCAATTTCAGTTCCCGCCATGTTGGGCAGCGCCGGGTTGTGCCGATGTTCAGCACTATGCTTCCAACACTGGCGCTCTGGGAGATATTGAACGACAGCAGAGCGATCGACTTGCAGCAGTTGGGCAACTTCAACCGTTGCAGTGGCAAAAATGTCGTTCAACTCTAAAGACTGGCGGATTGCTTTTATCACTCGGCTCAATGCTTGCTCTTGGTCTACCCGCTGACGCAGCGCCTGCTCGCGTTGCTGCACTAAGGCTTCTGCTTGCTTGCGCTGGGTAATGTCGGTGAACGTCGCCAGCGCCCCACTATAGTTTCCGGCATCGTCATGTAGGGGATTTGTCGAAAGCAAAGCCCATAGATCTTGTCCTGCTTTCGTCTTAAACCGAAAGTCATGCTGTTCTTTGATGCCTTGTTTGCGACGTTCCAGGTTTTGGTTGGCGATCGCTTGTCCGCCAGCATCCATGAAGTGGAATAGATCCTTCCCCATCATTTCATTCGCTGTATAGCCCAGCATTTCTGCCATGCGAGGATTTGCATAAGTGGTGCGGTTGGCAACATCAATAATCCAAATTCCTTCCAGCATGGTTTCAACCACCTGACGATAGCGCTCCTCGCTCTTCCGTAGCGCTGCTTCGGCTTGCTTGAGTGCGGTGATATCTCGACCCACCGATTGCAACTCAACAAGGTGACCCTGGGCATCAAAAATTCCTTGGTTGAGCCATTGCGTCCAGCCCACTTGATCATCAGCGCGGCGATCGCGATTTTCTCCAACAAAACTGGGATTGTCGGGGCTAAGGGCAGCAACTTTTTGGATGATAGTGGGCAAGTCGTCGGCATCGGCGAAATTACACCATTTTTGCCCTGTGACCTGCTCTAACGATTGCCCCAGAACGCGGCACATGGCATCGTTGGCAAAAGTAATAGTGGTGTCAGGCAACGATCTCAAAATAAAGTCGTTTTGGGTTTGCACCACTTGGCTATAGCGGTGTTCACTGGCAGCCAACGCCTGCTCGATTTGGTGTCGTTCCGCTTCGCTGCGGCGGCGTTCTGTGATGTCTTGAAAAGCGGCGATCGCATATTCAACCTGTCCGCGATCGTCAAAAATTGGGGTTGCCCACACCTCCAGCGGCACGACCTGATCCACTCGATGAATTTCTACATCATCCACTTGTGCCGTTTTTCCAGCGAGTGCCAGATTGCTTGGCAACTCCTCAACTGGATAAAGCGTTTGACTAGAAGTGCGATAAACCTGAAAAATTTCAGGCGGCAGATTGGTTTGAGCTTCAGAACAGCGATCGATGCCTAGCAGTTCTTGCCCAGCGTGATTAATATAGGCTAGCTGCCCAGTGGAATCATGGACGGCAATGCCAATCGGGGTTGCATCCAAAAACTGTGTAAGACGGCTTTTATCTTCTAGTAAAACGTCACGCTGCTCGACTCTTGCCAACAACGCCTCCACTAGCTGCTTAACTGGCTCTGGCGTTGAGTTCCAATCGTCTGAAGCAATGTTTGCAATGGATAGAGGCTGCTGTTCTTTCATGATCACACCGTGGCAAGCCGTGACAGTTTGTTACAGTATGCCCCGTTTGTTAAGGCTATAGTTCATCACAGATTTTTTCGGTTGCCTGAGTTTGTCAAAAAATGAAGCTAGGCTGTTAGCCCAGAAATCAATTAGCCCAAAAATCAACTTCTGGGCAGAAACAACCCAGCGATCGGATTTTGAGAGCTTGTGTCAGCCAGTCAGGGACTATCAATAGAAGACGTTTCGGGCGCTGTCGGTGTTGCGATCGCGGTAGATGCAGGGGCGGTTTCTTCAGGAGATGGCGCGATCAATGCTGTGGGTTTGGGGTCGGGGGTTTCGCTCGATTCCATACCCAGTTGCCCCTTGGCGGCTGCAAGAGCGGTTGCTAAGCTCGTTTGTCCCGCTGTTAGCAACGACTTCCCCGTTTTGCCTAACAGATCGCTGCTGCCTGCTTCTGCGGTTTGATCTTGGGCACTCGTTTGCATCGTATCTACCCAGGTGCGAGTTTTTTGACCTGTGGCATAGGATGCTTTCCAAAACCAGTCGCCTAACACGAGAACCAAGCACACGATTAGCCAGAGCAATAATCCCGTTTCTTTAAGAATTGCCCAGGTAGTGCCCAGGGTTTGCTGATAGGTCGCAGCCGTTGCCGGGTTAGAAATAAGCTGCCAGAGTTTATTCGCTTGAGTTTTAAGCGTATCCATGCTGTTTTTCTTCCCAAAATTTTTACAAACAATAGCATTGTTACACCCCGTCTCTCGGTCAAGATTGATGACTCACCTAGATACAATAAATAAACAGCTTTTTGCATAAGTGTTCCAGCCCATGACAGCGCCTTTAGATCTAGAAACTATCGATCAGGATTTAGTTCAGGATGATGCAATCTCTGAAATTACCCGTCAGGCTGACCTTGCTCATGACTCGGCGGATCTAGATGCAGATCTCGATGCAGATTTAGAGGATGACCTGCCCGACGAAAAAGAGATGTCTTTGTTTGATCATTTAGAAGAACTGCGGCAGCGGATCTTTTATGCGCTGATTGCAGTGGGAATCGGCGCGATCGCCTGCTTTGCCGGGGTTAAACCGATTGTGCAACTGCTCGAAATTCCGGCACAGGGCGTAAAATTTCTTCAGCTTGCCCCAGGCGAATATTTCTTCGTTTCGATTAAAGTGGCGGGATATTGCGGCATTCTGGTGGCAAGTCCAGTCATTTTGTATCAAATTGTGGCGTTTGTTGTGCCCGGTCTAACTCGCAAAGAGCGACGGCTGCTGGCACCGATCGTGTTTGGCTCCAGCATTTTATTTGTCGCAGGCTTGGCGTTTGCCTACGTTGCCCTAATTCCCGCTGCCCTCAACTTCTTCATCACCTATGGCGCAGATGTAGTCGAGCAAAGCTGGTCGATCGAAAAATATTTTGAATTTGTGCTGCTGCTGCTGTTTAGTACCGGATTGGCGTTTCAGGTGCCGATTATTCAAGCGTTGTTGGGCTTGCTGGGCATTGTCTCTTCCCAGCAAATGCTATCTGGCTGGCGCTTTGTGCTGGTCGGCGCAGCGGTGATTGGCGCGGTATTAACTCCTTCCACCGATCCGCTGACTCAAAGCTTGCTGGGTGGGGCAATTACCGCGCTTTACTTCGGTGGCATTGGCATTGTGAAACTGTTGGGCAAGTAGGGCTATTAGGTAAGTCGGGAGAAAGTGCGTGATGACGGCATACACCATCAATTTCAACCCTGTGATTGACATGACGGATGAGCAGTTTTATCAACTGTGCAGAGCCAATCCGGAGGTGAAGCTTGAGCGATCGCCAACGGGTGAGTTAATCATTAACGCAGCGACAGACGGCAAAACGGGGAGCTTTAATTTTGAACTGTCAGCAGATTTTGGCATTTGGAATCGGCAGACCAAACTAGGAATTGGGTTTGATTCATCTACCTGCTTTAAGTTGCCGCAAGGAGGAAATCGATCGCCGGATATTGCCTGGATTCGGCAAGAGCGCTGGGATGGCTTGACTCTGGCAGCGCGCACCAAATTTCCGCCCATCTGTCCCGATTTTGTGCTGGAACTGCGATCGCCTAGTGACGCGCTTCAAGCTGTGCAAGCGAAGTTAATCGAATATATCGACAATGGTGCTGAGCTTGGCTGGCTGATTAATCCCCAAGATCAGCAGGTAGAAATTTACCGTCCCAATCAGTCGGTGACAATTCTGCAAGCACCCGATTGCATTGTAAGCGATCCAGTTCTCCCAGGCTTTGTCTTGAACTTAGTGTGGCTTTGGCAATAAATGCCTGTCAAAAAATGACTTCACAGATTGGACTAGCTGTCGGCTATTAGCGGTTCGAGATTTGGTGGGACATCTATCAAAACGCACTTTGAGTTCGTTCTGTTATTTCTGCATATTGCATACGATTCGAGACGTACTTTAAGTTCGTTTTAGATTGTATGACTTCAGAAAAATATGAGGAAGCTAAGCAGTTGTTTGGCGAGAGAGTTCAGGCACTTCGCCGAGAAAGAGGAATTACACAGGGGCAACTTGCAGAGTGCCTTGATAAGTCTATTGAGCATGTTAGCTACATAGAACGGGGTGAACGCGCTCCATCCTTTGAAACAATTTTGGATCTTGCTGAAGCTCTCGAAGTATCAGTGCCTTACTTGATGAACGTTACCCATCACGCAGATGTCAGCACTAACTTCCTCACTGAATTACAAACTCCAGTTGTTTCTCCTGCTCTTGTCGAGCCTGTTGAAGAACCAATTAATACACCTAAAGAACGTCGCTCAGATTTAGAACGTCTACAAACAGCGCTTGAAGCTATACAGGAACTGCAAAGCCTTGCGAATGAGTATGGTATCAATGATGTTTTTCAAGACAACGGTGGCAAAGTTCTTCAAGTGCTAATTCAACTTGGTTTACGGATATCGCCTGGACGTGAAGGAAATGACGCAATTGATGCAGAAAAAAATGAGTATGAGTTAAAAACAATTAACAAGCTGCTAAGTAGGAGTGTGACTACCCATCATCATCTTAATTTAGATATTCTTGCAAAGTATCGAGCAGTGAGAGCTTGGTATATTGCTGTTTACGAAGGAATAGTATTGAAAGCGATCTATAAAGTTGAGCCAGCATCACTTGAACCTAAGTTTAGCTATTGGGAATCTAGAATACTTGGAGGAATGAATTCCATTAACAACCCTAAAATTCCTTTAGGATTAATCGAGAAGGAAGGTGAGTTAGTCTATCCCAAAGAGAATGAGCAGCCATAAGAAATCTACTGACTTATACTGAAAATCACAACTTCATAGCCAACTGCTTTAGGTTAGTTAGATGAATTGACTCTTGTTTGCAGAGAAGATTTTCATAAAGGGAAAGAGCATCCTTTGGATTTTGAGATTTATCTAGAAAACGAAAAGCTGAAGCAGCGAGATAGGCTAATTCTTCTTCAAAAGCTATCCATTTTCTTTCTAATTCTTCAGCTACAAATCCTGTAGTATTTGAGCCTGCAAATATATCTAGGACGGTATCTCCGGGCTCAGTCAAAAACTTAATGAAGAACATTGGCAGTCTATAAGGAAATCTCGCGGGATGAGGGGCTATAGAAACAGATTTACATAGTTGAATGTAGCTAGAATTGCTTTCAGTATTTGGAATTTCTAATAAATTGGAAGGAATAGCACCACCATTATCAGTAGCAAAATTTTTACTAATGTCATGACCTGAAGGTCTTTCTTTTGGTGTGTAATACTTTTGAGGGTTGGCTTGTAATTTCTTCATGCGCTCAGAGTAAGGAACTAAAACATTACTGACGTTGGCTTTAGGATTATCAGTCTTCGATAACCACCAAACTGTGTTTACAGAGTCCTTAGCTCGAATCTTTCGTTTGTTAACCCACTCAATGGGTGAGGGTAATTTTGCTGGATTGAACCAGAAAAATTCTTCGGCAAGCCTAAATTCTAATTCATCACAAAGTTTGATCAAAATACGGTAGTTGTAAAGTGATCGAACAGGGCGTTTACTTTGATAGGCTCCACCCAAATCAAGCACAAAACTTCCAGTTGGGGAGAGAACTCTATAAACCTTCTTGCAAAACTCAAAAAGCCAATCAACGTAATTCTCTTGCTCCACATTGCCGTATGTCTTTTTGCGTTGAAGAGCAAAAGGTGGTGAGGTTAACACCAAGTCAACTGAATCAGTTTCAAGCTGATCAAGTAGTAAGAGTGAATCACCGACATAGGCTTTACCATAGCCTGTGATGTACAGAGGATTTGGAAGAGACATTATGAATAAACGTACTGAGAGTTCGTCCTATACTATAGGGGCAAAATGCCAGAGCCACGTATCTAATCTCCAAAATTTGCAGCTATTTGCCTCCAAATCACTTTGCCAGCAGTCCAACAAGCCCGTTGCATAACGACCGTATTCAAGCTAAGCCCTATTTCCCGAACGGTCTAGCCAGGGGGTCGCCAATGAAGATTCCCTGTCCGGGTTGGGCAACGCTTTTCCAATAGGCTTGCAGCAGGGTGTTTCCTTGCAGATAGTAGTGCATCGCGATCGCCGGAAAGGGAAACTTTTGAGGAAAATTGCAGGGTTCCACCACGGTTCCATAGCTGCCCGTTGCGCCTGCTTCCAGCCAGCGGAGGCTGCTCATTTGAGAGCTATTGGTCAAAGCACCGCCAAAAGACGTGAGATGATCCGCGATCGCGCCCGGTCGAAATTGATTAGTTTCTAGCTTTTTGACTTGGATCACGCCCGTGAAATAGAACATCACATCCCGCTTGTTTTCCAAGGCATCGCTCTTAATCACCACGGTATTAAAGAACGGCGCGATCTGCTGGGTGACAAATTGATAGGCAGGAGCGCGACGGTTGCGGGTTTTGTCGCTGGTGCTGAGTAAGTAGGCAGTGCCTTTGGGATTTGTGCCATCGGATGCAATGCCGCGATCGATCAGGGCTTTTGCTTGCTCAAAGCTGGTTGCCGCGATCGCCATTGTTGGGCGCATCCGAAAATCGGTGTAAGGCTTGCTGCTGTCCTGATTAAAGTAAGGGTTGGGCTGAGTCAGCTTACAGCCCTTGGCACAAAACCGCTGATCATATCCAAAGGTAAATGCTGCCGTAATCGACATACAACCGACTTGATACGGTTCTGCCCAAGTAAGAGCAAATCCTTGAACTACCTCCGGAGTTTTGCGATCCACGTCTGCTTTGAGCGCTTTGAACTCCTGTGGGGAGAGCGATCGCTGGTTTGGATCAAAAGATACGACGATCATATTCTCGGCAGGAATGCCCCGCACCTGCTGATAATATCGAGCAATCTCCACGCTCAGCGGATCGTTTTGGTTGACAATCACCGCTAGCTCTTTGGCAAAGGGAGAGGATGCTTGGGAATTGGGTGTTGTGAAATCCGCGATCGCGCCACAGCTTTGCAATGGGATGATTAGCAGCCCTACCAGCCAATGAATCACATATTTGGGCGAAATCAATACCGTCTTGCTAACCATCCAGTTTTACCAATTTATCCGCATTAAAAAGGCGTATTGCTACGCCCTAAAAACGATGACTCACAATCAAGCAAATCAATCAGTTAAACATATCCTTCGGGACTGCCGATCGCAGTCGTAGAGTCTACCTGTTCACTAGCGAGACGACGTTTGCGGGCATAGAGTTGAATTGCCGCTACCATGCCAATCACCATTGCCGCAATCAGCCAAGTCGTCAGATCCAGCGGCAGGCTATTTTTGAACACTGCCAGCATGACGACGATCACAAAAAACACTGTAGGAATTTCATTAAACCAGCGGAACTGCTGCCCGGTCATTTTGCACTCATTCGCCGCTAGCTTTTTCATAATCCGTTTGCAGTAGTGATGATAGCCAACCAATAGCAGCACAAAGCCCAGCTTGATCTGCATCCACGGCTCTTTCATCACGTCTGGCTCAGTGGTCACTAGACCGATCGCCATTGAGATCGTCAGCACCATCGCCGGAGTCATGATGATGCTATATAGGCGCTTTTCCATCACCTGATATTGGTTTGTTAGTATGCTGCGCGCGGGTTCCGGCTGCTCATAGGCTTCTGCGTGATACACAAACAGCCGAGGCAAATAAAACATGCCTGCAAACCAGCACACAATTCCGACGATATGAAACGCTTTGAACCAAAAATATGCCATTCTTAAATCCTTTTTAGAACTTTAGATTGAGCGATCGCAGATTTCGATCTGCTCAATTCAGGACTAGACAGAAGCCAAAATCCAGATCCTCAATCTATCGCGTCTATTCAGCCTTTTCTAGAATTTCAGATTTTGGATTGCAGAGTTGAAATTGCACATAATTTGAAATCAAACTCTACAATTCCTAAACCGGATACTGAAATACCGAATCTAAGTAAACTCGTGCAGCTTGGTGAGGTAACAAGTTCGCACTGATGCGATCGCTCTCTTCATTTTGCAGCAAAAAAAGAGATAAAGCAGCCGTAAATAGCCGATCCTGATCCCAATTGGCGTGGTTTTCCAAGTAGCACGACAGCGCTACATGAAGCTCCTCAGGAATTTCCGCCAAAATACTTACCGTCATGTTTATGAAACCCTCATTATGCTGAAGCAGGTGAAGTAAAAGAAGCGATGAACCCGACGCTGCACCCAAAAACGTGGAAGAAACTGCTAACAAAACTCACAAACTGCAAAAGCTTATAAGTTATTGCTGCTCTCTTGATTGCCCAATGCCTAAAACCCAGTCGTTGAAATGGTTATAAGCAAGGCACCTGTAGAGGTAATTCGCATCATTGTGTATAGCCTTAGGCGAGTTGTCAATCGGGTAGAAACCCCTAGTTCTCAATTAAAGAAAAAAGCCATTGACGAGAGAATCGGCATTAGAGCCTGATCCCCGTTACAGTTCTTCACGGTTTTACTCGATTTACAACCGCGATCGCCTTTGTGCCCCAATTGCCCCCAAAAGCCCACAATCCCGCTAATTCGTTCTTGCCTGTGGAAAACCTCATTTCCCCTGTGGAAAATCTCCGGTTGATCTGTGGAAAGCCTGTGGAAAGCCTGTGGAATGGGTGAGGAAAACTATCATGAACGATAAGAATTGCAAACAGTCAAAAAGGTCGGAAAAGTCAAACATTTAGTCACCAAAAAGCGAACTGGAGGCTGAGTTTTAAGTTTTTCCTTCATGCCACCGTTGGGCTTGCTGCCGGATTTCTTCTAGTTCTGCCGCTGGCATCTTATTGAGGTTTGCCAAAATGAAGCTCATGCGACCTTGAGATTTGAGTTTTTCGCGGTGGCGATCGAGAAAGTTCCAGTAAAAAAAGTTGAACGGGCAAGCTTTTTCACCAATCCGGGCTTTGGGATTGTAGACGCACTTGCCGCAATAATCACTCATTTTGTTGATGTAGTTGGCAGAGGCAGCGTAGGGTTTGGATGCCAACATGCCACCATCCGCAAATAACCCCATGCCAATTACGTTGGTTTGCATCACCCAGTCATAGGCATCAATAAAAGCGGAGTGAAACCAATCCTCAACCGCTTGGGGTGACAATCCAGAAATTAAGCAGAAGTTGCTTAAAATCATCAATCGTTGAATGTGATGGGCATAGCCGATCTGCTCGACCTGTTTTAGGGTTTGGTGCAAACAATTCATATCGGTTTGGTCTGCATCCCAAAAAAACTCTGGCATAGGATGGGTATGATCAAACCAGTTTTTGCCAAAGTAGTCGTTGTTGACGTGGCGATACAGCCCGTACATGTATTCGCGCCAACCGCACACTTGTCGAATAAAGCCTTCCACGCTGTTGAGGCTGAGATCATTTTCGTGGAAGGCTTTTTCGGCAGCAGCAACCAACTCGGCTGGATGGAGCAAACCGATATTGAGGTAGGGAGACAGCAGGGCGTGCCACATCGTTTCTTCGTCGGTCACCATGGCATCTTGGTAAGGTCCAAAGTTAGGCAGCCGCGTTTGGATGAAGTGGTCAAGCACTTGCAATGCCTGTTTGCGGGTGGTGCCCCAGCGAAACGGCTCTGCCTGACCGTGAGTGGGAAAGGTGAGTTGCTCAACCTGCTGGATCACGGTTTGGGTGATGTCGTCGGGTTCAAACCAGAGAGGCGTTGGAGTATTAAGTTTGCCTTTGGGCGGCTGGCGGTTTTCTTTGTCAAAGTTCCAAGTGCCGCCAATCGGTTGCTTTCCTTCCATCAAAATATCAAAGCGACGGCGACCTTCTCGGTAGAAGTCTTCCATTACCAGACGTTTGCGGTTTTTTGCCCACTGGTCAAAGTCGGCTGTTTGCCACAGGAAGCGATTGTTGGGGATGAGGGTGATTTGACAAGGTAGATCGAGCGATCGCAGCAGGTCAGCAAAGGGGCGATCGCTCGGCTCCATCACCCGCATTTCAGTAATCTGATACTTCGTCACCCATTCGCGTAGAGGTGCCTCGAAGTTTTGAGCTAGCTCGTAATAAGTCACCGACCAGCCATCTTGTCTTAGATCCTCGGCAAAGTGGCGCATTGCCGACCACACCAACACCAGCTTTTGCTTGTGATAAGGGCGCTGCTGCACGTGCTGCAATGATTCGATCAAAATTACTGGAGTCTGCGCTGGGTCAACACCACTCTTGAGCGCCGCTTGACCTGCCCACAGTTGATCGCCCAATATCCAAATGCCAATAGTCATAAAGGAAAAGATTCTGAGGTGAGACGTTGCCGCAATTGTAGAGGCAGCTATTGAAATGATCGAGTGGGGCGATCGCTGGTATTTGATTTAGTAATAGTCGTAACTACAATTTGCAACTACGATCGATCATTGTAAGGGTCGTTCAATGATGGAATATGAATGGGATGAAACAAAGCGTCTTGCAAATCTTCTGAAGCATGGCATTGATTTTATCGACATCCTGGCTGTATTTGATGGAGACGTTTTAACAGTTGAGGACGATCGCTACAGTTACGGAGAGCAGCGTTTTGTCACATTTGGTTTATTGCAAGAGCGAGTAATTGCTGTTGTACATACTGAACGCGAGGATTGTACCCGAATTACTTCTGCAAGAAAAGCGACGAAATATGAACAATGAATCTACTTCGAGCAACTCTCAAACTGATTGGCAACGATTGGATGCGATGAGCGATGAAGATATTGATTTATCAGATTCCCCAGAAATTACACCAGAATTGTTTGCTAAGGCAGTAGTGCGACGGGGTTTACCGGCTGCAAAATCCAAAGCTCAAGTGACGCTTCGCATTGATAGCGATGTATTAGAGTGATTTAAGTCTCAGGGTCGGGGCTATCAAACCCAGATCAATCAATTGTTACGAGCCTATATGGAAGCTCATCACCAGTAGGCTTTGCCTATGTTGTGTTTTTAGTTACGGCGAGATAACAGACTAAGAGCCGATGAGTCTACAGTACGCAGACATACTAACGTAGACTAATAGTTTCAAGCAATTAGTCGAAGATTTCGCCCCCCATAAGAAACTCCTTGATGCTATTTATCCCAATTCAAGGTTTAGCAAATAAACGATCCCTATCCTCAGTGCGTCATAATTCAGCTATTCTGACAGGAGGTTATTAGCTCAGTCCTTTCAGTGAGTGAAACGGGTTCTATTTCTAGTTTATGGATTTGGAGTCAACGGCTTTTGGCAGCAGTCTTGCTCGGTGGGCAAGTGGTCGTTCGTCTATTCACCGGGCGGATTCATCGCCGCAACACGCTAGAGCAAATGGCGATCGCGGGTCCTGCTTCTTTATTAATTGTGTTGATAACTGCCATTTGTATCGGCTTAGTCTTCACCATTCAGGTCTCTAGAGAATTTATTAATTTGGGTGCAGAAAGTGCAGTAGGCGGGGTATTGGCGATCGCGCTCAGTCGCGAGTTGTCTCCCGTACTCACCGCCGTCGTGGTGGCAGGTCGGATCGGGTCAGCGTTTGCAGCCGAACTAGGAACCATGCGCGTTAGCGAACAAATTGATGCGCTGTATGTCCTCAAAACAGACCCAATTGAGTATTTGGTCATTCCACGAGTGATTGCCTGTTGCATTATGTTGCCGCTGCTGACGGTTTTTTCGTTATTCATCGGTTTGGGCAGCGGCTATCTGGTGGCAACCAACGTATACGGGATTTCGCAAACCCTATTTTTGGAGTCAATCCAAAATTTTCTCAGGCTATGGGATTTATTTAGTGCCCCGATTAAATCTCTCGTTTTTGGGGCAATGATCGCGGTGATTGGCTGTAGCTGGGGGCTAACGACTACGGGAGGAGCAAAAGGCGTGGGGCAATCTACTACGACCGCTGTAGTCACCTCTCTGCTGGCGATTTTTATTAGCGATTTTCTCCTATCTTGGGTGATGTTTCAGGGCTTGGGCACTTCTACAATTACTGGAATGTAACTTGGCGATCTTCTGCCTGCTGACATCTGGGCGACCCCATACAATAAAAGAGTCAATCTATACAAATTGTGATTACCGTGACGACTGTTCCTTCTCCAATCTCTAACTCAACAGTTGAACTCTTACCCAGTTTTTGGGTGCCCAGTGGTTTGATACTTTTAGCGCTACCGCTGCTTTGGGTGCAGGTTTGGGTGAGTGGCGCGATCGCCGTTTTTGGTCTGTTTCTGTTTATTCAGGCGGCTACTTTAAGGCTGCGGTTCACCCCATCTGATTTAGATATTTATCGGGGCGAAAGCTTGATCCGGCGCTTTCCCTATCAAGAGTGGCAAAACTGGCGCATATTTTGGACTCCGGTTCCCATCTTGTTTTATTTTAAAGAAGTCAACAGCATTCACTTTCTGCCAGTTTTGTTTGACCCTAAAATGTTACAAACTTGCCTGGAAGCCCGCTGTCCTCGCATTTCCTAGCGCTATTCCCTAACCTTTGCTTTTTCCCTTTACTACAACATAAACTGGTTATGACTCCCAATGAATTCCCCCTTGACACTGCAAAAACCGAAGAATCACTGGGGATTCAGGAAGCCTCTATGCGATCGCTGATCGATCAAGAAGTCACCGCTTTACCTGGAGGGAATGAAACGGCTGAACCAGTGCCTGAGAATACTGTAATTGCCAAAGTGCCGTTTGGCGGAGTTGCCCCGGTGGATTTGGAGCAGCGGATCGCAGAGTTGCAGCGGCAGGAAAAGGCATTGCAGCAAAATATTGCTCAGTTGCAAGCCGCGAAGTCTGAATTGCAAGGGCAGATGACAGCGACTCAAGCGGCGATCGCTTCGTTGCTCCAAGAAGGCTTGAAAGAACTGGAACAGCGGAAGCGAGATTTGCAAATCACCGTAGAACAGCTAGAGCGCCGACAAGAAAGGATTCGGGCTGAAATGCGAACCACGTTTGCTGGAACCTCTCAAGATCTTGCCATTCGAGTACAAAGCTTCAAAGAATACTTGGTTGGCAGCCTCCAAGATTTAGCGCTTGCCGCCGACCAGCTTGAGCTAACCAAGTTCAAAGAACCGGAAAAGCCTCCTGTCCCTATTGCCGTGGCGGCGGTGACCCCGCAAACTCCTACGCCCAAATTTGCCGATGAAAGCTTTCAAGGTCAAACGAAAAAGATTCGCAGTTTGATTGATCAATATCGCAGTCGCCCAGATTATTATGGTGCTCCTTGGCAGCTACGGCGCACCTTTGAGCCGATTCATGCAGAGCGCGTTTCTAACTGGTTTTTTACCCAGGGTGGGCGAGGTGCCCTTCGGACGATGGGCAGTCGATTGCAAAATATTTTGATTACTTCTGCCATTGTTTCGGTGCTGCAAGAGCTATATGGCGATCGCCAAACTACGTTAGTCTTAGCCGATTCTCCTGAGCGACTGGGCGAGTGGCGCAGAGGCTTACAAGACTGCTTGGGCATTACTCGCAGTGATTTTGGACCCGATCGCGGCGCGGCATTGTTTGAAGATGCCTTCGTGCTGTCTCAAAAAGCCGATCGCATGGTCAAAGACGGCTTGCTCCCCCTCGTGGTAATCGACGAAACCGAAGAGCAAATTGATCTCACCCTGCTGCAATATCCACTCTGGCTAGCCTTTGCCCCCAATCCTCAGGCTCCCGGCTACTCTAACTACTAAATTTAATAGCGAGGGTTAGGAACTCGGAGCCAGAACGGGATAATATCGGGTAAGTTTTCCTCAGAAAAACGCTCCTAACTCCAAACCTCCCTATGTTTCTTTGGCTGACGCTCAACGGTTTATTTTTGCTAGTTGCCTACCTGCTGGGATCGTTGCCCAGTGGCTATTGGGCGGGTCGTCTGGTCAAAGGATTTGACATTCGAGAGCAAGGGTCTGGCTCCACCGGGGCGACGAATGTATTGAGGACGGTTGGCAAACTGCCCGCGCTGATTGTGCTGCTGGTGGATATTCTTAAAGGATCAGCCGCGATCGCCCTATTTCGCTGGCTGTATACGTCTGAATTTGTCCAGCCGTTGATTCCCATGACTGTTGATCCGGCGGTGTGGCTACCCTGGATCATTACTTTGGCAGGAATGCTAGCGCTATTGGGTCACAGTAAATCGTTATTTCTCAACTTTACCGGAGGAAAATCGGTGGCAACCAGTTTAGGCGTGTTGTTGGCGCTGAACTGGATTGTGGGATTGGGCACATTGGCGGTATTTTTGACAGTTTTGGGCGTGACGCGGATTGTGTCGATTAGCTCAATTATGGGCGCGATCGCGGTTTCTGGGCTAATGGTCGCAACGGGTCAGCCTATGCCCTACCTACTATTTGGCATTGCAGGCGGCGTTTATGTAATCTGGCGACACCGCACCAATATTCAGCGGCTAATGGCAGGCACCGAACCCCGACTGGGGCAAACCCTGCCCGAAGCGACTACTCCACCCCAGCCCTAATTCACATCTTTTATTTTTGTATGGCGCTTAAAATCATTGAGCATTTCGACAGCAGCTTTTCTTTAGAACCCGATGCGAAAGCCGCCTTGTTTACCTTTTTGACTGCGGAGACCTTTTTGCAAGAAATTGCTCAAACGGCTGGCTGTTCATCGGCTGAGTTCACCCAACTTTTGTTTCAGCCCGTTCCTTACACCACCACCACGCCCAAAGGAATGCCTGCTGAATTTGAACCCTTCCACGCTTCCACCGATCATCTGATCATCAACGTGCCGCCCAACTTCATGTTCAAAGCAAAGATTTTCAAGCCTAGTCGGCTTTGCGCCATTTATAGGAAAGTAACATAGTGCCATGATTGGGGCTATAAAGAGGATATTGGATCGATGCCCTGAGGCGCGCGATCGAGATCCTGATCCAGCCAAGAGCTAGCATCCTCTTGTGGTTCTAAATGGGTCATGACGAAGGTTCCCGGCAACGCTCGAATGATTGCCAATTCGATCTCCTCGCAAAGATCGTGTCCGGTGTGTACGCTCCATTCTCCGGGCACCAACACATGAAAAGTGACAAAGCTGCGGGAGCCAGCATTGCGGGTTTTCAGCGCGTGGAATAGTATGCCTTGCTGTTTGTAAGGTGCCAAAATTTCTATGATTTGGGTTTGGTCGGCGATCGAAATGGCGCTATCCATTAATCCAGTGCCCGTTTCCTGCAAAAGCCGAAACCCTGCCCAAACAATGTTTGCCGCGACTAATAGAGCAATGATCGGATCGAGGATTAGCCAGCCTGTGAGCTTGACTAGCAAGATGGCGATCGCGACTCCAGCAGATGTCCAAACATCGGTGAGCAAATGATGGGCATCGGCACGCAGGGTAATGGAGCGCAACCGTTTTCCGGCACGTAGCAAAATCCAGGCAACGCCGCCGTTGATTGCGGTGGCAACAAAAGATAACGCTAACCCAAGCCCAATTTGTTCAATCGGTTGTGGGCTGAATAGCCTCCCCCAGGCTGCGATCGCAATGATAATTGCCGCAATCACAATCAAAATGCTTTCAATGCCGCTGGAAAAATACTCCGCTTTAGTATGCCCAAATGGATGCTCTTCATCGGCAGGCTGCGCGGCATAGGAGAGCGCCCAAAACGCCACGATCGCTGCCACTAAGTTCACGACCGACTCCATCGCATCCGACAGCAAACCGACTGAACCCGTTAATAGATAAGCACCCGTTTTCAACCCAATGGTTAGAATTGCAGCGGCGACAGACAGAAGAATGTAACGACGGGCAGCATGGGCACTCATAGCAGTCTTATTGATATCACTCTAAGATGATATTTTGTTTGGCTGAGACGGTACAGTCACCTTCAAAACATTCGGTTGAGCTTAAAAAAGCTGATATTGTTTCCCAATTCACTAAGATGAGTGCGATCGCATCAGAAAAATCACTTATCTAGTGCTGGAAATTCCATAGCGCGAAAACGCAGGGGGTCTATATGTGCCCAGCTTTTGTCGAATCAGCAACCAGAAAAAAGGTAAATCTTCTACCAGGTAGCGTTTCCATAGCCGTTTGGGATCGGAGTAAATGCGGAATAAGGATTCTAGTCCAAGTTGGCTCATCCACTTGGGTGCCCGCTTGATGGTTCCTGCTTCAAAGTCGATAGTTGCCCCGATCGCCAAAAAGATTTTGACATGGGTAAATTTATCTCGATATTTGTGGATCCATTTTTCTTGCTTGGGTGCGCCAACCCCAACCGCGAGAACAGTTGCTTTCGAGCGATTCACCATCTCAATCAGTTCCAAACATTCCTGTTCACTCTTTTCAAAACCAAAGGAGGGAGAATGGGCACCAATGACAATTTCTCGACCAATTTTCTGGTTGATTTTGGTTTGTGCGCGATCGGCGACTCCTGTTTTGCCACCTAATAAAAAGATAGTGACCGCATCGTGGTATTGATGAAACTTACAAAATGCTGGGAACAAATCTGAGCCAGAAATTTTTTCTTTAAGGGGCGTGCCTAATAGTGAAGCCGAGTACATCAAAACCTGGCTGTCGCACACTCGGTAATCTGCGTCTACATAGGTTTTGAAAAATTCTTCATCTCGCTGCAACTTCATTAAGTGGTCAACATTCGGAGTGAACACAACTCCTTGCTTTAGCTGTTCTAAAAGCTCATTGAGGGAAAGATTGTCAAAAGAGACGTTGAGAATGTGAACCTGACCATTTTGAATAGTAGACATAGCGGTTTGTGTGATTTTGTGACGATCGCAGTTCAACTAGAGTTCTAAGTAGCAGTCATGACTAAAACGCATAGAGTTTATTCTCAAGCTAGATTGCCAGAACCCGCTGCGTTGTATTCAATCAACCGGGATGGCTTTTTGAACAGCTTGCCCCAATAGAATCGGAGCAATCCTTGAGCCTGTGGAAATTTTGCCAAGGTGCAAGACAAGGCAAATAAACGAGCATCGGATTTAGAGTAGTTCGACTGACGAGCATACTGATAGACTCGATAAGCCATTAGTCCGTAGCCAGCTAACAACAGTAAACTCAGCCCTTTTGTTACCCATGCCGTTGAGAGGATGAATAAGGGAACTCCAATGCCCCAAAGTTGAATGCTGCGAGTTTCTTTGATCCAATGTTTTTCGGGGGGTGCGCCATGGAGCCATGCTCCTTCTGCAAAAGCATGTCCTGCCCGCACAGAACGCTTCCACCATTGCTCAAAACGGGTCATTTGAGCGTCATGCAGCGTCATTTCACAGTCGATCCGCAAGACCCTGCCGCCGTTCTGCCGCAGGCGAACACACATTTCGGGTTCTTCACCAGCAATCAGGTTAGGGTTGTATCCACCCACTGCTTGCAGCGCCGAAACACGCATCAAAGCGTCTCCACCGCAGGCTCTAGCGTCTCCAATGGGCGTATCCCATTCGATATCGCAAAGGCGGTTATAAATAGAGGCAGTGGGAAACCGTTCGCGTCGCCGTCCACAGACAACAACAACTTCGGGATGAGCGTCTAGTACTTGTTGGGCGTGACTTAGCCAAGTTGAAGCAATTTCACAGTCGCCATCCACAAATTGAACATACTGAATATAAGGTTCAAGTTCTATCAGTCGTGCAAGTCCAGCGTTACGGGCGCGAGCAGCGGTAAACGGAATCGAGAGATTCAGTTCGACGACTTCGACTCCGAGCGATCGCGCCATTTCAACGCTGCCATCAGTAGAACCCGAATCGACATACACCATCCGATCAATGCTGCCCAGGACTGACTGTAAACACTGACGCAGGCGATCGCCCTCATTGCGTCCAATGGCAACTAATCCAATCTGGCTCAAGCTCAACCTCCTCTAAGAAAACGTTACTTTCAGTATTCCCTGGTTTTCTACTAGAACACAAAACTTTCTAAAGGTTGCTTCAAGTTTTTCATAAAGTAGTAAAGATTACATTAAGCGATCAAGCTCAAGCCAAATTAATTTGAAAACACGACCGATCAAGCCCCGCTCAACCTACTCTTTTTAAGGGAAAAAATGCATAGCAATCCATATTCAAATGAATGGTATGCCTTTTGAGTGACGATTTAATCAGCCTAAAGGCTCATCTCCAACATTCGTTGAATGGGTTGCAGTGCAGCCGTTTGAATCTCCTGAGAGAGAGTGATTTCTGGAGTCCGGTTCTTCATACACAGATACAGTTTTTCTAGTGTATTTAGACGCATGTGGGGGCATTCGTTGCAGGCGCAGTTATTGATCGGCGGTGCCGGAATAAATTTTTTGGCAGGTTCCACTTTTTGCATTTGGTGAATAATGCCGGGTTCCGTTGCCACAATGAATTCTCTGCTGGCGCTTTGCTGCACATAGTTGAGTAAAGCAGTCGTTGAGCCAATGTAGCTGGCATGACGCAGGACAGCGGGTTCACATTCGGGGTGAGCGATCGCTTCAGCAGTAGGATATTGCACCTTTAACTGCACCATTTTTTTCTCCGAAAAGGTTTCATGCACCATGCAGCTTCCTTGCCACAGCACCATCTCCCGTCCCGTTTGCTCCATCACATATTTACCTAGGTTGCGATCGGGCGCGAAGATAATCGGCTGGTCTTTGGGCAGTTGGCGAACAATCGATACGGCGTTGGAACTCGTGCAGATGATGTCACTCAGCGCTTTAATCTCTGCCGTACAGTTTATGTAAGAAATTACCAAATGTCCGGGGTGAGCAGCTTTAAACTGAGCAAATTCTGCGGGTGGGCAACTATCGGCAAGCGAACAACCTGCATCCAAATCGGGCAGCAACACCAGCTTATGCGGATTCAAAATTTTTGCAGTTTCTGCCATGAAATGCACCCCGGCAAAAACGATGACCGCTGCACTGGTGTCAGCGGCTTGCCGTGAAAGACCCAGAGAATCGCCAATGTAGTCGGCAATATCTTGAATATCTGGATCTTGATAGTAGTGCGCCAAAATGACGGCATTGAGTTCCTGCTTCAGGGCAGCAATTGCGGCAAACAGGTCGCGGGGGAGAGAATCCGTTGCCTCAGCATTGAAGTCGGGTCGAGTTGTTGTAAACACAGCAATAGCACCTATCAGCCAGATCATCTTAATTATAGTATTTTCTACCAAAATCAGGGCGGCTTGTGCAGGGCTTCTGCGAATAGGTTGAATCAGCTTCAGGGATTTTTCTAATCGGGATGCGAGAGCTTAGGGGAGGGCGAAATTTTCTACTCGATCATTGGCGTTGCTGAATGCAAGGATGATTTTTGACTATAGGAGTAGGTCTTGTGCCTACCCTGACGAAGATGAAGGGCAACCACAAGGGATTGCCCCTACGAATTTCATCCCTAGATTTAGTAATGCCCGATAATTTATAGGCTGCTTGAATGCTTAATTCAGAGGAAAATGAAAAGACCTTCTGCATAGTCGCTATTTATGTCTATTGTGATTGCCCTCAACGTTAACCAAATCAACACTCTCGATCTTAGTCTGGCTCAGTCCACGCTTGACCCATTGATCGAAATAGGTTCCCTCTCCAAATACGAGCAGCAACTTTCGTTTCAAATCACTTTTCCCCGCGATCCTCAAGATCCTCGTGAACTCTCTGAAATTCCTGAAGTTCGCCTATGGTTTGTCCGGCTGGATGCGCTTTACCCTTGGCTCCCTTATTTGCTCGACTGGAAAGCCGGAGAGCTTGCACGCTACACAGCGATGCTTGTACCGCATCAGTTTCATCCCAAAAATGGCATTCAATACAACCCAGAAGCCTTAGAAATCTTTGTGATGCATAAGATTTTTATCCTGACCCGGTGGATGAAAGCTCACAGTTTGGAAGGACGCTCTAGCTTAAAGGCAATGGCACAAATGTTTGGGTATGAGTTAGATGATGGTTTGTTTGACCTGCTTGCAACTTAATGAATATCTTAAAAAGATGGATGTCTTAAAAAGCAAAATTGTCATCCTGAAGCTTACTTCCCGCAGGATAGGATCTAGGGTTTTAGAGATTGTGCGAGATGCTTCCTTTTTTTAATGGTGACTCTCGACGAAGACCCACTTCTCACCTCGCACTATCCGATGAGGACTTAGAATGATAATAGTCTTCGTTGGTTAGAGTCATCATGGTTACGCTGTCTCCTGATTTGCAAAAACGCCTTGCTACCCCGCTCAACATTGGTCATGTTGAGGTGAATAGCCGCGTGTTGCAATCTCCCTTATCCGGCGTGACAGATATGGTGTTTCGGCGACTGGTGCGGCAGTATGCGCCCACTTCGATGATGTATACCGAAATGGTGAATGCCACTGGGCTGCACTATGTCAAAGAATTGCCCAAAATCATGGAAGTTGACCCCGCCGAGCGCCCCATCAGCATTCAGCTTTTTGATTGTCGCCCTGATTTTTTGGCAGAAGCAGCACAAAGAGCAGTCGAGGAAGGCGCAGACACGGTGGATATCAACATGGGTTGTCCGGTGAATAAGATTACTAAAAATGGTGGTGGTTCATCGCTGTTACGACAGCCCGAATTGGCAGAAGAGATCGTGCGATCGGTGGTGGATGCGGTGGATGTGCCTGTCACTGTCAAAACTCGCATCGGCTGGACGGATCAGGAAATCAATATCCTTGATTTTGCGAGTCGGATGGAAGCGGCTGGGGCGAAAATGATCACGGTGCATGGACGGACTCGCGCTCAAGGCTACAACGGCAATGCCAAGTGGGAATGGATTAAAAAAGTAAAGGATATTCTCTCGATTCCGGTGATTGCCAATGGCGATATTTTTTCGGTGGAATCAGCGGTGAAATGTCTGGAAGAAACCGGAGCCGATGGGGTGATGTGTTCTCGTGGCACGATGGGCTACCCGTTTTTGGTGGGCGAAGTGGATCATTTCCTTAAAACAGGGGAATTGAAACCGACCCCCACCGCGATCGCCCGCTTGCAATGTGCCCGATCGCATCTGCAAATGCTGTACGACTACAAGGGCGATCGCGGGGTGCGCGAAGCTCGTAAACACATGACCTGGTATGCCAAAAGCTTCGTGGGTGCTGCCGATTTACGCGGGCAGCTTAGCTTGATCGAAAATGTGCAGCAAGGTTTGGATTTGATCGATCAGGCGATCGCCCGTTTACTAACTTTCCCTGAACCTGATTTATCCACCGCAATCAAACCAGACGTTGCTCAATTAGTAACCTTGTAAAGCAGTATTGGCTATCGCAACTCATAGTCAGCGTTATATTCCACTAGCTCCAGAAACGTACTGTCAGGATCTTGGACATAGATGCGATATTTTGTTTCTGGAGAGTCTTCAACAAAGTACTCAATTCCGTTCGCTTTTAGTATTGCCATCATCTTTTCGCCATCTTCAATCACCAACCCAATGTGGTCAATGTTGCCTGTGTTGCGTGGGATTGATTTAGATGCATCGCGCCGTTCGTATAGTGAAATGTAAAACTGACGATCGCCAAAATGAATCCAGCTAAGATCGTCCGACTCGTCTTGGGCACGAAACTGATGACGAGCATGATTTAAAGAGGATTAATATTTTTTAAGGATACAGATCAAGGCTCAACCTCTGTTCCATCTGCGATCGCTGGCGGCTTAGGATTCCAGGGTTTGGGGGATGAACTCACACTCTCAGTCAAATCATCCTCGTCCTGCCGAACCTCTTCCAGCTTTTTCTGAAGTTAACCTATGTGAACATCTACAACCCGCTGATCGCCCACATAGCCTTCGCCTCAAACCTCCTTTGTTAGTTCAGATCGTTGCCATACCCGATCTGATGGATTGTCGAGTCGATATTTGAATACTCGATCTGTGTGCTGTGTCATGATATGCAGCAAGTCGAACTCTAGCGCTGGCAACGGGACAATTTGGCGACTGTCTGGCGGACAAAAGGCTTCTTGCGAGACAGGATCAATTAGCATTTCTACACCGTTAAAGGTGAAGCGCAGAGGCTCGTCTGAATTAAGAGTTGGCTGAGGATCGCAGGAATTCACCATAAAATCAAAGCACTTCGCGTTTTAGATAAGGCTGCAACACTTCCGGGATGCGGACTGAACCATCGGGCTGCTGGTAGTTTTCTAGCACCGCCGCCATCGTCCGACCCACGGCTAAGCCAGAGCCGTTGAGCGTGTGGACGAACTGGGTGCCTTTTTGCCCCGATTCCTTGAAGCGAATGTTGCCGCGTCGCGCCTGAAAATCGCCAAAATTTGAGCAGCTAGAGATTTCGCGATAGGTGTTGGCGGCAGGTAGCCAGACTTCTAAGTCGTAGCATTTTGCAGCCCCAAAGCCGAGATCGCCCGTGCAGAGTTCAACGGTGCGGTAAGGCAGTTTCAAAGCTTGCAAAATGGCTTCAGCGTTTTGCACTAAGGCTTGATGTTCTTGTTCAGAGGTGTCAGGCTTGACCAGCTTCACCAGTTCTACCTTGTTGAATTGATGTAGACGAATCAATCCACGGGTGTCGCGTCCATAGCTGCCTGCTTCTCGCCGGAAACAGGGCGTGTAGGCACAGTGGAGAATCGGCAACTCGTCTGCTGCTAGAATTTCGTCGCGATAAAGGTTAGTGACGGGCACTTCCGCTGTAGGAATTAGCCACAAGTCATCGTCTTTGCACTGAAAGCTTTCTTCGGCAAATTTGGGCAGTTGCCCGGTGGCGGTTAGGGATTGGGTGTTGACCAGTAGCGGCGGCAAGACTTCGGTGTAGCCTGCGGCAGTTTGGCGATCGAGCATAAAAGAAATCAGGGCGCGTTCTAGGGCGGCTCCGGCTCCCAGCAGCACCACAAAGCGACTTTGGGCAATTTTGGTGGCGCGATCGCTGTTCAAAATGCCTAACTTTTCAGCAATTTCCCAGTGGGGCAGAGGCTCTTCTGCTTGCAGCTTATACTCATCTCCCCAACGGCAAACCTCTACATTTTCGGTTTCATCTTTGCCCACGGGCGTAGTATCACTGGGCAAATTGGGCAAAGCCAGCAGCAACGCTTCAATTTGGGCTTTCAACTCTTTTTCCTGAGGCTCCAGTTCGCTGAGTTGCGCCTTAATCTGGTTGCCTTCGTTTTTCAAAGCAAGCACTTCCGCATCTTCGGGTTTGGTGCCCGCTTTCAACTTTTGCCCGACCAGTTTGCCGATTTCGTTGCTGCGAGCTTGCAGTTGGGAACGGGTTTTTTCTAGATCTTTTTGCTGGCGATCGCGCTCCAAAATTGGCTGCAAATCATAGCTACCGCTGCGCTGATTCAGCTTCTCTTGGACTCGTTCTGGATTTTCTCGAATTTGCTTCAGGTCAAGCACAGATCGTTCTCAGTTGTTCAGTAAAAGTTCCTAACCCAGAATACACGGAATTGTAGCGAGAGGTGAGAGGGAAGAGGGAAGAGGGAAGATCCAAAAAACTTTCTACTCCGCACTCATCACTTTTCCAGTGTTTTAATCACTCGACAGGGATTTCCCACCGCGATCACGTTGGCTGGAATATCCTGCGTGACCACACTCCCCGCGCCGATCGTCGTGTTGTCGCCAATGGTGACTCCGGGACAGATGATCGCCCCGCCGCCAATCCAAACGGTGTTGCCAATCGTGATTGGGGCGGCAAGCTCTCCTCCGGTCAGGCGGATGGCGGGATCAGTAGGGTGATATGCCATGTAGATTTGCACGTAGGGAGCGCAGAGGACATCATTGCCGATATGCACCGTGTTGCAGTCGAGAATGATGCCGCCGTAATTCATATAAAAGCGATCGCCAATGAAAATATTGCTGCCATAATCGCAGTGAAACGGCGGCACAATGTTTGCAGTCTCGCCCACCCTGCCAAACAGATCTCTCAAAATTTGCTCACGGAGTTCTGGTTCTTCTGGCGTGGTTTGAGCATATTGGCGAAGAAACTGGCTAGCGCGTTTGTTCTCTGCTGCTAGTTCTGGATCGGTCGCCAGATATAGCTCTCCTGCCAACATCTTCTGTTTTTCGGTTTTCTCAAATTTGCTCATAGAAAGTTTTCTATCTTTGAGAGGAAGTATGCGATCGCTTCATCCTATGCTTAAAATCATCAATGACTGCTTAGTGAAAAAGTGTGCATAGTCAAACATGGAATTAACCAGTGAACATCGCCAACAGTGGAGAAATGAACTCAACGACATAATTCGGGGGGCATCAGGCGGATTTTTGTTTGGCATTCCCTTGCTCTACACGATGGAAGTCTGGTGGATTGGCTCTTCAGCCCACATGGTTCGATTACCAATGGCGCTGCTGTTGACCTTTGTGATTGTCTTTATGCTGAACCGCACCGCTGGATTTCGCCAAACGAGTGATATTTATGCGATCGATGCGGCGATCGATAGTGTAGAGGCAATGGCGATCGGGCTAGTGTGTGCTGGCTTAATGCTGATATTAATCCAAGAGATTACGGTACAAACTCCACTGAATGAAGCGATCGGCAAGTTGATTTATGTCAGCACACCTTTCACCTTGGGAGTGGCGCTAGCAAATCAGTTTTTATCTGGTCAAGAGGATGAAGCCAAAAAGAATGATGCTCCTGCATCTGATCAAGCGACTTTTAATGCAACATTTTCTGATATTGGCAGTACTTTAATTGGAGCGATTATTATCGCATTCAACATCGCGCCCACCGATGAGATACCCACGATCGCGGCGGCTGTGAATGGACTATGGCTCTTGGCAGTTATGGCAGCGTCGCTCCTCGTTTCCTATGCGATCGTCTTTGCAGCCGGGTTTACCAATCAACAAAAGCGGAATCAGCAGAAAGGGCTTTTTCAGCATCCTTACAGTGAAACGCTAATCTCATACCTGGTTTCATTGCTGGCAGCCGGTATGATGTTGGTGTTTTTCGGTAAGTTGCATTGGCAAGATCCCTGGCATCTCTGGCTAAGCTACTCAATTATTTTAGGGTTGCCTGCCACAATCGGCGGCGCAGCAGGACGGTTAGCCATATGACGGATATTGAAACTAAAGTTGACCCAGAAGCAAAAAAACCGTCTCGAAGTTTTGCAGAGTGGCTATCCTTTGGCATTTCATCCCTAATTGTCGGAACGACGGCGGGTTTAGTCATTTATAGCTGGGCAACCGGGCGAAACAGTCCACCTGTTCTAGCAATTAATCGCACCGAACCTATCCGTGAAGTGGATGGACAGTTCTATGTTCCATTTGAAATTTCTAATACCGGTGGCGAAACGGCTGAATCAGTGCAGATCATTGCTGAGTTAAAAGTTAAACTAGCCGTTCAGGAATCAGGCGATTTGCAAATTGATTTTTTATCGCGCGGGGAAACTGAGAAGGCTGCATTTGTTTTCAAAACAGATCCGCGCAAAGGCGATCTCGTAGTGCGAGTCGCTAGTTATAAGGTGCCTTAGTGAATCATAAATCAGGCTTCCGCCATTAGCATCGTTTGACTGAACACTCCAGCGAAGCCAAACGATGCTAAAAAGTAGGGTTAAAAAGCTATAGCTCCCTAACCCCAATATTGCTTACATAACTTGTTCAATTTCAGCGATTTCAGGAATGAATTCGCGCAGGCGACGTTCAATGCCCATTCTTAGAGTCATGGCGGAGCTGGGGCAAGAGCCGCAGGCACCTTGAAGCCGTAGTTTAACGACAGGACCGTCAATTTCAACGAGTTCCACGTTGCCGCCATCTGCCATCAGATAAGGACGCAGTTCGTCTAAGACAGTTTCTACGTTTTCAGTGTTTAAGGTCAGCGTTTCAGACATGGTTCACCTTGGTTTTTATAAAACTATCATTCCACTTGATCCTAACGCTACTTTCTAGGCGGCGTTGGGTAACAAAAGCTGGATGTTGGAAAAGAGAAATTCTTGGGTTGAGGTTTTGCCGTTAACATCGGTTTCCATCAAACGGCGATTCAAAATGGAGAAGCCGCCGACTTGTTCATATTCATCTTCAAACACAGTCTTGCCGCCTTTTTGCTCACCCGTTTTGGGGTCATGATACACAGAATCGTAACGGTAGGGCAAGTAACCTTCGCCAGTGTCGTGGGTGCTGAAGGTGTTAATGGTGATCACAACGCCGTGCATATGACGATGAACTAGGCTAACTTCGCCGTTGTGAACTTCGTAGCGATCGCCCTCAGATTTGCCGCCCATCAAAATTTCAACAGCACCCGCTTCATGAGCCTTGCCGTAAGCAAAAGTGTTTTTGCTGTGAGTTTCTTCAAATGAACGCCGTACTCGATGAATCGCAATTTCCCAAAGCTGACCGTGAACTAGCTTTTGCGCTTGCTCATCTTCAATATCAAAGACTTCAGCCTTCAGATCAGGGTTCACCCGCACTGTGCCCTTAAATTCCTGCTGATCGAGCTTGAGAACCACATCAGCGGTATAGCCGGGAAAGGTGCGCTCCCAGGTATAACGATTTTCATAAGCGGCTTGAAATAGCTCCTGTGCCGATAGTTGCGCTACAGTCATGCAATTCTCCTTGGTTTTGTTCTTTATCCAGTTTAGAGACTTTTATTCAGGATATTAACTCGCTTATTGAGCTTATTTCTTAATATCACGTTCAACAGCTTTTGGGGACTTGCTTCAAGCCTAATTAACGCGATGTGCGACTTTCCTGAAACAACGCAAAGACCGCCCACCCTGCGGCATAAGGGCGCTGCTAATTGATCAAGCTGCTTGAACGAGTTTAGCAGGGTGCAGTCTATCGAAGGCTCGATGTTGAACAGGAGCATGAAGTGGGAACTTTCTTCAGAACAGCCCGTCGTGGGAAATGGAATGTCTAGTAGAGTAAAGTTCCGTTCATGAATCACTCACTTCGGCTATCCTGGTCATCGGTGGAATCAAAATCTACCCAGGTGCCAGTGCAAGCAGACAAACTCTCTAACTACGACCTAATTTTGCAGTGTCAAGCCAGTCAGTCTCCTGACAAGGTTGCCTTTGCAGAACTCATGCGTCGATACCAATCTCATGTTGAACGGGTGCTGTATCATTTGGCTCCTGATTGGCAAGATCGGTCAGACTTGGCGCAAGAAGTTTGGATTCGAGTCTATCGTAACGTTAAGCGACTGCAAGAACCGGGTAAGTTCCGAGGTTGGCTCAGCCGCATTGCTACAAACTTGTTTTACGATGAGTTGCGTAAGCGTAAGCGCCATGCCACGCCGCTATCGCTGGATGCACCCCGCTCCATGGAAGACGGGGAAATGAGTTGGGATGTGGCATCAGATGCCCCTGGTCCAGAAGAAGATTTAACCTCGCAGGAGTTTTATGACCAGTTGCGAACCGCGATCGCAGATTTGCCAGAAGCGTTTCGCACCACCATTGTGCTACGCGAAATTCAAGGTCTGGCATACGAAGAGATCGCCGAAATTACGGGTGTCTCTCTTGGCACAGTCAAATCTAGAATTGCTAGGGCGCGTCTTCGGTTGCAAACTCAACTGCAAGGCTATTTAGATGGAGAGTAGCCACTGCTTAGGCAACTATTCTTAACTAAAACGCCTCAAGCAGCAAGCAACTATCAGCCCAATTCAAACCAGCAATTCAAATCTATCCCACGAAATTTGTTTTTCCAAGTTAGATTCTCTATGCTTTAGTCAAGCATTGGGTGTACTCCTCACACATACAGCACTGTTGAAATGACATTTAATTTTGACCCCCACAACTCTGAACCAATGCCGCCTTCGGCTGATGATCTCAATCCTCCAGCGCGATCGCTAGATGCCGTGCAGCGCGATCGCTTTGAAATGCTGAGCGCTTACATGGATGGTGAAGTGACTGCGGATGAACGCCGCACTGTGGAAGAATGGCTAGCCAATGATCCCACAGTGCAAAAGCTCCATTCCCGGCTGCTCCGGCTGAGACAAACATTTCAGGCAATGCCAGTTCCCGTGACTAATGAGAAAGCGGTTCAGCAAACGGTTGATGCGGTTCTAGCCCGCGTTGATCGCCGTCCTCGCTTTTCTGCAATTTGGGGCGGGGTTGCTCTTGCAGCCGTTGCAGTAGGGGCTGTGTCCTCTAGCTTATTGGGTGAGCGATCGCCTTTCTTTCAAATGGCACAATCCTCGCGCGATGCGGCACAAACCCAAACCGCTGCTAAGCCCGAACCCTTGTTAATTGCTTTGGATCAGCCTTTAATCGCCATCTCTAAAACGCCTGTGGCTGATCCAGCGGATAGCGAATCGGTTTCTCCAATCCCTCAAGACTCAAATAATAACGTTCGTTAATTGCAAGGCGTTGTTGTGGAGACGAATTGATTGCGTCTCTATAGCCTCGCTCCTTTCCACTTGCCATCTGGCACCAAAACGCCGCCGAGGTGCTTTACCTGCGTGAGTGTCATTAGGTATGCCCAAGTAGCCCCAAGGGAAATGCCTTTTAGGTTAAAGGCGGCGATCGCGTGTCGTTGATATTGGTATGCGTCCAATGGCAATTCAGGACAGTAGTGTTGAAATAGATCCGAGTCGTGTTGCTCAAATTCATCTAGTTTTTGCAAAATAGCCGAGTCAGCAAACGATAAAACCCATCCATAAACATTGCCCTTGCCATTCGCAACCATTGCAGGGTAGCCGAAGGGAAGCTGATAAACCATCCCAGACGCGATCGCCGGACAGGTTTTTATTACCCAGCGATCGCAAATGCGGTAGTTCACTTCTCCAAGCTTTAGCGTTCCATACAAAAAAACTTTCATCATAAACAGAAAATAGCAGCGATTGAGCGCTATTCTTGACGGAATCAGTTTTTGTAAATTGTGGCAATGTTGAATTACGAGTGGGTTTCGTTGAAAGCTTTAGCTGTAAAACTCTCTTCTTTCAGCACCTCTTTGAATCAGTCACTTGTAATATCAAAACGAGTGGCATCGGGTTTAGTGATTGGCGGGGCGATCGCATTCATCCCTAATTCCGCAGCGACCGCGATGCAAGTGAAGGTCACGCCAACCAATCCTAAGCTAGGGGATACACTGCGAGTTATTGCCCAATATGACGACCTCAGCATCAATACACCCCCTCAAGTATCTGTTGGCAAGCAAACCTATCAAACGTTTTTGAGCGGTTCTAATCAGTTTCGGGCATTGGTGCCTACTACGCCGCTCGATAAACCGGGCACCTTAATTATTCGGGCAACAGGCGGCGGCGAAACGGCTGAAGTTACAGTCAAGCTGCGCGATCGCAGATTTCCGACTCAATCTATTCGGATTTCAGGCAGCGGCAGCGATGGCACCGATCGCGAATTCGATCGCGTGGATGCCTTCAAAAAACTCGTGACTCCTGAAAAGTTCTGGCAGGGTGCTTTTCGCCGTCCAAACCAAGGAGCGATCACCTCTGGTTATGGCATTCGTCGTTACTACAATGGGGTTTTTGCCAAAGATTATTACCATCGTGGAATTGATTATGCCGGAGCCTATGGCTCTCCGGTAGTGGCTCCTGCACCCGGACGGATATCGCTGGTGGGACGGGTCGCCGAAGGATTTAAGCTCCACGGCAACACGGTAGGCATTGACCACGGGCAAGGAGTCACCACCATTTATCTTCACCTCAGCCGCATTAATGTGAAGGAAGGAGATTTAGTGCGATTAGGGCAGGTCATCGGGGCGGTGGGCGCAACCGGCGGAGTGACAGGACCTCATTTACACTGGGGATTATATGTTAATGGATTATCAGTCGATCCCTCGCCGTGGCGTGAGGTAGGATTTGAATAATTTGTTCTTTAAGGTTTTGATGAAAGTGGTCTACTAGGCACAATCTAGGGCACCATTATTCAAGACTATTAAAAAAGCGAATTACTAATTTAAGCCAGAAACGAGGTGTAGGAGGCTCTATGAGCATCGAAAAGATTGTTGAACAAGCTCTGCAAGACGGGTATCTGACCCCAGCAATGGAGGCAGAGGTGGGACGCATCTGTGATACCGCCTCGGAATTGTCGATTGAAGAGTATATGGCGTTAGATCGCTTAATGGGCGCACTTTTGACGGGCGAAGTAGTGGCTGTTCCTCGAAAGCAGTTTATTAACGTGATGGAGGAACTGGTGTTAACAGAGGCGATCGCCCGTGTTGCCGAAATTGAAGCCACCAGCGATCGCACCCTAGATTTGGGAGACATTGCCGCCTACGGTTTAAACCGATTGCCGCCCCTGTATGCCACCACTGAAGAAGGCGCAAACTATCAACGACAGCGGGCAAAAGAAGAGCTGCAAGCCTTAATTGCTCAGCAGGTTGGGGAAGCGATCGCCCGCAGCCTCGATCGCCCTGAATTCTTCCCAGAACGACAGGTGATTGGTAAGAGTTCTGGTGACGAAATTCTCACCCAAGTCAGCGCCCTCCTCCAAGCCTATGCTCCCGGTTATGAACAACCGACTGGACCCGCAAATTAGGGAATAGGAGATAGGGGGGCTGTGAGTAGACACAACATAGCATCCCCTACCCTCTTCACTGCTCGACAATGACTGTCGTGCCCTTGCCGATGCGGGCGTACAGCGCTTTCACATCTTCATTGCGCATCCGCAGACAGCCATGAGAAACGGCTTCTCCAATCAGTTCTTCCTGGTTAGTGCCATGAAAGCCGATATCGCCTTCCTTATTTGACAAAAAGCCAATCCAGGCAGCACCCAGAGGGTTATCGCTTCCTGGTGGAACGGTAATTCCGGTGATCGGATGCACCCAAGTGGGATTTTGCTCCATATCTAAAACTTCAAAAGTGCCCGTTGGCGTTTCCCAGCCCGGTTTGGCAACCGCGATCGCGTAACTATTCAACAGTTGATCGCCTTGATAAAGCTGAACTTGCCGTTCACTCAAACTCACAACAATGCGAGAATCTGTCTTTTCCTTAGTTTCAGATTTTGGCTCTAAAGGTTGAATTGTGGTTGCAGCGGTTTGAGGATTGGGTGCGCTGGAAGATTGAATTGACTGTTTTATGACAACAAGCGACTGCTGCGATCGCTCCTTATCCGACAGTAAAGCTTGAGAACTGCTAAGGTCAGAACGACCTGCCATCTGCCATTGAGTTAGCGCCAGCACTGCTGCTGTTCCTAAGCAAAGCATCATCACGCTGCGAGCGATCGAATCATCCTTCAATCTAACGGGCATACTTGGAGTAGAGGCTAGGGGGCAGAGGGCAGAGGCAAAAAGGAAGTATCTTTGTACTTAGACCTCAAAACTTCTTTATCCCTCCTCGATCAAGAGTATCCCATCACTTTAGAAGACTCAATCACTCTTGAAGAAGATTGGTAGAAGTTGAAAGTGAAATGTTTTTCTTTCTCTCCTTCTTTTTTCTTTTTTATTTAGATGGTCTATGGAAATCCTTTCGGTTACGCTCAATAATTTCAAATCTCATAGCGATCGCCACTTCACCTTTCAACCGGGCACCAATGCGATTTGTGGCGAAAATGGCGCAGGCAAAACCAGCATTTTGGAAGCGATCGCTTGGGTTTTGTTCGACTATTCCGGCGATTACAACAAAGATGATCTGATTCGCAACGGAGCCGCGAGTGCCCAAGTGCGCGTCGCTTTTGTCTCTAGCCGCGATGGGCGCACCTACGAAGTTCACCGCTGCACCACCAAAAGCTACACGCTGTACGACCCTCAATTAAACGAGCGTCTGCCCTACAGCCGCATCAAAGAAGAAGTGTTGCCTTGGCTGCGGCAGCATTTGGGCGTATCACCGGGCACGGATTTGAGCCAGCTTTTTTCTAGCACGATTGGCGTGCCGCAGGGCACCTTTACCGCAGACTTTTTGTTGACCAGGGAAAAGCGTAAGCCGATTTTTGACAAAATTCTCAAGGTTGAAGAATATCAGCAGACTTATAAACAGCTTAACGACCTGGAAAAATATGCCAGAAACCAGGTGGAAATGTTGGAGCGAGAGATCGCCCATTACGATGAGGAATTGCAGCAGTTAGACGAGTTGCGGCAGAAACGGCTAGCGCAACAGACTGCGATCGCCCAGGCGCAAAATGAGTTATTGCAGGCAGAAACGCGCTTGGCGGATTTGAAGCAAGAGCAGGAAACCCTGGCAGCATTGGCAACGCGATCGCAGCAGTTGGGAACTCAGCTAGAGCAACTGGCAATTCAGCTACAGACCCAAACGGTGCAGCTTCAGCGATCGCAAAATGACCTGGCTCAGGCAGAAGCAGCCGTGGCGATTTGTACCGCGCAGCGAGAAGAGTACCAGGCTTTTTTGGCGGCAGAGTTAGCCTTGCGCGACTTGGAACAACAGCGCCAAGCCGAGCAGAGACTCCAGAAGGAACGGCGACAGCAGGAAGCAACCCGCAGCGATCGCCAAACCGCCCTTGCCAAAGTCACCGTCCAGCTTGCCCGCGTGGCGAATGCCCAGCAAGAAATTCAACAGCTAGAGCCTTTCGCCCAACAGCAAATTGAGCTAGAAAAAGCGCAGCAGCTAATCAATCAACACCTGCAAAACTGCCTCAGCCGCAGGCAAACACTCCAGCAACAAGAGAAACGGCTGGTGCAAACTCAGACCCGGCAGACCCAGCTTGCCAAAGACATTAGCCGACTGCGAGAGTTGCAGCTATCCGTGGATGAAATTCCGATGCTAGAGCAACAGCAACAGCGCTTACAGCAACATCTCAGCCGAATTATCGCCGCCAGCCAGTTTGAAGCCGATTTGCAGCAATTATTCACTCAATCGCAGTCAACGGGCGATCGCTTTACTACTCAGGCACAACACGCGATCGCGACCCTCAAAGATCTTCAGCAAAAAGTTCCACTCTGGGCATCTTCCCTAGAAAAAGTTCTCACCACGCTGCAAAGCGGCACCGATTGCCAGCAGCAGTTTACTACCGCCCTGCAAACCATTCTGAATGATCTGGCAGAACAAACCGCCGTCACAAAATTAGAACAGCAGTTGCAAACGATCCAAGTATCCCTGCAAACGGCACGTCAGCACCAAGCGCAAGTCACGAACCTAGAGCGGCTTTTAGACAATCAGGCGGAGTTAAACCAGGATCAGACAGAGTTGCAAACTAGCCTAGTTGAGCTACAAAATTACCTGAGCGCAGAACCCGAATTACGCCAGCAGCAGGCAACTTTGGCGACAGACTTAGAAACGCTGAATAATCCGAAAGGGCGCATTCAGCTACGGCAAGAAGAATTGCAGCAGGCGGCAACAGTGCAAACGGAAGCATCCCAGCTTCAAGCAGCCCTCAGCACCTTAGAATCGGCGATCGCTGACACCAACACGCAACTTGCCAGCTTTGCCAATCTTTCAGACCAGGTGCAGGCTCAGCAGACCCTCAAAGACACTCATCGTGCTGCCTACGAAAGCTATATGGCACAGCGAGAACTGGCAAACACTCGCAAACAGCGCCAGCAGCAAGTCGAGGAAGCCGCTGCTGCGCTGCAACAATTCGAGCAGGCAACACTCAGCGCCACCGAAGAACGCGATCGCCTCCAGCAAACCTTTGACCCAAACCACTTTCAAACCGTGCAAGCGGCGTATCAATCCGCGAATGATCAAAAAGTCGCCTTCAGCGCCTTGCTGCCCGTCGAACTAAAACTGTTGGCAGAACTGGATCAGCAATTGAGCAAGTTGGAAGCGGTGATCCAAAAACGGGCGATCGCCCAAACCGCTTTAGACCAGAAAAAGAAAACCGAGCGCTTTATCAAATTTGCCCGTAAAGCCTACAAAGAAGCCGGACCCCGCATCACCGAGCGCTACATCTACAGTATTTCTCGTGAAGCCGACAAACTCCTGCGGGAATTGCTCAACCGTCCCAATGTTAGCCTGCAATGGACGCGGGATTACGAAATCGTGATTCAAGAAGGCGCACATCCCCGCCGCTTTGTGAACCTGTCCGGGGGTGAGCAAATGTGCGCTGCCCTCGCGGTTCGGCTGGCATTGCTCAAAATTCTGGCAGACATCGACATCGCCTTTTTCGATGAACCGACCACCAATATGGATCGAATGCGCCGAGATCAACTCGCCGAAGCGATCGCCAACATCAAAACCTTCCGCCAACTGTTTGTCATCAGCCATGATGACACCTTTGAAAAAGTCACCGAAAATATCATCTTGGTAGAGCGAGAGTGAGTTTTTCACCACGGGCTGCCGATCATGGTGAAGGGTGCCCAGTAGTAAGGATGGTTGAGGACGCGATCGCGGGTGGTCAAAGTGCCTTTTGGCAATAAAATTGGTGTTTCCTTCGCGCCTCGAATTTGATTGCTGTTAATGGATATTTGCCCTTTAATCATGGCAATTTGGGCTTGCCGGAGCGCTTCGGCTTTAATCGGTGCCGATTGCAACTCTCCATAAAACCGGGCAATTAGCGCTGTGGTTGCTGCATCATTGACTGCCCATAGAGTCGCAACGGCAGTTTTCACGCCCGCTTGCACTGCCAGTCCGCCAAAGCCCAGTTCAGCATCGCGATCGCCCAGTGCCGTTGAACAAGCGCTCAGCACCAGCAATTCCACAGGCGGATTATTCCAACCCAGTTGACGCACCTGATCCATCCGCAGCCGCTCGTTCCATAGCTGAATAAATGAATTGTTGATGCTGCCCGGCTGAAAATCTGCGTGAGTTGCCAAATGAATAATTCCATAAGGTTGCTGCTGTCGAGCCGCTTTCAGGTTTTCGAGAGTGGCAGTTTCGTTCAAATAAGATCTCCCCGACCAAAGCTGATTCACGAGGGTCGAAATTTCCACGGGCACCGATGGCAAGGGAGATTGTCCATCCGTACTTTCGGAAATTCCTAGCCCCAACAGCTTTAAGTCTTGAATCTTCCGAAAGCGCGTATCCGTGAGGCTGAGGCTCGGCATTAAGCCAATACTATAGTTTTCTACCAAAAAGTTTTGCCCATCGTGCAGGGCGGCAATCGGCAGCGATCGCAATCCGGTATCCATCAAGAACACCAGATTGGTAATTTCGCGAAGCTGGAATTGCTCGATCACAGGCGCGACTAACCAGCCATAAAGCTTTTGCCCCATCTCCAAATAGCGCTTACTGCGGGTTTTGCGCGGGTCAGACACTTCCAGCCGAAATGCCTGTGCCAATGCCAGCACTTCGCCACGGGTTGCCGTTGGAATCCGTCGCCGTACCACATCACCTTTTGCCGTCACCACCAAAATTTCGAGCTGGTCGGTGGCGCGATCGCGGCTGACCGCACTGCCCCCAGTACCGCTTAAAACCGCTACATCTGTGGCATTCAAAGATTCTGGCACAAAGCTAATATAGACAAAAGCAGGTTTTGCTCCGGTTTCGCGCTCAATCGTTTGGGCAATTTCCTTTTGCTGATCAAGGGATTGGGAGGGCGTTTCAGCCAGCCCTAAGTAGACCGAAAACGCATCGGTAAAGCGCTGTTCGGGAGTAATGCGCTCAAGCGCAAATTTAGGCACTGAAGGATTGTCAAATTTGGGGTCGAGTACTTGACACGTTGTCAACACACAGATGTTGGGAATGTTGGGTGAGCGCACGTTCAGCGCGATCGCTCGTGGTGCCGAAACCGAAATCACATCATCCACCGTCACTGAAAAGGCATTGCTCAGCAAACCGACAAATCCGGGTGGCGGCACAAACTGTAACGTTGCATCTGGTGCAATAATCGTCCCTGGAATTGCATCGACTCCGTTAATTCGGAGGATCGCTCCCGGCGCGATCGCGACCACCCGAACAACCAAAGGAACGTCAGCATTTAAGTCAGCCGTGACCAAACCCAGAGAGGCAACTGTAAAATTCAGCGGCTGATCAATTTTCGTGGCAGGTAAAGGCGCGATCGGATTGAGCGTGGGCGTATCATTCTGAAACGTAATCTGAACCCTACCGCTTGGAGTTGTAAAAGGCGTAGTTGAAAAGCCAAAGGTTTGCCCCGAAATCAGCGCATCGGTCGCATCTAAAGCAAATCCATTCAAGGCAAATGCTGTGCCATTGCCGCTGGTGGCTGTAATTGCGCCATTCTGCACTGTAAAAGGCTGGTTCGTCGGTCCGCCATCATGAGTAATGCTGATTGTGCCACTGGTTGCCCCTAGCGCACCTCTCGTCACAATCGTATCTCCCAGGGAAGTGGTCACTTGTCCGGTTCCTCTCACTTGTCCTTTCGCTGAGATAACCACATTGCCGCCGCTTGCCGCACCCAACACCCCACGGGTATCAATGCTTTGAAAACTAATATTGCCGCCATTACTAGCGGTCGTGAGCGTGACGGTATTGCCATTGACCGCTCCTGGAGATCCCACCAAACCACTGGATTGAATATTACCAACAACCGCGATCGCGCCCGTAGCACTTTGAACTGTGATGGCACCTCCCGACCGAGGAACGCCATAGCCATAGCCATAGCCATCCGCAATCAAGTCACCCGCTGTAATGTTTCCCGTTGCCTGCAAGGTAATATTTCCACCACGTCCTGGCGTAAATGCAGCCGTAGAAGTGTTGATGCTGCCCAAGGAGAGGCGATCGGCAATCATCGTCACATTGCGGGTGGGAGCAACGATCGTATCGTTTGGATCTAGCATCCTAATTGCTCCCCCCGCCTGAAAGGTGATGCTGCCCGCTCCCGCCGCAAAAAGGAGCGTGTTGTCTGCCAAATCATTGAGAGTGATGTCATTGGTGGCTTGCAGAATCACATTTGCACCACCCGGTAACCCTTGCAAGGCATTTTCTGAAATGGTGAAAGAGGCACTACCGCCATCCCCTGCCAAAATCTGGTTATCTGTCAGTTGAGCATCATCAGCGCCGCCGCCGCCGTTGACAATCGTGATGTTGACCGGATCAAGCAGCAAGGTTCCAGTATTGCCATTGGGCGCAGTGGTATCAACCGTACCGCGATAGAGCAAATTCTCCTTGCCCGATACTTCCACAAAGCCGCCATCGCCGCTGGTCGCCCCGCCACGAGCCGTAATGGTGCCGCCAAATTGGGTTGTTTGGTCTGCCCAGACAATCACTTTGCCGCCGTTGCCCTGCTGCACTGCATCGGCTTTGAGCGTGGAGTCGGCACTAATGTAGGTCTGGCTGGCAGTGGGTAAGGTGCTGCCGCCTTGATAGTCGCCGCCAATACGGATGGTGCCGCCGCTGTCAACTCCCGAAGCATCCAGATTAGCGCTGACTAGACCGACTTTGTTGCCCACAACGGTGATAGAGGAATTAACGGCTAGGGTCTGTGAGCTAGGGTTTTGGATATTTGCAACAGAAACTTGACCGCTGACGATCGCGGTTCCAGCAATAGTAGGAATAATGACACCACTAGTTAGCTGAACTGAGCCATCGGGGTTAAGGGTTAATCCAGTAGCGTTACCCAAGTTTCCGCCTGTGAGGAGTTGGGGAAGGGTGGGAGCAGGGG
>ENA-ORBV01001478-ORBV01001478.1-microbial-mat-metagenome-genome-assembly--contig:-NODE-1478-length-52096-cov-13.658990_pt1 | contig 52096 bp, 50 predicted proteins | sample MGYA00237777_ERZ505514 | MGnify/ENA primary metagenome ERZ505514 (study PRJEB26160, sample SAMN06269048) | microbial mat metagenome | isolation source: Oligotrophic lake microbial mat | place... | reverse complement strand
TTAATGATACGGCGACCACCGAGATCTACACCTCTCTATTCGTCGGCAGCGTCAGATGTGTATAAGAGACAGTCCTCTTCGTTGGCCTTTGGCCCGCAATGGCGCAGGCCGATCCGCTCGTTTTCTTCCTGATGAGCGCCGCGAAGGAGATCGCTTCCAGGGCGATTGAGAAAGCCATGACGGAGCAGGCGCGGATCGCCGCCCTGCCGGTCGCCCCCCCACCGACGTACCCCGGCACCGCCGTGGAGCCGCGAACCCTGCGCAGGGTCGTTCACGAGAGCTTCGTCTACCTTTCGTCCTCGCAACGCACCGAGATCTTCGACAGCCTGAACGAGATGCTGCTGGACCCGAAGCTCGGCGGCAACCGCGCGGCGCTCATCGAATACTTCCTGCACAAGGCCCTCGCGGTGCGGGCAGCGCAGATCGAGCTGGGCAAGCTGACCTACGCCCAGAAAGAAGGCCTTGCAAGGCAGTTCAGGCAGGAAACGGCCAGCCTCCCCGACGAGGAGCGACAGCAGCTGCAGAAGCTGCTCGAGCAACACCTGCTGCCTGTGCCCGCCGACCTGAACGAGATGCTGCTCGCGCAGCTGCAGGAGCCCCGCTAGCCGTAGCCTGCGGCGCTCAAGCCGTAGCCTGCGGCGCTCAAGCGTAGCCTGCGGCTACAAGCCTGCGCGTGTAGTCCGATTTCGAGTCGACCAGGACCTCGTCGATCGAGCCGCTTTCGACCACCTCGCTGTCCTTCATCACGATCACGCGATGGGCCATCGCGCGCACCACGTCGATGTCGTGGGTGACCAGCACGTAGCTCAGGCCGTGTTTTTTCTGCAGGTCGCCCAGTAGCTGCAGAACCTGCTTCTGGATCGTGACGTCCAAAGCGCTGGTCGGCTCGTCCAGCACGACAATGCTCGGCCGGACGATGAGCGCGCGCGCGATCGCGATGCGCTGCCGCTGCCCGCCGGAAAATTCGTGCGGATAGCGCTGCAGGAGCGGAGCCACCTCGCCGTTCTCGGTCAATCCTACTTCCTGAAGGGCCTGGATGATGCGCTCCCGCCGGCCTTCGATCCCCAGCGCGGGCTCGTGGATCTCGAGGCCTTCGCCCACGATCGCCTCGACGGTGAGTCGCGGAGAGAGCGAGGACAGGGGATCCTGGAACACCACCTGGATCTCGCGCCGCAGCCTGCGCTTTTCATTCGCGTCCGCGGCCAGCCAGTTCGACTCGCCGATGCGGATGTCTCCCTTGGCGGCAACCAGGTTCAGCAGCGCCAGCGCCAGCGTCGTCTTGCCGGAGCCCGATTCGCCGATCACGCCCAGCGTCTCTCCCGGAGCGAGCTCGAAGTCCGCGTTCTTCACGGCCACGAAGCGTCCCTTGTTGAACCAGCCGCGGATGCCGGGCAACGGGATCGCATACTCGACCGTGACCCCGGTCGCGCTGAGCACCCTGCCTTCGCCGGGCGGCCCGACATCGCGGCGAGGCACGCTGTCGATGAGTTTTCGCGTGTAAGCGTGTTGTGGCGCGCGCATGACTTCGGCGGTGGCGCCCTGCTCGACGATGATGCCGCGCTCCATCACCGCGACGCGATCGGCGTACCTGCGCACGAGATTCAGGTCATGCGTGATCAGGAGCAGGCTCATTCCGGACTCCGCGCGCAACCGGTCGAGCAGCCCGAGGATCTGGAGGCGGATCGAAGCATCCAGCGCGGTGGTCGGCTCATCCGCAATCAGCAGCTTGGGATTGCACGCCAGCGCCATTGCGATCATCGCGCGCTGCCGCTGCCCGCCCGAAAGCTGGTGCGGATAGCTGCGCGCCCTTCTCTCCGGATCGTCGATCCCGACGCGCTTCATCGCTTCGATCGCCCCGGCGCGCGCTTTCTGCACGTCCAGGCCTTCGTGCAGGCGCAGCGATTCCGCTATCTGCTCGCCGACCTTGTGCACCGGATTCAGCGCGGTCATCGGCTCCTGGAAGATCATCGCGATATCGCGGCCGCGCAATTCGTGCAGCTTCGCGGCCGACATCTTCAGCACGTCCTGCCCCTCGAACAGCACTTCGCCGCTCAGCCGGGCGGTCTCCAGGAGGCGCATGAGCGAAAGCGCCGTCACGGTTTTTCCGGAGCCCGATTCGCCGACCAGCGCGAGCCTCTGGCCCTGCTCGAGCGAAAACGAAACACGATCGACGACCCGGCGGGTGCCGAACTCCACGCTCAGCTCGCGCACTTCCAGCCGGCTCATGGCGTGTCCCCTTCGAGGACCTTGCGCGGGTCGAGCGCGTCGCGCAACGCGTCTCCTATGAGGATGAGCAGGAGCAGGGTCACCACCAGCACGACGAATGTGGAGAGCGAGATCCACCAGCAATCGAGGTTGTTCTTGCCCTGGCTGAGCAGCTCGCCGAGGCTCGGCGTTCCCGGGGGCATGCCCAGGCCGAGGAAGTCCAGGCTGGTCAGCGCGCCCACCGCCCCGGCCATCTCGAAGGGCACCAGCGTGACCACCGGCGTCAGGCTGTTCGGCAGGATATGGCGCGTCATGATGGTGAGGTTGGTCTGGCCAAGAGCGCGCGCCGCGCGGACGTAGTCGAGCGTGCGGTTCTTGAGGAACTCGGCGCGCACGTAAGCCGCGATCCCGAGCCACCCGAAAATCGACAGCAGCAGGACCAGCAGCCAGAAACTGGGCGCGAACATCGAAGACAGGATGATGAGCATGTACAGCGTCGGCATCGAGCTCCACATCTCGTTGAAGCGTTCCATGACGATGTCCGTCCAACCGGCGAAATAACCCTGGATCGCGCCGATCAGCACGCCGAACACGGCGCAGATCGAGGACACGATCAGTGCGAACATCACCGAGATGCGAAATCCATAGACCAGCCGCGCGAGCAAATCCCGGCCGGTGTCGTCGGTGCCCAGGATGTTCTGCGAATCCGGGGCCGCCGGGTTCGGCTGCAGGGAGAAATAGTTGACCGTGCGATGGTGATACGGGTTGGGCGGGTAGAGCGCGAAGTTGTCGCTCTTGGCCAGGTTCGCCCGGATGAGCGGATCCAGGTAGTCCGTCTGCGACGGGAAGTCGCCGCCGAACGTGGTCTCCGGCAGGGTTTGGACCAGCGGGAAATAGAGTTGCCCGCTGTAGCGCACGACAAGCGGCTTGTCGTTCGACAGGACTTCGGCGAACAGGCTCAGTATGAAGAGCACCAGGAAAATGACGAGGCTGTAATAACCCAGCTTGTTGCCGCGAAAGCGCCGCCAGGCGCGGCGGCCGGGACTCATGGCCGGCGCCCGGACCGTGGGTGGCGCGCCGGCCGTGATCGCGTCAGTCAAAATACGTCACCCTCGGGTCGACCCAGATGTAGCTCAGGTCGCGCAGCAGCGTGGTGAACAGGCCGATGATCGTGAACAGGAACAGGCTTCCGAGCACCACCGGGTAATCGCGCCGGATGACCGACTCGTACGCGAGCAGCCCGAGGCCGTCGAGCGAGAACAGGGTTTCGATCAGCAGCGACCCGCTGAAGAACGCGCCGACGAACGCGGCCGGGAACCCGGTCATGATCGGGATCATCGCGTTGCGGAATACGTGCTTCCAGAGCACGGTTCGCTCGTCCAGGCCCTTGGCGCGCGCTGTCAGCACGTATTGCTTGCGAATCTCTTCGAGCACCGAGTTCTTCGTCAGCACGGTGATGACGGCGAATCCCCCGAGCACCATCGCCGCGATCGGCATGGCGATATGCCAGAAGTAATCGGCGATCTTCCCGAACAGGCTGAGCTCGGCCCAGTTGATCGACGTGAGTCCGCGCAGCGGGAACCACTGCACGAAAGAGCCTCCGCCGAAGAGGACGAGCAGCACCACGCCCATCACAAAGCCCGGGATCGCGAAGCCGAGCAGCACGATGAAAGTCGTCACCATGTCGAACCGCGTGCCCGCCCGCACGGCCTTGGCTATCCCCAGCGGCACCGAGACCAGGTAAACGAGCAGGAAAGTCCACAGGCCCAGGCTGATCGACACCGGCAGCTTCTCGAGGATCAGCTTCCAGACATCCTTGTTGTGATAAAAACTGCGGCCGAGGTCGAAACGCACGAACTGCGAAAGCATCTGCACATAGCGCTCGAGCGGAGGCTTGTCGAAGCCGTACAGCTGCTTGATCTCCTCGATGCGCTTGGCATCGACCCCCTGCCGGCCACGATAGCCGCTGTCGGCCGACGACGGGCCTTCGCCCCCCGCTTCGCGGCCCTGCAATTGCGAAACCAGCTGCTCGACGGGACCGCCCGGCACGAACTGCACGACGACGAAGGTGATCGTGAGGATGCCGAGCAGGGTCGGGATCATCAGCAGCAATCGCTTCAGTACATAGGACCACATCGCATCGTTCCGGTTACTTTTTCCACCAGGTTGCAAGCACCCAGGATTCGGGCTGGTAGTACAGCGGCATCACTGCGGGCTGCTCGAACTTCCCCGAGCGATAGGCTATCCGATACGTGTTGGCGTAGTACTGCGGGATCGCGTAATGCCCATGACGCAGGATGCGGTCAAGCGCGCGCAGCCGCGCCACCAGTTCGGGGCGCGTGCGCGCGGAAACCACCTGCCCGAGCAGGGTGTCCACCGCGGGGTCTTTGATGCCCGTGAGGTTGCCGGAGCCTTCGGTGCCCGCCGACTGCGAGCCAAAGCGGTCGAGAAGCTCGCTGCCCGGCGCTTCCCTTCCCGGAATCCGGCCGCCGAAAAAATCGAAATCGAAAACGTCCATGCGCTTTTGCAGCAGCGCGAAGTCCACCACGCGCACTTCAGCGTCGATTCCGAGCTTGCCCAGCGCCTGGATGAACGGTGTGTTGACCGGGCCGCTGCGCGTGGAATTGTCGAGGAACTCGATACGCATCGGTTCGCCGCGTGCATTGCGCAACTTGCCGTCCCGGTAGGTCCAGCCGGCCGCCGCAAGCAGGTCCTTGGCCTTGCGCAGGTTGGCGCGCAGGCTGCCGGGCGAATCGGTCGTCGGCGGCTGCGGCACTTCCTCGCTGAAGACCTTTGGAGGCAGGCCGCCGCGCAATGGCTCGAGCACGGCCAGCTCATCCGGACCGGGCAGGCCCTTGGCCTCGAAATCGCTGTTGTTGAAGTAACCGCGCACGCGGATATAGGCGCTGTAAAAAAGCTTGCGGTTCATCCATTCGAAATCGAATGCCAGCGCGAGCGCTTCCCGGACCCGCGGATCCTTGAACTTCTCGCGGCGGGTATTGATCATGTAGCCCTGGAAATCCCCGGCGTTCTTCGAAGTGAGCTCCTTCTTGATGAGCTCGCCGGAATCGAATTTCTTGCCTGTGTAAGTCCGCGCCCATTCGCGTGCCGAAAAGCTCCGGACGTAGTCGAACTCGCCCGCCTTGAATGCTTCGGTCTGCGCAGTGTTGTCCTGGTAGATTTTGTAGGTGATGCGGTCGAAATTGAACATCCCCCGGCGCGCATTGAGGTCGCGTGCCCAATAGTTCGGGTCGCGGTCATACGTGATGTCGCGCCCGAAATTCATGCGCCCGATCCGGTAGGGTCCGCTCGCGATCGGGAAATCGAGGATGATCTTGTCGAACGGCTTGCCCCCGCCCCACTCCCGGCTGAAGACAGGCAGGCCGCCCACCATCAAAGGAAGCTCTGCGTTCGCACGGCTGAACTCGAAGCGCACTACGAGCGGCTCCACCACAATGGCCTGCTTCACGTCGCCGAAGATCACGCGGTACTGGGGCGCCGCGAGCTTGCTCATCAGCGCGTCGAAGCTGTGCTTGACGTCGGCCGCCATGACCGGCTTGCCGTTGTGGAAGCGCGCGGCCGGGTTGATGCGGAAGGTGACAGAAAGGCCGTCGGCGGGCACCTCGACGTCTTCGGCCAGCAGCCCGTAGCCGCTGGTGGGTTCGTCCATCGTGCCGGTCAGCAGCGATTCGAAAACCAGCGAGTTGAGACCCGGAGGCGCCGTGCCTTTGAGGATGTACGGGTTGTACTTGTCGAAATTGCTGATCCGCAGGGGCGGCACGAGGTCGATGCTTCCGCCCTTGGGCGCCTTGGGATTGACCCACTCGAATGCCGCGAACCCGGCCGCGTACTTGAGCTCGCCGAACTGGCCATAGCCGTGGGCGGCGTGCGCTCCGGGCACGAGGGCCGCGAGTCCGAGAATGGATAGGACGGCGCGCAAGGCGGCTGTCATCGTCAGGCAGCCCTGCGCTGCCAGCCCTGCGGCATCGAGGCGAGCAATTTCCTGGTGTAAGGGTGCTGGGGGTCGGAGTAGATCGCGTCGGAATCCGCGGTCTCCACGATCTCACCGTCGCTCATGACCATCACCCGGTCGGCCATGTAGCGCACGACTGCGAGGTCGTGCGAAATGAACAGGTAGCTCATGGCCAACTCGTCCTGCAATTGCTGGAGCAGGTTGAGCAGCTGGGACTGGATGGAAACGTCAAGCGCGGAAACCGACTCATCGCAGATCAGTACATCGGGCTTCAGCGTCAGGCAGCGTGCGATCGCGATCCTTTGCCTCTGCCCCCCGGAGAATTCATGAGGATACTTGAAGAACGCGGACTCCGGCAGCCCGACTTTTCCGAGCAGCTCCAGCGCGAGGCCCCGGCGATCGGGGTCCGACCCGCCAATGGCATGGATCCTCATCGGCTCCATGAGAATCTGCCCCACGGTGAATCGCGGATTGAGCGACGCGTACGGGTTCTGGAACACGATCTGGATCCTGCGCTTGGCCGCGATGAATTCCTTCTTCGGCAAGGAGAACCAGTCCCGGCCTTCGAAAAGCACCTCGCCGGCGGTGGCCTCGTGCAAACGCATGAGGACCATCGCGAGCGTGGACTTGCCGGAACCGGATTCGCCCACGAGCCCCAGCGTCTTGCCCCTTGGCAGGGTGAAGGACGCGTCCTTGACCGCCCGCACTTCGCGTTTGCCGAACAGCCCTTCGCGAAGGAAGAAGCTCTTTGACACGCCCCGGGCTTCCAGCACGATCTCTTCGCCACCGTCGATGCCGCGTTGTCTTTGCTTATCCTGGTCGACTGGTGCGACGGGAGCATCCATGAAGTCCGCGATCACCGGGAGCCGGAGCGGGCGGCCCTGGAGCGCGGGCCGGCAGGCCAGGAGCGCCTTGGTATACGCATCCTGGGGCGTTTCGAAGATCTGCCGCGCCGCGCCCTGCTCGCGGATCTGCCCCGCGCGCATGACCACCACGGCATCGGCAATCTCGCCCACCACGGCCAGGTCGTGGGTGATGAACAGGACCGACATCTGGCGACGCTTCCGCAGCGCGGCCAGGAGTTCCAGGATCTGCTTCTGGACGGTCACGTCGAGGGCGGTAGTGGGCTCGTCGGCGATCAGCAGTTTCGGCTCGCAGGCTATTGCCATCGCGATCATCACCCGTTGCTGCTGGCCGCCGGACAACTGGTAAGGATAGGCGTTGATCCTCGTGGCGGGCTCCGGAATGCCGACTTCGGCCAGCAGCTCGACGGCGCGTGCCCGCGCTGCGGCGCGCGTGAGTCCCAAGTGGGCCCTGAGGACTTCACTCAGTTGAAACCCGACCGGGAACACCGGATTGAGCGAGCTCATCGGCTCCTGGAAGATCATCGAAATCTCCCGGCCGCGGACCGACAGCAATGCCTTCCGGTCCCTGCTGAGCAAGTCGCGCCCGTTGAAGGCGGCCGTCCCTTCGGGCCGGACGAGGGCGTTCTCCGGGAGCAACCCGAGGATCGCAAGGGCCGTCACCGACTTGCCGCTGCCGGACTCGCCCACCAGCGCCACCGTGCTGTTCACCGGGACGTCGAAGCTCACCCCGTCCACCGCCACGACCGGCCGGCCGCGCTCGCCGCGAAATTCCACCGCGAGATTGCGTACGGAGAGCAACGGGGGGGCCGATTGGCTCAATTCAGCCTCGGGTCGAGCGCATCGCGCAACGCGTCCGTGAGCAGGCTGAACGCGGTCACCAGCACAGCCATTGCCAGCGTGGCCGATGCGATCTGCCACCAGCGCCCGTTCAGGAGCTCGTTCTGCGCTTCGTTGATCATGCTGCCCCAGGAAACCGTGTCCACGCCGACACCGAAACCAAGGAAGCTCAGGATGACTTCGGACTTGATGAACAGGACCACATGCAGCGAAAGCTGGACCAGCACCACGTGGCCGACATTCGGCAGGATGTGGACGTACATGCGCGAAAGGTCGCTCGCACCGATCGCATCGGCCGCCTGCACGTACTCGCGCACCTTGTGCTTCATATACTCGGCGCGCACCAGCCTGAAGATGCCGGTCCACCCGGTGAGGCCGAGGATCAGCACGACCGTGGCCGTGCCCTTCTGGTTGAGCACCGCAGCGATCGCAAGGATCAGCAACAGGTACGGAATGGACGTGAACACGCTGTACACCCAGTTGAGGAACGCATCGATGCGCCCGCCGAAGTAACCGGCTTGGGCCCCGAGCACGGTGCCGATCAATGCCGCGAGTACGGCGGCAGCCAGCCCCACCAGCACGGACGTCTGCGTGCCTTTGAGCGTCTTCTGCAGGACGTCGCGGCCCCACTTGTCCCCGCCCAGGGGCAACGTCGGGGACCGGGCCTCGGGCGCCGACGCAATGTCCGGGCTCTTCAGGATCTCCGCGAGTTCGACGCCGATCGGGTCGACGATGCCGAGATCTTCGGCGGGGCCCGCAGGCGTCGCGCCCTCCTCCGGCCTGGATTGGGGGGACTGGCGTCCACCTGCGCTGAATGCGGGTGGCGCATAGCTGATGCCCGTCTCTTTTGACCAGTGCCCGGCGATGAGACCGGCGCCGGCGCCTGCCGCCACGAACAGATAGACGAGGACCACCAGCGCGCTTGCCAGCCCGACCTTGTCGTCCCTGAAGTGTCGCCATGCATTGGTCCAGTGACCAGGAGAGGTCGCCGCGTCGGTCGATTGCAAGATCACGGCGCCTGGGCTCATCGGAGTTGCACCCGCGGATCGAGCGCCTTGTACAGCAGGTCGGTAGCGAGGTTCACCACCATGGTTGCGATGGCCACGTAGACCGTCACCGCCTTGATCAGCGGAAAATCGCTGCGCTCGACAGCAAGGATCACTTCGCGGCCGATCCCCGGAATGGAGAAGAACCGCTCCACCAGGAACGCGCCGGCGAGCAGCCCGGGAAGCTGGATCATCACATTGGTGAGGACCGGAATCGCGGCGTTGCGCAGCACGTGGATGCCCATTGTGCGGGCTTCGCCCATGCCCTTGGCCCTTGCGGTGCGCACGTAGTCCTGGTTGATCTCTTCGAGGAAGAAGCTGCGATAGAGGCGGATGTCCGGGGCAAGCGTGACGACGACCAGCACCAGCACCGGCAACGCGCTGTAGCGCAGCAGGTTCTCCGTGAAGCCGTTTCCCCAGCCCTGCACCGGGAACCAGCCCAGCTGGTAGCCGACCACGTACTGGAACACGATGATGTAGACGAGGATCGAGATCGACTGCCCGACCGTGCAGGCCACCATGATCGCGCGATCGGTGAGCGACCCCCTCATGTAAGCCACCAGCATCGCAGCCGCCATCGAGAGCACGGTGCCGATGACCATCATCGGAACGAGGACCGTCAGCGACGGCCCGAGCCGCGTCGCGAAGATCGCGGAGATCCGCTCGTTCGTCGACCAGCTCACGCCGAAATCCCCCGTCACGATCTGCCGGATGAAGATGAGGAACTGCACGGGATACGGCTGGTCTATGCCGAGCTGGCGGCGGATATTCTCGATCTGCGCCGGGTTGGAGACCTTGCCGGCGAGCAGGTAGGCCGGATCGCCCCCGACGATATTGAAGAGCACGAAGACGAGCAGCACGACGCCAAGCAGCGTCGGGATGAACTCGAGCACGCGGCGGACGATGTAGGAGAGCATTCCTACGTCCCCGGCCGCTGGCCGAGGTCGATGTAAAGCCACTCGGCATGCAGCACGGGGTGCTTGCGGTAACCCATCACATGGGGCTGGAGCAGCACGTTGCGGTACCGGCTGTCCGCGAGCATCCAGACCGTGTCTGTCTCCATGATGCGCGTCATCTCGCGATACAGCCGGTTGCGCTCGGGCCCGTCCGGCAGCGTCCTCGATCTTTCGTAGCGCTTGTCGTACTCCCTGGATTGGTAGCAGGCGTTGTTGCTCTGCTTCGAGTTCGGCCCGTAGAGGAGCTGCATGAAGTTGTCGCCGTCGGGGTAGTCGGCGATCCATGCCGCGCCCCGCATCATGAGGCGACACTCGTTCTCGAGCTTGATCAGCTCGGGGAAGCGGTCCTTGTGGAACTCGACCCGCACGCCGATCGAATCCAGCGACCGCTTGATCAGCTCGTCGAACTGCCTCGCGACCTCTGTCGGAGGCGACGAATAACGCAGGACCAGCGGCTTGCCGTCGGGCAGCGACCGGTAGCCATCGCTTGCCTTCCTGTAGCCGAACCGATCCAGCAAAGCGTTTGCGACGCGCGGGTCGTGCGGGATGCCGCGGCGATAGGCCGGGTCATGCCCGGCGACGCCCGGTGGAATCGGATACTGGGCGCGGATCGCCTGGCCATTGCGGATGATCCTGATCTGGTCCTCGAGCTTGTAGGCCATTGCGACCGCGCGGCGCAAGGCGATCTTCTCCCTGGAGAACCCGCCGACGGGATTCGGCTTCCCGCCGATCGATTCCTGCATGTTGAAGTAGGTGTACGTGATCTCCGGATCGACGCTGCGATCCAGGCTGAAGCCGCGCTTGGCGAAGTCAGGCTTCAGTTTGCCGTCCGCGCCCATGAAGATGCCGGCAAGCTCGGAGAGCTGGTACTCGATGTCCGTCTGGCGCCCGAGGAAGGCCAGCCATCGGCTCTGGGTCTCCTCCATGATGCTGATCTCGACACCGCCGATTGCGGGGAGGCGCTTGCCTTTCATCTGCGCGACGATTGCGGTGTCCGCGGGGTTGTCCCCGGCGGCGAAGTCCCAGGTTCTGTCCCGGTATCCCGGATTGGCCTCTAGCGTGATCTTCGACGAGCGCACGTAGCTCTTGAGCCGGAATGGACCCGTCCCCACCGGGTGCGAGTTCGTTTCGTTGCCGTACGTTTCGATGGCTTCGCGCGCGACCGCGCCGGCAAGGGGAAAAGCCAGCACGTGCGAGAAATTGAAGTCGGTCTGGTTCAGGCGGATGCGCAATGTGAAGCGATCGGGAAGCTCGAACCCCGCGATCCTGGCGTCGTAGTCGAAGCGGCCGGTCTTCTTCGCCTGCGCGACCAGGTCGTCGAGGCCGGCGATCTTGCCTTCGAAAAGGAAGGCATAGGGCGAGCGATTCGCCGGATCCATGAACCGCTTGAAGGAATACGCGTAGTCCGCCGCGGTCAGCTCCCGCCTGGCGCCTTTGAACGCGGTGTCGTCACTGAAGAAGATACCCGGCTTCACCTGCAGCGTGTAAGTACGACCGTCCTTGCTGATCGAGGGCATCGAGGCAGCGACGTTCGGGACCAGCTTTGCCGGCCGGGCGAGGTAGTCGTAAGTCAACAGCGGATCGAAGATCGCCTCGATCACCGTGCCGGAGTAATAGTCGGAGATGCGCACCGGGTCGAAGCCCGTCTCGGCGGCCTGGAAGGTGACGCGGAGGATCTTGCCATTGTCCGCCTGCGCTGGCGCCGCAATCCAGATGAGGAACAGCGCGGCGATCCCTATGCAACGCGGCAGGCCCTTCATCCAGCGCAATCCATCGGTCGCAGTAGTCCCGGGACAGGTGTGAGCCGGCGCATCCGGGCCGGCGGGGGAAAGTATAATCCGCGGGCGCAGCAACCACAGGGAACAGCATGGGATTTCTCGCCGGAAAACGCATCCTTGTCACCGGGCTCATCAGCAACCGCTCGATCGCCTGGGGCATCGCCAAGGCCGCGCAGCGCGAAGGCGCCGAGCTCGCCCTCACCTACCAGACCGATCGCTTCAAGGACCGTGTCACGGACATGGCGAAGGAGCTCGGCTCCGACATCGCGCTGCCCTGCGAGGTGTCCGAGGATGCCTCGATCGCCGCCCTGTTCGAGCAGCTCGGCAAGCGCTGGGAAAAACTCGACGGGCTAGTGCATTCCATCGCCTTCGCCTCGAAGGAAGCGATCGCGGGCGATTTCCTCGAGGGACTCTCGCGCGAGGGCTTCCGGCAGGCGCTCGACATCTCGGCCTACAGTTTTCCGGCGCTGGCCAAGGCGGCGCTGCCGATGCTGGGCGAGAAGGCCTCGCTGGTGACGCTGACCTACCTGGGATCGGAGCGCGTCATCCCGAACTACAACACCATGGGCCTGGCAAAGGCGAGCCTCGAGGCCAGCGTGCGTTACCTGGCGGAAAGCCTGGGCGCGAGGGGCGTGCGCGTGAATGCGATTTCCGCCGGGCCGATCAAGACGCTGGCCGCAAGCGGCATTTCCGGGTTCGGAAAGATCCTCAAGTTCGTCGAGCAAAATGCGCCGCTGCGACGCAATGTGACGATCGACGACGTGGGCAATGCCGCGGCTTTCCTGCTTTCGGATCTAGCCGCCGGGATCACTGCGGAAGTCATCCATGTCGACAACGGCTTCAGCACGATGGCCGCGGGCATGCGGTCCCTGAACGACGACCCACCCGCCTAGCCTTTCCTACTGCTGTTGTTTCTTGTCGAGATTGGCCTTGTTGATTTCGACCTTGGCCTGCGAGCGCAGGCTGGCCGCGTAGGCCGTGAACTGCTCGCCGCCGACCTGGCTTTCCTGGCGCGCGAGCGCGCCTTTGGCATCAGGCTCGGCCTTGGGCGGCGTATCGATGATCCGGCTGATTCGATAGACCACATATGCGCGGTCGGCGCCGAAACCCGCGTAGCCGGGAAGCTTGGTGGTGTCCGCCGCGAGGATCTGCCGCAGGGCTTCCGGGGGCAGTCCTTCCGCGGTGGCACGGCTGACGGCGTGCGGGGCGGACCACTTGATGCCTGAGTCCTTGCCAGCCTTGAGCTCGGCGAGTTTCGCTTCGCCGTCCTTGCGCGCGAGCTTGGCGGCTTCCTGAAACCGCAGCTGCTTGTCGATATCCGCCTTCACCTCCTCGAACTTGAGCTGCGCCGCCGGCTTGTGCTCGGTCACGCGGGCCGACGCAAGCGTGCTCGGCGCCACTTCGATCGCATCGGTATTCCTCTTCGACTGGATCGAGTCTGACGAGAACAGCGCCGCGAGCATGCGCGGATTGCCAAGGACGCCCGCCGCCTTGGAGGCCGTTTTTGGAATCCAGTCGGTCTTCTGCACCTGCAGCTTGAAGCGCTCGGCCGCCGGCTTCAGGCTGTCGGACTGCTCGTAGACGAGGTTGCTGAAGACCTCCGCGGACTCGGCGAACTTGCGCGTGCCTTTCGAGCGCGCAAGCTCCTTCGAGAGGTCGGCGCGGACTTCCTCCAGCCCCTTGATCTTCGCCGCCTGGACCGCCGTCACGCGGATGATGTGAAACCCGAATTCGGTTGCCACGAGGTCGCTGGTCTCGCCTTCCTTGAGCTTGAAGGCCGCGTCCTCGAACGGCTTGACCATCGTGCCGGGGGACACCGCCCCAAGGTCGCCACCCTTGTCCGCCGAGCCCGGATCCTGCGAGTTCTGTTTTGCGAGCTCGGCGAATTTCGCCGGCGTCTTCCTGATTTCGGCCAGCAGGCCTTCGGCTTTTTTCTTCGCAGCCTCCTTCTCGGCCGGCTTTGCGTCCGCGGCGGCCGCGATGAGGATATGGCTGACGTTGCGCTGCTCTTCCTGCTTGTACTGGCTCAAGCGCGAGGCATAGGCCGCCTTGATTTCGTCCTCGCTGACGGGGTCCCCCGCGCCCAGCTGCTCGGCCGAAAGCACGAGGTACTCCGCCCGCACGAGTTCCGGCGTGCGGAACGACGCCTGGTTTGCGTCGTAGTACGCCTTCATGGCCGCTTCGTCCACCTTGACCTGGCCCGCGAATGCGTCGGCAAGGATCACGTGTTCCTGCACTTCGCGCTGCTCGCCTTCGAGCGCGGCGAGGCGGTTCGACAACGCGCGCGCCTGGAACGCGCTCCCCGCGAGCGAGCGGTTCAGCTGCGACAGCGTGAGGTCGAAGCGCAGCTTCGATTCGAAACCGGCCGGCGTCATGTTCTGCGCCTGCAGCAGCGATTCGTAGGTCTGCTTGGAGAATTTCCCGTCCACCTGGAAAGGCGGCATGTTGGATATGAGCTCGCGCAGCTGCTCGTCGCTGATGATGAGGCGCGACTTGACCGCGGCAGTGGCGATCACTCGCCGGTCGATCAGGGTGTCGAGCAGCCCGGAGCGCGCCTCCGGCGTGTCGAAGGTCGTCAGGTCCGCGCCGCGGCCGAGGATGCCGCGAATGCGGTCCAACTGCTGCCGGTATTCCTCCTCGAACTCGCGCACGGTGATGTTCGCGCCATCGACGGTGGCGATGTTGTTTGCGCCGCTCATCGAATTCGTATAGGACTCGAGCCCGAAGAAGGCGAAGGGCACGATCATGAGTCCCAGGAGGACCTGGATGAAGCGCTTGTTCTTGAGGACGAAATCGAACATGTGGGGTCAATTTGCGAATGTGAAAAAGGCGAACCGTGGTTCGCCTTTTCAGGAAGCGTGGCGGAGTGGACGGGACTCGAACCCGCGACCTCTGCCGTGACAGGGCAGCATTCTAACCAACTGAACTACCACTCCACGCCGTTACTGCATGCCCTGCAACTGCCCTGCTGCTCGCCTTCCTGGTGGGTACTGTTGGGGTCGAACCAACGACATCTGCCTTGTAAGGGCAGCGCTCTACCGCTGAGCTAAGCACCCTTGATCCGGCTTTTCCACCCAGTCCAGCCCCGCCGTCCATCTGCCGCCCTCGAATACACACAGGGCGGCGGCTGAAAAGCCCGTTAGTTTAACGCATCCTTCAGTGCTTTTCCAGCGCGAAACTTGGGCACGCGCGCCGCCTTGATCTTGATCTCGGCGCCGGTGCGCGGGTTGCGGCCTGAGCGCGCCGCACGCTTGCCCACGTAAAACGTGCCGAACCCGACCAGGGTCACCATGTTGCCCTTCTTAAGGTTCGACTTGATCGCAACGACCATCGCGTCGATCGCGCGTTCGGACGCCGACTTGGAAATCTCGGCGGCCTGGGCGATCTGCTCGATCATCTCAGCTTTGTTCATCGCACTCCCCTCAATGCTTTATCAATGCGTAATGACACCCGGCTTGGAATCCCCGGCCTTGTCTTTTACTTCCGGCAGCGCCGCCGCGACCTCGTCCGTAAGGGGCGAGGGATGACGCTCCAGCGCGACTTCCAGCACCTTGTCGATCCACTTGACCGGCACGATTTCGAGCTTGTTCTTGATGTTGTCGGCGATCTCCTGGAGGTCCTTCACGTTCTCCTCCGGGATCATCACCGTCTTGATGCCGCCGCGAACCGCCGCGAGCAGCTTCTCCTTGAGTCCGCCGATCGCCAGGACTTCACCGCGCAGCGTGATCTCGCCGGTCATCGCCACGTCGGCGCGCACCGGAATGCCGGTGAGCGACGATACGAGCGCCGTCGTGATCGCAATGCCCGCGCTCGGGCCGTCCTTGGGCGTCGCGCCCTCGGGGAAGTGCACGTGCAGGTCGTTCTTCTCGTACGAATCGTCCCGGATGCCGAGCTTGCGTGAGCGGCTGCGCACCACCGAGCGCGCTGCTTCGACCGACTCCTTCATCACGTCGCCCAGCGAACCGGTGCGGATGATGTTGCCCTTGCCCGGCATCAGCGCGGTTTCGATCGTCAGCAGTTCGCCTCCGACTTCGGTCCACGCCAGGCCCGTGACCTGTCCGATCTGGTTTTCTTTCTCCGCCATGCCAAACGTGAAGCGCCGAACGCCAAGGTACTTGTCGAGGTTGCGCGGCGTTACCGAGATTTTCTTCTGCTTGCCCTCGGTCATGATCTGCTTGACCGCCTTGCGGCAGATCTTGGAAATCTCGCGCTCGACGCCCCGCACGCCGGCTTCTCGCGTGTAGTAGCGCACCACGTCGCGGATCGCGGGCTCGGTCACCGACAGCTCGCCGTCCCTGAGGCCGTTGTTCTTCATCTGCTTGGGCAGCAGGTACTTGACCGCGATGCTGACCTTTTCGTCCTCGGTGTAGCCCGAGAGGCGGATCACTTCCATCCGGTCGAGCAGCGCGGGCGGAATGTTCAGCGTATTCGAGGTGGCAATGAACATCACCTCGGACAGGTCGTACTCGACCTCGATGTAGTGGTCGACGAACGTGTGGTTCTGCTCAGGGTCTAACACCTCGAGCAGCGCCGACGAAGGGTCGCCGCGGAAATCCATGCCCATCTTGTCGACTTCGTCCAGGAGAAACAACGGGTTCTTGACCGCCACCTTGGACATGCTCTGCAGGATCTTGCCCGGCATCGAGCCGATATACGTGCGGCGATGGCCGCGGATCTCCGCCTCGTCCCGCACGCCGCCGAGGGCCATGCGCACGAACTTGCGGTTCGTCGCCTTGGCGATCGACTGGCCGAGCGAGGTCTTGCCTACGCCGGGCGGGCCGACGAGGCACAGGATCGGCGCCTTCATGCGCTCGACGCGGCTTTGCACGGCCAGGTACTCGAGGATGCGTTCCTTGACCTTCTCGAGGCCGTAGTGGTCCTCGTCCAGCACCTTTTGCGCGGCCTTGATGTCCTTGCTGATCTTGGTCTTCTTCCTCCACGGGAGGTTGACCAGGGTCTCGATGTAGTTGCGCACGACCGTGGCTTCGGCCGACATCGGCGACATGAGCTTTAATTTCTTGAGCTCCGCGTCGACCTTCTTGCGCGCTTCCTTGGGCATGTGCGCCTTGCGGATGCGCTTGTCCATCTCCTCGAGGTCGGCGCCCTCCTCGCCTTCGCCGAGCTCTTTCTGGATCGCCTTGACCTGCTCGTTGAGGTAGTACTCGCGCTGGCTCTTCTCCATCTGGCGCTTCACGCGGCCACGGATGCGCTTCTCGACCTGCAGGATGTCGATCTCGGTCTCGAGCTGCGAAAGGAGGTGCTCAAGGCGCGCCTTGACGTCGAACATCTCGAGCACTTGCTGCTTCTGCTCGAGCTTGAGCGGAAGATGCGCGGCCACGGTGTCGGCGAGGCGGCCGGCTTCGTCGATGCCGGAGAGCGAAGTCAGGATCTCGGGCGGGATCTTCTTGTTGAGCTTTACATACTGGTCGAACGCCGAAAGCAGCGCGCGGCGCATTGCTTCGACCTCGTGCTGGACCGCGCCCTCGGGCGGGATCACGCTGGCTTCAGCTGTCCAGTGGCTCTTGAGGTCGGTGATCTCGCCGATCCGCGCACGGCTGCCGCCCTCGACGAGGACCTTTACGGTGCCGTCGGGCAGCTTGAGCATCTGGAGGATGTTCGAGATGCAGCCGATCTCGTACATGTCCTCGGGGCCCGGATCGTCCTTGGCTGCGGATTTCTGCGCGACCAGGAGGATGGACTTGCCGGCCTCCATCGCCGTTTCCATTGCCTTGATCGACTTGGGACGCCCCACGAACAGCGGTATGACCATGTGTGGGAACACCACCACGTCCCGCAGTGGAAGCAGCGGGTACTGGACGGGCTGGTTGTTGTCGCTTACCTGCGTTTCGGACATTGGGTCCTCGAGCCTGGAACTTGACAAAAACTGCGCTTGGCAAAATTACGCGGCAAGCAGGTAGATGCGGCCGCTTTGCCTCGATGCAACATCACGCCGAGCTTCCGGCGACCTTCGGCTGGTCCGAATAGATCAGGATCGGCTTGCCGTCCGCAATGACCATCGCCTCGTCCACGACGACCTTGCTCACGTTTTCCATGGTCGGTAATTCGTACATGGTATCCAGCAGGATCTGTTCGAGGATGGAGCGCAGGCCACGCGCGCCGGTCCTGCGGGCCAGCGCTTTCTTCGAAACGGCGGCGAGCGCGGGGATCCTCACCTCGAGTTCGACGCCTTCCATGAGAAATAGTTTCTGGTACTGCTTGAGCAGAGCGTTCTTGGGCTCGGTCAGGATCTGGATCAGGGCCGCCTCGTCGAGCTCTTCGAGCATGGCCGCCACCGGCAGGCGCCCGACGAACTCGGGGATCAGGCCGTACTTGATCAGGTCTTCAGGCTCTGTGCCGCGCAGGACTTCGCTGATGTCCTTGCCGCTGCGCGTGCTCCTCACTTCGGCGCCGAAGCCGATGCCGGATTTCTCCGAGCGGGCGCGGATGATCTTGTCCAGCCCATCGAAAGCCCCGCCGCAGATGAACAGGATGTTGGTGGTGTCGACCTGTACGAAATCCTGGTTCGGATGCTTGCGCCCGCCCTGCGGAGGCACCGAGGCGATGGTGCCCTCGATGAGCTTGAGCAGCGCCTGCTGCACGCCCTCGCCCGAAACATCCCGGGTGATCGAAGGGTTATCCGACTTGCGCGAGATCTTGTCGATCTCGTCGATGTACACGATGCCGCGCTTGGCCTTGTCGACGTCGTAGTCGCAGTTCTGCAGCAGCTTCTGGATGATGTTCTCGACGTCCTCGCCGACGTAGCCGGCTTCGGTCAGCGTCGTCGCATCGGCAATCACGAACGGCACGTTCAGCAGCCGCGCCAGTGTCTGCGCAAGCAGCGTCTTGCCCGAGCCGGTGGGCCCGATCAGCAGGATGTTCGACTTGGCAAGTTCCACCTCGTCGTTCTTGGTGAGGTGCTTGAGCCGCTTGTAATGGTTGTACACCGCGACCGAAAGGATCTTCTTGGCCTGGTTCTGCCCGATCACGTACTGGTCGAGGATCTCGCGGATCTCGCGCGGCGTCGGCAGGTCCGACTTGGCGCCCTTGCCGCCTTTGTCGGTCGCCGTCTCCTCGCGGATGATGTCGTTGCAAAGCTCGATGCACTCGTCGCAAATGAACACCGAAGGTCCGGCGATGAGTTTTCTCACCTCGTGCTGGCTCTTGCCGCAGAACGAGCAATACAGCAGTTTTTCGCCCGAGGAGGTCTTTTCCGACATGCGTTTTGGCTCCGCCTATCCTGTTCAGGTTATCCGGGATTGCCTAGACTGCGCCCTGCGCCCGCGAGGTCAGCACCTTGTCGACGATCCCGTACTTTACAGCGGCATCGGCCGACAGGAAGTTGTCGCGGTCAGTATCTTTTGCAATCGTATCAACGTTCTGCCCCGTGTGCTTTGCGAGGATCTCGTTTAGCCGCTGGCGCAGGAACAGGATCTCCCTGGCGTGGATTTCGATGTCCGACGCCTGGCCCTGGAACCCGCCCATCGGCTGGTGGATCATGACGCGAGAATTCGGCAGGCAGAAGCGCTTGCCCTTCTCGCCGGCGGCGAGCAGCAGCGAGCCCATGCTGGCGGCCTGGCCGACGCAAAGCGTGGAAACGTTGGGCTTGACGAACTGCATGGTGTCGTAGATTGCCAGCCCCGCCGACACCGACCCGCCGGGCGAGTTGATGTAGAAAGAGATGTCCTTGTCGGGGTTCTCGGATTCGAGAAAGAGTAACTGCGCAACGATGAGGTTGGCTGTGACTTCGTTCACGACTCCGACGAGAAAGACGACACGCTCCTTGAGGAGGCGCGAGTAGATGTCGTAGGCGCGCTCGCCACGGCCCGATTGCTCGATGACCATGGGCACGAGGCCCAACGCGGTGGGTTCCGTCCTGCCGGAGGGGGAGGACTGCCAGAGAGTGTCGATCATGTGCCGCTGCCCATCAGTTCGTCGAATGGAATCGCCTTGTCGACGACCTTGGCTTTCGACATCACCCAGTCGACGACGTTGTCCTCCAGGGCGAGGCCTTCCATCTCAGTCAGGCGTTGCGGCTGCATGTAGAACCATTTTACCACCTCGGCCGGGCTCTCATACGACTGCGCCTGCTCTTCGATCAGCTTCCTGATCTGGTCCGGCTTGGGCTTCAGGCCTTCCTTCTTGGCGAGCTCGCCGATGATGAGGCCGAGCGCAACGCGGCGCTTCGCCCCCGATTCAAACGCGCTCGGTTCGAACGGCAGCTGCTCCATCTTGAGGCCGCGGGCCTCGAGGTCGGTGCGCGCCTGCTGCACCATGTTCTGCGTTTCCATCTCGACGAGCGCGCGGGGCAGCTCGATCGGCGTGCTGTCGTGCAGCGCCTGCAGCGCCTGGGCCTTGGTGCGGGTCTTGATGCGCTTGGCGACTTCGCGTTCGACGTTGGCCTTGATGTCGGCGCGCATCTTGTCGAGGTCGCCATCCTGCACGCCGAGGCCTTTTGCGAATTCAGCGTTGAGCTCAGGCAGCGACGGTGCTTCGACCTGGTTCACCGTAAGCGCGAAGGTTGCGGTTTTTCCCGCCACGTCCTTGCCGTGATAGTCCTCGGGAAACTTCAGGTCGAAGGATTTCGTTTCGCCCGCGGCCATGCCTTCAGCCGCGGCCTCGAACTCGGGCAGCATGCGGCCTTCGCCGAGCGCGAACCCGAATCCCTTCGCCGATCCGCCCTGGAAAGTCTCGCCGTCGATCTTGCCTTCGAAGTCGATCGTGAGCTTGTCGCCTTTCTGCGAGACGCGCCCCGGCGCGGCTGCGAAGGTGGTGCGCTGCTTGCGCAGGATTTCGAGCGTCTTTTCGATCTCGGCGTCGCCGACAGCGGCGATTGGACGCTCGATGGTCACCCCGCTCAGGTCCCCGGTCGTTACTTCCGGGTAGACCTCGAACGTGGCATTGAAGTCGAACGTCTTGTCGTTCTCGGCGTCGGCGCCTTCCTTGGTTACCGGCTCGATGCGCGGATTGCCGGCGACCTTGAGGTTCGCCTCCTTCACCGCGTCACTGAAGCGCTTTTGCAGCGCGTCGCCGATCACTTCGGACCGCACTTGCGGGCCGTACTGCCGCGCAACCAGCTTGAGCGGCACCTTGCCCGGCCGGAACCCGGCCATCTTCATGCCGCGCGCGAGTTTCCTGAGGCGCTCGCCGAACTGGCGCTCGACCTCGTCGACCGGCACCGACATCGACAGGCGCCTTTCGAGGGATCCCAGTGTTTCTACGTTTGCCGCCATTCGCTTTTTTCCTTACTTACGAAGAGTTCGCCGAATTACATCGCTGGGTTACATCGCTGGGTTACATCGCTGGGTTACATCGCTGGGTTACAACGCTGGGTTACAACGCTGGGTTACAACGCTTGGTGCGAAGGAAGGGACTCGAACCCCCACGCCGTGAGGCGCTGGAACCTAAATCCAGTGCGTCTACCAATTCCGCCACCCTCGCCGGGGGACACGTGCCGGACCGCGTTTGCCTGAGCGCGTTCAATATGGACGCATCTATACGACAATACACTTGGCGGCACACATAATTATACCCCAGAGAACCCCCGCTCCTTTTGCGCGCGCGGCCGGAAAACCCTTAATAATCACGCCCGTGTCTGCAGGCCACTACGAGAACTTCCCGGTCGCTTCGATGCTCGTCCCGGTCCGCCTGCGGGGCGCGGTCGTGGTCATTTACCGCTTCGCCCGGAGCGCCGACGACTTCGCTGACGAAGGCGACGCGCCGGCGGCCGAGCGTCTTGCAAGTCTCGACGCGTACCGTGAAGAACTCGACCGCATCGCTTCAGGTACTCCGCCGCAAACAAGCCTGTTCGACGACGTGGCAAGAATCGTGCGCGATCACACGCTGCCCTTGCAGCCCTTTTACGACCTCCTTTCGGCCTTCTCTCAGGATGTCGTCAAGACGCGCTATGCGAATTTCGAGGAGCTGACGGATTACTGCAGCCGTTCCGCCAACCCGGTGGGCCGTCTCATGCTGCACCTCTTCGAATCCGCCGACGCGCAAAGCATCGAGCGATCGGATGCGATCTGCACGTCTCTGCAGCTCATCAACTTCTGGCAGGACGTCGCGATCGACTGGCAGAAGGACCGCGTCTACCTGCCGCTCGAGGAGATGGCCCATTTCGGCGTGACCGAAGGCCACATCCGCGATGCTTTTTGCGATGACGCCTGGCGCGAGCTCCTGATCTTCCAGATGGACCGCACGCGCTCTCTGATGGCTGGCGGCGCACCGCTTGGCCGCACGCTTTCAGGGCGATTCGGTCTCGAGATCCGCATCACGGTGAAAGGCGGCCTCAGGATCCTCGACAAGCTCGAAGCGGCCAACTGCGATATGTTTCGCCACCGGCCGGTGCTTCGGTTGCACGACTGGCCCTTCCTTTTCCTGCGCGCGCTATGACGCCCGACGAATACTGCAAGGACAAGGCCGCTTCGAGCGGCTCCTCTTTTTATTACTCGTTCCTGTTCCTTTCGCCCGAGCGGCGCCGTGCGATCACCGCGCTGTACGCCTTCTGCCGCGAAGTCGACGATGTCGTCGACGAGACCGACGACGCGCAGCTCGCGCGCACCAAGCTCGCGTGGTGGCGAAACGAAGTAGCCAACCTCTTCGCCGGGAAGCCGCAGCATCCCGTCACGCGCGCGCTCGAACCCTCGCTGCAGCCGTTCGGGATCACTCAGGTGCGCCTCAACGAGATCATCGACGGCATGCAGATGGATCTGGACCAGTCGAGGTACCAGGACTTCAAGGGGCTGGAGAAATACTGCTATCACGTCGCCGGCGTCGTCGGCCTGCTGGCTGCGGGCATCTTCGGGTATCGCAATGCGGGCACGCTCGACTATGCGAAGAACCTCGGCATCGCCTTCCAGCTCACCAACATCATCCGCGACGTCGGCGACGACGCGCGCCGCAACCGCATCTACCTGCCGATGGACGAGCTGAAGTGCTTCGAAGTGCCGGCCCCGGACATCATCAACGCTCGTTACAGCGAGAACTTCACGCGGCTCATGCAATTCCAGGCCGAACGCGCCGAATCGTTCTATGCAAAGGCGTTCGCCGCGCTGCCGCCCGAAGACCGCCGCGACCAGCGGGCCGGGCTCATCATGGCGGCGATCTACCGCACCGTGCTCGAGGAAGTCCAAGCCGACGGATTCAAGGTGCTCTCGCAGCGCACTTCGCTCACGCCGATGCGAAAGCTCTGGATCGCGGTGCGCACGTGGCTGAGAACCTAGCCACTCCCGGCAGGACTACCGCGCGCCGCGTTGCGGTCGTGGGCGCCGGCTACGCCGGACTCGCCGCCGCGGTCACGCTCGCGCGACGCGGCGTGCAAGTCACCGTATTCGAGAGCGGGCCGGTAGCCGGCGGACGCGCGCGCCGCGTGATCACCGCGGGGCGCGCGCTCGACAACGGCCAGCACATTCTGATCGGCGCGTACACGGCTCTGCTCGGCATGATGCGCGAGGTGGGCGCCGACCCCGACAAACTGCTTTTGCGCATTCCGCTCGAGCTGCGCTATGCCGGGGGTTTCCGGCTTCGCACGCCGAAGCTGCCGGCGCCGCTGCACCTGGTCGCCGGCCTCGCCACCGCGAGCGGCCTGCCTATGCTCGAGCGTTTTGGCGCCGTGCGGTTCATGGGCGCCATCAAGCGCCGCAACTATCTCGTCGACGAAGAGATGACCGTTGCCGAGCTGCTCGAAGCCCACCGCCAGAGAGGCGCGATCGCGCGCTATCTGTGGGAGCCGCTTTGCGTCTCGGCATTGAACACGCTGCCGCACCAGGCCTCGGCCAACGCCTTCCTCGCAGTGCTTCGCGACAGCCTCGCAGGCAACCGGGCAGCGAGCGAACTGCTGATCCCTCGCGTCGACCTCACCGCGCTTTTCCCGGAGCCGGCCGCGGCGTGGCTGGCTGCGCGCGGCAGCGAAGTCCGCACAGGTTCGCCGGTTCGCAACCTGGACGCGCTGCGCGGCGAGTACGACCGCGTGATCGTCGCTGTGGGCCCGCACCACCTGGAGCCGCTGCTGCCGGGGCTCGCCTCGGGCTATACCTACCAGCCGATCTACACGATCTACCTCAAGTACCCGCCGGGGGTGAAACTGCCGCTCGCGATGCTCGGGCTTTCGCAGGGCGTGGTGCAATGGGCGTTCGACCGGGGACAGCTCGAAGGCGAGGCCGGCCTGATCGCCTGCGTGATCAGCGCGCAGGGCGACCACCAGCAGTTGACCTCGCGCGAGCTGGCCGAGACCTGCCATCGCGAGCTTGCCAGCGCGCTCCGAGCGCTTCCTTCCACGCTCGGTGAACTGCCGCGCCCTGAGTGGACGCAGGTGATCGCGGAGAAGCGTGCAACAGTGACTTGCGTGCCCGGCCTCGCGCGTTTTGGCCCCGAGACCTGGCTGCCCCATGTCTACCTTGCCGGCGACTATACCGACCCGGAATATCCGCCGACGCTCGAAGCCGCGGTGCTCTCGGGCATCAGGGCGGCGGGTCGGATTTGAGCGTGATGTACTGGTACCGATACATGAACTGGCAGAAGAGCGGCTCTGGATATGGGTCGGGCGTTTTAATTGTTTCGAATTTTCCTAGAGCTCACGCAGTTTCGCCACCGCCTGGTCGACCCGCCCGACCGCGATGATCTCAAGCCCCGCGATCTTTCCCCTGGGCAGGTTCGCCTTCGGGACGATCGCCCGGGTGAACCCGAGCTTGGCGGCTTCCTTGAGGCGATCCTGCCCTCGCGGCGCCGGCCGCACCTCGCCGGCGAGCCCGACTTCGCCGAACGCGATCACCTTGCCCGGGATCGGCCGGTCGGTCAGCGACGAGACGATCGCCATCATGACGGCGAGGTCCGCGGCCGGCTCGCCGATGCGCACGCCGCCCACGGCATTCACGAAGACATCCTGGTCGTAGCACGCGATGCCGGCATGCCGGTGAAGCACCGCAAGCAGCATCGCCAGCCGGTTCTGCTCCAGCCCCACCGACAGGCGGCGCGGATTCGGCGCATGCGAGGCGTCGACGAGCGCCTGGATCTCGACGAGCAGCGGCCGCGTGCCTTCGAGCGTCGCAAGCACGCACGCGCCGGCGACATCCTTCTCGTGGTGCGAGAGGAACAGCGCCGAAGGGTTCGACACGCCGCGCAGGCCCTTCTCGGTCATCGCGAAAACGCCGAGCTCGTTGACCGCGCCGAACCGGTTCTTGATCGCGCGCACCAGCCTGAAGCTCGAATGCGGATCGCCTTCGAAGTACAGCACCGTGTCGACGATGTGCTCCAGCACGCGCGGCCCCGCGATCGCGCCCTCTTTCGTCACATGGCCGATGATGATGAGCGCCGTGCCGCTGGACTTCGCGTGCCGCGTGAGTTGCGCCGCACACTCGCGGACCTGCGCGACCGAACCCGGCGCGGAGGTCAACGCTTCCGAATACAGCGTCTGGATCGAGTCGATGACCGCGACCTGCGGTTTGGAGGCATCGAGCACCGCGACGATGCGCTCGAGCTGGATCTCCGCGATCAGCTCGACATCGCCCGCGTCGAGCGCAAGGCGCGACGCGCGCAGCGCCACCTGCTCGGCCGATTCCTCGCCGGACACGTACAGCGTCCGGTGGCGCGGCGCGATCTCGGCCAGCGCCTGCAGGAAAAGTGTCGACTTGCCGATGCCGGGGTCCCCGCCGATGAGCACCACCTGCCCCGAGACCAGCCCGCCGCCAAGCACGCGGTCGAGTTCGCCGATTCCCGTGGCGAGGCGCTCGACTTCGCGGGTTTCGATATGGGCCAGGCGCATGGGCTTCGCGACCGCCGCGCCATTGCCGCTGCCCTTGCCGGCCGTCGAAGCATAGCGATGCGAAGACGGCTTGCCCTCGGCCGCGGTTTCCTGGAGCGTGTTCCCGGCGCCGCACGAGGGACAGATCCCGAACCACTGCAGCGCCGTCGCGCCGCACTCGCTGCACACATAGACGGATCGCGCTTTCGCCACCTAGGGGATTTCCACCACGGGCACGCGCGCGGCAAGGCCGCACAGCAGTTCATAGGACAGGGTGCCCGCAGAGGCGCCCACCTCGTCGGCCGACAGGCCCTCTCCCCACATGGTCACCGGCGTGCCGATATACGCCTCGGGCAGCGCAGTGATGTCCACGCAGATCATATCCATCGACACGCGTCCCACCGTGCGCGTGCGCTCCCCGTTCACGAGCACCGGCGTGCCCGACGGCGCAGAGCGCGGATACCCGTCGGCGTAGCCGCAGGCAACCACGCCGATCGTCATCTCTTCGGTCGCCTCGAACCCGAAACCGTAACCGATGCGCTCGCCCGCCTGCAGGTTCTGCAGCGCGATGATCTCGGTCTTCAGCGTCATCACCGGCCGCAAGTCGAGCGCTTCGGCCGTCTGGTCGGCGAAGGGCGAGCACCCGTAGAGCATGATGCCGGGCCGGATCCAGTCGGCATGCGTCTGCGGGAAACGAAGCACGGCGGCCGAATTGGCCATCGAGCGTGGCGCCTGCATCGGCTGGGTCATGCTGTTGAACCACTCGAGCTGGCCGGCCACGCCCGAGGCGCCATCGGCATCCGCGAAGTGCGTCATCAGCGTCACCGAGCGGATCTGCTCGTGGCTATGCAACGCGTTCCACCCGATGCGCACGTTGTCCACCGTGAAGCCCAGCCGGTTCATGCCGCTGTTGACCTTGAGATAGGCGTCGATCGGCTTGGGCAGCGCCGTCTTCTCGAGGATCTCGATCTGCTCAATGTTGTGCACCACGGGCGTCAGGTCGTACTCGGCGAGCAGCGCCACGTCCCGCGGCTTGAAGAAGCCCTCGAGCAGCAGGATCGGCTTTCGCACGCCCTGCAGCCGCAGCCGGATGGCCTCCTCGAAATCGAGCATGGCGTAGCCGTCGGCCGCCTCCATCGCGCGGGCCGCCGCGACCAGGCCGTGCCCGTACGCGTTGGCTTTGACCACCGCCCACACTTTGGAATTCGGCGCGCACTTGCGTGCTACGCCCAGATTGTGCGCGAGCGCCGAGGCCTTGATCGTCGCTGATATCGGGCGTGGCATCGGCTAGTGCTCCGCGCCCGCGCGCAGCTTTTTCTTGGCGAACTCGATGAACGTGTTCGCAAGGCGCGAGCGGAATTTTTCTTTGGGGTACACCACGGAGAGCGGACGCATGAGCCGCGGTTCGAGCGGGATCGCCGCAAGCTGCCCGAGCTCGATTTCCTTCGAGACGGTGGAGCGCGACATGATCGCAAAGCCAAGGCCGGTGCTCACCAGCCCCTTGATCGCTTCAGGACTCCCGAGCTCCATGACCGTATCGAGGCTGTCCGGACGGATCCCGGCCGCCTGCAGGTACTTGTCGGTGACTTCACGCGTGCCCGAGCCCGGCTCGCGGCTGACGAACGCGTGCTTGAGCAGTTGCCTCGGCGTGACGGCCTCGAGTTGCGCAAGCGCATGACCGGGCGCGCACAGCACCTGCAGCTCGTCGTCGGCGCAGAAATCCGAAATCAGCGTCGGCAGGTGCGAAGGCGCTTCGATGAAGCCGAGGTCGAGCGTGTATTCGGCCACCCGGCTCTCCACGGTTTCGGAATTGGCGACGATGAGCCGCGGCAGCACCTTCGGGTAGCGCGCCCGGAATTCCCCCAGCACCTGCGGGAGGAGGAATTCCGCGATCGTCATGCTTGCGCCGATCAGGAGCGCGCCCGCGACTTCACCGGTCATCTCCTTGAGGCGCGTGTCGAGCTCGGCCGACAGGCCCAGGATCCTCTCGGCATAGTCGAGCACGATGTCCCCGGCGGGGGTAAGCGCGATGCGTCCGTGGCCCCGGTCGAACAGGCGCGTGCTGAAATGCTCTTCGAGCTGCTTGATCTGGAACGTGACTGCCGGCTGGGTCATAAAGAGCGCCTCGGCGGCCTTTGTGAACGAAAGCTGTCTAGCCACCGCATGAAACACCTGGAGACGCCGGTCCGCCATCGCTTGGGCTCTTGTTTATGAATCCGCTTATTCAAGCATAAATCGCAGTTCAAGAATATCTTATGGCTCCACCCCATTGGGTAAAAAGCGATTTTTGGTGCCGCCGTGCTATAAAGCCGCCTGCAATTCCAAGGAGAATGACCGGGCGCGCCCAAGGGCTGTCCGGCACAGCAGAAGCGTATGAGCCTGGGTTTCTACATCATCATGGCGGCGCAGTTTTTTTCGTCGCTCGCCGACAATGCCCTGCTCGTCGCAGCCATCGCGCTGCTGTTCCAGTCAGACTCGCCCGCGTGGCTCACGCCGTACCTCAAGTTCTTCTTCGTCATTTCCTACGTCATCCTGGCGCCGTACGTCGGTGCTTTCGCCGACCGGCTGCCCAAGGGCCAGGTCATGCTCGTGAGCAACACGATCAAGATCGTGGGCTGCGCGATGATGCTGTTCAACGTGAATCCGCTGATCGCCTACGCCATGGTGGGCCTGGGCGCCGCGGCGTACTCGCCGGCCAAGTACGGCATCCTCACCGAATACCTCCCCCCAACACGCCTGGTCATCGCCAACGGCTGGATCGAGGGGCTTACGGTGACTTCGATCATCCTCGGCACAGTGCTCGGCGGGATACTGATCAACGCCCGCGTTTCCGGGCTGCTGCTGAACCTCGACATGCCCTACATCGAAACGGGTATCGACACCCCGGCCGAAGCGGCCATTACGCTCATCGTGTTCATTTATGCGCTGGCAGCTTTCTTCAACCTGTACGTCCCCAATACCGGCGTTCCGCTCAAGAAACTGCCGCCCAACCCGATCGACACCCTTACGGACTTTTATTCGTGCTTTCGCAGGCTGTGGGCCGACAAGCTCGGACAGATCTCGCTCGCGGTGACTACGCTCTTCTGGGGCGCCGGGGCCACGCTGCAGTTCATCGTCATCGAGTGGGCGCGGCATAACCTGGGCTTCGACCTGTCGCGCGCCTCGATCCTGCAGGGCGTGGTGGCTTTCGGCATCGCGCTCGGCGCAGTGATCGCTTCGTCTCGCGTAAAGCTGCATCAATCGGTGCGCGTGATCCCGCTCGGCATCGCGATGGGGCTCATCGTCCCCTTCATGGTCATGGTGCACTCCATCTGGGTCGCCATACCGCTGATGATCCTGATCGGCGGCCTGGCCGGGTTCTTCGTCGTGCCGATGAACGCGCTCCTGCAGCATCGCGGCCACAACCTCATGGGCGCGGGCCGCTCGATCGCCGTGCAGAACTTCAACGAGAACTCCTCGATCCTGCTGATGATCGCCTGCTATTCGCTGATGCTCGCCAGCGGCGTGTCGATCACCTGGATCATCATCCTGTTCGGACTCTTCGTCGCCGGCACCATGGCGATAGTGCAGCGCTGGTTCACGCTGAACAAGTTGCGCCACGCGACCGAGATCAACCGCCTGCTCGAGATCGCCAAGTCCGAGAAGCACTGAGGCGCGTTAGAGCACGACGGGCGTGTCAGGCAACTCGTTCGGGTTTTCGCCGCCCGGCGGGAAATGCGTGGCGATGAGGTCGCTGATGGCCTCGACCCCGAGGATCGCCCCGGCTTCGAAGCGGCCGGCGGCAAAGGCCGATTGCATCTCCCGGCAGATGGCGTCCCAGGCGGCCGCGCCAACGCGCGCGTGGATGCCCCGATCGGCCACGATCTCGACCCGCCGGTCGGCGAGCAGGAGGTAGATCAGCGCGCCGGCATTGTCTTCCGTGTCCCAGATGCGCAGCTGGCTGAAGAGATCGATCGCACGCTCATGCGCAGTGCGTCTGGCGAGGAAAGGCATGAGCGGCAGCCCGCCTTCGACCACGAAGCGCAACTCCCCGCGATGGCGCTGCTCCTGCCTGGCGATTGCGCTCTCGATCGCCTTGAGCGCGCTGCGCGGAAACGCCCGCTGCACGGCGAAATCGTCCAGGAAAAGGTGCTTGATCCAGCGCATCGCCTACCAGCTCCCCGAGGAGCCGCCTCCGCCAAAACTGCCGCCGCCCCCGCCACCCCAGCTGGAACCGCCGCTCGACCCGCCGAAGTCGCCGCCACCGGTGGAGAACCCACCCGATCCCGGCGCCCAGCGCCCGGTATTCATCAGCGTCAGCAGGAATGCGATGAAGGCGGCGATGCCCGCAATGCCGATGCTGAACAGCACCCACCCTGCGACGCCGGCGAGCACTCCGGTGGCCACAGCCCCGGGGAAACGGCCGAGCATCGCGCGCAGGGCCGCGCCGCCGATCAGGATGAAAAGGAATACGGGGATCATGAATTCGAACGGATCCCGGCCGCCGGATTTGGATGTCGAGGAAACCGATGCGCCCGCAGCCGGCGGCGGCAGCTTTTCGCCGTCGATGAGCTTGACGATCCGGTCCAAGCCGTCGGAAATCCCGCCGTAGAAGTCCCCGGTCTTGAATTTAGGCGTGATGACTTCGCTGATCACGCGCTTGGCGATCGCGTCCGGGATCACGCCTTCGAGGCCGTAACCGACTTCGATCCGCAGGCGCCGGTCGTCCTTGGCGACCACCAGGATCACGCCGTCATCGGTGCCTTTGCGCCCGATCTTCCACGCTTCGGCCAGGCGGATCGAGTACTGCTCGATCTCCTCGGGCTTGGTCGAGGCCAGCATAAGCACCGCGACCTGGCTGCCCTTGCGCACCTCGAAGGCGCCGAGCTTCTGCTCGAGCGCGCCTTTCTGCTCCGCAGTCAGCGTGTTGGTGAGGTCCGTGACCCGCGTCTTGAGCGAGGGGATCGGGACGTCTGCGCCGGCCGCGGGAACGAAGGCGAGACCCGCGGCGGTTAGAACGACCGCCAGCGCCGCGAGCCAGCGTCGAAGCATCTTTTACTTCGCCGGCGCCGGGGCAGGCACGACCGAAGGCGCGGGTTTTCCGAAATCCACTTTAGGCGCGACCGAGATCTCCTTCTCGTTGGCGACCGTGAAATTGGGTTTGGGCTTGTAGCCGAAGATCATCGCCGTCAGGTTGTTCGGGAACGTGCGCACCGAGACGTTGAAGGCCTCGACCGCCTTGATGAAGCGGCCGCGCGCGACGGTAATGCGGTTCTCGGCGCCTTCGAGCTGCGAAGCCAGGTCCCGGAACGCCTCGGTGGCCTTGAGCTGCGGGTATTGTTCCGCAACCACCAGGAGCCGGGATAGCGCGCTGGAGAGGCTCGCCTGCGCTTTTTCGAAATTGGCAAGCGCGGCCGGGTCGTTCAGGACCTCGGGCGTGACCTTGAGCTGGCCGACCGAAGCGCGCGCGTTCACGACCGCCTCGAGCGTCGATTTCTCGAAGTCGGCGGCGCCCTTGACCGTGTTGACCAGGTTGGGGATCAGGTCGGCCCGGCGCTGGTAGTTGTTGACCACCTCGGCCCAGGAGGCGGTGACGGCCTCGTCCAGGCGCTGGAACTCGTTGTAGCCGCATCCCGACAGCGAGAGCGTCGCAAGCAAGGCCAGGAAAAGTTTACGCATCGGGGGACTCCAGTAAGTTGCGGGCACGGTCCAGCTGAGTAGGGCTGTGTTGCGGGCTGTGTTGTGGGCTATGTCGGGGCCGCACCGCCTTCTTGCAAGCCCCCCATCGTGCGGGCCGCGAAAAGCAGATCCTGCCAGGACTTCGCCTTGTCGGCCGGCGTGCGAAGCAGGTACGCCGGATGATAGGTCACTATAAGCGGCACGCCCTGATACGTATGTACGCGGCCTCGCAAACTGGCAATCGATGCGTCGGTGGCCAGCAGCGTCTGCGCGGCGAACCGTCCCATCGCCACGATCAGGCGCGGCTTGATCAGCGCTACCTGCCGCTGCAGGTGCGGCGAGCACTGCGCGACTTCGGCGGGCTCCGGGTTGCGGTTGCCCGGTGGCCTGCACTTGAGGACGTTTGCAATATATACATTGTCATTGCGCGCAAGGCCGATCGCCACCAGCATCGCGTCCAGCAGCCGGCCGGCCGGTCCGACGAAGGGTTCGCCTTTCTGGTCCTCCTCCGCGCCGGGGGCTTCGCCCACCAGCAGCCAGTCGGCATTTTCGTCGCCAACGCCGAACACCGTTTGCGCGCGCGACTTGTGGAGGCCGCAGGCCGTGCAGGACGGCACCGCGGCCTCGAGGTCGGGCCACTCCATCTTCGCGATGCGCGATTCGCGTGCGACGGATGGTGTCTGCGCAGGAGCGTCCGGTCCCTCCGGTACGGGGGGAACGGGTGAATTTACCTTTCCCCCTGTTCCCGTCTTTCCGCGGGTTTCGCCCTTCGCCCTCCAGAGGGGCGAAAAACCCATCTCGCGAAGGATGGCTTCGCGGCGGGTGGTCATAGGTCGATGGTCAGCACGAGCGCGTCTTCGCGCCCGACATGCGCCGGGTAATAGCCGTGCCGCTCGGCGATCCGCCGGAAACCGGATTTCTCATACAGCGCGATGCCCGCGAGGTTGCTCGGCCGTACTTCGAGGAACAGGTGCCGCGCGCCGTTCTCGCGCGCAATCCGCAAGGTCTCGCGCAGCAGCGCGGTTCCCAGCCCCTGACGGTGCCGGCTTCCGGAAACGCTGAGGTTGAGCAGGTGCGCTTCGCCCACTGCAACCATGAGAATGGAGTAGCCGACGAGCTCGGACCCGAAGCGGTGCGTGCGGCAGTGGTAACCCGCATTCAGGGAGTCGATGAAATTGCCGCGCGTCCAGGGGTGCGAATACACCGCGCGTTCGATTTCGATCACTTCCTCGAGATCGCCGGCGGCCATCTTCGCAAACCGCGGCTCGTGCTTGAGCACTGCGCTCATCTGTCCCTCGCCTGCTCGGCTGTCGTCAACGCCACCTTGTCGCGGATGTAGTGCGGCTGCGCCAGCGCTGCATCGACGCCCTCGCCCGCGGCGAACCGCGGTGCGGCCAGCCTGGCCACCGCAACCGCGCTCGGGCGGATGTCGGGCGCGATGCGCTTGCAGGCTGAAGCAAGGCGCGGTTGGAGCGACGCGCGGTAGATCGCGAAACCGCTGCCGCATCCGAGCCAGCCGCTTCCTTCGGGCACGTCCACCTCATCCGGCGCAACACAGGCCGCGGGCAATGCCTGCGTCCATTTGCCGCCCGCTTTTTCGAACGCCGCATAGTACACCTCGTGCATGCGTGCATCGAGAGCGACGATCACTCGATCGGCGCCGCTTTCCTCGGCAGTGGCCTCGAGCGTCGAAACGCCGACCACCGGGAGATCCCGTGCAAGCGCGAGTCCCTGCGCGACCCCGCACGCAATGCGCAACCCCGTGAAGGCGCCGGGCCCTGCGCCGAATGCAATGCCCTCGAGGTCCTGCATGCGCAACCGGGCGCGCCCGAAAAGTTCATCCAGCATCGGCAGGACGAATTCGCCCTGCCGGTTGCCGGCGCGCCGCTCGAGAGAAACGATGTCGCCATCGAGCCACAGTGCGACGGAGCACCACTCCGTCGCGGTTTCAACGGCGGCGAAGTTCACGTGTCCAATGCCGTGCGGCGAAAATCATGCGCTGGGTCTCATGCCATATTCTATCGGCTATCATTGCCGCCTTCTCGAGAACGGAGAGCGCCATGGCCGAGTACGACATCGCAGTCATCGCCGGGGATGGGATCGGCAGGGAAGTCATGCCCGAGGGCGTTCGCGTGCTCGAAGCCGTGGGCGCGAAGTACGGCGTGAATTTCAGGTTCAAGGAATTCCCGTGGAGCTGCGACTGGTACAAGGAGCACGGCCGCATGTGTCCCGAGGACGCGCCCGATACACTGCGCAAGTTCGATGCGGTCTATTTCGGCGCGGTCGGCAACCCGGCGATCGTGCCGGACCACGTTTCGGCGTGGGGATTGCTCATCAACTTCCGCCGCTGGTTCGACCTGTATGTGAACCTGCGCCCGGTACGCCTGTTCAAAGGCCTGCCCTGCCCGCTCGCCGGCCGCAAGCCCGGCGACATCGATTATTACGTCGTGCGCGAGAACACCGAGGGCGAATACTCGACCGTCGGCGGGCGCCTGTTCGAAGGCACCGAACGCGAAGTCGTTCAGCAGACCGCCACTTTCTCGCGCAAGGGCGTGGACCGCATCCTCAAGTACGCTTTCGAGCTCGCGAAGAAGCGCCCCAGGCAGCATGTGACCTCCTGTACAAAATCGAACGGCATCACGATCACGATGCCGTACTGGGACGAGCGCTTCGCCGAGATGAAAAAGCAGTACCCCGGCATCCGCGCCGACCAGTATCACGTGGATGGCCTCACCATTCAGATGGTGCTGAATCCCGACCGCTTCGACGTGATCGTCGGGTCCAACCTCTTCGGCGACATCCTTTCGGACATCGGCCCGGCCACGGCCGGCACGATCGGCATTGCGCCTTCGGGCAACATCAACCCGGAGCGCGAGTACCCGTCGATCTTCGAGCCGGTGCATGGTTCCGCACCGGATATTGCCGGCAGGAAGATCGCCAACCCCATCGGCCAGATCTGGGCCGGCGCGATGTTGCTGGACCACCTTGGGCACGCCGAGGCTGCGGCTGCGGTCGTGCGCGCCTTCGAAACCGTGATCGTCGAAGGTCCGCGCACGCCGGACATGGGCGGCAAGGCGAGCACGGCGGATGTCGGCGCCGCGATAGCAGAAGCGGTACGCGGCGAGAGCAGCAAGAAAGCTGCATGAAGACTTATCGCATCGCCTCGATCCCGGGTGACGGGATCGGCATCGAGGTCATTGCCGAAGGCGAGAAGGTGCTGCGGGCTCTGGCGCAAAAGGACGGCGGCTTCGCGCTCGAATTCACCCCCTTCGACTGGAGCTCGGCGCGCTTCCTCAAGACCGGCGCCTACATGCCGGAGAACCCCCTCGAGATCCTGAAGAAGTTCGACGCGATTTTCTTCGGCGCAGTCGGCGCGCCGAACGTGCCCGACCATATATCGCTGTGGGGCCTGCGCCTGCCGATCTGCCAGGGCTTCGACCAGTACGCCAACGTGCGCCCGGCGCGCGTGCTGCCCGGCATCACGAGCCCGCTCGTCAAGGGCAGCGAGATCGATTGGGTCATCATCCGCGAGAACACCGAGGGCGAGTATTCCGGCTCGGGCGGGCGCGTGCACAAGGGCCTGCCGGACGAGATCGCCACGGAAACTTCGGTCTTCACGCGCAAGGGCGTGGAGCGCGTGCATCGTTTCGCCTTCGAGCTCGCCAAGAAGCGCCCCCGCAAGCACCTCACGCTGGTGACCAAGTCGAACGCCCAGCGCCACGGCATGGTGCTCTGGGACGAGGTCTTTTTTGAGGTCGCCAAAAGCTACCCGGACGTGCGCACCGACCGCCAGCTCGTGGACGCGGTCACCACCACGATGACGCTCAAGCCTTCGACGCTCGACACGATCGTGGCGACCAACCTGCACGCCGACATCCTTTCGGACCTCGCCGCGGCGCTGTCGGGGTCGCTCGGCATCGCGCCGACGGCCAACCTGAACCCGGAGCGCACCTTTCCATCGATGTTCGAGCCGATCCACGGCTCGGCATTCGACATCACCGGCAAGGGTATCGCCAACCCGATCGCCACCTTCTGGACCGCGTCGATGATGCTCGAGCACCTGGGCGAGCCGGCGGCCGCCGCACGCCTCATGAAGGCGATCGAGAAAGTCACTTCGATGAAAGTGTTCACGCCGGACCTCGGCGGGACGGCGCGTACGGCAGACGTAACCAGAGCCGTCCTGGAAGTTCTCTAACGAAGCCGACCTCAACCACAAGGAAACCAAAATGGGCAACCGCGACCGCCAGCGCAGGGAAGAAAAGAAACCCAAGAAGCCCAAGCCCCCCGCGCCAGCGCGGTAGTGCGCTGTAGTGGATAGGGGGCGTTGGGGATCCGCCTCGAGGGGCGCCTGATTGGCGCTCTTCATCGCCCTCCTCAGCTCTGTCTGTTTCGCAGTCGGCATGGTCACGTCACGGGTGGGGCTGCGCACGCTCGATGCGCGCTCGGGCGCCGCGCTCAGCATCCCGACCGCAACCCTGACAAGCTCACGCTGCATGCCGCGGCCGGCGGCGGACTGACGATCGCCGCGATCGTCTACCTCATCGTCTCGCAGGCGCCATAATCCGGTTTTCGATCCACAAGGGGAGCCTCACTGATGGCGGACCTGCGTTTACGCATCCTGATCGTCGGCGCAGCCGGCACGCTCGGCCGCGCGATTGCGGCCGCACACAAGGTGTTCTAGTGCCCGCCGGATCGGCAATGCCTTCGCGGCCCCTGCGCGCAGTCACGGCGCAGGAACGCGAGACCTACGAGCGCGACGGCGTCGTCTGCCTGAAGGACATCTTTCCGGCAGGCTGGCTTGCCTTCCTCGCAGGCGCGGTCGACGAAGCGATGCGCGCTCCCGGCCCGCACGCCGAAGAATACGAGCGACCCGCAAATAGCGACCTTGCCGCAAGGACCGGACGCTTCTTCGGCGACCTCGAGATGGCCGGGCGCCTGCCCTCGTTCCGGCGCTTCGTGCATGAATCGCCCGCGGCCGAGATCGCCGGCCGCCTGATGGGCGCGACACGCGTCAATTTTTTCTACGACCAGCTGCTGGTGAAGGAGCCAGGCACGGCCGCGCGCACGCCATGGCACCAGGACCAGCCCTACTGGGCCGTGAGCGGGCGGCAGGTCTGCTCGCTCTGGCTGCCGCTGGATCCGGTCCCGGAGGACGTTTCGGTCGAGTACGTGTGCGGCAGCCACCGCTGGCCGGAATACAACCCGGCGCATTTCTCCGACGGCAGCTCCTATGCAGACACCGGGTTGCCGACGCTCCCCGACATCGAGGCCGAGCGATCGAGGCATCGCATTGCCGCCTTCGGCATGCAGCCGGGCGACGTGCTCGCGTTCCAGGCGATGACCGTGCACGGGGCGCCCGGCAATACGGGAACGCATCGCCGTCGCGCGCTCTCCACGCGCTGGACCGGCGACGATGCGCGCTATTGCGTGCGGCGCGGCGAGGTCGCGATCCCGACCGCCAACCCCGGGCTCAAGGATGGCGACCAGCTCGATTGCGAGCGTTTTCCGCTCGTGTGGAAGAGCTGAGCTATTTTCGGCCCTGACGTGTCGCCGACCGGAGTTGCGCAATGTTCTTCACGCATTGACCATAGCCGCACGGCGCAGTACGATGTGTATATCTGTTGTGTATGCAACCCTTGGAGACTGCAATGCGTGATGCCGCCATCAACCTGCGGGCGCTGCCCGGGCAGCGGGACCTGATCGACCGGGCCGCCACGCTGCTGGGCAAGAACCGCTCGGACTTCATGCTCGAAGCCGCCTGTGACAAGGCCCAGGCGGTACTGCTCGACCAGGTCTTTTTCAACCTGGATGCAAGCAGATTCCGCGAGTTCACCAAGCTGCTCGACGCGCCGCCCGCGCACGATCCGGGGCTCGAACGTCTGATGGCGGTCAAGCCGGTGTGGCGCAAGAAATCCGCGAAGACCTGACCCTGCAGTTCGGCCCACCGGAGCCCTTGTCGGCATTGCATCTGCTGGAAGACTTCGAATGCGGCGAGCCGGTGCTCGACGACTGGGTGAAGCGCAGGGCTCTGGCCAACCAGTCGAGCGGGGCGAGTCGCACGTTCGTGGTCGCGGATCAGGACCGTCGCGTCTGCGGCTACTACGCGATGGCGGCCGGCGCCGTGGCGCACCAGCTGGCGACAGGCGGCATACGACGCAACATGCCGGATCCGGTCCCGGTCATGGTGCTCGCCCGTCTCGCGGTCGACCGCCGGGCCCAAGGGCGGCACCTCGGCGCGTCCCTGCTTCAGGATGCGGTCAACCGGGCGGTGGCCGTATCTCGAAACGCGGGTGTCCGGGCCCTTCTGGTGCATGCGCTCAACGACAAGGCAAAGCAGTTCTACGAGCGTTATGGTTTTCAGGCGGCGCCAACGCGTCCGATGACGCTCATGCTGCGATTGACGTCGGCCCAGGATCAAGCAGGATAAGCAACCGATAGCCGGCCAAGGCGCACGCTTAGTCGAACCCGCGCGTGAGAAACCGCTCCGCGATCGCGCAATGCGCGGCCACACCCCTGGCGAGCATCGCCTCATTGAGCACCATCTTGTTCGAGTGGCAGGGGCAGGCGCTCTTCCATAGCTGGCCCTCCGGGCACACGCCGAGGAACACCATCACGCCCGGCACGCGCTGCAGCACGTAGGAAAAGTCTTCCGCGCCCATCACCGGCGAGGTCATCGTCTGCCAGGCCTGGGCGCCGAAGAGATCGCCGATCGCATTCTGCGCGACACCGACCGCTTTCGCGTCGCACACGGTGACCGGAAAGCCGCGCACGATTTCCACTTCGGCTTCGCACTCGTGCGCCTGGGCAACGTTTGTCGCCACGCGCTTGATCCCGGCATGCACCAGGTCGCGCGTCTCTTCGGAGAGCGTCCGTATCGTGCCCAGCAGGTTGGCCGATTCCGGGATCACGTTGTTCGTCGAGCCGCTGTCGATCTTGGCTACGGTGATCACGGCCGGGTCGAAGATGTCGACGCGCCGCGTGATGAAGGTCTGCAGCGCCGTCACGATCTCGCAGGCGACCGGCACCGGGTCGATCGCATGGTGCGGCATCGAGGCATGCCCGCCCTTGCCGAGCACTTTCACGATGAGCTTGTCGGCCGAGGCCATCATCGGCCCTGCCTTGGCGCCGAAGCTGCCGGCCGGCGCATTCGGCATGATGTGCAGCGCAAAGGCCGCCTCCGGCGCGGGATTGTCCAGAAGCCCGTCGTCAATCATGAAGCGCGCGCCGTGAAACCCCTCCTCGCCGGGCTGGAACATGAAGAGCACGGTGCCCGCAAGCGACTCTCGCCGCGCGCACAGGATGCGCGCGGCCGAGGCCAGCATGGCGGTGTGCGTGTCGTGGCCGCAGGCGTGCATGGTGTTGTCGACCTTGGACCTGAAGGGCAGGCCCGTGTCCTCGGGCATCGGCAGCGCGTCCATGTCGCCTCGCAAGAGCACCGTGCGTCCGGGTTTCGCACCCCGGAGGATTGCAATCGCGCCGGTGGTCGAAGTGCCGGTCTTCCATTCGAGCGGCAATCCAGCCAGCGCGACCTGCACCTTGGCGAGCGTCTTCGGCGTCTGCAGTCCCAGTTCCGGCTCCGCATGGATCGCGCGCCGCAGCGCCACCGTATCGGGCTGGATTGCCTGTGCGGCCTCTAGCCAGCCGCCGCCTTCCTTCTTCAGGTTCGTCACCATGTCGTTCATGCCCGTCTCCCGGTCAATGCTGCCATTTTTAGGATCAACCCCGCATCCTGCCTAGGGTACAAGGTGAAATGCTGCCATCACCCTTTTCCATGCTTCAGTTCCTGCTGTCTCTTGCGCCGTAATTCGCCAACCGCGATGAGCCGCTCGCGCTCGGCTGAATCGACGCGGCCGTACCGCTCGCGCCACTCTGGATCGTCTTTCCATGCGAAGCGCGAAACCACGGTGGTGCGCGGCCCCGTTGCAGTCTCCAGCAAACCGAGAGCGGTCTCAACGACTTCGCGCTGCATGTCCGCCCGCCACGGATGGCCGCACGGATTGCCGAGCGGGAAATCGTTGAACAGGAACCGGGGCACCCCACAATGCTCCACCACGTCGCGCGCGGAACCGACCATGACGGTGGGCAGCCCATTGGCCTCGAGGTGCCGGGAAACCAGACTCACGGTCTGGTGACAGACTGGTCAAAGCGCAGTGAGCAGGACCGCTTCGGCGCCGTCCTCCCGCAGGCGCGCGAGGATTTCGGGCGCGTCGACTTCGATCGTCTTGCGCTGGCTGTATCCGGTGGGCGCGCCATGGAAGCGCTCCGTAATCCCGCCGATGATGCCGGCGTTCTTCATTGCGGTGAGCGCCTCGATCGGCATGAAGGTCTCGCGATCCTCGGTATGCGTCGATTCCCTGTCCCACGCGAGGTTGTCGGTGTTCAGGACCGGGAGCGGATCGATGCAGCCCGACCAGACATGACGAATGCCCTTCGCGTCGTGGTTGGACTTGTCCGGCGGATGCGCGGTGGTCACGAGGCCGATGCGTGCATCGCGCAATGGCTTGTTCAGTCTTGAAAAGGGCACGTCGGCGTAAGTGGCCCAGACATAGTCCTTGTCGTAGCCGATCGCGCGGTAGTAGTCGCGTGTCCGCTCCATGTAGCGGACGGGTTCATCGTTGCGTGGCATGTTGCAGGTTCTCCTATTCGAACGCGACGACAACGACCCCGGGCATGCGGGCGAAATCGGCGACATTGGCGGTCAGCAACGCGAATCCGTGCGCGAGCGCAGTCGCTCCGATGATCAGGTCATGCGCGCCGACCGTGACGTTGCGCGCGAGCGCACCGAGCAGTCTCGCATGCGTGCGCGCGACTATCGCGTCGAATGCGAGCACGGGCAGGCCCGCGAGCAAAGACTCGACGTAAGCCGAACGCCGGGCGCGACGCGCCGGCGTGTTGGCTCGATGCACGCCAACCAGCAGTTCGGAGCAGGTAATCGCACTGATGTAAGCGTCGCCGTGACCGGCCCAGCGAGTGAAATCCGTTGTGCCCGCCTTCTCAGCCCGGATCAGAATGTCGGTGTCGAGGATCAGTCCCATTTGCGCGTCTGCGGCCGCCTGGGTTTTCTGATCGTCTCGATCTCTGACCTCCACCGGCCCGCTTCGGCCGGGGCGAGAGGGGGCAGATTGGCGACCAGGTGGTTCAGCTCCGCAAGCGCAAGTCCCTCGGGCAACGCCGCCGGGACCAGCCGCGCAACGATTTTTTTACCGCGTTCGATCGAAAACGAAGTGTCGCGGTACTGAACCTGGTTGAGCACTTCGGAGAAGCTGCGGGCCGCCTCGGTCGCCGAAATCGTTTTGTCGCGCATTGTCCACGCCTTTATCAGATAATCTGATTCCAAGTCTATCACTGCCCGAAGCCGCAAAGGAGCCGCTCGATGATCGTCGTCCACCACCTCAACAACTCCCGCTCGCAGCGCGTGCTCTGGCTGCTCGAGGAGCTCGGCGCCGAATACGAGATCAAGCGCTACCAGCGCGACCCGGCCACGATGCTCGCCCCGCCGGAACTGAAAGCCGTGCACCCGCTGGGCAAGTCGCCGGTCATCACGGATGGCGATCTCACGATTGCCGAATCCGGCGCGATCATGGAATACCTCGTCGAGCGCTACGGCAAAGGGCGCCTGGTGCCGTCGGCCGGGACGCCCGAGAAAATCCGCTACACCTACTGGCTGCACTTCGCCGAAGGCTCGGCCATGCTGCCGCTGGTGATGAAACTGATCTTCGGGCGTCTCGAAACCGCGCCGATGCCTTTTTTCATCAAGCCGGTCGCCAAGGGCATCGCAAGCAAAGTCAAGGCCGGCTTCATCGAGCCGAACATCAAGGCGCAGCTCGACTATATGGAAAGCGAATTGCAGAAGACGACGTGGTTCGCCGGCGGCGAATTCACCGCGGCCGACATCCAGATGAGTTTCCCGGTGGAAGCGGCAAATGCGCGCGGCGGCCTCGACAGGACGCGCCCCAAGCTCATGAATTTCCTCGAGCGCATCCACGCGATGCCCTCGTACAAGCGCGCGATCGAAAAAGGCGGGCCGTTCGAGCTGATGCGCTAGCATGATCGCGCGCCGGCCGCCGTTCTTCTACGGCTGGCTCATCGTCGCGGTGGCCTTCGTCACAATGGGTGTCGGCGTCAACGCCCGCACCGCGTTCTCACTGTTCTTTCCGCCGATCCTCGACGAATTCGGATGGGAGCGCGGCGTCACGGCGGGCGCGTTCTCGTTCGGATTCCTGGTAGCGGCTTTCCTCGGTCCGCTGCTGGGCCGCTTGATGGACCGCTACGGTCCGCGTGTCACGATCCAGCTTGGAGTAGGCCTGACCGGCGCCGGCATGCTGCTGGGCGCGAACGTCACCCATCCGTGGCAGCTCTATCTCGGGCTCGGCGTGATGGTCGGCGCGGGCAGCATGTGCCTTGGGTATACCGGGCAATCGCTGTTCCTGCCGAACTGGTTCGTGCGCCGGCGCGGACTGGCGATGAGCATCGCGTTCTCCGGTGTCGGCATCGGCTCCATCGTGCTGCTGCCGGTACTCCAGGCCGTTATCGACCGTGCCGGCTGGCGGGCCGCGAGCATCGCGATGGGTGTGCTGGTGCTGGTGCTGCTCGTACCACTCAACTTGCTGGTCAAGCGGCGGCCCGAGGATGTCGGCACGGGGCCGGATGGCGATCCGACCGCGAACACCGCGCATGGCAGCCGCGCGCCCGACAACGTCGTCGACAAGGCCTGGGTCGCAATCGACTGGACACTCGCGCGCGCCGGCCGGACAGCGCGTTTCTGGTGGATCGCGGCCGCGTACGCGTCCGGCATGTTCGCGTGGTATTCGGTGCAGGTGCACCAGACGCGGTACCTGGTCGATGCCGGATTCACGGCTTCGCACGCCGCCTGGGCTCTTGGATTTGTGAGCTTCATCGCGATCCCCGGCCAGATCGCGCTCGGACACATTTCCGATCGCATCGGGCGCGAGTGGGTCTGGACCGTGGGTTGCGCCGGCTTTGCGCTGAGCTACACGGCACTGCTGCTGATGTACGTTGCGCCGAATCCGGCGCTGCTCTGGTTCATGGTCATTTCGCAAGGGCTGCTCGGCTACGGGCTGACGTCGGTCTTCGGCGCCATCCCCGCCGAGATCTTCCAGGGCCGGCAATACGGCGCCATCTTCGGAACCCTGTCCGGGATGTCGATGCTCGGAGGAGCGCTGGGGCCGTGGGCCACGGGCGCGCTCTACGACGCCACCGGAAACTATGTGGCGGCGTTCAGCGTTGCGCTCGGCTGCTGCATTTTTTCCGCGATTGCGATGTGGCTGGCGAGCCCGCGCCAGGTACGCGCGGTGGCGGGACGGATCGGACGCGTGCAGGCCACCAGGTAGCAGCGACTTTTCGCGGGCGCGGGTTATTCGAGCGGAATACCGGCCTCTTTCACCAGTCCCGGTTGATCTCCAGCAGGCGCGATGACGAGTGGCCGAGGTTCATCGACGAGTAGCGGACCTGGCCAATGGCAGCATTTCGTCCGGAATGCCAAGCCTGGCGCGGATGAAGTCGCGAAAATGGCAGTATTTATCCGCGTCGCGCCGCTCGCTGCATCTAACGCGTGAACGCATCGTCCTGCTCTTGTCGCAGGAACCGGGCGATGAGCCGGGGGGCGGCAACAGGATTTTCCCTGGCGATCCAATCGAGTTTTTTGAGGAACTGACGCTCGGCGACGAGCGTCCATTTATGCGGCTTGCGCGCCGCCATGCTTTTTCAGGATGGCTCTCGCCCGGGCTTTGACGACTCTGCCCGCGACCAGTTCACCACGCTCGATTTCGGCATCGGCGCGATCGAGTTCCTTCAACAGCCAAGCGTCGTAGTCGAGGGCCTTTTCGATAGCCTCGACAGCGATGCTCCGGGGCGTCTTCCCGAGGCGTTCGGCATGCCGGTTCAGGCGTTGCGCAAGCGCTTTCGGGATGGGCAATGTTTCTGGCACGACGATCTCCGGCTTAACGGACAGATTTTTCATCAAAGCATCTGCTTCGCGCGAATCGCAGCCAGCGTCGCGAGGATGCGCTCGGCGCGGTGATACACCGGGTAGTCGACAAACGCGCCGTCGACCTGAATGGCTGCAAGTCCCGAGGATTCCGCGGCCTTGAAGGCATCGACGATCTTCTGTGAGCGTTCCGCCTCGGCCTGGGTCGGCGTAAAGATCTCGTTCACGACCGTGACCTGGTCGGGATGGATGCAGAGGCGCCCCTGGAAACCCAATTGCTTGCTGCGCACCACGGAAGTGCGCAAACCATCTGCATCTTTCAAGTGCACCCATACCGTATCGATCGGCGGCTCGATGCCCGCGGCGCGTGAAGCGACGACGAGGTTGACCCGCAGTGACGAGAGTTCTTCTTCGCCTGGCGTCCAGGTCATGCCGACATCGTGCGTGAAATCCGCGGCCCCAAAGGCCATGCGCTTGACTCGCCATGGACCGCCATAGTCCTTGAGCGAGCGGGCGCCGAAGATTCGGTCCAGCCGCGAGAACCCCGCGGCCGTCTCGATGATCGGCATGAGATCGATGCCGCCGGGTGGGAGGCCGCGTTCGCGCTCGAGATTGGTGATTAGCCAGTCGATGGTGCGCAAGTCCGCGGCCGACTCGACTTTCGGCAGCACGATGCCGTCCACGCCGGGGCGGACAACCTCGAGCAGGTCGCCAAGACACCACTGCGTGCCGATGGCATTGACGCGGATGTAGCCCTTCGGGGCATTTGCGGCGCGCGGCTTCGAAAGCGCTTCGACTACGGCTCTTCGCGTCGCTGCCTTTTCGCCGATTGCCACCGCGTCTTCCAGATCGAGGATCACCGCGTCTGCGCCGGGCATGAGCGCTTTCTCCACCCTGCGCGGATGGTTGCCGGGCGCAAAGAGAAAGGTTCGCAGGACCGATTGGGACGTCTCTGAATTTTTCATCGCATCATTGGGCCGGCGCAACTTCGAGCACGCAGCCGTCGTGCGCGCCGTCCGAGCCGCAGGCGACTTCCACAGCCTGCAGCTTGTAGTTCCGGCCGGTCACATGGCCGACATACTCCAGCGACCCGACCAGCCAGCCGAGGAACATGTAGCACACCTTGCGTCCGGCCTCCTTGCCGTACTCGGACACGAAGACCGAATGGCTCACGTGGATGCGCGCGTTGCCGGTCGCTTCGTCCACGGACTCCACCTTGAATTGCGCCCAGCCGCGCTGCGAGAGCCGCTTCAGGTAGTGGTGGAAGACGTCGAGGCCCAGGAGTCCATGGCGCGCGGATTCCTTCTCGCACCATTGCCATGCCGATTTGTAGCCGGCCTCGTGCAGGTGCTTCGCGTAGGCCTCCACGCCCATCGCCTTCTCGGAGGCCACATGGTTGTTCACCAGGAAATGGCGGGGCACGAGGATCATCGGCATGCCGTCGACGCGCCACTCGCCGGTGTCCTCGTCGACCTGGATGTCCAGCGCGGGCTTGGCCATGGCGATCAGGCGCCCCAGACGTCTTTGAGGACGCGCACCCAGTTCTCGCCGATGATCTTGCGGATGCGCGCTTCTTTCCAGCCGCGTTTTTCCATCGTCGCGGTCAGGTTGGGGAATTCGCCGATGGTGCGGATCCCCTCCGGGTTGATCACCTCGCCGAAGTCGGTGAGCTTTCTCGCGTAGCCCTTGTCGTGCGTGATCCAGTCGAAGAATTCCTGCCCGTAGCCCTGCGTAAAGTCGGTGCCGATGCCGACCTGGTCCTCGCCCGCGATGCCGATCACGTACTCGATCGCCTCGACGTAGTCATCGACGGTCGACTTCGGTCCGCGCTTGAGGAAAGGCGGGAACATGGTCACGCCCACGAAACCGCCCTTGTCGGCGATGAACTTGAGCTGCGCATCGCTCTTGTTGCGTGGATGCTCCTTCAAACCGGCGGGCAGGCAGTGCGTGTAGGCCACCGGCTTTTTGGAGGCGAGGATCACGTCCTCGCTGGTCTTCGCGCCGACGTGCGAGAGGTCGCAGAGGATGCCGACGCGATTCATTTCGCTAATCACCTCGTGCCCGAACTCGGTGAGGCCGCTGTCTTTTTTCTCGTAGCAGCCGCAGCCGACGAGGTTCTGCGTGTTGTAGGCGATCTGCATGACCCCAACCCCGAGCTCCTTGAACAGCTGCAGGAAGCCGAGCTGGTCCTCGATGCCCGAGAGGTTCTGCCAGCCGAGGATGATGCCGGTCTTGCCTTCCTTCTTCGCGCGTTGGATGTCGGCCGTGGTGAACACCTGGGTGATGAGGTCGGCGTTGTCGTTGAAGTGCTTCTTCCAGCGCGCAACATTGTCCATGCTGCCGCGGAAGTTCTCCCACACTGAGCAGGTGCAGTTGGCCGCGGTCAGGCCACCCTTGCGCATGTCCGCGAAGACTTCGCGCGTGAAATTCGCGATGATCAGGCCATCGACGACGATTGCGTTGTCGTGCAGTTTTTCGCCCACTGTGTTCGTCCTCCTCGAGTTTCGCGCAGCATACATTGCATAGCGAAACGACTCCATCGAGCGGTTCGCAACGAGCGGCGCTCCCCGAAGCTCTCCGGTATCCTGTTTTCACTCCATGAGTGAGCTTCCAGCACGGGCCCGGGTAGTCATCGTCGGCGGCGGGATCGTCGGCTGCAGCGTCGCCTATCACCTGGCGAAGCTGGGGTGGAAAGATGTGGTGCTGCTCGAGCGCAACGCTCTGACGAGCGGCACGACCTGGCACGCGGCGGGTCTCGTCGGCCAGTTGCGCTCGACCTACAACCTCACGCAGCTCGCCAAGTACAGCACCGACCTCTTCCAGACGCTTGCGGCCGAGACCGGCCAGGAAACCGGTTTCAGGCAGAACGGCTCGATCTCGCTGGCCACCAATCCTGCGCGGATGGAAGAACTGCGGCGCGGCGCATCGATGGCGCGCTGCTGCGGATTGGAAGTCGAGGAGATCAGCGTGGCCCAGGCCGTGAAGCGCTGGCCGATGATGAGTCCCGAAGGCATCGTCGGCGCGGTGTTCCTGCCGCGCGACGGGCAGACCAGTCCGGTCGACACCACGCTCGCACTTGCCAAGGGCGCAAAGAACGGCGGCGTGCGGATCTTCGAGCACATCGACGTCACCGGCATCTCGACCAAGGCCGGACGGGTGTGCGGTGTAACGACGGCGCGCGGCGAGATCGAAGCCGAATACGTTGTCGACTGCGGGGGCCTGTGGGGCCGGCAGGTCGGACGCATGGCGGGCGTGAACGTGCCGCTGCATGCCGCTGAGCACTTCTACCTCGTGACCGAGGCGATTGCCGGGCTGCCGCGCGACCTCCCCGTGCTGCGCTCGACCGACATCTGCACCTATTTCAAGGAAGACGCGGGCAAGTTGCTGCTCGGGTTCTTCGAGCCGCATGGCAAGCCGTGGGGCATGGGCGGCATCCCGGATTCCGATGGCTATATCCAGCTGGCCGAGGACTGGGATCATGTACTCCCGTATCTCGAGCTCGCAACCCAGCGCGTTCCGGCCTTGCGCGATACCGGCATCAAGCTCTTCTTCAACGGCCCGGAAAGCTTCACGCCCGACAACCGCTACATCCTCGGCGAAGCCCCCGAGTGCGCCAACTTCTTCGTTGCGGCCGGCTTTAACTCGGTGGGCATCCAGTCCTCGGGCGGCGCGGGCAAGGCCGTGGCCGAATGGATCGTGCGCGGCCATGCGCCGATGGACCTCTGGGATGTGGATGTTCGCCGCTTCATGCCTTTCCAGGGCAACCCGGCGTACCTGCATGACCGCACCAAGGAAGCGCTCGGCCTGCTCTACGCCATGCACTGGCCGTACCGCCAGTACGAATCCGCGCGCGGCGTGCGGCGCTCGCCCCTGCACCGCCACCTGGCCGAACGCAATGCCTGCTTCGGCGAGGTCGCGGGATGGGAGCGCGCCAACTGGTTTGCGCCTGCCGGTGTCGAGCCGAAGTACGAGTATTCGTATGGCCGGCAGAACTGGTTCGACTACAGCGCCGCCGAGCATCGCGCCACCCGCGAAGGGGTCGCGCTCTTCGACCAGAGTTCGTTCGGCAAATTCATGCTGCAGGGAAAGGACGCCGAATCCGTGCTCAACCGCATTTGCGCGAATGATGTCGCCGTGCCCCCGGGACGCATCGTCTACACGCAGTGGCTGAACGAGCGCGGCGGCATCGAGGCCGACCTTACCGTCACGCGGCTGGACGCCGATCGCTACCTGATCGTCACCGCAGCGGCGACACAGGGGCGCGATTTCCAGTGGCTGGCGAACAACATCCCGGAAGAAGCGCGCGCAGTCGCGACCGATGTGACCTCGGGCTCCGCGGTGCTCGGCCTCATGGGACCGCGCTCGCGTGAACTGCTCTCGTCGTTGACCGATACGGACCTTTCGAACGGCGCGTTCCCCTTCGGCACCTCGCGCGAAATCGACCTCGGGTATGCCAAGGTCCGCGCCTCGCGGATCACGTATGTAGGCGAACTCGGCTGGGAGCTGTATGTGCCCACGGAGTTTGCCGCGGGCGTCTACGAGACGCTGGCCGGCGCAGGACAGGAAATCGGGCTGGCCCTCGCCGGCTACCACGCCATGAATTCGCTGCGCATGGAAAAAGGCTACCGCCACTGGGGCCACGACATCGCGGACGAGGACACGCCCCTTGAGGCCGGCCTCGGCTTCGCGGTCGCCTTCGGCAAGAAGGCGGACTTCATCGGCCGCGCTGCGCTCGAGCGGCAGAAGGGCGAAGGCCCGCGCCGCCGGCTGGTCCTGTTCGCTCTCGAAGACGCCGAACCGCTTGTCTATCACAACGAGCCGATCTGGCGCGATGGAACGCTCGTCGGGCGCGTGACTTCAGGCGCTTACAGCCATACGCTGGGCCGGTCGCTGTGCATGGGTTACGTGCGTGGCGATGCACCGGTCACTCCCGGGTTTCTCCTGTCGGGCGCATACGAAATAGAAATCGCATCCACCCGTTTCAAGGCGAAGCCGTCGCTGAAACCGTTCTATGATCCCCGCAGCGAGCGCATCAAGGCTTAATTCAAGGAGATGAAAATGCCACGCAGGATTCCCAGGCTGGTCCCCGCAGTGCTTGCCGCGGTGCTCGCCGCGGTTTTTGTGGCGTCTTTCCCGACGCCCGCGCTGGCGCAGGACTATCCCAACCGGCCCGTGCGGGTCATCGTGCCCTACCCGCCCGGCGGCCCGACGGATGTCATCGTGCGCGTCGTCGCCAACCGCCTGACCGAATCGCTCGGCCAGCCGGTGGTGGTCGAAAATCGCGCCGGCGCCAGCGGCATGATCGGTGCGGAGCTCGTGGCCAAGGCGCCGCCGGACGGCTACACGCTGCTGGTGAATCCCTCGATCCATGTGATCCTGCCAAGTCTTGTTCCGAAGATGGCCTATGACGCGATCAAGGATTTCACGCACATCACGCTGCTGGTCAGCGTGCCGCTGTTTCTCGTGGTCAACAACGCGCTCCCCGTACGCAACGTGCAGGACCTGATCGCCTACGCCAAGGCGAATCCCGGCAAGTTGAATTTCGCCTCCTCGAGCAGCGGATCCTCTTCGCAGCTCGCAGGCGAGCAGTTCAAGCTGTACGCCGGCGTCGAAATGCAGCATGTCCCCTACAAGGGCAGCACGCCCGCCCTGACCGATGTGATGGGCGGGCAGGTGCAGATGATGTTCGACTCGACGCCTTCGGCGATGCCGTTCGTGAAAAGCGGCAAGCTGCGCGCGCTCGCGGTCACGACCGCGAAGCGCACCGGCGCCGCCCCCGACATCCCTTCGATGGCCGAATCGGGCCTGCCCGGCTTCGACCACAGCAACTGGTACGGCGTTTGGGGCCCGCCCGGGTTGCCGCGTGAGGTCATCAACAAGCTTTCGGCCGCCCTCGCCGCGACCATGCAGAAGAAGGACGTGCGCGATCGCCTGGTGGACCTCGGCGCCGACCCGGTGGACGGCGTTTCGCCCGCGCAGTTCGAGGCCTATGCGCAGTCGGAGCTGGCCCGGTTCGCCAAGATCGTGAAGCAGGCCGGCGTCAAGATGCAATGAAGCAGGTCACGAAAAAGGAAGCCTCGACCGTCGCGTGGCGCCCGACGATCGCCGGCAGCCACTACGCGGCCTCGTGCGGCCACTACCTGGCAACGGCGGCCGCGATGCGCGCACTCGATGCGGGCGGCAATGCAATCGATGCGGGCGTCACCGCGGCCATCGCGCTCACGGTCCTGCAGCCGGACGTGGTGTCGTTCGCCGGCGTGCTGCCAACGCTCATTTACCTGAAGGAAGAAAACCGCGTTGTCAGCCTCGAAGGCCTCGGCTATTGGCCGGCGTCGACCGACCTCGGTCGCCTGAAGGCGGAGGGCGGCGATGCGGTGCCCGAAGGCATCCTGCGCCAGATCGTTCCCGCGGCGCCCGCGACCCACGTCGAGGCGCTGCGCCGCTTCGGCACGATTACTTACGAACAGGCCGCCACTCCCGCCATGCAGCTCGCGCGCGATGGCTATTACATGTATCCGATCCTGCGCGACAGTATCGAGCTGCATGCCGCGGGCATCGATCGGTATGCCGAGAACAAATCCATCTTCCGCGCGGGCGGCCAAACGCCACAAGTGGGCAGCCGGTTCAGGCAGGCGAACCTCGCGCGCACTATCGGACGCATGATCGAGGCCGAGCGGCAGGCCTCCGGCGATCGCAAGGCCAAGCTGCGGGCGGTGCATGACTGTTTCTACAAAGGGGCGATCGCGGAGGAAATCGCCGCTTTCCACAAGAAGCATCGCGGCTTCCTCACGCGCGAGGATCTCGCCGGCTTCGAAGTGCCGGTCGAGAAAAGCATCTCGACGACCTGGAACGGCATCGAGGTCCATGCATGCGACGTCTGGTGCCAGGGCGTCGTGCTGCTCCAGACGCTCAAGGCGCTCGAAGGCATCGACCTCGTCGCGCTCGGGCACAACACGCCCAGGTACCTGCACGTGCTCGCGCAGGCGTTGGATCTCTCCTTCTCGGACCGCGAAGCCTACGTGGGCGACCCGAAATTCATGAAAGTCCCGACTGCGCAGCTCCTTTCGGCCGAGTACGCCGCCACGCAGCGTGCCCGCATCGATCCCGAACGAGCTTCGGGACGCATGCCCGATGCCGGCGAAATCGCGGGTCTGCCGCGCCCGAGCCTCGCGTCGCTCATGCCCGGAAAAGGCAAGGCGCCACCGGCGCCCGACACGATCTATTCCTGCGTTGCCGATTCACACGGCAACGTCTGGTCGGCCACCCCATCGGACACGATGTACGACACGCCGATGATCGACGGCCTGGGCATCAACATCTCGACGCGCGGCATGCAGAGCCGGTTCCTCGAGACGCATCCATGCTCCGTCGCGCCGGGCAAGCGGCCGCGGCTCACGCCCTCCCCCGCGCTTGCGCTGAAGGACGGCAACTTCCACATGGCCTGGGGTTCGCCGGGCGGCGACATCCAGGTCCAGTCGATGCTGCAGGTGTTCCTGAACGCCAACGTGTTCGGCCTGCAGATGCAGCAGGCCATCGAGGCGCCTCGCGTCGGCACCTTCAACTTTCCCAACTCCTTTTCACCGCACGCCTACCTTCCCGGCCGCCTGTGCGTGGAGAATCGTTTTCCAGAGGCCGACGTCGCGGCGCTGGAGAAGATGGGCTACGACATCGAACTATGGCAGGCCAAGTCCTGGAGCATGGGCTCGGTCTGCGCGATCCTGCGCGATGCGAGCACTGGGCTGCTGCACGCTGGCGCCGATCCGCGCCGCGAAGCCTATGCCATGGCCTGGTAACCAGAGGACCCAATGAAGACCCCCGAAGAGTGCAAGGACATCCAGGACATCCGCGACGCGGTCAATGCGTACGACCGCGAGATCATCGAGCTGCTCGGCAAGCGCACGCGCTATGTGCACGAAGCCGTCCGCTTCAAGAAAAGCGAGGATGACGTCCGCCGGCCGGGACACATCCCGGCCCTGATCGAGCAGCGCCGCAAGTGGGCGAAGGAATACGGCGTCGACCCCGGCTTCGTCGCGGGCATCTTCCAGACGCTCGTCGACCTTTCGTTCGACGTGCAGGCAGATCTCTGGAAGAAAGCGCAGAAACGCTAGCCTGCAGCACAGACTAGTCTACGGAGCGGACTGGCAATTGGTTTGACGGATGGCAAGGGCGCATGGACGGAGTATCGATGGACTATGTCAGCAAAGCCGCAAACCGTCGTTCGCGAAATGCGACATGACATGGCGCCGCGCGCGCACGAGCGCCAAAAAAAGCCGGTGCGCGCCGAGAGGCTCCACGTTGGACATTGTGCGGCTCGACGAGAACGCCCGAAACCAAGGAAACGCGGATAGCGTCTACCTTTCATGCCATTGATTGACGACATACGGAAGAAGGTTGCTGCCGATGAGTTCGAGTTTTCGAAGCATGCGGTTGATCAATCAATCATCCGCCACATCAGCGTTTCCGAATTGAGAGAAACGATATCCAATGGTGACATAATCGAGGACTACCCAGAAGACAAGTACGGGCCGAGTTGCTTAATTTTTGGCAAGACAGCGGGTGGGAGAGCGATTCACGTTCAATGTAGTCATCCTTCCCGTCAAGTGATGAAGGTGATCACAGTCTACGAGCCTGATCCTGGACGTTGGATCGACTTCAAGGTAAGGAGGTCGCTATGAAAGAAAGCCAAATGGTGGAACGGCGCGTGACCTACACGCTTGAGCACGAGGGACGGTTTTACGTCGTGGAGAACGTGCCTGCACGAGTCGATGCGGAGACCGGGGAGCAGTATTTCGCCCCATCTACCGTGGAACGGCTGCAGGAGGTGATCCTAAGTAAACAGAAGCCGGATCGTGTCGTTGAAATGCCGGTGTACAGGTATAGCGAAAGAGCCGCATAACGATACCTTTCAACAGACGCAAAAAGTGGAAAGACATCGCGCGTCTTTCCGTAACTCCCGGTTGCATTAAGCCCGTCGCGAAGCGCTCCGTCTCACCCCGCCGCCTGCGCATTCTCAATCACCGCGTCCTTGAACCGCCGAAGCACCTCCGACGGGTGATCGGCCACCCAGGCGGCAAAGGTCGGGATCGTTTCCC
>ENA-ORBV01001477-ORBV01001477.1-microbial-mat-metagenome-genome-assembly--contig:-NODE-1477-length-52102-cov-9.264700_pt1 | contig 52102 bp, 55 predicted proteins | sample MGYA00237777_ERZ505514 | MGnify/ENA primary metagenome ERZ505514 (study PRJEB26160, sample SAMN06269048) | microbial mat metagenome | isolation source: Oligotrophic lake microbial mat | place... | reverse complement strand
CACGGGCTCGGTGCCATGCCCGCGCGGCGCTCAACGCGCTCCCGCGAATACCACCTTGCCCTGGGCATCTCCCTCATAAACCCGCACCACCATGCCGTTGGGATCGAAGCCTGTGCGCTTGCCCTCGGGAAAGGTGTAGGCGGCGTCCTTGGCGCCCATCACGCCGCGCAGGCCCTTGGTGGCCTGCATCGCTTCGCGGATCTTTTCCTTGTCGGTGGATTTCGCGCGCCGGATCGCATCGACCGCGAGGTAGATGCCGTCGTAACCGTAACCGTTAAGGTTGTAGGGCTCCAGGTTGGTCGCCTTGGAATAAGCCGCGATGAAGCGCTTGACTTCGGGTTTTTCCGGGTCGAAGGCATCGACGAAAGTGATGCCGTTCAACAGTCCCTGCGCCACGGCCATGTACACCGGCACCGAGAAATTGTAGGAAGCGAGGACCGGCATCTTCAGACCCATCTGGCGATAGGCCTTGAGTACCAGCACGTTCTCCGGGGTGACCACCCCAGCGAGGAACATTGCCTCGGGATTGGCCGCGCGCACCTTCTGCATCTGCGGTTCGGCCGAGGTTGCGCCGCGCGAGATGATTTCTTCGGCCACCACCTGCATCCCCGCCTTTTCCAGCCCGGCCCGGAAAACGCGCGCCGTAAGCTGTCCCAGGTCGGAATTGTCGCCAATTAGGGCGACTCGCTTGTAATTCTTGGCTCGCGCATACGACAGCAAGCTGGCGATCTGCGTCGCCCCGAGCGGCCCGGTCTGGAAGAAATAGGGATTGGCGATCTGGGTGGTGAGCGTATCCCCGCTGTTGGAAGGCGTGAGGTGCGGCGTCTTGGTCGCCAGCGACACGGTCTGCGCCTGCTGCGTCGCGGTCGACAGCGAGATGCTCAGGATGATCACGGCGCCGGCGTCGACCAGTTTGCGCGCCATGGTCGCCGAAACATCCGGCTTGCTCTGGTCGTCCTTGATCAGCAGCTCGATCTTGCGTCCGAGCACGCCGCCCTTGGCGTTGATTTCCTTGACGCCGAACACGACACCTTCGAGAACCGGTTCCGCGTACGGCTTGGCAAAGCCGACGTTGTCGGTAATGACACCGATCTTGACGGTGTTCTGGGCCTGCGCGGGCACGGTCAGCGACAGCACCATTCCCGCGAGAATTGCTGCTATGGATGTGGTGCGATTCATTTCCGTCCCCCTTGGATGGTGAAGCGTTGCAATATTAGCGTTGGGTCCAATATGGCTCCTTGCTCCTGCACGATACCCCAGGGCCGGAACGTCAAATGTTGACGTTCAATGAGATTGATAGGGTGCCCCCCAGAATGCAAAAAGCCCAACCGAGATGGCTGGGCTAAGTACAGAAAGCGCAACAAAAAGTGTCTGGCTCCTTGACCTGGACTCGAACCAGGGACCTAGCGATTAACAGTCGCTTGCTCTACCAACTGAGCTATCAAGGAATTGGGCAGAACAGGAATTTTACCTGAACTGAACGAAGCCATATATCTTAGCTGCTGGGGCGTTCGTGGTCAATTCCCTCAGGGCTGGAGCATCAAATTTCCTGTAGTGGCTGCAAGTTAAGCAGTTCCCCGAGGTAGCGGGGGTTCCAGGCTGCGGCTTTGCGTTTCTTGGGCAGGCTCTTGGTGCTGCTCTTATCCAAGCGGAACAGGTTCAAAGCGAAGCGTCGCAACAATGCGAAATTTGCGGCTGCGTTGCGCAACCGTATGGCGGAGGCGTCTTCGCGGAAGGCCACGTCCAGGCAACGGTGGAACCCGTTCTCGATCCCCCAATGCAGCCTGGCCGCGCGCAGAATCTGCGTCGCATTCGGAGCAAGTGAAGTGATGGCATAGCGTGTCTCGGTTTCCACCTTACCGCCCAACTCGCGACGCGCTTCGATCTTCACCAAGGCGCGTACCTCTTTCCAGCGCGCCAGTTCCTCCAGATAGGCCGGCGCCGCCACGACCGTGCAACGACGGGTCTCCAGCCGACCATGGCCCTTGTCCAGTGTCTCGCTGACATCGGGCTCTACATGGCGGAAGTCTTCGGCTTGGGCAATGGCGAAGTACTCTTGTATCGCTTCGTGCAGCTTGGGTTGGTTATCCTTGACCGACAGAAGATAATCCCCACCCTGCGTAACGATTGTCTGGGCAATCGCTCTCTGACAGCCCATCGCGTCAATGGTCACGATCGCCCCCTTCAGCGCCAAGGACGGTAGCAGCGCCTTAATCGCCGTTATTTCGTTGGATTTCTCCTCGCAGCGCTGCTGCGCCAGCATCACGCCCACCTCGGTCGCGTAGGCGCTCACCAGGTGCAGCGCCCTCACCCCGCGCAGCACCGAACCCGATCCCCGCACGCTCTTGCCGTCAATTGCAATCACCCGCCCTTCCACTGCCGGACACACATGACTTACCCAGTCAGCAAAGCGCAGCTCCACTTCATTTGGCTCCAGCAGCTCAAACACCCGGCGAATCGTGTCATGCCCGGGAATCCCGTTGCGTAAGCGCAGGTACTCGCGCAACATCGCTTCATTCTCCAGACCCCAATCCTCAATGTCGTCCCACCCGTCAGCCCCAGCCATCACAGCGCACAACGCCAGTACCAGAATATCCTCCAAATCGTGATCGGTTCGCCCGATCACTCTCGGATCATGGATCCCCACCACAAAATCCAGCAGCCTCATGCCCTCTGTTGCCATCTCTCGCCTCCCCGAAAATACAGAGTAAACGGGTTTCCTTAGCAGTTTACAAGCCCCCCCTCGTATGTCATTGAGCGTTAACGAGCTTTGACGCTCCGACCCTGTCAATTCCCTGTGTTGTTCCTTGTGTTGTTCCTGTGTTGTTCCCTGCTCGAAGAAAACCAGTATTTTGAAACCAGTAATCGGCGTTTGTGCCGCCAAGGGCGCTGTCCTTCGACTCGCGCAGTGCGAACTCCCACTCTGCGTTGAGTTCTAGCTAGATGACTCTGGCGATAGCGCCGGCGACCTTGTCGACGTTGTGGGTGTTGAGCGCCGCCACGCAAATGCGCCCGGTGTCGATGGCGTACACGCCGAATTCCTCGCGCAGGCGCAGCACTTGCTCCTTGCCAAGTCCGGAGTAGGAAAACATGCCCCGCTGGCTCAGAACAAAACTGAAGTCGGCTTGGGGCGCTTTTTCGCGTAGCTTGTCGGTGAGGGCCCGGCGCATGGCACGGATGCGGTCGCGCATGCCGGCGAGTTCCTGCTCCCACAGGGCGCGCAGCGCGGGCGTGGTCAGCACTGCGGCGACGATCTGTCCGCCATGGGTCGGCGGATTGGAATAGTTGGAGCGGACGGTGCGCTTGAGTTGTGACAGCACACGCGCCGACTCGTCTGCACTGGAAGTAACGACAGACAAGGCCCCGATGCGCTCGCCATAAAGTGAAAACGACTTCGAGAACGAGTTTGAAACGAAAATAGGGCTTGTTACTGCTGTGAACTTGCGTACCACGGCAGCGTCGGCTTCGATACCGTCGCCAAAGCCCTGGTAGGCGATGTCGAGAAAGGGCACGAGGTCGCCGGCACGAACGGTGTCGAGCACTGCAGACCATTGCCCGGGGCTGAGATCGACGCCCGTCGGGTTGTGGCAGCAGGCGTGCAGCACGACGATGGAACCGGCGGGAATGGCCTTGAGCGCAGCCAGCATGCCGGTGAAATTGACGCCGCGTGTTGCCGCATCGTAGTACGGGTAGGCGTTGACCTTGAAGCCGGCGGCTTCGAACAGGGCGCGGTGGTTCTCCCAGCTCGGGTCGCTGATCCAGACCTGGGCTTCGGGGGAAATGCGGCGCAGGAAGTCGGCGCCGACCTTGAGCCCACCGGTGCCGCCAAGGGCCTGCACGGTGACCACGCGGCCGTCCTTGACTGCAGCGCTGTCGGCGCCAAAGACCAGCGTCTGCACCGCCCGGTCATAGGCCGCGATGCCCTCGATCGGCAGATAGGCGCGCGGGGCGGCGCGCTCGGCCAGTTCGATTTCCGCGCGTCGTACGCATTCGAGCAAGGGCACCTTGCCGTTGTCGTCGTAATACACGCCGACTCCCAAATTGACTTTTTCGGGCCGTTTGTCCGAGTTATAGACCTCGGTCAGACCGAGAATCGGGTCGCGCGGTGCCATTTCGACGGCGGCAAGCGGGGAGGGGGAATGTGGGGCGTTCATCGTGTAGGATCGAAGGTTTGCTCAGTCGGTATTTTACCCCGTGCCCGTCACTTTCCCAAATAGTCCGTTCCGGCTGCACCAGCCCTTCCAGCCTGCGGGCGACCAGCCCGAAGCCATCCGCAAACTTACCGAGGGCATAGAGGACGGACTCGCCTGGCAGACCCTGTTGGGGGTGACCGGGTCGGGCAAGACCTATACCGTCGCCAACGTCATTGCCAGGATAGGGCGGCCGGCGCTGGTGCTGGCGCCCAACAAGACCCTGGCGGCGCAGTTGTACTCCGAATTCCGCGAGTTTTTTCCGGAAAACTCGGTCGAGTACTTCGTTTCTTACTACGACTATTACCAGCCCGAGGCCTATGTGCCTTCGCGCGACCTGTTCATCGAGAAGGATTCCTCAATCAACGATCACATCGAGCAAATGCGCCTGTCGGCGACCAAGTCACTACTCGAGCGCGAAGACAGCATCATCGTCGCCACGGTGTCGTGCATTTACGGTATCGGCGACCCGGCCGATTACCACGGCATGATCCTGCACCTGCGCCAGCACGAAAAATATTCGCATCGCGACGTCATCGCCCGGCTGATCGCGATGCAATACGACCGCAACGACATCGAATTCAAGCGCGGCGTGTTCCGTGTCCGTGGCGACGTCATCGACGTGTTCCCGGCAGAGAACTCGGAGACTGCGCTACGCATCACTTTGTTTGACGACGAGATCGACCTGCTGCAATTGTTCGATCCGCTTACCGGCAGAGTGCACCAGAGTGTGCAGCGCTTTACCGTGTATCCGTCCAGCCATTACGTCACGCCGCGTGCGACCACATTACGCGCGATCGAAGGCATTAAGATCGAACTCGCGGAGCGGATCGATTATTTCCAGAAGGGTACCAAGCTGGTCGAGGCGCAGCGCATCGAGCAGCGGACACGCTTTGACCTTGAAATGCTCAATGAAATGGGCTTTTGCAAGGGCATCGAAAACTACTCGCGCCATCTTTCAGGACGTGCTCCTGGCGATCCGCCGCCGACGCTGATTGATTACCTGCCGCCGCGCGCGCTGATGTTTATCGACGAGTCGCACGTAACCATCGGGCAACTTGGCGCGATGTACAAGGGCGACCGTTCGCGCAAGGAAAACCTGGTCGGTTACGGCTTTCGCCTGCCCTCGGCACTCGATAACCGGCCGCTGCGCTTTGACGAGTTCGAAAAGGTGATGCGCCAGACGGTGTTCGTTTCGGCCACACCGTCCGAGTACGAGCGCATTCATTCCGGCGATGCCATTGTCGAACAGGTCGTGCGTCCGACCGGTCTGGTGGACCCGCAACTTGAGGTGCGGCCGGCGACGACGCAGGTGGACGACCTGATGTCGGAGATCAGGATTCGCGTGGTCAAGAAGGAGCGGGTGCTGGTCACCACGCTGACCAAGAAAATGGCCGAGGACCTGACCGAATACCTCGCCGAGCACGGCATCAAGGTGCGCTACCTGCATTCCGAAATCGAAACGGTGGAACGGGTGGAAATTTTGCGCGACCTGCGCATTGGCATATTTGACGTGCTGGTCGGCATCAACCTGCTGCGCGAGGGCATAGACCTGCCCGAGGTGTCGCTGGTGGCGATATTGGACGCCGACAAGGAGGGCTTCCTGCGCTCGGAGCGCTCGCTGATCCAGACCATAGGTCGTGCCGCGCGCCACCTCAACGGCCGGGCCATCCTCTACGCCGACCGCATGACCAAATCAATGGAAAAGGCGATAGGTGAGACCGAACGGCGTCGTGCCAAACAACTGGCCTGGAATGCGGAGAACGGCATTACGCCGGTCGGCGTAACCAAGATCATCAAGGACATCATCGAGGGCGCCTACGACCCGGACCAGGCGCGCATGGAACTCAAGGCGGCGCAGGATCAGGCCCGTTACGACACCATGAGCGAGAAGCAGTTGTCACGCGAGATCAAACGCCTCGAGAAAATGATGTTCGACTACGCCAAGAACCTCGACTTTGAAAAGGCGGCGCAGACGCGTGATCAGTTGTCTGCGCTGCGCCGCGGCGTTTTCGGCGCGGATGTTGCAGACCTTGTCGAGATCGACGACAAACAGGCCGCTGTCTGATGCGGGTGTTGTTTGTTTGCACCGGCAATATCTGTCGCTCACCGACCGCCGAGGGGGTGTTCCTGAAAATGGTCGGCGACGCGGGGCTTTCGGGTGTCATCACCGTCGACTCGGCCGGGACGCATGATTATCACATCGGCAATGCGCCCGATCCGCGCACCATAGCTGCCGCAGCACGGCGAGGTTACGACCTTGCGCCATTGCGGGCGCGCCAGGTCAAGCGCGGTGACTTCGAGGAGTTTGACCTGGTACTGGCGATGGACCAGGGCCATCGCGCCCATCTTGTGCGCCAGTGTCCGCCATCGCGTGCCACTGGCATCAGACTCCTGATGGCCTACGCAGCGCGGCGAACCGGTGCCGATGTACCCGACCCCTATTACGGCGGCGAGCAGGGCTTTGAACACGTGCTCGACATGATAGAAGATGCCTCGCGCGGACTGCTCGAGACCATTCGCACCGAACCGGCAACGCGCAAGGCTTGAACGGCCGTCCTGTCTGCAACCGTGGCCGCAAAATGAAAAAGGCTGGAAAGGCCCGCCTGGCGGGCCTTTCCAGCCTATGGTGCTGTAAAAAACGCTTCGGTCAGGCCTTCGGGCCGGTTTCCACCTGCATCAGCGGCTCTGCCGCAGGCGGCGGGCGACGTTCGCGTTTGGGCCGCGGCGAGGATTGTTGCTCGGGCTCGGCTTGAACCGGCGTCACGCGGGAGCGGTCGGTCTGGATCAGCACCAGGCCGCTTTGCTGCAACGCGCGCTCGATCTCCACCGGATCAACGACCGGCTTGGGTGCAGGCGCAGGGGCGGACACTAGTACAGGTGCCGGCGCGGGCGCCGGGGACGGCGCAACGACAACCGGCGCAACGACAACCTGCACAACAGGCTCCGGCCGGACTTCGGTTACTGCCGCTGCGACAGGCGCTGTTGCTTCAACAGGTGCCGCCTCGGCAACCGCTGCGGACTCAGCTACCGTAGAGACAGCGGGAGAAACCGCCGGAGCAACAGACGCCGGCGGAAAGCCCGCGTCATGGCTGCTCGCCACGACGCTGTTCTGCAGTGCGGCGTCTGCAGCGTGAGCTGAATGCTCGGCACGTGCGCTTTGTTCCTGCACCGCGGGCAGGTCCTGCGCGGCTTGCTGCAGTGGCGCGTCAACACCACGCTCCATGCGCTCGCCACCGCGATTGCGGCCGCCACGGCGACGGCGACGTTCGCCCTCACCGCTGCCAATGCCGGCGCTACCAACCGCATCGTTGTCCTGATTGCCGTCAACCATGCTGCTGTTCGGATCACCTTGCGGCCGTTGCTGTTGCTCCGGGCGCTCGCCATGCTCCTCACGCGGCGGACGCGGTTCACGCGGCTCACGTGACTCTCTGGGCTCGCGCGGTTCGCGGGCCTCACGACCATCACGCGGTTCACGGGTGTCCGGACGGTCGCCGCGTTCCTGGCGCGGACCGCGCTCTTGCCGTGGACCGCGTTCCTGACGCTCGCCTGCCTCCGCGGCGGGACGTTCCTGGCGTGGGCCGCGTTCCTGGCGGTCGCCGCGCTGGCGTCGCGAAGCATCACGCTCACCGCGGTCTCCGCGCTCACCGCGCTCACCTTCAGGTCGTGCGCCACGCCCGTTGCCGCGTTCACCACCGCGTCCGCGTCCGCGCTCACCGCGGTCGTTGCGGTCAGAGCGCTCCGGGCGACCTTCCCGGCGCGGCGGACGTTGTTGCGGTGTCGGCTGCGCCGTCTCCGGCGTGCTACTGCGGCTGAACCAGCCGAGTATTCTGCCGATGATGCCGGGGCGGGATTCGGCGGCGGTGCTTGCAGCGACCGGCGCAGGTGCGATGGCCGGGGCAGGGCTTGCGCCCGGGGCGGGCTGTGACGGCGTGATGCCTTGCACCGCAGCCTGTGCGCGTACCGGTTTGACGTCCTGCTGCGAAGCGTCGTCCTTCTTCTCTTCCGGCATTTTCACCAGGTCGTAACTGGGCGGCGGCACGTCGGCGTGATTGAGGTCGTCATGGCGCAGGCGCTCAATGGTGTAGTGCGGCGTCGACAGGTGCACATTGGGAATCAGCACGATGTTGACCTTGAGGCGTGCCTCGATGCTGTGGATGTCGGCGCGCTTCTCGTTCAGGAGATAGGTCGCGACATCCACCGGCACCTGGGCGTGCACGGCGCCGCTGTTCTCCTTCATCGCCTCTTCCTGGATGATGCGCAGGATGTGCAGGGCGGTTGACTCGGTACCGCGGATCTGGCCGGTGCCGGTGCAGCGCGGGCAGGTGATGGTACTGCCTTCGCCGAGCGCGGGGCGCAGGCGCTGGCGTGACAATTCCATCAGGCCGAAACGCGATATCTTGCCCATTTGCACGCGGGCGCGATCGTGATGCAGCGCGTCGCGCAGGCGGGTTTCGACTTCGCGCTGGTTGCGCTGGTTTTCCATGTCGATGAAGTCGATGACGATCAGTCCGCCAAGGTCGCGCAGGCGCAACTGGCGTGCCGTTTCGTCGGCGGCTTCAAGATTGGTGCGGAATGCCGTTTCCTCGATATCGTGGCCTTTGGTGGCGCGCGCCGAGTTGACGTCAACCGAGACCAGGGCCTCGGTGTGGTCGATGACGATGGCACCGCCCGAGGGCAGCGACACCTGGCGTGAATAGGCGCTTTCGATCTGGTGCTCGATCTGGAAGCGCGAGAACAGCGGCACGTCATCGTTATAGCGCTTCACGCGGTTGACGTTGTCGGGCATCACATGCGCCATGAACTGCTGCGCCTGCTCGTAGATCGAATCGGTGTCGATCAGGATTTCACCGATTTCAGAATGGAAGTAGTCGCGGATGGCGCGGATCACCAGGCTGCCTTCCTGGTAGATCAGGAAAGCGCCTTTTTGCGAGGTGGTGGCATCCTCAATGGCGTGCCACAACTGCAGCAGGTAGTTGAGATCCCACTCCAGCTCTTCCTTGGTGCGGCCGATGCCTGCGGTGCGACCAATGATGCTCATGCCCTGGGGTACGGGCAAAGAGTCCATGATCTCGCGCAGTTCATTGCGGTCTTCGCCCTCGATACGGCGCGACACGCCGCCGCCTCGGGGGTTGTTGGGCATCAGGACGAGGTGGCGTCCGGCGAGGCTGATGAAGGTGGTGAGGGCGGCGCCCTTGTTGCCGCGTTCGTCCTTTTCGACCTGGACGATGAGTTCCTGGCCTTCGCGCAACGCCTCCTTGATGGTGGCGCGCCCGACGTCAACGTCGGACCTGAAGAAGGCGCGGGCGACTTCCTTGAACGGCAGGAAGCCGTGACGATCGGTACCGTAATCCACAAACGCCGCCTCAAGACTGGGCTCGATGCGGGTGATGACGCCTTTGTAAATGTTGCTTTTTCTTTGCTCTTTGCCTGCCGATTCAATATCGAGGTCAATCAGTTTCTGACCATCAACAATTGCGACACGGAGTTCCTCGGCTTGTGTCGCGTTAAATAACATGCGCTTCATTGTTTTGTTCTCCCGCGTGCGGCGGGCAGCACAAACCAAGGCCGAAATGTGATTTTCAGCTTGTCATCGTCGTCGTAGTTTGGTTAGTACGCATGAAGAATCAGGTTTGTCAGATCGTGCCCCGAACTTTCTGGATCGAGGCCGGAAATTCTGCCGGTGTCGCTTGCGCGCTGTTGTAGTATCACTACTTTTGGTGAGCGAAATTAACCACTTGCTGCGTCGGCGGGGTGTTTTCGTAAAGCACCCGACGGAGACGTGTTGGCGGTCCTTGCGGATGATCCGTTTAGCGGCCGCTGTCTCGCTATCCGAAACTGCAAGGACATTATAAGCAAAATGAAGGAGTTAAGTAAAGCGGCTGCGGTGATTGCGGTGATTGACGAGGACGCCGCCGAGCAGCGCATCGACAATTTCCTGATCCGCCATTGCAAAGGCGTGCCGCGAAGCCATGTGTACCGCATCCTCAGGAGCGGCGAAGTCAGGGTGAATAGCGGTCGGGTCGATGCCACCTATCGCCTTCAACCAGGCGACAAAGTGCGCATTCCGCCGGTGCGGATTGCCGCACGCGAGGACGGCAACCGGCCGGTGCCGCCACGCGAACTCGCCATCGTGCATGAAGACGATGCCCTTCTGGTCGTGGACAAGCCCTCCGGGGTGGCGGTGCACGGCGGCAGCGGCGTCAGTTTCGGCGTAATCGAGGGCCTGCGCTCTGCACGCCCCGAGGCGCGGTTTCTGGAACTGGTGCATCGCATCGACCGCGAAACCTCCGGATTGCTGATTCTTGCCAAAAAACGCTCGGCACTGACCGCTTTGCACGCGGCGATGCGCGACGGGGCGGTGCAGAAGATATACCTCGCCCTGGTAAAAGGTGTCTGGTCCAACGCGGGCGGCAAGCGCGATGTCTCGCTGCCACTGCGCAAATACGTCTCCAAAGAGGGCGAGCGCAGGGTCAGCGTCGAGAGCGGCGGGCAGGAAGCGCGAACCATATTCAGGCTGGAACGCACATTCAAGGAATACAGCCTGTTGTCGGCGGAACTAAAGACCGGACGCACCCATCAGATAAGAGTTCATCTGGCGCATCTGGGCTTTCCGATTGCCGGGGATGACAAATACGGGGATTTTGATTTGAACAAGGTTTTGGCAAAAATTGGACTCAAGCGCATGTTTTTGCATGCCGCATCACTGGCGTTTGAGCATCCGCTGACAGGCGAGCGCATGCGGCTTGCGGCGCCACTGCCACCGGAGTTGAAGAAATTTACCGCAAGCTTGCAGGCATGACGGTCCGCGCCCCCTCGTCAAAGCGGTTCCCGTTGCTGGTGTTTGACTGGGATGGCACGCTGATGGATTCACCGCGGACTATCGTGCGGAGTATCCAGAGCGCCTGTCGTGACCTCGGCCTGCCAGTGCCCGATGATGCACGCGCGAGCCATGTCATCGGCCTTGGCTTGCACGATGCACTGCAGTACGCGGTGCCCGGCATGCCAGTCAGCATCTACGACAAGATGGTGGAGCGCTATCGTTTTCACTATCTCGCGCAGGATGCAGTCATTCCGCTGTATCCGGGCACCGAGACCATGCTGGCGCGGCTGAAGGAGGCCGGCCACACGCTTGCCGTGGCAACCGGCAAGAGCACCGCCGGTCTTGAGCGGGTGCTTGAGACCACCGGGCTTGGCGCTTTTTTTACCGCCTATCGTTGTGCCGACCGGACTGCGTCCAAGCCCGCCCCGGACATGCTGCACGAGTTGATGGACGAACTCGGTACCGGCGCAGAGGCAACGTTGATGATTGGCGACACCTCGCATGACTTGCGCATGGCGCAACATGCCGGTGTCGCGGCAATCGGCATAACCCATGGCGCGCACCCGGCTGAGGAATTGCGCGCGCTGTCGCCGCTCGCCTGTGTTGACAGTACGGCCCAGCTCGACCGATGGCTGCTGCTGAACGCGTAATTTGCGATGGTGCGGCGCTGCTCGAGGCGGGCGACGGCATCCGCTTCGACATCGACTGGCAGGGCCGGTCCGTCAATGCTTTCGCGATTCGTTACGGCGGGGTTGTCCATGCCTATCTGAATCGCTGCGCGCATGTCGCAGTCGAACTCGATTGGCAGCCGGGCAGGTTTTTCGATGTCGATGGCATGCATTTGATATGCTCGACGCACGGCGCGACCTACGCGCCCGACTCCGGATTGTGCGTAAACGGCCCTTGCAAGGGGGCGGCACTAATCCCGGTGCCGGTAGAGGAAGTAAACGGAAAGGTAGTGCATAAAAGCCATGACTGAAAAAGACCAGAGCTGGGAACGCGCAACACTTGAAAAACTCGCCTTTGCGGCATTGAGGGAGCAAAGGCGCGCGCGCTACTGGGGCATATTCTTCAAGCTGCTGACTTTTGCCTATGTCACTTTCATCCTGGTCGTGGCGTTTGACTGGCGCAGCGAAGACGGCATCACCGGTGCGGGCAAACATACCGCGCTGGTCACGCTCGAAGGGGTCATTGAGTCCAAGGGCGACGCCAGCGCGGACCGCATCACCGGTGCGTTGCAAAGTGCGTTCGAGGACAAGAACACCCAGGGCGTGATCATGCGTATCAACTCGCCCGGGGGCAGCCCGGTGCAGTCCGGCATCATCAATGACGAGATCCGGCGCCTGCGGGCGCTGTTTCCGAACATTCCCTTGTATGTGGTGATTGAGGACATCTGTGCCTCCGGCGGCTATTACGTCGCTGCCGCCGCGGACAAGATTTACGTCAACAAGGCGAGCCTGGTGGGGTCGATCGGCGTTTTGATGAACGGGTTCGGCTTCACCGGGACGATGGAAAAGCTGGGTGTCGAGCGCCGGCTGATCACCGCCGGTGAGAACAAGGGCTTTCTCGACCCGTTCTCCCCGGTCGAGGAAAAGCAGAAGGAATTCGCGCAAGTCATGATCAATGATATTCACCAGCAATTCATCGCGGTGGTGAAGCAGGGCCGCGGCAAACGCCTGAAGGACGATCCAAACACGTTCAGCGGCCTGATCTGGACCGGTCAGCGCAGCATCGAAATGGGATTGGCGGATGATTTCGGAACGGTTGACTCGGTGGCCCGCGATGTCATCAAGGCCAAGGACATCGTTGATTACACTCAAAAGGCCAATATCGCCGAGCGCTTTGCCAAGCGCTTTGGTGCCGGTGTCGCGCAGGGCTTGACGGGATTTTCAATGAGCGAACGTTTCAGCTTGCGCTGAGCACTTGCCGGCAGCGGCGGCTGCGACTTGTTAAAAAGGCGGGCGATGCCCCGCCTTTTTTATTACAGCACTAGGCGGCGAGCATCAGGAATACGGTCGGCCTGCGTCCGATTTCTGGACGCCGCTTTTTCCAATCTGCAATCGGACGCGTGACGATGCTCTCGCTTTGCAGGGTCACGTCGCTCGCGACGCAGAGTCGGGTGGCCGGCGAGCAGTGTGCAAGCACGGCGCCCAGCAGGCGGTCATTCCGGTATGGCGTTTCGATGAAAATCTGGGTTTGCAGACCGGAACGTGAGCGCGTTTCGAGTTCCCGCAGGTGTTTCGCCAGAGCCGCCTCGTCTTTTGGAAGGTAACCGTGAAAGGCGAACCGCTGCCCGTCGAGGCCCGAGGCCATCAACGCGAGAAGAATGGCCGACGGTCCGACCAGCGGCACGACACGTATGCCATGACGATGCGCCAGGCCCACCAGCGTGGCGCCCGGATCGGCGACTGCGGGCACGCCCGCTTCGGACAGTAACCCGCCGTCGCGGCCGTCCAGAATGGGTTGCAGCAAGGCGGCGAGGGCGGCCCCGGGGGTGTTGACGTCGAGCTCGCGGATGTCGATGGCCTGCAAGGCATGCTGGCTTGCCATAATTTTGAGAAAGGCCCGTGCCGATTTGGCGTTTTCCGCGACAAAGTAGTCCAGCCGACGGATTATCACGGCGACGCCGGCGGGAATGGCCAGTTCGGCCGGCATGTCGCCGAGCAGATTTGGTACCAGATAGAGTGTTCCGCTCGACATGGCGCGTCAGATTACCGCGACGCCGCGGGTTTCGAGCATTTCGGTAAGTGCGATCAAGGGCAGGCCAATCAGGGCGGTGGGATCGTCACTTTCGAGTTTGGCCATCAACGCGATACCCAGCCCCTCTGCCTTGGCGCTACCGGCGCAGTCATAGGGTTTTTCCCGCAACAGATAGTGCTCGATCTGGGCATCAGTGCTGTTGCGAAACACAACGGTGCTGGAAACAAGCCGTGTTTCGCACGCACCGCTGGCGGCGTCGAGCAGGCACAAGGCGGTGTGGAACTGAACCGCCTTGCCGCGAGCCGCCTGCAATTGGCGAACGGCGGCTTCATGCACCAGCGGCTTGTTCAGACGCAGCCTGCCGAGCGCGGCGACCTGGTCGGAGCCGATAATGAGGCTTTTGGGGTGGCGTATGGCGACGGCACGGGCCTTGAGTTCGGCCAGGCGCAACGCCGTGGCCTGCGGCGATTCAGTGTCGGTTTCCGTTTCGTCCACCTGGGGACTCGCGGTTTCGAAGGGCAAGCCCAAACGCTGCAAAAGCGCCTTGCGATATACCGACGTGGAGGCCAGCACTAGATGATACATGGCGGTAAAAAGTTCCAAAAAAAGAGTAGCTTGGGTGAAGCAACTCAAATATGACTTGAAAGTCATTTTTGACATGAAAAGCAAAAAATATTAACATACTGCCCCTATGCCGCCTCTCAAGTTCATCGACGGCCTGCAGTTTGCCCGGGACGGGTATGTGGTGGAGGGCTGTTTGGGCCTGGAAAGCCTGGACCGTGTGGCGGGGCAGGGTTGTACCTCGGCAACGCTGGATTATCGCTTGACCGGCGTCGTCGGTGACGAGGGTAGTTCCTTCCTTGCGGTTCGGGTGAAGGGAGTGGTGGATCTGGTTTGCCAGCGTTGCCTCGGTATATTGGCGTTTCCGCTTGATCTGGAAAGCAAAGTCGTACTGGCAAAGGACTGGAACGAGATAGTCACTGCCGAGGACGATGTGGAGCGGGTTCTGGCGACAAAAGACATGAGTGTTTCGGCGCTGGTCGAGGATGAGATAATCCTCGCTTTGCCGATGGTACCGCGGCATGTTCGCTGCGATGAAGCACTGAATGATGCAAAGGCGGCCCGAACGTCGCCCTTTGATGTCCTGGCCGGGCTCAAACGGCCGCCGGGACGGCAAAAATAGGAATTTACGCAGGATTATCGCGCCGGTCTGGCGCAACAATGAAGGAGCAGTACCATGGCTGTACAGCAGAATAAGAAATCACCCTCAAAGCGCGGCATGCATCGTGCCCATGACTTCCTGACCGCAGCGCCGCTTGCGGTGGAGCCGACTACGGGTGAGGTGCACATGCGCCACCACATCAGTCCGAGCGGCTACTACCGCGGTAAAAAAGTCGTCAAGACCAAGGGCGACTGATCTTTCCGGAGGGGTATTCCTGCCGGCTGCCGGGGGCGCTGCTGGGCGTCTGTTGCGACTGGATAGCGAGGCGCATTGCCGCGCGACGATAAAATGGATATCACAGTCGCCATTGATTGCATGGGAGGAGATCACGGCCCGCACGTCACTGTGCCTGCCGCGCTGACTTTTCTCGCCGCCAGCCCTGGGAGCAATATTGTCCTGGTCGGACTGCGTGATGCGATTGAAGCCGAACTGAAGGTCAAGGGGGCGGCGCCGGGGCCTCGGCTCAGAATCCACCACGCCAGTGAAGTCGTCACGATGGATGAGTCGCCGGCGCTTGCCTTGCGCAACAAAAAAGACTCCTCGATGCGGGTCGCCGTCGATCTGGTGAAGAGTGGCGAGGCGAATGCCTGCGTGAGTGCGGGCAATACCGGTGCGCTGATGGCGACGTCCCGCTTCGTCCTCAAAATGCTGCCCGGCATTGACCGCCCGGCCATCGCGGCGGTCCTGCCCACGGTGCGCGGCCGTACCTACGTTCTCGATCTGGGGGCCAATGTTGACTGCGGACCGGAGCACTTGATGCAGTTCGCGATCATGGGCAGCGCCCTCGTTGCCGCCGTCGAACACAAGGAACAACCCAGCGTCGGCCTGCTCAATATTGGTGAAGAGGCGATCAAGGGCAATGAGTTGGTCAAGCAGGCGGCGGATTTGCTGCGCGCCAGCGACCTCAATTTTGCCGGCAACGTCGAGGGCGACGATATATTCAAGGGCAAGACGGATATCGTTGTGTGCGACGGATTCGTCGGCAATGTCGCGCTGAAATCGGCCGAGGGTCTGGCGCAGATGCTGGACCTGATACTACGCGAGGAATTCAAGCGCAATCTCCTTACCCGCGCAGCGGCAATAGTGGCGATGCCGGTGTTACGCGCGTTCAAGCGTCGTGTCGATCATCGTCAATTCAACGGGGCCAGCCTGCTCGGTTTGCGCGGTATCGTGGTGAAAAGTCACGGCTCGGCCGACATTTATTCATTTGGTTGCGCTATCGAGCGTGCCGCGGATGAGGTACGCAACGGCGTGCTGCATCGCATCAGCAAGCGCATGGAAAGCGGAGTCACAGCATGATTTTTTCGCGAATCATCGGCACCGGCAGCTACCTGCCTTCAGCGCCGGTGAGCAATCAAGAACTGGCCAAGCGTGTCGATACATCCGACGAGTGGATCCGCACCCGGACCGGCATACGCCAGCGTCATCTCGCTGCGGCGGGAGAGACCTCCAGCGATCTTGGATTGCAGGCCTCGAAGCAGGCCATCGCGGCGGCAGGCATCGACGCGGCTGAAATTGATTTGATCATTGTCGCGACGTCGACCCCGGATTTCATTTTTCCGAGTACCGCCTGCCTTTTGCAGGCCAAGCTCGGGGTGAAAGGTTGTCCGGCCTTCGACGTGCAGGCGGTGTGCAGCGGCTTTGTGTACGCACTCTCGATTGCCGACAAGTTCATCCGCTCGGGGCAGCATCATTGTGTGCTGGTTGTCGGCGCCGAGGTTTTTTCACGCATCCTCGACTGGAATGATCGCGGCACCTGCGTGCTGTTCGGCGACGGCGCCGGCGCAATAATACTGCGCGCCGACGACAAGCCAGGCATTCTTGGCAGCGTGCTGCATGCCGACGGTGCCCACTCGGGAATCCTGTCCGTGCCGGGCCAGGTCTGTGGCGGCGTTGTGACCGGCCACCCGTTTTTGCAAATGGACGGTCCGGCCGTGTTCAAATTCGCGGTGCGCGTTCTCGATGAAGTGGCCCGCGAGACCCTGGCACTGTGCAATGTCGGGATTGCCGATGTCGACTGGCTTATCCCGCATCAGGCCAATGTGCGCATTCTGGACGCCACGGCAAAACGCCTCGGCTTCGATCCGGCGAAAGTGGTTGTGACCGTGGACATCCACGGCAACACGTCGGCTGCATCGGTGCCACTTGCACTCGATACCGCGGTGCGTGATGGCCGCATCAAGGCCGGACACAAGGTGATGCTGCAAGGGGTAGGCGGCGGGTTCACCTGGGGCGCCGCCCTGGTTGAGATGTGACTCAGACTATTTTTTGGATCCGGATCAGCGTATGAAGCTCGCAATGGTTTTTCCCGGCCAGGGCTCCCAGTCTGTCGGCATGATGAGCGGCTACGGCGACCTGCCGGCGGTACGGCGGGTGCTGGGCGAGGCCTCGGATATTCTCGGCTTGGACATGACCAAACTTATGGCCGAAGGACCGGCAGAGGCACTCAACAGCACAGTCAACACCCAACCGGTCATGGTCGCCGCCGGATACGCCACCTATTGCGCATGGCGCGAACTGGGCGGCATCGAGCCCAAAGTCGTGGCCGGGCACAGTCTTGGCGAATACACCGCGCTGGTGGTCGCGGGGGCGATTTCGTTTGCCGATTGCCTGCCGCTGGTGCGCTTTCGCGCGGAGGCGATGCAGCAGGCGGTTCCGACCGGAGTCGGGGGCATGGCGGCCATCCTGGGACTCGACGATGAGGCGATACGGGCGGCCTGTTCCGGAGCGGAACAGGGAGAGGTTGTTGAAGCCGTCAATTTCAATGCCCCGGGGCAAACAGTAATTGCCGGGCACGCCGGGGCCGTACAGCGCGCCATCGACGCGGCGAAGGCGCGCGGGGCGAAACGTGCCATCGCGCTGCCGGTGAGTGCGCCCTTTCACTCCGCCCTGATGGGGCCGGCGGCGGCGATGCTGCGAAGTTATCTGGATGGGGTGAATGTCCTGCCGCCCAAAATCGCCGTGTTGCACAATTTCGATGTGCAGCAACACCCCGATGCAGCCGGTATTCGAGATGCCCTGGTTGGCCAGGCCGATCATGCCGTGCGCTGGGTGGAGATCATCCGCGTCATGGCGGCGCGTGGCGTAACACAGGTTGCCGAGTGCGGCCCCGGCAAGGTGCTGGCGGGACTGACGAAGCGAATTGACGCGAGTCTGCCCGGTTTTGCGCTTGCCGACCGTGGCGGCATTGATGCAGCGCTGGCGGCGATAGCGGGGGAAAAGTAATGTTGAATGGACAAGTTGCGCTGGTTACCGGTGCCTCCCGCGGCATCGGCAAGGCTATTGCTACGGCCCTTGCCGATGCCCATGCGACGGTTATCGGCACCGCGACCAGCCAGGCTGGCGCCGACGATATCAGCAGCTATCTGGGTGCCGCAGGCAATGCCGGTCGCGGCATCGTGCTCGACGTGACCGACGCCGCGCGTGTTGATGCCGTCATGCAGGAAATTGAGCAGGCCTATGGCAGCGTTGCAATACTGGTGAACAACGCCGGTATTACCCAGGATAATCTCGCGATGCGAATGAAGGAATCGGAGTGGGATACGGTCATTGATACCGATCTCAAGTCGGTATTTACGCTGTCCAAGGCGGTGTTGCGCGGAATGATGAAGGCGCGTGCCGGGCGCATCATCAATATCACCTCCGTCGTAGGTTCGAGCGGCAATGCCGGCCAGATCAACTACGCCGCGGCAAAGGCCGGAATCGGCGGCATGACGCGCTCCCTGGCGCGCGAAATAGGCAGTCGTAATATCACGGTCAATTGCATCGCCCCGGGCTTCATTGACACCGATATGACACGCAACCTGACCGAGCAGCAGAAACAGGCGTTGCTGGCGCAGATTCCGCTCGGCCGACTCGGGCTTCCCGCGGATGTCGCTTCGGCGGTGGTATTCCTCGCCTCGCCGGGCGGGGCCTATGTCACCGGCAGCACCCTGCATGTCAACGGCGGAATGTACATGGGCTGACGCCGCATCCTGAATGATCTGTTGAATCTGATAAAATTCAAACTTATAGGTTCGCACCGAACCGGAAACAGGGAAGGGACTTGAAACATGGAAAATATCGAACAGCGCGTTAAAAAAATCGTCGCCGAGCAGCTTGGCGTAAACGAGGCCGACATCAAGAACGAATCATCGTTTGTTGACGACCTGGGCGCCGATTCGCTCGACACGGTCGAACTCGTAATGGCGCTCGAAGAGGAGTTCGAAACCGAGATCCCCGACGAAGATGCCGAGAAGATCACCACTGTTCAACAGGCCATTGACTACGTCAATGCGCACGACAAGAAGGCCTGAGCTGCCCGGAGCGAATCTGTTGCGCAGCAGGCAAGTCCGCGCGCGGTTTTCTCTGTGCCGAGGGCGCGTCCATAACCTCACCCGGGAGTCGCGTTGACCCGTCGCCGCGTCGTCGTGACCGGGCTTGGAATCATCAGCCCGGTCGGTAATTCCATCAATGAAGCCTGGAGCAATGTCCTGGCGGGCAATTCGGGCATAACCCGCATCACCCGGTTTGACCCGTCACTCTTTGCCTCGCAGATTGCCGGAGAGGTCAAGGGCTTTGATCCGGCGGCGTACATTTCCGCCAAGGAAGTGCGCCGTTTCGACACGTTTATTCATTTCGGCCTTGCCGCCTCTGTGGAGGCCCTGAAAGATTCGGGAATCGATCTGGACAAGATCGACCGCAACCAGGTCGGCGCCTGCGTTGGCTCGGGAATCGGCGGTCTGCCCCTGATCGAGGAAACGCACGAAGATTACCGCAACGGAGGGCCGCGCAAAATTTCGCCGTTCTTTGTGCCGGGCAGCATCATCAATATGATTTCGGGTCAGTTGTCGATCATGTACGGACTCAAGGGGCCAAATCTTGCTGTAGTGACCGCATGCACGACCGCCAATCACAGTATTGGCGAGGCCGGCCGCCTGATCGAGTACGGCGATGCCGACGTGATGGTTGCCGGTGGCGCCGAGTCGGCGCTCTCCCCACTCGGGATAGGCGGATTCTGCGCGGCGCGCGCCCTCTCCACCCGCAATGACGACCCCGCCGCCGCCAGTCGTCCGTGGGACAGGGGTCGCGACGGTTTTGTACTGGGTGAGGGCGCCGGCGTACTGGTGCTCGAAGAGTACGAGCACGCCAAGCGGCGCGGGGCGCGGATTTACTGTGAACTCTCCGGCTATGGCATGAGCGCCGATGCCAATCACATCACCGCGCCATGCGAGGACGGCGAGGGCGCGGCGCGGTGCATGACCAATGCCCTGCGTAACGCCAGGCTGAATATAGAACAGGTGCAATACCTCAATGCCCACGGCACATCGACGCCTCTTGGAGACCTTGCGGAGACCATCGCCGTAAAGCGCTGCTTCGGCGAGCACGCCAAGCAACTTGCGGTGAATTCCACCAAATCCATGACCGGGCACCTGCTGGGTGCGGCCGGAGGAATAGAAGCGGTATTTTCCATCCTGGCCATGCGCGACCAGGTCTCGCCGCCGACCATCAACCTGGTCGAGCCGAGCGAAGGCTGCGACCTCGATTACGTGGCCAATGTTGCGCGGCCAATGCGCATCGATGCCGCCCTGTCGAACTCGTTTGGTTTCGGCGGCACCAACGGCACACTGGTATTCACCAAAATTTGAATGACCCGGTCGCGATCTCGTTGCGCCCGTCGCGCAATATGGTCGTATTTCTGATCCTGGGTCATGTCCTGACGATTGTTACTGCGTTCATCGGACTGCCTCCAGCGGCGGCAACAATCGTTTCCGCTGCCCTTGCTTTGTCGCTGGTAGCACAGCTCAGGACCGCACTGCTCAAACAGCCCGATGCGGTGATCGCCTTGGAAATTATCGCTGACGGGAGCCTGCGTTATCGCAGTCGCGACGGCGCCTGGCACCCCGCGACACTGAACCGTCCGGCCTATGCCCGTCCGTGGCTGATCATTGTGCGCATTGCCACCCTGCCGCGAGGCGCGCGCAGGGTCGTCTTGCTGGCCGACTCCGCGGAGGCCGAACAGTTACGGCGGCTGCGCGTCTGGTTGCTGTGGGGACGAACGGCGCCTGTCCACGCTGATGACGGGCCGGGATGATCATACCCATGCTGCCAAGTGAACTATTCGGTCCGGCCGGGGTCTGTAGGACGTGGTGTGCTGCTGGCAGTGGATTGAGGTCGGTTATACTGGCGGTCGTCTGCGGTAAGTATCTGAAAAATAAAAAATAGCCGCGAATCAGGGATGGCCAGATGAGTGACCGGGAGCTAGATCAGCAGCTTGTCGAGCGCGCGCAGCGCGGCGACAAGCGGGCATTTGAGTTGCTGGTGTCTAAGTACCAGCGAAAGTTGGGCCGGTTGCTGTCGCGATTCATTCGTGATCCGGCCGAGGTTGAGGATGTAAGCCAGGAGGCGTTCATCAAGGCTTACCGGGCGTTGCCATCGTTTCGTGGAGACAGTGCTTTTTACACCTGGCTTTACCGCATCGGCATCAACACTGCGAAGAACTACCTCGTCGCCATGGGACGGCGGGCGCCGACGAGCACGGAGTTTGATGCGGACGAAGCGGAGGGTTTTGAGGACGCCGACCAGCTTCGCGATATCAACACGCCGGAAAGCCTGATGATGACGCGGCAGATCGGCGACACGGTCACCGAGAGTGTCGCGCAGTTGCCCGAGGACCTGCGCACCGCGATCACCTTGCGTGAGATAGAAGGCATGAGTTACGAGGATATCGCCGTCATCATGAACTGCCCGATAGGCACAGTACGGTCGCGGATTTTCAGGGCACGCGAGGCGATTTCCGAAAAGCTGCGGCCGTTGCTCGATGCGAACAAGGACAAGCGCTGGTAGTTTTTTGAAGAGGAGTTGAGATGAATGATGAGATTTCCGCGTTCGTTGATGGCGAACTGGATACCGATGCGGCAGCACGCTTCATGCAGCGATTGAAGACTGACGACGATCTCTTCCGTGCCTGGCGTGAATATCATCTCATCGGCGATGCGCTGCGCGGTGACGCGCGGCCCGGAATCGCTGCATCCTTCAGCCAAAGGTTGGCGGCAGAACCCACGGTTCTCGCTCCCAGGCATGTCGAGGCCGCAAACCACCCGCGCTGGATGACGGTGCTATCGGCTGCGGCCGGCGTTGCCGTCGTCGCGGTGGCGGCCTGGGTCGCCTTGCCTCAGATGGGAACTGAAGTGCCTGCGCCAATGGCCGGTAACGAGACGGGGGCAAGCGAGACTCCGCGAACCGTGGCGGAGACGGCCATCCCGGTTGCCGTCGGCGTCGAGGATTATCTGCTCGCTCACCAGCGCTTTTCCCCCGCGAGCAGCATGCAGGGCGTTGCACCGTATGTTCGTACGGTATCCGCCGCGCGCAAGGGCGACGCAAGATGAGGTTTCTGATTTTTACGCTGCTTTTACTGCAGGCACCGTTTGTCGCGGCGCAAGCGTCCAGTCCGGATGCAATGCAGTGGCTGCAGAAAATTTACTCTGCCACCAAGAAAATGAGCTACAGCGGCACCATCGTTTACCAGCAAGGGACGCACTCAGAGACATCGCGCATCGCGCGTCTGGTGGATGCCAGCGGCACCCATGAGCGGCTCGAGACACAGGATGGCACACCAACCGAGGTCATCCGGAACAACGATGAGGTCACCTGTTACCTGCCTGACACCATGACGATGAAAATAGACCGTCAGTCAGGGCAGAAACCCACATTCCTTGATATCCCGGCCGACCAGTTCAGGGAATTAACCGAGCACTACAACGTGAATTTGGGCGGATCCGGCCGCATCGCCGGTTACGACTGCCAGACCATCGTGCTCGAACCCAAGGACAAGATGCGTTATGGCTACAAACTGTGGGCAGATCGCAATACCGGCATGCTGCTGAAAGTCAGAACCTTCAATTCCGCTAACGAACTGGTCGAGCAGTTCACCTTTTTGCAACTAAAAATAGGTAACGTCGACCGCGAATTGCTCAAATCGCGGTTTTCTGGCAAAGGCAGGGATTGGCGGGTTGAGGATTCCGGCGCGGTTGAAGCAGATCTGACCTTGTCAGGCTGGAGCATCAAGGGGCATCCCCCGGGCTTCCGGAAAATAACCGAAATGAAACGCAAGCTTGGCGGGACGGCCGGCGTGGGGCACATGGTATTGTCCGACGGTCTTGCTGCGGTATCGGTGTTTATCGCGCCTCATCCGGTGAAGGCCGGCGCCGTGCAACCGGGGCTGTCGCGCCAGGGTGCGACCAATGTCTATATCAGACAGATTGGCGACCATCTCATCACCGTAGTTGGCGAGGCGCCGGCGGAAAGTGTCAAGGCCATTGCCAATGCCGTCGAATATCGCAAACCAGGCTCGCAGTGACGGTGTTTGACACCGGGCCTCGCGGCTTGAGTTTGGTGCTCTCGGCCCCGCCCATTTTTCCAAACGCCACTTAACCCTTAACCCTTAACCCTTAACTTCAGAGTAGCCATGTCGAGATTCCTAGCCGCAAGCTTGTTGCTGTTCTCCTTCTGCGCAGGGGCGCAAAGTCTGCCCGACTTTACCGAGCTGGTCGAAAAGCAGGGGCCTGCAGTGGTGAATATCAGCACTACGACACAGGCTGCACCGCGGCGTGGCGCGCCTCAGGTGCCGCAACTGGATGAAGATGACCCGTTCTACGATTTTTTCCGGCGCTTCATCCCGCGCGGGCAACCAGGACAACCGGGGCAACCCGGACAACAACCCGGGCCGCGGCAGTTCGAGAGCCGTTCCCTCGGCTCGGGTTTTATCATCAGCGCCGACGGTTACCTGCTCACCAACGCCCATGTCGTCGAGGCCGCCGACGAAATCATCGTTAAATTGTCTGACAAGCGTGAGTTCAAGGCAAAAGTGATAGGTGCGGACAAGCGCACCGATGTCGCCTTGATCAAGATCGAAGCCGCCGGGCTGCCGGCGGTGCGCCTCGGTGATCCAGCCAGGCTAAAGGTTGGCGAGTGGGTGCTGGCGATCGGCTCTCCCTTCGGGTTTGAGAGTTCGGTTACGGCGGGAATCGTCAGCGCCAAGGGACGTAATCTGCCTTCGGATAACTTTGTGCCTTTCATCCAGACTGATGTCGCCATCAATCCGGGTAATTCGGGGGGCCCCCTGTTCAACTTGCGCGGCGAAGTCGTTGGAATCAATTCGCAGATTTACAGCCGCACCGGGGGTTTCATGGGGCTTTCGTTTGCAATACCGATCGACGTGGCTATGGATATCCAGAATCAGCTTCGCACAACCGGCCGGATCAGCCGCGGACGGATAGGCGTGGTGATTCAGGAAGTATCGAAAGAACTGGCCGAGTCATTCGGCCTGAAAACGCCCTCGGGCGCCCTGGTCAACGCCGTAGAGAAGGGCGGGCCTGCGGACAAGGCGGGCGTTGAGGCGGGCGATATTATTTTGAGATTCGATGGCAAGCCAATCGGCATGTCGAACGACCTGCCGCGCGTAGTCGGCGCCACAAAACCCGGATCCAGGGTCACGGCACAAGTCTGGCGCAAAGGGGCGACACGGGATCTGACCGTCAGCGTCGGGGAAATCCCCGAAGATCGCGTCGCCAACCGTGATCCGCGGCGTGGCAGCAAGCCGCAGGCCGAGCCGGTGGCAAACCGCCTCGGCCTGGTGCTGGCCGACCCGACGGCAGAGCAGCGGCGTGACCCTAAGAGCAGCGCTGGCTTGCTGGTGGAGGATGTGCGCGCAGCGGTAACTTCGGAGGTCCGCGCCGGCGACATCATCCTGTCGTTCACGGCGAGGGGTGTCACCACAGAGGCGAAGACCGTAGAACAATTCAACCAGGCCCTGGCAAAACTGGACAAAAACACCACGCTGACGCTGCAGGTACGTCGCGGCGAAACCAACCTTTTTGTCACGATCAAGGCCAACGGCGACGGAAAGTGATTTGCCTGACGCTGTACAGCCGGGAGTATTGCCATCTTTGCCATGACATGCAGACTCAAGTCGAGTCGCTCAGGCCGGAATTCAGCTTTGAATTGTCAGTGCTGGACGTGGACGCCGATGCCGAGCTGGAAGCGCGTTTCAACGAGCTGGTACCGGTGCTGATGCACGACGGACATGAATTGGCGCGCTACCGCCTCGAGACTGAAGCATTGCGTGCTTATTTGGCAAAAATACGCTAAAATTCAGGCTGTTCCATGCGCAAAAAGGGTGCTTCAGGCACCCTTTTTCACACACTATCCCCGCAATGCAGCATATTCGCAATTTCTCCATAATCGCCCACATCGACCACGGCAAGTCGACTCTCGCCGACCGTTTTATCCAGTTCTGCGGCGGACTATCCGACCGTGAAATGGAGGCGCAAGTGCTCGACTCCATGGATCTCGAACGCGAGCGCGGCATCACCATCAAGGCCCAGACGGCGGCGCTGCAATACAAGTCCCTGAGTGGCCAGATATACAATCTGAACCTCATCGACACGCCGGGACACGTCGATTTTTCCTACGAAGTCAGCCGTTCTCTGGCGGCGTGCGAAGGCGCGCTGCTGGTGGTTGACGCGAGCCAGGGAGTTGAAGCGCAGACGGTCGCCAACTGCTACACCGCGATCGAACAGGGTGTCGATGTCGTCCCGGTCCTGAACAAGATTGATCTGCCCAATGCCGATCCGGAGCAGGCGATCCGTGAAATTGAAGACGTGATCGGCATCGAAGCCAAGAATGCCATCCGCTGCAGCGCCAAAACCGGCGTGGGAATACAGGACATCCTCGAGTCGGTGATCACCCGCATTCCGCCGCCCAAGGGCGATCCCGAGGCGCCGCTGAAGGCGCTGATCATCGACTCATGGTTTGACAACTATGTCGGGGTGGTGATGCTGGTGCGCGTGGTCGATGGCGTGCTCAAGCCCAAGGACAGAATCCTGTTGATGTCAGGCAACAGCAATTATCTGTGCGAGCAGGTAGGGGTGTTCACCCCCAAATCGCAGTCGCGCAAACACCTGTCCGCAGGGGAGGTGGGGTTCGTCATCTCCGGCATCAAGGAATTGCAGGCGGCACGCGTGGGCGATACGGTGACGCTGGTTGAACGGCCCGCTGCGGCAGCCTTGCCGGGGTTCAAGGAAATCAAGCCGCAGGTATTCGCGGGTCTGTATCCGGTGGAGGCCAATCAATACGAAGGCCTCAGGGACGCGCTGGAAAAGCTCAAGCTAAATGACGCCTCGCTGCACTACGAACCGGAAGTCTCGCAGGCGCTGGGATTTGGTTTCCGCTGCGGTTTTCTTGGTTTGCTTCACATGGACATTGTGCAGGAGCGGCTCGAGCGTGAGTACGACATGGATCTCATCACCACCGCGCCAACGGTGGTGTACGAGGTGGTGCTGCGTGACGGCACCGAGATGCGTGTCGAGAATCCGGCCAAAATGCCCGATCCCTCGAAAATAGAAGAGATACGGGAGCCCATCATCACGGCGACGATTTTCGTGCCGCAGGATTACCTCGGCTCGGTGATCACGCTTTGCATCGGCAAGCGCGGCGTACAAAAGAACCTGCAGTATGTCGGCCGCCAGGTAATGCTCACCTACGAGATGCCCTTGAACGAAGTTGTGATGGATTTTTTCGACAAGCTCAAGTCGGCGACCAGGGGTTACGCCTCCCTCGATTACGAGTTCAAGGAATACCGTGCCGCCGACATGGTGAAACTGGACATCCTCATCAACTCGGAGCGCGTTGATGCATTGTCGCTGATGGTTCATCGCGGCAATTCGCAGTACCGCGGCCGCGAACTCGTGTCGAAAATGCGTGAACTGATTCCGCGCCAGATGTTCGATGTCGCCGTGCAGGCGGCGATAGGCGCGCACATCATCTCGCGTGAAACCGTCAAGGCCCTGCGCAAGAACGTGCTCGCCAAATGCTACGGAGGCGATATTTCACGCAAGAGAAAACTGCTGGAAAAACAAAAGGCAGGGAAGAAGCGCATGAAACAGGTGGGGTCCGTCGAAATTCCGCAGGAGGCTTTTCTGGCCATATTGCAAGTGGACAACAAATGAATTTTGCCCTGATACTGTTTTCACTGCTGGTATTCACCGGCCTGGTGACGCTGGCAGACCGCCTGATTTTTGCCAAGCGCAGGATCAGGGAGGCGCGCGAGCCGTGGTGGATCGAGTATCCCAAGAGCTTTTTCCCGGTAATCCTGATTGTGTTCGTGCTGCGCTCCTTCCTTTTCGAGCCTTTCAAGATTCCCTCGGGGTCGATGATTCCGACGCTGCTTATCGGCGATTTCATTCTCGTCAACAAGTTCACCTACGGCATTCGCCTGCCGGTTATCAACAAGAAGATCGTCGATATCAATCTGCCCAAGCGCGGGGATGTCATGGTGTTTCGTTTTCCGGACGACACCTCGCTGGACTACATCAAACGCGTCATCGGTGTGCCTGGCGACAAGGTTGCATACGTCAACAAGCGCTTGTCGATCAACGGCAAAGAACTCGCGGTGAAGCCGCTGGAGGACTATCTGCACAAGGAACGGATTTCTTATTCAAAGCAGTTTTCAGAAACACTGGACGGCCGGGCACACGCCGTGCTCGTGGATGCCGATGCCCCTTCGGGGATTCCTTTCGCGACGGCATTCAAGTTTCGCGACAATTGCATTTACAATAGCGAAGGTGTGACCTGCACGGTCCCGCCGGGGCACTATTTCATGATGGGCGACAACCGCGATAACTCGAGCGATAGCCGCGTCTGGGGCTTCGTTCCGGAGGAAAATATCGTCGGAAAAGCATTTTTCATCTGGTTCAATTTCAATGAGCTGAAGCGTTTCGGTACGTTCCAATGAGTGGAGGAATCATGATCAGACAACAACGCGGTGTGAGCCTGATGGGCTTGCTGATAGCTTGTATCATTCTTGTGCTGGGGGCAGTGCTTGGAATGAAACTGGCGCCGTCCTACATCGAATACAGCTCAGTGAAAAAAGCCGTTACTGCGATTGGCACCGAAATGCGTACAGGCACGGTTGCAGATGTGCGCAACGCCTTTGACAAGCGGGCGCAGGTCGATAGCATCGAGGTCATCAAAGGCGCAGATCTGGATGTCAGCAAGGACGGTCCGGACATCGTGGTGGCCTTCGCCTATCCGAAGAAGGTTCCGCTTTTCGGCAACGTCAGCATTCTCATCGATTTTGCCGGCAGCAGCGCTGCGGGTGCCAAATAAGGGCGGATGGACAACTCCGCGCTAGAGCGCCGGATTGGCTACCGTTTTGTGCGGCCGGAGCTGCTGCAGCAGGCGCTGACGCATCGCAGCCATAGCGCCCCTCACAACGAACGTCTTGAGTTTCTTGGTGACGGTGTACTGAATTGCGTCGTCGCAAACGAGTTGTACCAGGCGTTCAGCGCCCTCAAAGAGGGTGAGCTCTCGCGCCTGCGCGCACATCTGGTCCGGCAGGAATCGCTGCACTTGGTGGCGCAACAGCTCAAACTCGGCGATTTTCTGCTGCTGGGCGAGGGTGAAATCAAAAGCGGTGGCTTCAACCGTCCATCCATCCTCGCCGACACTCTCGAGGCCTTGTTCGGTGCGGCTTTCCTTGACGGCGGTTTTGACGGCGCCCAGACGGTGATCCGCCACCTGCTGAAAGCGCAGATTGACACACTGGACCCCAAACAACATGGCAAGGACGCAAAAACGCAGCTCCAGGAGTTGTTGCAGGGCAGGCACATGACCCTCCCGACTTACTCCGTAGTCGCCACCGAGGGTGCCGCACACAGCCAGATGTTCGAGGTCGAATGCCTGATCGAGCCGTTTCAGGTCCGCACCATTGGTCGCGGCACCAGCCGCCGCCTGGCGGAGCAGGAGGCGGCGACGCTGGCGCTGCAGAAAATTCAGCCATGAGCGCCTTTCGCTGCGGCACAATTGCGATCGTTGGCCGGCCCAATGTCGGCAAATCCACCTTGTTGAACAAACTGGTCGGGCAGAAGTTGAGCATTACCTCGCGCAAGCCGCAGACCACACGCTACCGACTGAACGGTATCCTGACCCGCACTGATACGCAGTACGTTTTTGTCGACACGCCCGGCTACCAGAAGCGCCACAAAAGCGCGCTGAACCGTGCGATGAACCGCACCGTAACCGACTCCTTGCGCGACGTCGATGTAGCTCTGCTGGTACTCGACGCAGGGCATCTGGAAGCGGAAGACCGCGAGGCGCTCGCCGTCATTTCGCCCGAAACGCCGCTGGTTGTCGCCATCAACAAGATTGACAAGCTGGCCGGGAACGGGCCCCTGCTCGATTTTCTGCGCACTGTGGCGGAGCTTTGCCCCCGGGCCGAACTGGTGCCGGTAAGCGCCCGTCTGGGCAAGAACACCGGTGAGTTGCTCAAGACCCTGCGCGCCCACCTGCCGGAGCAGCCCGCAGTGTATGCGACGGATGATCTGACCGACCGCAGCGAACGTTTTCTTGCCGCCGAGCTGCTGCGTGAAAAGCTTTTCAGGCTGACCGGCGACGAACTGCCTTACGGCAGCAGCGTAACGATAGAGAAGTTTGAGGAAGAAGGCCAGATGCGGCGCATTCACGCCGCAATAACCGTCGACAAGGATTCGCACAAAGCGATGGTCATCGGCAACAAGGGGGCCAAGCTGAAGGAAATCGCGACCGCAGCCCGGCTCGATATGGAAAAGCTGTTCGGCGGCAAGGTGTTCCTGCAAGTCTGGGTCAAGGTGAAGAGCGGCTGGACGGATGACGAACGGGCGCTTCGCACCCTCGGCTTCGGCGACTTCTGAATCATCCATGGGTCTGGACAAACAGCGCCAGAGTCAGCAGCCGGCTTTTGTGCTGCATAGCTACCCCTACCGGGAGACCAGCCTGCTGGTTGAAGTATTCACCCGCCGCCACGGGCGCCTCGTTGTTGTCGCCCGCGGCGCCCGCCGTCCGCGTTCGGCCATGCGCGGGACGCTGCTCGCGTTCCAGCCTTTGCAACTGGCGTGGTCGGGACGCGGCGAAGTTCGCAGCCTGCACAGTGCAGAATGGCAGGGCGGGCAGCCGGTGCTCTCGGGGGACGCGCTGCTGTGCGGCTTTTACCTCAACGAATTGATGCTCAAGCTGCTGCCGCGCGAGGATGCCCACGAGCAACTGTACGACAGCTATGAATCGACATTGCGGCGACTGGCAGCCGAATCCGATTCGGCCCCCGTGCTGCGCAGTTTTGAAAAGCAGATGCTGAAGGAGCTCGGATATGCGCTTGATCTCGAGCGCGAGAGCACGAACGGCGCGATTGTGGAGCCTGATCGCTTGTACACCTACGAGCCGGATCGGGGCGTGCTGGAGGTGACTGGCAGGCACCCGGATGGTCCAGTGCTCCCCGGCGTGGCGCTGCTGGCGATATCACGCGATGACTACCGCGATTCGGCCGTGCAGCAGCACAGCAAAAATCTGATGCGGACCCTGATCAACCACCGTCTCGGCAGGCAGCATCTGCACAGCCGGCAGATATTCCGCGACCTGCAGGAGCTTTGACCACCATGACCTCGCTCAGCGTCAATCTGAACAAGATCGCCCTCGTCCGCAATACGCGCGCGCTGGGGATCCCCAGCGTCACCCGTGCCGCCCGTATCGCACTGGGCGCCGGTGCGCAGGGCATCACCATCCACCCGCGCCCTGACGGCAGGCATATGCGCTCGCACGATGTGGCGGAACTGGCGGCGGTCCTGCACGAATGGCCGGGCGCTGAGTTCAATATCGAGGGCAACCCTTTCCATGGTCTGCTCGAGTTTGCGCATCAAGTCCGGCCACAACAATGCACCCTGGTCCCGGATGAAACCGGCGCCTTTACCTCGGATCATGGCTGGGACCTTGCACGGGACGGCGAGCGCCTGCGTCCGGTTGTTGCCCAATTGCGAGCCCTCGGTGTGCGCGTCAGCCTGTTCATGGACCCTGATCCGGCGGCGATGGTGCAGGCGCACGCCGTTGGCGCAGATCGCGTCGAGCTCTATACCGAGCCTTATGCCGCCGCGTTCGGCGCGCCGGATGCATCGCGCGTACTGCAAACGTATGTCGACACTGCAATTGCCGCGGGCCGAACAGGGTTGGCCGTCAATGCGGGGCATGACCTCAATCGTGACAACCTGCCCGGATTTCTCGCGGCGGTACCGGGTGTGCTGGAGGTTTCGATAGGCCATGCGCTGATCGCCGATGCACTTGAGTTCGGCCTCGCACAAACCGTCCGCATGTACCTTGAGGCAATCCGCCAGGGCAATGCATGATCATCGGCATAGGTACCGACCTGGTTGAGATTCCCCGCATCGAGAACGCGCTCGCGCGTTTTGGCGATCGTTTTGCAAAACGCATTCTGGTCGAGCATGAACTGGAGCACTATCGCCGTCACAAGAAGCCGGCGGCCTGGCTGGCCAAGCGTTTCGCCGCCAAGGAAGCGTTCTCCAAGGCCATGGGAACCGGCATACGCTTCCCGGTCAACTGGCTTAACATCAGCGTCGAAAACGCCCCCTCGGGCAAACCGGTGCTGCGTTACTCGGACGCGCTGGCGCAACTGATGCAGGCGCGCGGCATCAGTCGCGCCCATGTCAGTCTGACCGATGAGCTGACTCTGGCCGGTGCCTTCGTGGTTCTTGAGGGTGATGAAAAAAATGAAGGGTGATGGCTGGAAATGCCCGCCAGGCGGGCGTTTCCGGGTGATGCCCGTGCTTTTTACGGTGCCGAATGAGGCTTATGACACCGCGCTGACGGCGCGCTCGCAGGGAGATCGTGCATGAAGCAAATCGCGCTGGGGCCAATAATGCTGGACGTCGCCGGACACCAGTTGTCCGATGAGGAGCGGGCCATGCTCGCGCATCCGCTGGTCGGTGGCGTCATTCTTTTTTCACGCAACTTCGAATCACGACAGCAGATTACAGAACTCACCGCACAAATCAAGGCCGTCCGCCAGCCCTCGCTGCTGATTGCGGTTGATCATGAGGGGGGCAGGGTGCAGCGTTTCCGCGATGGATTCACGCGTTTGCCGCCGATGCGCCGCCTCGGCGATATCTGGCTGCGCGATCGGAATCTGGCTCTTGGCCTGGCAGAGGATATCGGTGTGATCCTTGCCGCAGAGTTGCTGGTGTTGGGCGTGGACCTGAGCTTTACGCCGGTGCTCGATGTCGATTTCGGTGAAAGCAGCGTCATCGGTGATCGGGCGTTCTCCGCCGACCCCGCAGCGATCGCCGAACTCGCGGGCGCGCTGATCACCGGCCTCACCAGGGCCGGCATGGGCAATGTCGGCAAACATTTTCCCGGACATGGTTTCGTGCAGGCAGATTCGCACGTTGCCGTTCCGGTAGATGGCAGGACATTGGAGGCGATAACCGCGACCGACCTTGTTCCCTACGAACGCCTGCACGAACTGACCGGCATCATGCCGGCGCACGTGATTTATCCGGCAGTGGACCCGAACCCGGCGGGGTTTTCACGCAAGTGGCTGCAGGACATCCTGCGCGGGCGTCTCGGATTTGACGGTTTGATTTTCAGCGACGACCTGTCGATGGAAGGGGCGAGCGTAGCCGGCGGCATTATTGATCGCGCCAATGCGGCGTTTGACGCCGGCTGCGACATGGTGCTGGTGTGCAACGCCCCTGAAGCGGCGCTCAATTTGCTGCAGGGGCTGGGGCCGGTGGCGATGAACGCCGGGCGGACAGAGCGCCTGCGCGGCCGACGGTGCGCCGACCTGGCGGGCAACGCCGCCTATCAAACGGCTCTGCAACGCTACAGGCAGACCTTCGATGCCGAAGGCAGTCTCATCGCGCCTGAGGCGCCGCCCCGGCGCACGGATTGACCTCGATCGAAATGTGGGCGAGTTCGTGGTGTTGCTGCAGTCGTTTGCGATAGACGTCCGCAAACAGCGGCTGGTCGGCGACCAGCGAGACGATGCAGGCGTAATGGTTGCGGCCAACGCGCCAGACATGCAGATCGGTGAGCTTGGCGTCACCGTCGGCCTCAATCGACTGCCGGATCTCGGCGACGACGTGATGATCCATTTCACGGTCGAGCAAGACGCAGGATGACTCACCGATCAGGCGGTAGGCCCAGACCAGTATGACCGCCGCCCCCACAACGCCCATGAGCGGGTCCAGCCATGACCATCCGGCGTATTTTCCGGCAAGCAGTGCAATGATGGCGAGGACGGACGTAAAGGCATCGGTAACCACGTGTACGTACGCGGCCTTGAGATTGAGATCATCGTGCCCGTGTCCGTGTCCGTGCGCATGGTCGTGGGCATGGCCGTGCCCGGACGGGGAGCTCAGCAACCAGGCCGATAGCACGTTGACCAGTAAGCCGAGTATTGCCACCCAAAGCGCCTGGTCGAAACTGATACTGACCGGGTGCAGCAGCCTTGAGAACGACTCGAGCACCATTGCGATCGCCACGACGCCGAGCAAAAGCGCGCTGGTGAAACTGCTCAGAATTTCGATCTTCCAGGTGCCGAATGCAAATCGCTCGTCGTTGGCGAGCCGTCGCGATAAAAAATACGCCAGCCCGGTCAAGCCAATGGCAAGGGCATGGGTGCTCATATGCCAGCCATCGGCGAGCAGGGCCATGGAATTGAACATCCAGCCGGCGATGATTTCGCCGACCATCATAACGGCCGTCAACGCGGCGACGCGCCAGGTATTGCGCATCGCCAGTGCATTACCGCGATCAAAAACATGCCGGTGTTGCCAGGGCTTCAGATCGTGGACATGCATGGGTTTGTCACGGTGCAGGGCTGTGCGGGAATGAGGATTGTAACCGTCCAGCACCAGTCTCGCGTGATAGCATCGGGGTAGGTTTTGCCATGAATAAATCCTTTGACGCCACCTGCCGCGCCTGTCCCAGGCTCGCGAGTTTTCTCGATGAGGTTCGCTCGCGCGAGGCCGGCTATTACGCCTTGCCGGTTCCGCCCTTTGGCGATACGTCCGCCGATTTGCTGGTTGTCGGGCTCGCACCGGGCATGCACGGCGCCAACCGCACTGGACGCCCGTTTACCGGTGACTACGCCGGCATCCTGCTCTACCAGACACTGCACAAGTTTGGTTACGCCAACCACGCCGGATCAGCCGACCCCAAGGATGGACTCGTGCTCAAAGGCTGTCGCATCACCAACGCGGTGAAATGCCTGCCGCCGCAGAATAAGCCGGTGCTGCAAGAAATCAGGCAATGCAACCCGTTTCTTGCGGCCGAGTTTGCGACGCAACCGCCGCGGGCCATTCTTGCACTGGGCACCATTGCGCACCAGGCCACGCTTGAAGCGCTCGGCTTGCGCGCGAAAGATCACGCATTCGGGCACGGTGCGCAACATGCAATACCCGGCGGCGCGGTACTCCCGTCGGGTGCACGGCTGTTCGATAGCTACCACTGCAGCCGATATAATACGAACACCAGACGGTTGACCGAACCGATGTTTCATCAGGTCTTTGCGGATATCGCACATTATCTCGGTCGCAGCTGAAGGACACGCGGTGGGTGAGCGACACGAAAAGGGTAGCAAGGCTCCGGCATTTGACAGCGCCACGCTCATCGGCGGGCTGCCCAATCTGCCCGGGGTCTATCGCATGCTCGGCGGCGGAGGCGACGTCCTCTACGTCGGCAAGGCGCGCGATCTGAAGAAACGCGTTTCGTCGTATTTTCAGAAGACCGCCCACAGTCCTCGCATCCAGATCATGCTGTCACAGGTGGCGTCCATGGAAACCACCGTGACCCGCACCGAGGCGGAGGCGCTGATCCTTGAAAACAATTTGATCAAGTCGCTGTCGCCCCGCTACAACATCCTGTTCCGGGACGACAAATCCTATCCCTACCTTATGATTTCCGGCGGGGAGTTTTCGCGACTAGGATTTCATCGCGGCGCACTGGACAAGTCGAACCGCTATTTCGGGCCATTCCCCGACAGCAATGCGGTGCGGGACAGCATACAGTTGCTGCAGAAGGTATTTCGCCTGCGAACGTGCGAGGATTCGGTGTTCGCCAATCGTTCGCGGCCCTGCCTGCTGCACCAGATCCGCCGTTGCTCGGCGCCGTGCGTGAACCTGATAGATGCCGACGCCTATGCTGCTGACACTGCGCGTGCGCAAATGCTCATGGACGGGCGCACCGACGACGTCATGGCGGAACTTGCGACGCGCATGAACGATGCCTCCGAAGCGTTGCGCTTCGAGCAGGCGGCGGTTTTTCGTGACCAGATCCAGTCTTTGGCGACGGTGAAATCGCGGCAGTATATCGACAGCGGCAAGGCGCTGGACGCGGACGTCATCGCCTGCGCAGTCCAACCCGGCTCGGCCTGCGTCAATCTGGTCATGTTGCGCGGCGGGCGGCAGGTCGGCGATAAAAGTTTTTTCCCGCAGAACGCCCAGGACCAGATCCAGGCCGACGTGGTGCTCGCCTTTCTCAACCAGCACTACCTTTTGCAGCCGATTCCGGGACTGGTGATCATTGGCGAGGAATCGCTCGATGCCGATGAACTGGCAGCGATGCTGTCCGAGCATGCCGGGCGTCGCGTGCAGGTGGTGCTTCGACCGCAAGGCGAGCGACGGGTGTGGACTGAGATGGCGCAGCAGAACGCCGAACTGGCATTGGCGCAAAAGCTGCGGGAGCAAAGCACCCAGGAAAAGCGCCTGCTCGCGCTGCGAGAGGCCTTGTCCCTGCCCGATAACGTGCATCGGATCGAATGTTTCGATATCAGTCACACGCAGGGCGAGGCGACGGTCGCCTCCTGCGTGGTCTATGACAGGATGGATTTGCGGCGTGGTGAGTACCGGCGCTACAACATCGAGGGCATCACACCGGGCGATGACTATGCCGCAATGCGCTCGGTCTTGACGCGTCGATATGAGAAGATATCGAGGGAGGAGGGCGTGATGCCCGATCTCGTCCTGCTCGATGGTGGCAAGGGGCAGGTGAGTGCGGGCAAGGCGATTCTTGCCGAACTCGGCTTGTCCGACCTTCACCTTGTCGGCGTCGCCAAGGGACCGGAGCGCAAGGCGGGCATGGAAGAATTGATCCTGGCGGACACGAACACGATTGTCACCCTTGCGGCAGACAACCCCGGATTGCATCTCATCCAGCAGATTCGCGACGAGGCCCACCGGTTTGCCATTACCGGGCACCGCGCACGGCGGGGCAAGGCCAGGGTTACCTCCAGTCTGGAGAGTATCGACGGTATCGGGGCAAAGCGGCGCAAGCAGTTGCTGGCCAGTTTCGGCGGGCTCAAGGGTGTCATCGACGCCAGCGTCGATGACCTCGCCAAGGTTGAGGGCATCAGCAAGAAGCTGGCTGAAAAAATTTACGGTGAACTGCACTGATGCTTACTCTGCCCAACCTGCTGACCTGGACGCGCATTCTGGCCATCCCCCTGTTCATCGGAATTTTTTATGTTCCCGAACACTGGCTCACTGCGCATGAAAAAAACCTGTGGGCGACGGTGGTGTTCACCGCCGCGGCAATCACCGACTGGCTCGACGGCTGGCTCGCTCGGCGGCTGAACCAGTTGTCAGCGTTCGGTGCTTTTCTCGATCCGGTGGCGGATAAATTGATGGTCGCGGCGGCGCTCATCGTGCTTGTGGAAATAGACCGGGCCAATGCGATCGTGGCGGTGATCATCATCGGCCGCGAAATCACCATTTCAGCGTTGCGGGAGTGGATGGCGCAGATCGGTGCGTCGAAAAGCGTGGCTGTGAATTTTCTGGGCAAGATAAAGACGGCGTTCCAGATGATCGCCATCCCGATGCTGCTCTACCACGATCCGCTCGGCATGTTCAATCCGCAGGTGGTCGGTACCTGGCTGATTTGGCTGGCGGCTGGACTCACGCTGCTGTCCATGGCGTATTACCTGAAGCTGGCCTTGCCGCAAGCCCTGGCACAGGATAGATCAAAGCAGGATAGATCGAAGCAGGATTGACCGCTTGGATTGGAAACGCTAAAATAGCGCGCTTGAATGCGGGAGTAGCTCAGTTGGTAGAGCGCAACCTTGCCAAGGTTGAGGTCGAGAGTTCGAGACTCTTCTCCCGCTCCAGAACAGTGCAGGGAAGCAGGAATTTCCGGCAACGGCACATCCCGGATTCGGGGCGGTGCAGTGTCTGCCGGTTCTTGCTTCCCTTCTTTTTATGCGGCCTGTTCTTTCTGGTTCAAAGACCCCGGCGGGGTGGCAGAGTGGTCATGCAGCGGCCTGCAAAGCCGTGTACGCCGGTTCGATTCCGACCCCCGCCTCCACAGAAAACGCATCGCATCGCCTCACAGTGCCGGTAAGATTGAGCCAACTGTCGATCGGCCGTGCCATGCGTTTGGCAAGCCGGGAAATTTAAGGGGGGCGGTATGCGCGTTCAAGTCGCTATTATTGGCGCTGGTCCTTCCGGACTGCTGTTAGGGCAATTGCTCCATCTCGCCGGTGTCGATGCCGTCATCATCGAAAGCAAAAGCCCTGAATACGTTCTCGGACGGATCAGGGCAGGGGTGCTTGAGCAAGGAACCGTCGACCTTCTGGACCGGGTTGGGGTCGCCGCCAGACTGCATGCCGAGGGACTGGTTCACGGCGGTATCGAGCTCAGTTTTGGCGGTACTCGGCATCGCATTGACCTGGAAGCACTGACTGGTGGCAAAAACGTCACGGTGTACGGGCAGACCGAGGTTACCCGGGATCTTATGGCGGCGCGGCAGGCTTCGGACGCAACAACGATTTACGAGGCGGACGAGGTCTGCGTGCTCGGGTTCGACTCCGCCACCCCGTCCGTGCAATACGTAAAAGACGGTGTTCGGCACGAATTGGCTTGCGACTTTATTGCCGGTTGCGACGGATTTCACGGCGTTTGCCGTCAAAGCATTCCGGCCAGTGCCATCAGCACCCACGAAAGGGTGTATCCGTTTGGCTGGCTGGGGGTGTTGTCCGAAACAGAGCCGGTTTCAGACGAACTGATTTACGCCCGCCATGCGCGTGGATTCGCCCTCTGCAGCATGCGATCACGCACACGCAGTCGGTATTACATCCAATGCGGATTGGAAGAAAAGGTGGAGGCTTGGTCCGATTCTGCGTTCTGGGACGAGCTGCGCGGCCGGCTGGACCCGGTTGCGGCCGAAACGCTGATTACCGGTCCGTCCATAGAAAAAAGCATCGCACCCTTGCGTAGTTTCGTCACCGAACCGATGCGTTTTGGCAGTCTTTTCCTCGCCGGGGACGCCGCACATATTGTTCCCCCGACAGGCGCCAAGGGCCTGAATCTGGCCGCCAGCGATGTCTATTACCTGTCCTCGGCGCTGATCGAGTTTTACACCACGCGAAATCCGGCGGCGCTCGACGCATATTCTGCCCGCAGCCTGCGGCGGGTTTGGATGGCGGAGCGGTTTTCCTGGTGGATGACCTCGCTGATGCACCGTTTTCCGCAAGGCGGCTCCTTTGGCGAGAAAATGCAGGAAGCCGAGCTGGAGTATTTGCTCGGGTCGCAGGCGGCATCCACAGCCCTGGCTGAAAACTATGTCGGATTGCCATATTGATGATTCAGGGTGGATTGCGGCGTAAGACGCATCTGAAGGGATTCGTGGACAAGCCAGGCGATGTGTGGGAGGCTTTGGCGTCATACTGGTGCATTGGTTGCCGGTTTTGCAGCCCGCCCCCTCTATTGCGATTATCCCCGGCAAACTAATTCGTCGTGTTGTGTTCGGCCCGGGTGGTGAAACTGGTAGACACAAGGGACTTAAAATCCCTCGCTGCGAAAGCGGCGTGCCGGTTCGATTCCGGCCCCGGGCACCATATTCAAAGAAATGACCTCAATAGATCGTTTTATTTAGTTGATATTAAAGATAAAAATAATGAATCTTGAACAATGATCGTCTTCGAACTTATCTGCGGCACGGAGCACCGTTTTGAAGGGTGGTTTGGTTCGTCCGAAGACTTTGAGAATCAGCAAGGACGTGGCTTGCTGTGCTGTCCGACTTGCGGGACGGCGACGGTCAGGAAGTTGCTTACAGCCAAAATCGGCCATACAGAACGCGGCTCCAGCGCGATTCCCCAAGTCCACCGCAACTCACAACCATCTGACTTAAAAGAATTTTCTTCTGTGATTGACCATATTTTACTCAACACCGAAGATGTCGGGCCACAGTTCGTTACGGAAGCGCGGCGCATGAACTTTGGGGAGATTCCGTTTCGCGCGATTCGCGGTGAGGCCAGTTCCAGCGACGCCGAGGCCTTACGGGATGAGGGGATCCAGGTTTTTTCCTTGCCGATTCCGTCCAAAGACGGTTGGAACTGATGCGCTGACCGATCGGGTTTTGTGGTTTTTTCACAAACCGCTTAGCGTTAGAATGTGTATTATGTAAAATTATGTGGCAGGGATAAAAAATACGTTCAAGTCCTTGTTATTCCTTGGCTCCCGCTTGTCTCAGCAGTTCGACGATCGCCTTGTGCCCCGCTTTAGCGGCCCATTGCAAGGCGGTCGCATCGGTATCCAACTTGTACGCGGGATCGGCGTGTTCCCACAGCAGAGCGCGCACGGTCTCAAGATGCCCCTGTCGGGCGGCGATCATCAGCGGCGAGGCGCCGTTGGGGGCGGGTGCATCGACTTGGGCGCCGCTACTGAGCAAAAAACGGCACACCTCGGTACGCCCCTCGTAAGCGGCGTAAAGCAATGGCGTCCACCCTGAGGGATTGAGTTCGGCACCGGCGGCCTGAAGGCGCTTTACGGCACCCAGATTCCCTTTGAATGCCGCGAGCATGATCGCCGTTTCCCCCACACCATTGACCGCATTGACCCTGGCTCTGGCGGCGAGCAGACGATTCAAGACGGCTTCGTGCCCTTCGCGCGCGGCAAGTATCAGCAGAGTATCCCCGCGCACGTCACTTGAATTGGCGTCAATTCCCCGTTGCAGCAGGCGTTCGACAGTCGGCAAATCATTGTTTTTGACCGCGGCGAACATGTCATCCAAAGCCTGGCCGAAGCCATGCCCCGCGACTGCCAGCAGACAAAAGCCGACCAAAAAACGCCAGTGCACAAAAGATTTCATGTTTTTGCCGGTTGGATATTGAAAAGCCGGAAGAAATTCGCACTCGTTGCCTCTGCCACCGCTTCGAGCGAAATATCCTTGAGCCGTGCGATTTCTGCCGCGACATGCGCCACCCAGGCCGGTTGATTGACCTTGCCCCGATGCGGGACCGGCGCGAGATACGGGGAGTCGGTTTCGATCAGCATGCGGTCCAACGGGACTGCCTTGGCCACTTCTTTGATGGCCAGCGCATTCTTGAAAGTAACAATGCCCGAAAAGGAGATGTAAAACCCGAGGTCCATCGCAGCGCGCGCTACGTCGAGGGTTTCAGTAAAGCAGTGCATCACCCCGCCCGCCTCTCCCGCCTGCTCCTCGGCCATCAGACGAAGCGTGTCGGCTGCCGCCGCGCGGGTATGAATGACCAGCGGTTTGCCGGTGCGCCGCGCTGCCCGGATGTGCGAGCGAAACCGGTCGCGCTGCCATTCGGTGTCTCCGGACGTACGGTAGTAATCGAGTCCGGTCTCACCGATTGCGACCACTTTCGGGTGGTTTGCCAGACTGACCAGCTGATCGGGATCTACCGGCGTGCGATCGTCATGATCCGGATGCACACCAACCGACGCAAAGGCATTGTCGTGTTGCTCAGCCACGGTCAACACCGCGGGAAAATCCCTGAGATTGACGCTGATGCAAAGTGCATGGCTGACCTGCGCGCGCTGCATTTCATCAAACACATCGCCGAGTTTTCCGCTGTAATCGTCGAAATCGATATGGCAATGGGAATCAACGAACATGTGGGCGAGGTGGACCTGATTCGATTGTTAATAAGTATGGGTGGGACGTGTCGATTGCAACAGGCTCCCGAGCAAAGACTCGATGCGACGACGGGCGATCCGCCCGCTTTCATCGTCGCTGAATTGCACACCGACACCCTGCGTCTTGTTGCTCTGGACGTTGGCCGGCGTAACCCAGACAACCTGGCCGGCGACCGGCACCTTGCCCGGCTCGTTCATCAGGCTGAGCAGCATGAAAACCTCGTCGCCGATGCCATAACTCCGCGATGTCGGGACAAAAATGCCGCCGCGTTTAAGGTGGGGCATATAGGCCGCGTAGAGCGCGGATTTTTCCTTGATATTGAGGGAAAGCACGCTGGGACGTGCAACGGGTTTGAGGTCGTCACTCATTGGTATTGGCTCCGAGATTCCGGTAGGACAGGAAAATGGCCTCAAAAAACAGCCTGGCGTTGAGCGGGTGCCGCGCCAGCGCACGCGCTTCGTACAGTTCGCGGGTGAAACGGAATAATTTACGCATATCAATTTTCCCGCTGATCGCCACCAGGCGGTCGCGCTGCGCCCCATGATACCGAACCTCCCCGGTCATCGCAGCACGCGCAAGATCGTAGGCCCATTGTTGTATCCAGGTAAGCACCATGGCCGGATCCAGCGTTTGGCAAAAATCCGTCAACGCCAGCGCGTCGGTGCGTGGTTCGGCGATACGGCGCGCGAATTCGCGGCGCAAGTCGCCGGCTTCGGCCAGCGCCAGCGCCTTGAGCGGCGCGCCGCCGGCGTAAGACAACAGCGCCTCGGCGTCCTTGAGCCCCTGTGCGCGCAGCCAGGCCAAAGCGGACTCACGCGGTGGCGGCGCCAATGGCACTTGCTGGCAGCGGCTTCGAATGGTCGGCAGCAAACGGGCGGACTCACTCGATAGCAGCAAAAACAAGGTGTCCGGAGGCGGTTCTTCCAGGCTTTTCAGCAATGCGTTGGCCGTCACGGTCTGCATGGCCTCGGCCGGCTCGATGATAATCACGCGCAAACCGGACTGATGGCTGCCTGTCGCCAGCGTTTCCTGCATCCCCCGGATTTGCTCTATCTTGATGTTTTTACTCGGCTTTTTCTTGGACTTTTTGCCTTCCCCCTCCTCCGCCTCATCACTATCCTCTTCGGCCATGCTCTGTGGCTGGAGCAGCAAAAAATCCGGATGCGCCGCCTGACTCAGCCAGTGGCAGGCTTGACAACTGCCACAGGCAAAGCCACCGGCAAGCGGGTTTTCACACAGCAGGGAATAGGCATACTGGCGTGCCAGTACGCCTTTGCCGATACCTTGCTGGCCGTGAAACAGCAGCGCATGCGCAAGCCTGGAGCGCTGGCTCATCAGCCTGTCCCAAGTGGACTCTTGCCATTCAAATATATTCATAAACAATACGATGAAATGATCTCTTCAAGTTTTTGTTTAATTAAATCGACGCTCTGTGTGCCATCGATTTGACGAAATCTTGCGGGATCTGCGGTCAGTCTTTGCTGGTAAGCAGCGCGAACCCGGGTAAAAAAATCAAGATTTTCCCGCTCAAAACGGTCGAGGGCGGATTGTTGCGCCAGCAAGCGGGCTCTGGCCACTTCCAGGGGAACGTCAAACAACAGCGTCAGATCAGGTTGCAAACCGCGTTGGACCCAGGCCTCCAGTTGCGCCAAACGTTCGTGTTCGAGGCCGCGCCCTCCCCCCTGATAGGCAAAGGTTGCATCGGTAAAGCGGTCGGATAACACCCATCGCCCGGCCTCGAGGGCGGGCCGGATGACGCTGGCAATGTGCTCGCTGCGCGCGGCAAAAACAACCAGCGCCTCGGTATCCAATGACATCGGCTGGGTCAGCACCAGTTGGCGCAGGGACTCCCCGACGGGGGTGCCGCCGGGTTCGCGCGTCACCACAACGTCCTTGCCCAGTTCTTTCAAACGGGAGGCAATCCAGGCGAGGTGGGTGCTTTTGCCCGCGCCATCGACGCCTTCAAGGCTGATGAATTTGCCGCGCATCAGACGGGCATGGCTGATAAAGCCGAAATGCAATGCATCATGGTGTCCTGATCATGCGGCTAGCGCCGGCCGGAGAGTTGATATTTTTGCACGGCCCGATTGTGCTCGGCCAGTGTCCGCGAGAACTGGCTGCTGCCATCGCCCCTTGCGACAAAATAGAGTTCGCCACCCTTGGCCGGATTGACCGCGGCAAGCAAAGAGCCCATGCCGGGCATGGCGATGGGCCGCGGTGGCAGGCCGGCACGGGTGTAGGTATTAAAAGGGCCGTCGCGCAACAGGTGCTCTTTTTTGAGATTCCCCTTGAACTCTTCGCCGAGTCCGTAAATGACGGTCGGGTCCGTCTGCAGCATCATGCCGATGCGCAGGCGGTTATTGAAGACCATGCCTATGCGCGGCCTTTCGTCAGCCCTGCCCGTTTCCTTTTCGATGATGGACGCAAGGACCAGCGCTTCAAGCGGAGTCTTGAGGGCAGCATCGGCAGACCGTTGCGCCCACGCCGCCTGCAATTGTTTTTCCATCATGCGCGTGGCGCGCTTGAGTATCTCCAGGTCACTTGAACCCTTGGCAAACAGATAGGTATCGGGAAAAAACCAGCCCTCCGGATGCGTCGCCGGCGCGCCGATGCGCGCCATGAGCTGTTCGTCGCCAAGCCCGGCCGAGTCATGACGCAACGCCGGGTTGGCGTCGAGGGCGGCGCGCAGCTGAATGAATGTCCAGCCTTCGATAAAGACGATTTCGGACAGCTGGTAATCGCCCTGCGTTATCTGCGCCAGCAACCGCCAGGGCGTGACGCCGCGGCTCACCTCGTAACTGCCGGCTTTGATCATCGCCGCCTTGCCCATCACGCGCCCGAGCAACTCAAACTGCCACGGCGGCATGGCTACGCCGGCGTCCTGGATCTGCCTCGCCGAACTGCGCAGCCCGCTGCCCGGTTGAATGGAAAAATCAACAAGGTTTGCCTGCAAGTCCACTGGTGAAAACGCGAACCAGGCGCCCCAGCCGATGCCGCCGAAGGCGAGCAGCATCGTCAGGGCGAGCAGGTTTTTTATCCTGCGCCACAGCGTGCCTGCGTTGTTGCGATGGGTTGGTTTTCGTGCGGCTATAATGCACGGATTATGCCATGCAGCGCGCCGGCTCAAGCCCCCGCTGCTCGCCTGCTGCGCATGAACCAAGCCGTGCCCGCCAGGGTCTGACCAGCACACCAACACCCCGTTGTCCTGAAAGCCTATGAACACAGAGTGGTCAATATTTCTCAACCAGAACGGTGCGCACGGCGCTGATGGGGTCATCACTGATTTTGGCGATGCGGCCGCCGAGCTGCAGGCGGCGGCGCAGGCACCGGTGATGTCGGCGGTGTCGCAACTGGGCATGCTGTGTTTCAGCGGCGAGGATGCGGCAAAATTCCTGCAGGGGCAGCTATCGTGCGACGTCCTTGCGCTGGCACTCTACGGCAGCGTCTATGGCGCCTGCTGCAGCCCCAAAGGCCGGGTCCTTGCCAATTTCCTGCTGTGGCGTGCGAGCGACGGCTATTACATGGCCATGCCGCGGGAGTTGTTGCCCGCGCTGCAAAAGCGTCTCGGCATGTTTGTCATGCGCTCCAAGGTCAAAGTCGAAGATACCTCCGACCGCCTGGTTATTCTGGGGCTGTCTCATCAGCAAGGCGACGCCGGACTGGTGGCATTGGCCGGCGCTGCTGCGGCCGTCCCCCATCAGGGCGTCGCGGTTGCAGACGGATTGCTGCTGCGCCTGTCGGCCACGCGCTGGCTGTGGCTGGGCACTGCCCAGGCCGCCATGGGCGTCTGGTCTTTGCTGGCCGACCGGTTCAGGCCGGTCGGAGCAAGCGCATGGTCGTGGCTGGATATTCGCGCCGGCGTGCCCTGGGTCACCGCCGCAACCCAGGATCAATTCGTGCCGCAAATGATCAACCTCGAATTGATCGGCGGCGTCAGTTTTCAAAAGGGCTGTTACACCGGCCAGGAAATCGTCGCACGCACGCAATACCTGGGCAAACTCAAGCGCCGGATGTATCTGGCGCATATTCCTGTCGCAGATCCGCCGGCGCCGGGCACGGCCATCTACAGCGATGACCTTGGCGATCAGGCGAGCGGCATGGTGGTCAACGCGCAGGCTTCGCCGCTTGGCGGGGTGGACATGCTTGCCGTTGCGCAGGTTGCCAGTGTCGAGTCCTCGCGGGTGCATGTCGCGTCGCTCGACGGACAGGTACTTGCCTGTCTGCCACTGCCTTACGCCTTGCCGTGATGGTTCATTACTATGTTTATTATCGCGTTGCCCGCCCGGACGACGCGCAGACCCTCGACCTCGTGCAGCAATTGATCACAGCGCTGGCGTCGCGCACCGGGGTCGCCGGTCGTTTGCTGGTTCGCGCTGATGACCCCGGCACCTGGATGGAGGTATACGAGTCGGTTTCCGATCCGGCCGCTTTCGAGGCCGCGCTCGCGCGCCTGCTCGAGAACAGCGGCTTCGATGCGATTCTGGCATCCGGTTCGACGCGGCATGTCGAACGGTTTCGGGCGCCCGCTTCTTCGCGTTGACAGCGGTTTTCAGCATGTGTCTCATTCTCTGTGCATGGCAAGCCCATCCGGACTACGCCTTGATCGTCGCGGCCAATCGTGACGAGTATTTTCATCGCCCTGCGGCGCCGGCACAATTCTGGTCCGCGCAGCCCGAAATTCTCGGCGGACGGGATCTTGAACAAGGCGGCACCTGGCTGGGCTTGCGCACCGACGGACGGTTTGCCGCCGTCACCAATTTTCGCCGGCCCGGCGAACTCATTGCCGGCGCGCCATCGCGTGGCGCACTGACCAGCGCCTTCCTGCAATCGCAACACGACGGCGGTGCGTTTTTGCATGCGCTCGCACCGGCGGCACAGCATTACAACGGCTTCAACCTGCTTGTTACCGATCGACACACGCTGTGGCATTACTCCAATCGTGGCGGCCAGCCGCGGCAGGTGCCACCCGGCATCCACGGATTGTCCAATCACCTGCTCAACACCGCCTGGCCGAAGGTCGTCGCCGGCAAGGCGCGCTTGCAGCACCTCTTGGCGGGGGCATTCAGCGCCGCCGATCTGCTGGCCCTCCTGGACAACACTGAAATCCCCGCCGATGAAGCGCTCCCGGACACCGGTGTCGGACTGGAACGCGAACGCCGTCTGGGCGCCGTGCGCATCGTGTCCGCCGGTTACGGCACGCGCTGCTCAACAGCGGTGCTGATCGGACACGACGGGTCGGCCGAATTTTGTGAACGCAGCTTCGCCGAAGATGGCAGCGTGCTCGATACCGTCGGCTTTCGTTTTGCCCTCAACGGCGCGGCAGCGTCAGGCGCATTGTGACGTGCGGTATGCCGGCCTCGAGGAATTCCCCGCCTTCGGTCTCAAATCCGCTCTGCCGGTAAAACGCCACGGCACTGGTCTGTGCGTGCAGCACCACCGCCCCCACGCCGCGTGCCGCCGCCAGATCAAGCAGCGCCTTGAGCAAGGCCGCACCGACGCCGCGTCCGCGCCAGGCCTTGAGCACGGCCATGCGGCCGATACGTGCCTCGATGCGTGGCTCGAACCGCGCTGTTCCGGGCGACGATGCCGGCAGTAATCGGCCGGTTCCTATGGGCTGCTGGTCGGGACCGCTGGCAATGGCATGCGCCGAACCCTCATCCCACTCATCCCACTCCTCCTCCAGAGGCACACCCTGCTCCAGTACAAACACCGCTTCGCGCAGCGGGCGCGCCATGTCCTTGGCCTCGGGCCAGGCAAAAATGCGTACAACAAAAGGATCCGGGGCGGCTGACATGGGGTGAAAGTTAGGGTGAAAGTTATAATACGGGCTAAGCACAAGGATTGTCACGATGCAAAGTCTCTGGAATGAGCACGAAGCGGCCGATTACGAAGGCGATCTGGGCCTGCGCGTTTACAGTTCGCGGCTGCTCGGACGCGACAAATCCTTGGTCATGCACGGCGGCGGCAATACCTCGGTCAAGCTTGAAGAGACAAACCTCTTTGGCGAGCTCGAAAAAATTCTTTACGTCAAGGGCAGCGGCTGGGACCTCGAAACCATAGAGGCGGCCGGATTCGCCCCCGTCAGGCTCGCCCATCTGCAACGGCTCGCCGGACTCGATGCGCTGCCCGACCCGCAGATGGTCAACGAAATGGCAACCCATCTGCTGCGTGCCGGCGCGCCGGCGCCGTCGGTCGAGACCATCCTGCACGCCTGCCTGCCATTCAAGTATGTTGACCACACCCACGCCGATGCGGTGCTCGCGGTCAGCGATACCGACAACGGCGAACAGCGTATCCGCGACATCTACGGCGACAGCGTCGTCATCATTCCCTACCTGATGCCCGGATTCGACCTGGCGCAATATTGCGCGCGCGAATTTCCGCGCCAGGCCGGCCCGCAGACCATGGGCATGGTGCTGCTGCAGCATGGCATTTTTTCCTTTGGCGACACGGCACGGGCGTCATACGAACGCATGATCGACCTGGTCAGCCGTGCCGAGGCTTATCTCGCCGCGCATATCCCACCCATGGCCGCTCACACGCCGGTCGGCGCACCGCCGCGCTTTGACACCCGGGCGCAGGCCGAACTGCGACGTTCGATTTCACGCGCCGCGGGCGCACCCATGATCGTCAAGACCTGTTCCAACGCGCGCACCCACGCCTTTGCACGGCATCCGGATCTGGCGGCGATGTGCGCGCAGGGACCGATCACACCCGACCATGTCATCCGCACCAAGCGCCTGCCCATGCTTGGCCTCGATGTGGATGCCTATGTCCGCGACTACCGGGCCTATTTCGAGCGATACGAACCGCTGTCAAAGGAACGCAAGACCATGCTCGACCCGGCACCGCGGGTGGTCGTTGATCCGGGCTTTGGCATGAGTGTCGCGGGTCGCACCGCCCGCGACGCCGCGGTGGTCGAGGAGCTCTACGAGCACACCATCGACGTGATGCTGCGAGCCCAGGCGCTGGGCGCATACAAGGCCTTGCCGGCGCGGGACATCTTCGAGCTCGAATACTGGGACCTCGAGCAGGCCAAGCTGCGCCGGGCCGGCACGCCGCCGGCGTTCAGCGGCGAGGTTGCGCTCGTTACCGGAACGGCATCGGGTATCGGTCAGGCCTGCGTCGCCACCCTGCTCGCCCGCGGCGCCGCGGTGGTGGCGCTCGACGTCAACCCGCTGGTGCGAACGGCGCATGCGCGGCCCGATTATCTTGGCCTCGTCTGCGATGTGACGGACGAGGCGCATATCCAGGCCGCGCTACATCGCGCCGTCTCCACTTATGGCGGCATCGACATGCTGGTGCTAAACGCCGGCATTTTTAGCGCGAACCGCAAGCTCAGTGAGTTGCCGAGCGACGAATGGCGTCGCGTCATGAGCGTCAACCTTGATGGCAACCTGTTCCTGATGCGCGCCTGTCATCCCTATCTCAAGCTGGCGCTGCATGGCGGACGGGTGGTGGTGATCGGTTCCAAGAACGTGCCGGCGCCCGGCCCCGGCGCAGCGGCGTATTCGGCATCCAAGGCCGCGCTGACGCAGCTCGCGCGCGTTGCGGCCCTGGAGTGGGGCGCCGACGGCATACGCGTCAATACCCTTCACCCCAATGCCGTATTTGACACCGCGCTGTGGACCGACGCGGTGTTGCAACAACGCGCCAGCCATTACGGCATGAGCGTGGCCGAATACAAGACCAACAACGTGCTCAAGGCCGAGGTGACGAGTCGTGATGTTGCCGAACTCGCCGCCGAAATGTGCGGGCCCTTGTTCGCTAAAACGACCGGCGCGCAGTTGCCCGTTGACGGGGGCAACGATCGTGTCATCTGACAAGCTGCAGGTCGAAACCATGCGCTGGACGCATGGCCGGCTCGAACTCATTGACCAGCGCCGGCTGCCGCACGAGATTGTCTATGTCAGTTGCGACAACGCGCAGCAGACGGCCGTTGCCATTCGCGACATGGTGGTCCGCGGTGCCCCGGCCATCGGTTGCGCCGCAGCCTTTGGCATCGCGCTCGAAGCGGCCAACGGCGGTGACATGGCGCGCGCCTGCGACGTGCTGGCGGCAAGCCGCCCCACCGCCGTCAACCTGTTCTGGGCACTGGACCGCATGCGCCGCGCCATCGCCGCCGGACGGCGTGCCGAGGACGAGGCCCTCGCCATTTTCGAAGAGGACATTGCAATCAATCGCACCATGGGTGAGTTTGGCGCGGGCCTGATTGCCGACGGCGCACGCGTGATGACCCACTGCAATGCCGGCGCGCTGGCCACCGCCGGCCACGGCACCGCCCTCGGCGTGATCCGCTCGGCGCGCGATGCCGGCAAATCCATATCGGTCATTGCCAACGAAACGCGACCCTACCTGCAAGGCGCGCGTCTCACCGCCTGGGAGATGGTGCAGGAGCGCATCCCCGTGACGCTGATTACCGACAACATGGCCGGCCACCTGATGCAGCAGGGCAAGGTCGATGTCATCGTCGTCGGTGCCGACCGGGTGGCGGCCAATGGCGATGCCGCCAACAAGATCGGCACCTACACCCTCGCCGTGCTGGCGGCGCGTCACGCCATTCCGTTTTATATCGCCGCCCCGATCTCGACCTTTGACCTCGCCATTCCCGATGGCAGCCACATCCCAATCGAGCAACGCCACGCCGATGAGGTGACCGGCCACGGCGGCGTGCGCTGGGCCGCGCACGGTGTCGATGTGCACAATCCGGCGTTTGATGTCACACCGGCGGATCTCATCACCGCCATCATTACCGAACGCGGTATCGTACATGCACCCGACATCAAGCGAATTGCCCGGCTGATTGCCGGTTAAGCCGTGGTTTTTTTACAGGCAACACGCTGGAAACGCGCGCCTGGCGGGCGTTTCCAGCTGGTACCTGCCCTGCAAAACCTAACCGCTGATGTCCACTGCCGTACCCGCCGGAATACGCTCGAACAGTTCGAGCAAGTCGGCATTGCGCATGCGCACGCAACCGATGGAACCCGGCGCGCCCATCTCGACCGGGTCGGGGCTGCCGTGGATGTAAATGAATCGCCGCATGGTATCGACCTTGCCAAGGCGGTTGAAGCCGACCTCGCAGCCTGACAGCCACAGAATGCGCGTCAGAATCCAGTCCCTGCCCGGGAACTGCGCGCCGAGTTCTGGCGTCCAGATTTCTCCGGTCGGACGGCGCCGCACGAATACCGTATTGACGGGCTGCCCGGCGCCAATCTTGGCCCTGACGACATGACTGCCGCGCGGTGTGCAAAAACTGCCGAAGGTTTCGCCGGTGCCTTTTTTTGCGGTCGAGACGCGATACGTCTGCAAGGCCGTGCCCTGCGCATCGCGCAGCGTCAGGCTTTGCTCCGGCAGTGAGATGTCAATTTGCAGCATGCTTGCGCCGTGCGGTAAAAAATTCCGAAAGCAGCGCGCCGCACTCTTCGGCCAGCAGCCCGCCGCTTGCGCTGCAGTGATGGTTCAGCCGCGGTTCGGCAAAGAGGTTGATGACGCTGCCACAGGCGCCGGTTTTCGGGTCGGCTGCGCCGAACACGAGGCGCGAGATACGCGCATGCATGATCGCCCCGGCGCACATGACACAGGGTTCGAGCGTGACAAACAGTTCGCACCCGGGCAGGCGGTAATTGCCCAGCCGTGTCGCGGCATCGCGCAGCGCCCTGATTTCGGCATGACCAGTCGGATCATGACCCGAAATGGGCTGGTTCCAGCCGCGACCGACGACAATGCCCTCCTTGACGACGATGGCCCCGACCGGCACCTCACCGGCCCGCCCTGCTTCAGTGGCAGCGTCAATCGCCTGGCGCATGAGCGCTTCCTGCTGCGCAATTTCCGACCCCCGGTGTGAACTGCTGCTATTCAATGCGTTTCCCTTCGATGTCTGGTCGTCAGTTTATATCAGCCGGCCTGATTGGCACGCAGGCCGGGAATGTCCGACTGGCGGGGTTTTCGGACGATTGGGTGCCGGCGCTCGTGCCAAAAAAATTTGGTCAAAGTGACATTTCAACTTTTCTCAAAGTCATTCTGATCTAATTTACTTCGATAGCTCCCTGAACCCAGGGTGAACTTTCCCTCGCAAGAGAAGCCGCCTACACTTCTTCCATGCGAATCGTTGGTGAAAAAAATCGTTCGGAAATCGAACTTGTCCCGGTTGAAGCGTACCGGCGCGGGCGCGTAATGGACGCGATGCTGCGCAATGCAGCGCCGCCGGTCGTGCGTGGGGTGATACGCGGCACGCATGCATATTTCAATCTTCTCGACGCTGAGCGCGAGACACGGATCGCACGCGCTCTGAACGCCGCGTGCCCCCGGGCGATCCGCTGCTCAAGTTGCTGACGCGGTCCTTCGGTCCGCGGTAAGGGGAAAATGGAGGGGGAAATGGGGTCGGAGTGACTTTTCCATAAAGTGACTCTGACCCTATTTATTTCTATTTATCTCCTGGGGCAACCGGTCGCAAACACGCCGAGCGTGCCCCCCGAACTGCTGGCGTCGTCCCTGCTTGAATGTGATTTTGGCGCGGGACGGACACGCAATATACCGCTGCTGCAGTCGCCCTTCTTGCGCCTTCGCGCTCAGCGCGTCGCGGGTCCCGACGGGGAGTTGCGCCTGCCGAAGAGCTCGTCGTCCGAGTAGCCCATGGTTTCGGGCCGCGCCTTGCCCAGCATGATCTGTATGTACACCGGCTCGTTGCTTTCGTTCTGGTAGCCGTGGATCACGCCCGGCGGGCAGGCCAGCGTGTCCCACTCCCCGATCTCGTACCGCAACTGCCGATCCGACTCGTCCTCGATGAACACGGTGAGGTGTCCCTTCAGCACGAAGAAAATTTCCTCGGTCTCGTGTGTGTGCGCGGCATTGCCCTGTCCCGGTTCGACGAACATGATTGCCATGGTGAAGCCGATCGGAGGAATCACGTTCGGGTTGTCGTGCTTGAACGGAGTGAGCGTGAACTTGCCGGTATAAGTGCCGGCCTTCATCGTGAACGAGCCGGCCGTGATGTCGTACAGTCCCTTGAAGTCGGTGGGACCGCTGAGCGACTCGCTCCCCAACACTTCGGCGCCGCGGGTCGTGGCGGCAATCGGGATCCATTGGCTGTTCATGCCCCCCGAGGTGTTCTCATAGGTGCCGATTCCGATGACGCCGCTGGGGCAGACGGCGACCCAGATCTCATCGTTGCCGAGGACTTCCTGCTTGAGGCCGATCCCCGACCACTTGCCGTGCTCGCCGAAATTGAACGTCACGGTCAGGTAGTCGCCGGCCCGCGCGACGGTGACCGTCCCCTTGCCTAACTGCGGAACGCTCGCGTTGACGATCTGGTAATTGCCGATGAACTTGTTGCGCGCGGCGTCGGCCGCCTCCTTGGCCGCTTTTTCCTGGTCGACCTTGGCGGTCGTCATTTCGGCTTCGCTGAGCCTGTCTCTTATACACATCTCCGAG
>ENA-ORBV01001474-ORBV01001474.1-microbial-mat-metagenome-genome-assembly--contig:-NODE-1474-length-52221-cov-9.172235_pt1 | contig 52221 bp, 56 predicted proteins | sample MGYA00237777_ERZ505514 | MGnify/ENA primary metagenome ERZ505514 (study PRJEB26160, sample SAMN06269048) | microbial mat metagenome | isolation source: Oligotrophic lake microbial mat | place... | reverse complement strand
AGTAGAGGGCTAAAGGGCAAGAGGACAAAGGGCAAGGAAGTCCTCACGCCAAACCGCAAACCACCCGAAAACCGAGAAAGTAGTGGCAGTAGTCGGGATTGTCGTAGTCGCGACACGCAGACCGACCGTTCACGGGATCGGTGAACCAGGAACCGCCGCGCATCAGCCTCTTAGCCGTTTTACCCTCTGTTAACCAGTCACTCCCATCGATCGGTGCTCCTTCGTAATTCCCATGCCAATGATCCAGGCACCACTCCGAGACATTCCCGTGCATGTCATACAGTCCAAAGGCATTGGGTGGAAAACTACCAACATCAGCCGTCTCTCCCACTCCTACGATTGAAAGTAAAAAACCACCCAAATTGGATTTGCACCTGGCGAGTTTCGGCGTTAGAGTCTCTCCAAAGTAAAAAGGGGTGGTCGTCCCCGCTCGACAGGCATACTCCCACTCCGCTTCGCTCGGTAAACGATGCTCCCGATCCGTTTGCTTCGATAACCTCGCACAAAACTCCACTGCGTCGTTCCAGGAAACTTGTTCCACAGGTCGGTTAACGCCTTTAAAGCGTGAGGGATCGGGCTTCATGTCCGTCTTGATTTTGGGTAGGGCTGCAACCACTTTCCATTGCGCCTGGGTCACGGGATACTTGCCCATGAGAAAGGAAGAAACGCTCACTTCATGCTGAGGAACTTCACTCTCCCCGTGCCCAGTTTCAGTAGTAGGTGAACCCATGAGAAATTTTCCACCCGGAATCACCACCAGGTCGAGGGTGATACCTTTACTAAGATCTTCCTGGCGATATGCGGCTTCCCTCTGGTGGCGATCAACAATCTGCCCTTTAGCATCAACGGTCACCACCTCAAATTTAAACGTGGGGTCAACTTGTCTCAATGCCCGTTGCGGTGATGGTGTAACCCGTTCAACACTACGGTCATTAGATGCTAAAGGGGCACTTGATGATGGCTCAACATTGGTCGTTGCTGGAGTGGGTGTAATGGTTGGTTTGACTACACTTTCATCCCTCGCTTTTTTCGCTGTTAGCCGCTGCTGTTCCGCTTGTTCAATCTCGGCAATATCAGCATCCGTCAACTTCAGCGTGTCTTTTGCCCACCGCTGCAACCCTACAGAATGCTGCTCTAGATCTTGCTTTTCTAGATGCCCACGAAAAGCGTCTCTATAACTTTTCTGGCTTTCTAAGCGCTGTTTAATGGGTTGTAAAATTTCATTTTCAATAGCTTCAGCATCGTTAGACGAAAGGGGGATTCGACTTAATTGGTTAATCTCAGCGAGACTACTTTTCAACGCTGCTTTTGTATAAAAATCAAACTCTCCTCTCTTTCTAACCTCCCGATCGATGTAAGCTTCTATCTTCTTGCGATATACCTGTTTAGGATCAGCGATCGGCACTCTAATCAGCGGCGCAGCATAGAACCCGTCTTCTTGTAAGAAGAAGATTTTAGGGTTCATCTTTGCCTGCTCTACCTGAAGCTTATTTTTCACATAATGATGCAGCTCATGGATTGAGAGATACCCAGTGGAATCTCGATCAGCTTCTCCGTTCTCAATTCCCTGAACGAAATAGCGCGTATAGAAAGACATTTGAGTCGGATCGCCATAGGAGATCTCAGTGGAGCTGGAAGACGTGAGAATAATACTGCCTTTAACTGCTGACAGCGATGCTTCCAAGGCTTCTAGCGTATCGTCGCCTTTGGCATTGGGGTCGATCGCGCCACTAAAGCAACAGTCCAAAATCATGATCTTTTTCGTGGCTCTGCAACCATCTAGCCACTCCCTTACAGTCTGAGCAGATACAGCAGTGGCAGTAACCAACTCGTCTTTAAAGTTTTTCCTTGTACCCTTCGCAGCAAAATATAATTTACGATTTTTATCCTTTGCACCATGCCCAGAGAAATAGAGTAGAACCAGATCATCTTTCTGGCGATCGCTCAAAAAAGTCTCAACATCCTCACCCATTGCATAATGTGTAGGATTCATCAGATCTTTTACTTCATCGAAGGCTCCCAGTTCTGGAGCTTTCAAGATCCGTTTCATTCCTTCGACATCTAGCCTTGCGCTGGGTAGATCGGTAAAACCCTGGTTGCTACCGCTAATTTGGTAGTCGCTCACACCAATCAGGAGTGCTACTTTTGCCATACGTTTGCCTTTAGAGAATGGTTCAAAACAGTTGATACGTTGCCAAGAGACCCCTAACCAGCCGTTTCAGCCAACTTCTTAAAAGCGGCTACCACCTTATCCAGATCTTCTGCTCTACCCACTTCAAGGCTAAAACTCAGCTTGTTGCCATCCTTCTCGCCTGTTAACTTAATTGGTTTCGCCCCAAAGCGCTCTTGCAAAACTCCCATCAACGCCTGAATATTCTTGACGCTGACCTCTGCTTTCAATAGCCCTAGGACAAACCCTGCCAGGGCTGGTTTGCCTCCCTCCGGAATTTCAGACTCTCTGACCAATTGAGCATCCTCTACAAGCTCTGAAATTTCATTCTTGAGGCTGTTGGTCAGGCTTTCCAGTTTTTCTGGCTCTAGATCGGGGTCAACCTGACTTAGATCAATAACGATTTGTAGAGCAGATGTATCTGTAATGTAGAGTAACTCCCAAAGAGATTAATATTCGCCGCTGCTTAAAGTTTACTTCTCCTAATTACGTGTTCTCAAGCCTTACTTCCGTATAAAGAAATATTTTCTATTCATCGCTCTATCAATCGACCCGATCGCCCCCTGTATGCTCAAAACATTGGCTTGCAATCAGAATGGTTCCACTAACCATGCTTCTCCTTCGGCACAGCATTTGTTTCAGTCGTTATTTCGTTTCAGCCTTCGATAAGCCAAATTGCAAGGGCGATCGCCACTACTGATCTTCCCTGTAATTTAGACGTTTTGGCTATAAAGCTCTCGCTGCTTTCGCATATTACGGTTGAGGCGTTAATTCAGCACCATACGCTCTGTCCCTTCTATGCTGCCTTTTTGCCGCAGGCGCGATCGCAGCAAGTCCTGGAGGCAATGAGATCGGGATGTTGGAGGCATTTGCGACAGATAATCCTAATACCTCTTAATGTTGTGCTTTTCAGGTACGTTGGTTATAGAGTTTTTCCAGGAAGAAGACCGCTATCTCAACCAAACCCTCGACCAAATTCGTGCCTGAGAACCACCCAAACGCACCACACGACGACGTTAAGGAGAGATAAATCATGCTCCCAGAACTACCCCGCGATCGCCTGATAGACTTCTGCCAACGGTGGCAGATCACTGAACTCGCCCTCTTCGGTTCCATCTTGCGGGATGATTTCCGTCCCGATAGCGATATTGATTTATTAGTCACCTTTGCGCCCATAGCCCACTGGGGCTTACTCGCCCATGTCCGCATGGAGCGAGAACTTTCCCAGATGCTCGATCGCCCAGTGGATCTGATCGAAAAAGCTGCCATCCAGGAAAGTCCTAACTGGCTACGACGCAACGAAATTCTCCAAACGGCTCAGATTATCTATGCAGCGTGATGATGCAACCTTGCTGGATATGGCTCGCTATGCACAACAAATCCTGGACTTTAGTCAGGGGATGGATGAAGCGCAACTGGCAGCAGATACCAGAACTCAGGCGGCTATCCTGTACCACATTGCGGTCATCGGTGAAGCCGTCAAACGTCTATCGCCAGCTTTCCGCAGCCAACATCCCGACATTCCCTGGTCAGACATCGCTGGAATGCGCGATAAAGTGATTCATCAATACGATCGCGTCAAACTTGATGTTGTTTGGAACACTATCCAGCAAGATATCCCAGAACTCCTCCAACTGATTACACCCCTCTTGCCAACCGCTCCACCTTGAATTTCAAGTCTGCCTCAAATCAGCTTCTAGCCTTGCTGTCTTCCTTTCAACCAGGCAAACATATCATTCACAGTGAGAGCCAACGCCAAACCAGGTAAAACTGGGAGTACCTCATCGCCGACAAATTCAGTGGGTAGCGGCTCCGGGTGAAACACCAAAATCACCCGTTCCTCTGGATCAACCAACCAACCCAACTGGGAACCCTGCTTCAGGCAGTGCAAAATATTACGAACCACCTTGGTTGTCGTTTGATCAGGAGAAAGAATTTCAACTGTCCAGTCCGGATAGGTGCCAAAGGCATTGGCAACTTCGCCATTGGCATCAAACGGAATCCGTTGCCATCGGAAGACGGCAGCATCGGACACGATCGACCTACCGCCATAGACGCTGCTGCGGCTTCCCGCAGGGTATGTACACCGCAGTTCTGGGAATGCCATCGCGATCTGTGGAGCCTCTGCGACTTCATTAACCTGATCACAAAATCTGAGTTGCAGACGGGAGTGCTTTCCCTAGGGCATCGGTTTTTGCTCTACTCGACCGTCAACAAATTCACTGGCTGGCTTTGTTTCTGGTTGTTGCAGAAACTCCTCAAGGGTGAGGGTTAGTGGATTGACAACACCTGTCATGGGCGATCGCTCCTGTGACATTAATCGCAGCTTGGCTTGGGGCAAATCATCCCATGAGCGACTGTTTTTCTATGCTACTACGTGACAAAAGTCGCAGTTCCTCAAGAGATATGATGGTTCCACGCGATGTGCGACTTTCCTGATTGCCCATCAGGTATCTCAAGATTAATCAGATAGTTTTAAGCACTTGAGGATTCGTCTGCATCTATCTTTCTTGTTACTGTATGAACCTGTTCGTTTTAATAGAACTTCACGCGAACCATAATCATGTTGGCTGGTCAGTCAGTTATAGCCTAGAAGATACCCTGGCAGGGCTTTGTAAGGTTAACTTTTTATATCCAATTCAAAACAAGGGGCTTACTTACTTTCAACCGAAGAACCCCGATCGCCCTGACTTGATTACTCGTATCCGACAGACTATTTCCAAGTCGTGGTTTGATCTTGAGACGCTACCCACTTTGGCGGATGGTCCTAACGTCTTGCTGGTAATCGGCTTAAAGCCACGCTTTTTGTTATCCATTTTTGCGCTTAAACACTTGTTGGATCAGTTCGATGTGCGAGTGGCGTATCTGCTAGATGGGTTTGAGCCTGATCGAATGAATCATCAGGCGCTACCCAAGCTCGATCATCTGTTTGTGATCTCGCCTAGTTTGGCAAAAGAAGTGCAACAGCTTCATGACATCAACGTTTCGTTCTTGCCATTAGCAATCAATACGTTTCCCTTGAGTGAGTATCCATCCCAACGGTCAATCGATATTTTGAGCTATGGCAGAACAGACAAACAAACTCATGCTCTGTTACAGCAGTTTAATCATCCGGACAGCCAACGGCTTTATATGCACTCCACCTTTTCTGGATCTGAAGTGTACAACGTGCGAGATCACGTTGCCTTACTCAAGCGCTTGTTGGAACGCTCCAAAATCAGTTTGTGTTTTGAGGGAGGACAGCTTGAGCGATTTCGGGGGCGATCGCCGCTCTTATATCGCTGGTTTGAAGGGTGGGCAGCGGGCTGTGTGATTGTGGGCAAAAAGCCTTTGGATAGTGGCGTAGAAACGTTAATGGGTTGGCAAGATAGCACCTTAGGCATTCCTGATCACCCGGATGAAGTGATCCCGTTTTTTGAAGCGCTGTTGCAAGATGAAACTCGCCTAGAGGAAATTTCACGGCGAAACTATGTGGAATGTCGCCTGCGCCACGATTGGCGCTATCGATTGCGGGATATGCTTGAAAAGCTTCATCTACCGCTTCCTGCCCCGCTGGTTGAGCAAATTGAACAGTTGCGACGGTATAAAAACTCTCAGTAAGGAGCAAGTTAGTTAGACCCGACGATTGGAGAAATGTTGAGAACAGGTCAACCAGGGTTTGCCGCGATCGCATGAGTTATCTTGATAAAAGTCTGTAGCTATGAATCAAGCAATGCCTTAGATAATAAACCGCTTCGCAAAGTGCTTCGGTTCACGAATCGCTAGATTAGATGCTACAACCACAAAATTTATCTATTCCAGATAAATTTTATACAAAGAGGCACCCCGCAAAAATGAAGGGTGCCTCTCAATTAAACTTGCAAGCTACATCAGCTTAGAATGTGAAGGTTGTCCGAATAACGCCCACATACTGAGTTTCGTTACGGCGGTTACCTTCAGCATTAAATAGCACAATTACACCAGGCGTAATTGCGATGTTGTCGCTGATACGGTAGCGGTAAAAGGCTTCAGCATGGAAAGGAGGATCTCTATCTAGACGACGAGCCGCAGCGGGGTTGACTTGATTACGACCCGCTACAGTGATGCGACTACGGTAGGTGCTATCTACAACACGGGGCTGCATCCCAAACAGAAGACCTCCTAAGTTACCTCTACCACCCAGGTCAGGAAACGATAGGAAGCCAGCATAGTTGGTAATTCGTGCATTTTCGCCAGTACGCTGACTGTTAGCAAAGTTATAGGCATACCAACCACCCACCGTAATTTTGGGAGCGACACGCCACTGCGCTTGAGCAGAGAGGGTATCAACCGCAGTTGCTTGACCTGCGAATGGGTTGGAAGCATAGCCCGTACCATTGCTGCCCGTAACGTTAGGAGAACCTTGACCAAAGGGGTTAGCAGGGGCGGAGGTCGCACCAATTGGAACAACAGTAGAAAGATTAGGAGAGCCTAATTGGTTAACGTTGTTTCCAGGGTAGTAGGAACGAACATAGGTCAAGCCAATATCAAACTTAGGAGTTGGGCGAATAACGAGTTGACCAAGGGCAGAAAAGCCACCATTGAACAACCCATTCTTACGACCGGGATCGTTGCTGTCTGTGTCGGCAATAAAGCCGCCTTGGAGATTAAATATTTTGCCAAGAGCAAGGTCAAACGTTGCACCTGCACCTGCGTTACCGCTCCGGAGGCTAGGGTTAAACCGACCATAGCGAGAAACAGCTCCAGCGCCGCTGCTTTCAAAGGGGCTAAGGCTGCTAACTAACCCGTCGTAAAATTCCGCTTTGGTGGCATCAACTTGAATTCGCAAGTTTTTGCCAACGGGGAAACGGTAGTACAATTCATCAATGACAACAGCATTGTTACCGCTCCCATCAAACGATAAACGGGTTCCGTTGGTTCCAGTAAAATCACCAGAGAATGGCGTGAAGTTAGACGCTTCAAGACGAGTACGCAGGCGATCCTTGCCGGTGAAGCTAGCATCAAAGTTTAGACGAACTCTGTTTCCAAAGATGGTTTGAGTTTGGTCATCTCGGAGTCTTTCTCGGTTCGCTGCGGTCACACCACTTACAAAAGGACCTCTGGAATCACCATTACCAGCGATGGTAGCGCGATCGCCAAAGGTATCAGCGACACCAAAGATTACCTCACCGCTTAGCTTGGCGGTGGTAGAAAACTGCTGCTTCTCAATGGTGGCAGTACGAACTTCTAGCGATTCAACGCGACCGCGCAACGCTGCTAGTTCAGTCGCAAACTCTTCTTGAAGTCTTTTAACAACTTCCAAGTCTTCCTTCTTGACGAAGTCAGCGGTTGCGGCTGCAATCAGTTCTTGAATCTTGTCTAGGCAGGCGTTCAAACCAGCCGCAAATTCAAACCGACTCGTTGCCCGGTTGCCCCGGAAAGTTTTGTCGGGATAACCAACAATACAGCCATAGCGCTCTACCAAAGATTGCAGCGCTTGGAATGCCCAATCAGTGGGTCTAACGTCAGTCAACTGAGATACGGAGGTAACTTGCCCCAAAGTAGCTGAAGATTTGCCTTCGGCACTGTAAGCAGATACCTGATTAATTACAGAGTCTTGGGGAGCGGCAGATGTTTGAGCAAAAGCTGAAAATGCAGTTGCGCCAAGCAGTGCGGGAGCTAACCAAAAAGAATTCCAAGTAATACGTGACATATTTAATCCTCACATCCAACTGGATATCATAGTAGTGCATTAAGCGTCTGCTGTCGAAGCAAACTTGGCAAGCATATCGAAAAACGCTAATTATGATTGAACCAGCAGGTTCATCAAACAACCCATCACGCAAAAGACTTGAGGAATTTATAGCGTTAAGGACATTTTGTGCTCTTAATCAATTATCCAAGCATATTAGCGAATGCAAAAAAATGCATCGCTCTTAGCTTTGACAATTCTTCCTTAACAGTACCTTTTGAGCAGTTAAGTGAAAACCAACGAAAATATAACAGTAGGTTAAGGAGAATTAAAGATTTATGGAAAATGGGTTGGATGATGAAGGTCAAGGTGCCATACAGCAGCTATTTGGGCAAAAAACAAAGCAAACTACGGATGAAGAGAAAAAACCGTTTTGCAGTTGAGAAAAACCCAGGCACCTGAAGAATATTTAAGGAAAACCCTCTAGCATAGATATTTGTCCGGTGACTTTTCTGTATTTCTTTGAGTTGGAACTACTATCAGAATCTACCGATCGCACCATTCAAATAGTATTTATAAGCACAAAAATCACAAATTTTGTTCAAGTGTGTCCATGTAGCCTGCCTTTGTCGTGTTGTTGATGGATTTTTTTATGCATCAGTTATCTGGTTTGAGAGATCGATTGCCTGAGTTGAGAAATTTGTTTGGTTCTGAGCGATCGCTGCTGCTGCCCATGACGGTTTTGGCATTGGGAATTCATGCGGCACTATTAGCCCTGCCCATTCCCTCGAATGAAGCGCTTAAGACACCTGACGATCAAAAAAATCCGATTAAAATCACGCAAATTCCGACCGAAAAACCACCTGAAGCGATATCATCAACCGGAGTCACGATTCCACCTCTAGGTACACCATCAGCATCAAGTGTGGTGAGCAGTCCATCGCCCTCTGATAGCGCTAGCTTAACGAGTGACGCTTCAGAATCCTCCGACTCTTCATCAGAACCCGACGAATCACCAAGTTCTAGTACCGCCGTTGTAACGCCCCCTAGTAAGCCTGCTGTCAGCCCTGCAAAAAAAGCGACGAAATCTACGTCTGCAAAAACATCAGCAAAGCCGAGTGATAGTAGCGATCTCGCAACCGAGCAAAGTTCTAGTTCATCTGCTGGAGACAATGCAGAAACTACCGAATCGGCTACAAATGGAACTTCCACTGCGATCGCATCTCCAACTGTTTCTAGAAGTGAAGTATCGGCGGCAGCGTTTGCAAATTTTCCTCAGTTCAAGTCTTCCACGGGCGACTGTTTTGGCTTAGGGTTGGGAGACAATTGCCGGGTGGTGGAAAATGGGGCGATCGCGGAGGTGACAAATTACTTCCGCAAAGAGCTTCCCGCAAAGCAGTTTAAAGCTGAGCTAGTGACGGATGAACCGTCCCGCAAAGTTTTTAAGGTTTCTAAAGATAACAAGACTTTATTTTTGAACATTTTGCAAAGTAGGCAGAATGTGGTTTATCTGCTGTCATCGGTTGTCTACAAGCGATCGCCAGATGAAATTACGGAGAAAGGGCAATAGGACGCTATCGTGAGCCATACGATTGTTTGGTTTCGTCGAGATTTACGCATTGCGGATCATGCCCCTATTGATCGGGCGGCGTTGCGTGGCGGGGTGATTCCAGTATTCATTTTTGATCGATCGCTGTTACATCATCCTGAAACAGCTCCGGCACGGGTAGCGTTTTTGCTAGAGGCATTGAGAGCGCTGGATCAAGAGTTGCGCGATCGCGGTGGGCGGCTGATTATCCGGTTTGGCGATCCGGTAGAAGTACTGCCAAAGCTGGTTCGAGAAACCCAGGCAGAGGGTATCTATGCTTACCTCGATTTTGAGCGAATTTATGGTCGAGTACGGGATGCGCGGCTAAATCAAGCGCTAGCTGACCAGGGGTTGAAAATTCGCTGGTTTGAACCTGCCGGAACAACTGCCGATCTGATCCCCTACCCCGACTATCGGGCGTTGTGGTATTCCCAAATGGAAGCAGGCGTGTTGCCGACACCTAGTCGAATCGATCTGCCCGATGGCGTGTTAGGCGAACCCATGCCAACCTTGGCAGAGTTGGGACACGTGGCTGATGGCAAGCCTATTCCACCCGCCAGCATTCACGATGCGCGTCAATTGCTACAGGATTTTTTAGAGGAAAAGAGCGATCGCTACTACTGGCAGCTATCCTACCCCAGTGCCGAAGCCACCACGGGGCTGAGTCCCCACATTAAATTTGGCGTGATTTCGGTGCGGGAATGCTATGTGACTGCCAAGGCGCATGATCCACAGAATAACTGGAAAGTGGCACGCAGTCAGCAGCAGTTGATTGCGCGGATGCGGTGGGGCAGTGGGTTCGCCCAACGGTTTCGCTACCTACCGCAGCTAGAGGTGCGATCGCTCTACAGCGTTTTTGATGAGGACGGCTGGAGCTTTGACGAGGAGCTATATCAGGCTTGGCAGGAAGGGTATACGGGCTTTCCGATTGTGGATGCCGCAGCCCGATGTTTGCAGGCAACGGGCGGCTGGCTAGCACTTAACTTTCGGACTCGTGCCCTATATTCCAGCTTTCTAAGCAATCTGCTGGGCATGGATTGGCGCTACGGAGCGCTTCACTTTATGCGTCATCTAATCGATGGCGACTGCCCGATTGATCACTATCAATGGGCGATGCAGGCAGGCGTAACTCACTGCGTTAATAAAACCTGGACGCGGATTTACAATCCCGAACAAACTGCCGTCGATCGCTGTGATCCCGATGGCTTGTTCATTAAACGCTGGATTCCTGAGTTAGAGCAGGTGCCACCCAATCAGTTAGGTGCACCACCCACGCTCAATGGCTATCCTGCGCCCATTTTGGACTACAAAAAAGCGCGGCGGCAGCGGGTGAAACAACTGGAACAGCAGCGCCAAAAGTTTCTGGATCAAGGCAATATTGTGCCCTATTTGGGACGAATGCCCCAGAATGTGACCCCGTTTGGCAGCGATCGCTACTTCAGTGAAGTCAGTTGGGCAGCCACGCCTGATCTTGACCTGTTTCCACCGCCGCTTAACTTGGAAATCTTAGATGAAGAACAGGCAAAGGCGCTCCGAACCTGGTTTGTTGCCCATGTGGATATCAAACCCCGCAGACCCTACCGTCGCAAATCGAAACCAACACCAGAGCAAACTGATATTCAACTCAGCCTGCTCTAGCAAGATAGTAGAATAACGAGGATTATTTGACGGGATGTAGGAAAAAATGACCATGACAGAAGCGGCGATCGGAATTATCGGCGGCAGCGGACTCTACAAAATGGAGGCGCTCAAAGATGTGGAAGAAGTCCAGATCGAAACACCTTTTGGCAAACCCTCGGATGCTTTAATCGTCGGTAGTTTAGACGGTGTGCGCGTCGCATTTCTGGCACGACATGGACGCAACCATCACTTGTTGCCATCAGAACTACCATTTCGGGCAAACATCTATGCAATGAAGAGTTTGGGCGTGAAGTATCTGATTTCTGCGTCGGCAGTGGGTTCCCTTAAAGAAGCAGCCAAACCATTGGATATGGTGGTGCCGGATCAATTTATCGATCGCACTAAAAATCGCATCTCCACCTTTTTTGGGGATGGCATTGTCGCTCATGTAGCCTTTGGCGATCCGGTGTGTCTTAAATTGGCGCAGGTATTGGCAGATGCGGTCGAAAGCTCAAATCTTGCGGAGGTCACTCTTCACCGGGGCGGCACCTACATTTGCATGGAAGGTCCTGCGTTTTCGACTAAGGCAGAATCCAATCTGCATCGTAGTTGGGGCGCAACCATTATCGGCATGACAAATCTGCCAGAAGCAAAACTAGCCAGAGAAGCCGAAATTGCCTACGCAACGCTAGCATTAGTCACAGATTACGACTGCTGGCATCCCGACCATGACAGCGTTACAGTAGAACTAGTCATCGCCAACCTGCAACGCAACGCCATCAATGCCCAAAAAGTGATTCAAGAAACTGTGCGTCGCCTGACCGAAAATCCTCCAGATTCTGACGCTCACTCTGCTCTGAAGTATGCCATTCTCACGCCACTGGATAAGATATCCACAGAAGCAAAGGAACGCCTGCACCTGTTACTGCAAAAATATCTGTGACGATTGAATGCCTTCGCACTTCGTCATTCGTGGTTTGATTTATGCCTGAATGTCCTAAATGTCACCAGTTTGTTGAGTCACGGGCGATCGCGTGTCCTCATTGTCGTATGCCTTTAAAGGCACATGGGCATCCGGGGATGAAGCTATTTCAAGCGACAGATGAGCCGCTTTGTGCAAGCTGTGTATATCATGCCGACGATAGCTGTAATTTTCCTAAGCGTCCTGATGCGATGGACTGTACGCTATATCAAGATGTGGGGCAGGCTCAAGCGGTGAATTCACAGTATGGCACTAGCTTTCGTTTGCAGCGGTGGGTCAAACGAAACACGCCGTTGCTTTTAGTGGCAGGGCTGTTGTTGATTAGCTTAGGCGTTGTGTTAATTCGCCGTTGAGGTCAACTATGGAGCAATGCTAGCGGCAATAATATCGAGCGTTACCGAATGATCGCCGGATGTATGAGATTCTAAGTGATCGGCTGGCAAAACGGGTTTGGCGGCTTGAAATACGGCAAGGTCAAACCAAAAGGTGGTGCCTACGCCGACTTCGCTCGACAAGTGAACGCGACTCTGATGTTTTTCGACGATGTTGCGAACGATGGATAAGCCCAATCCGGTGCCTTCTAGGGTGTGAACGCGATTTTCGACCCGAAAGAAGCGATCGAAAATTGCCTGCTGATCTTCTAAAGGAATGCCAATGCCGGTATCAGCAATTTCTATCCGCACTTTGGGAGTAGATTCTGAAGGGTTGAACAGTTCATTGTCCTGTTCCAATTCACTAGGCTCAACTTCTACCAAGTAAGCTCGAATAGTGACCGTTCCACCCGACGGAGTAAATTTCAGCGAATTTCCAACGAGATTTATAAATACTTGTAGGAGCAGATCATAGTGTCCGAGTACGGGAGGCAAATCGGGCTGAATTTCTTGCTTTAGTTCAATTCCTTTATCACGGGCATTAAGCTGACAGGTGCGTAGGGTTTGCTCGATCGGCTGTGCTAAATCTACGGCTTCAAAGCTGTATGTTCGGCAAGATTCTAGCTTGGATAGGTCGAGAACATCGTTGACTAGGCGCGTCAGGCGATCGGTTTCTCGGTTCGCCGTTTCCAAAAATTCTCGCTGTTCTTCCAGGCTCAACTCTTCCCCATATTCATGCAGCGTTTCAATAAACGATTTGATGTTAAACAGGGGGGTTCTGAGTTCGTGGGAGACATTGCTAATGAACTGACTTTTTGCCTCGTTCAGTTCGGCTTCGCGGGTGATGTCTTGAATAGTGATCGCCACTCCTTTCACCGTTTCTCGCGTCAAGTCAAGCACACTGGTTAACAAAATGCGAATGGTGCGGTCTACAGGTTCTTTGAGGGTAACTCGAAATTCGCCGCCTTCTCGCATATCTCCTTTTGCCATGCGGTAAAGAGGACGGGTGATTTCAGCTTGAATCGCACTGGGCAGGGAATACAAGACGCTGCTGCCCTCGATCGCCAGTCCTTCCCAATTCAAAAAACGCCGCGCTGTCGTATTAACCAGCACTACGTGCAAGTCAGTATCCAGCAAAACAGCACCATCGGCGATCGTGGATACCAGAGTTTCTAGCTTGGCTTTTTCGGCGGTGAGTTCTTCAATATTTTGTTCTTCGTAGCGCTCTAGCTTTTCCGCCATTTCATTAAAGCTAAAGATTAACTCCCCTAGTTCGCCACCAAAAGGCAGATCTACTTGCTGTTTGAAATTGCCAGAAGCAATGTTTTTCACCCCAACCAGCAATTCTTTAATCGGACGGGTAATAGTAAGCGCATTAAATACCGCGCCTAAAATGACCATGACCCAGATAGATACAAAAACGGCGATCGTCACATCGCGGGTGAGATGAGACGAGGTGACAACGGTTGGGTTGGGATTGGTGCCGATCGCCAACACGCCTTTGTACACACCTTCATAGATAATCGGCACAAACACATCGGTGACTTCCCCATCGGGAGTCAAATGCTGCCGCACCATCGGCACCTCAGTATGTTGAGCATAATCATCTGGAAGATGAATTTTGCGGCGAATCGTCAGGGAGTTTTGCACTTCCGATTCTGAAAAAGGAATGCCCAAGTAAATGCTTCCTTCCTCATCGGCATACAGCATATAGCGAATGCTGGAAGTGCTGCGGTAAAAACGCTGAGAAAACTGAGCAAGCTCTGTTTTATTATTTTCGCCAATCAGCGGGGTGACATTGGCGGCTAAGAGTAAGCCCAAATCACTGCCAAATCGAGTGTCGCTTAAGCGTGCATCTTCTTGAATAATGTTGACAGCCCAAAAGGTGAGACCGCTCATCAGCAGTGATACGACGAGGGTTGCCACAGCCATCAGTTTGGTCTGGAGCGTGAACTCTGACCACCAGCGGGCGATTGTTTCCTTGACCTGCCTTAAAAGATTTAGCAAAGCTGAATGATGGCTAGTGGTATCAAAAAATTAAGAATAAATCTTAAAACGAACGCTCTTGTTCTATCCATACATTCTCTAACAATTATCCTAAGAGAAACAAGAGAATCCAAATTCCTCTACATTTAGTTGAGCCGGGTTTCGGATTTCGGGTGTGTCGCAGCTCTCACTGTGACTCATGCCCCCTAGCTCCTGACCCCTGCTTAGACTAAACCACTTTCTGGCGCACCAATTTCATGCTTTGAGCGGCGTACCTGATGCCCAATATCTTGCCGATAATATGCGCCATCAAACTGAATGTGTTTGACTGCTGCGTAGGCATTATCTAGGGCAAAATCCAGGCTGTCGCCTGTGGCTGTAACCGCTAGCACTCTACCGCCATCGGTGACCAATCCTTGGGGTTTGCTTTGGGTACCAGCATGAAAAACCATCGCTCCGCCTACTTCTGCCTCGTCAATGCCGCTAATCACTTTCCCTTTTGGAAACGTGTCGGGGTAGCCTTCGGATGCCATAACGATGCAAGCAGCAGCCCCCGGTTTCCATTCGATCGCGGGCTGTTCGGCAAGGCGCTGATGTACACAAGCAAGCAGCAACTCGTCCAATGGGGTTTCCAGCAGCGGCAGTACAACTTGAGTTTCTGGATCACCAAAGCGGCAGTTAAATTCAATCACTTTGGGATCGCCTTGGGGCGTGATCATCAACCCGGCATAGAGTACACCGCGATAGTCAATGTTGCGCTTACGAAGAACCGCGATCGCAGGCTCCAAAATTTCCTGCTGAATGCGTTCCATCAGGGCTGGGGTTACAACCGATGCCGGGGCATAAGCTCCCATGCCGCCTGTATTCTCACCTGTATCCCCTTCTCCAATCCGTTTGTAATCCTGCGCTGGCAGCAGAGGGCGAATCGTGATGCCATCCGTTATCGCCACAATAGAAACCTCTTGCCCACTCAAGCATTCTTCAATCACAACCCGCTGTCCGGCATCGCCAAACTTGCCACTGAACATGTCTTGAATCCCAGTTTCCGCTTGCTCTAGGGTAGTTGCAACCGTTACGCCCTTGCCAGCGGCTAACCCATCCGCTTTGACCACGATCGGCAACCCTTGAGCGCGGACATATGCCAGAGCCGGATCAACCGCCGTAAACACAGAGGCTTTTGCGGTCGGAATCTTAGCTTCGTGCATCAGATCTTTTGCCCACGCTTTACTCGCTTCAATTTGGGCACCTAGTTTTGTTGGACCAAACACAGTCAGCCCTTGAGCTTGGAGAAAATCGGTAATGCCTGCTGCAAGAGGCACCTCTGGACCCACCACAATTAGCGAAATGCCATTCACTAAGGCAAATCGGGCAATCCCTTCAAAATCCGAAACATTCATTGCCAAATTGCGACAGCGAGGCATGGAAGCAGTGCCTCCCGTGCCAGGGACACAAATGACTTGCTGCACCTTTTCTGATTGCAGCAGTTTCCACGTGATGGCGTGTTCGCGCCCTCCATTACCAACGACCAAAACCTTCACGTTTCTAACCCCTTACCGAGATGGTGGCGATTTCTAAAAGGATTCCTAGAAAATCTTTGCTTAGACAGCGCGAATCGCATAGCTTACGTCAAGCGCTTTTTATTATGTCATGGTCTTGAAGTCTAATTTTTATTAAGTAAACATTACCTCAAAAGTAATCCTTCCTGGATTGCTGTTTTGAGCCTTAGGACTGCGATCGCAGTCCAATCTTTAAAAATCAAAGAACATGGGATTTTAGGAAAAAAGCAAGACGATGGCTGTAGGGTGTAGGAGAAAAAGGAAGTGGAACCTTTAGGCTGGGTGTAGGTCTAAATGGTTTAATGCTTGAGAAAGTTAGTTTTCTAAAAGTTGCTCTAGGAGAACGATTGGGATGGTACGGCTGTGGACGAGTCAGTTAAAAATAAGGATTGCCCTGAGCCTGATTGTGGGAACTACTGGAATCAGCACCAACGTGCTGCTGCCAACTGATGCGATCGCTCAAACTAGCCAGCTATCGCCGCCGCAACTCACTCCAGAAGCGGTTCCCACCACGCCAAAACCGACTCCAAGTAAAAAGTCCTTAGACAAACGGAAACAGCCGATTGCAGAAGAATTTCCGCCTAACCCACTCGAAATTACTGCTCCTGATCCGCTGATTCCCTACGATTACAAAGATCGTCCTTTAACGGCTCAAGAGATTCGGCAACTGCGGGCGGGGGCAAATCGGTTGGCGGTGATCGGGGCGACCAAACTGGAACAGGGCGATCGCGTCGCTGCATTTAACGCTTGGAATCGGGAGCTGCGGTTTCGGCGTTTAGTGGGTCCTTTGACGGAAGAAGTGCTGACTTTGGGACGAGTGGGCGATGCGGCATGGCGAGAAAGCGACACAACTCAATTGCGCTGGATCACCAAACGGCTGGATGAGATTTGGGCAAAAGCACTGACAGAACAATCAGCCAGCCAGGGAAAATTGGCGGCACCTGCTCCATTATCTACCCAGCTTGAAGCGCTGCCCCCCGATCTTGCCTTAGAGTTAGAGCCGAGCCAACCATCAAAAATAACTGAGAACAGCATTCCATCCAGTCAGTCCCAGGCTCAAAATCAAGCGGCACCAACCGTAACAGTCCGACAGTTGCTTGGCAGCATCGATACCAATCCGTTGGCGGTGGGTGGAGTGAATGCTCTCGTCATCTTAGGAAACCTGAACAGAGAAGTTTCTCTGCTGGATGCGCTGGGATTTGCCTATCAGCAAGTGCGCTTGCCTCAAACAGCGGTCAAAATTTATCAGCAATTGCTAGCAGAAGCTCGACGACGGAATGACGCTTTTAAGCTGGAATCGACGCTGATTACCTTGGGGCAACTCCACCTTGCCTGGTTTGATTATGGAAGTGCTGCAACACCTTATCAAGAGTTATTGGTGCGATCGCGATCTCGCCGCGACCCCATCAACTTCCCGCTATACCTCGATCGACTTGCCTACATTCACGAACAGGCAAAGCAGCCAGCCCAGGCAATTCCCTATCAAGAGCAACTGATCACCTTTCATCAGACTTCGTTAGGCGATGCCAAACTGATTCCTGCCCTGACCCTCAAAATTGCCGACAACCATCGCCGCTTGACCCAACTCGATCAAGCCGAAACCAATTATCAACTGGCATATAAACTAGCGATCCCGCTGTTGCAGTTTGCCCATGCCGCAGACGCGCTCAAAAAATTAGGAGATCTCTATCGGGCAAACGATCGCCTCGATTCGGCATTGCGAATGTATGCCTTTCTGGTTGAAATCGAAAAGCAGGCATATAACACCTATGGCGTAATGGATGCCTATGACCAAATGGGGCAAGTGCATCTGCTGCGAAAAGAATATCCCGAAGCGATCGCCGCCTTTCAGGAAGCCCTACCCTTGGCTCAACAACTCAAATTCCGCGAAGAGTATTTCGCCAGCCGCATTCAAAAAGCCTCAGAACCCGAAAAATGACGAATAGTTCATATTTCATTCCTGACACCTGACACTTCGTCATTCGCACTTCCTCTATTCCAATGTGCATCGCTGTTGTAGCGCCTGCCGCAGCAAATCTTTGTACTGGCGATTGTCGATCGCGTAGGCACCGAAGCGTTCTAGGTGCGGGTTCATCATTTGGGCATCGAATAAAGTGAACTGGCGATCGCGCAGATGTTCCACTAGCTTCACCATTGCCACTTTGGAGCCATCAGGAATCCGAAAAAACATCGACTCACCAATGAATGCGCCGCCAATTACAATCCCCAAAATGCCGCCTGCTAATTCGTCACCCTGCCAGGTTTCAAAACTATGTGCCCAGCCTTCTTGATGCAGCGACCAGTAAACGGCTTTAAGATCCTCAGAAATCCAGGTCGTTTCGCGATCGGCGCAGCCTTCCACCACGCTGGCAAAATCTCGATTGACGGCAACGGTGAACCGCGATTGATTGAGCACGCGCTGTAAAGATTTGGGATAGCGGAAGCGATCGTCCAGGGGAATTAGCGTCCGCTGCCGACTGGAATACCAGCCCAAATCGTCGCCCGATTCATCCGCCATTAAAAAATAGCCCTGGGCGTAGCCGTGAATAATAGAAGGAACATCAAACTGACTGCTCACCAAACGTTAATCCTATTTCGACTTTGCAGGGAGTTTGCCAATTTCTTCTTTGACAATTTCTTGAATCAGGTTCATCACCTTTGGCAAGACGAGCTGATTGGACATACGACTCGACTCGGACATCAGTTTGGGCATCGTTACAATCATTTTTTGCCCGGTAGAGGTTTTGTAGAAAGCAATCACATCTTTTAATTCTGCTTCTGTATAAAATTTGTCATACAAAGAATAGCTGATTTGCTCGGTAATTTGCTTCATATCCAACACTTTAGGCACACGCTCTTGATATCGTTTAATGATTCTCAGCGCTGTGTCGTTGGTTCGTTGCTTTAAAGCATCGCCCTGCAAACCTGAGTCTTGGAACAAAGTAAACAGTAGTTTAGGTAAATCGGCTTCCATTTGAGCCAAGCTTTGACGCAAACTGTCGTTGGCGCTATCTCCAGCACGGGTGAGTTCCAGCAATTCCTTAATCAGGGCGCGTTTTGGAGATGGTGCAGTTTGGGCGCTGGCAGACTCCGCCCACGTGCAAGCAATGAGTAGGGTCACTCCGGCAAGCTTGATGATGGGCTTCAGCATAGGTTTAGCGATCGCGATTTTGGCATCTTAAATATAGGCTAGGGTTTAGCCGATCTGCCAGGAAGATTTACCGGGGCAAACATTATTTATGTAGAGGTGTTTCTGTGGCGCTATTGAGTGGCTAGGACGGGCTTACACTATAGAACAAGTGATTGAGACTTTTTAATCGCACCAATGGTCGAACCGATTCCCAATATCATGCTGCCCCCTGCCCAAAATCCTGAACAGGAAGGGGAATGGCTACAAACCGCGTTGCTGACCTGGCTGGACACCGAATTTTTGCCAGAACAGGTGAATCAGCAGATTGCTAAACGAGCCGCGCAAATTTTTATGCGTCAGCGGATGGAAGGCGAAAACGATTTAATCTCTTTAACAATGGCGATCGTCACCGAAATGGAAGCCTTTGATTTTTCCAATAGTTTTTATGGGCAATTTGCGATCGCCAACGCAGTTAGTGACCTGCTGCTAGACAGTTTGGGCATCGATCGCTGCTGCGGACAGTAGCGAATAGCGAATTCAAAACTCAAAACTCCCTATTCCCTATTTTGAATGTCAATTGATTTTTATCCACCTCGCCGCAATGTGCCTTTCGTGCGGCTGATTCAAACGCTGACTCCCATGGTTGCATGTTGGGGCTTTCAAATGGATTTAGAGGTGGAATATGAAAGCCTCAATCAGTTAATAGCCCTACGACACGATCGCGTGTTGCTGTTGCCCAATCACCCGACCTTTCATGATGCGATCGCCATATTTTTGCTCTCTGGCAGGCTGGGTCAAGCATTTTACTATTTAGGAGCCTATGAGCAATTACAAAGTAAGTTAGGGCGCTTTTTTCAGGCGATCGGGTGCTACTCGGTTCGGCGCGGCTTAGCCGATCGCCCCAGTATTATCCAAACGATGGAATTATTGGCGCAACCCGGTTGTCATTTGGTCATTTTTCCAGAAGGGGGGTGTTCGTTTCAAAATGACATCGTTACTCCATTTCGGGCAGGCGCGGTGCAGTTGGCATTCCAAGCGATGAACCGAATGGTAAAGCAAGGCGATGCCCCTCCCGATCTCTATGCTGTGCCGGTCAGCATTAAGTATCGCTACACCCAAGACATGACGGTTGCGATTGAAAAACTGTTGACCCAACTGGAACAAAAGCTGGAGATGCCGACGCGACTGGGCAATTATGAACGGCTACGAGCGATCGCCGAAAAACTGCTGATTCAGCTTGAACAAGAATACGGCATGAAGATTGACTCAACCCTATCTTGGGATCACCGCATTAAAACCTTGAAAGCCTATGTCCTGCAAAGCTGTGAGCAGCAGTATGGGCTAACTTCGGCGGCAACCGACCTCGATCGCGAGCGCGTCTATCGGGTTTTGAACGCAACGCTAACGAAGACAGAACCATTGGAGTTTGGATTGCCAACCGATCTCCCATGGAGCGTAGAATTTGTCCAGCGATCCATCAGGCGCGTACTGAATTTTGATGCAATGTATGACGGCTATGTGGCAGAAAATCCTACAATAGAGCGGTTCATGGATACTTTGACTCGGCTAGAACGAGAAGTATTCAACATTGACCAACCTTTCCCAAAAGGGCATCGACTGGTAACCATCAAGATTGGGACTCCGATTAACTTAAAAGACTCATTCGCGGCGTTTCAAACCAACAAAATAGCAACCGTCGATCAAATGACACAAACGATTCAGCGATCGGTTCAAAGTAACCTGGACTTGCTGAATCAATCTCGATAATTTCAACTGTTTTGTTTGGCGGCGATCGCTGTTGTTGTGAGACGAGATCGGTGCGAGTGAATAGATTACGTGTACTATTATCTAAGTTGATGCATGGCTGGATGGGAGAATCACGATGCGCTTGGGCAAAGTTGTAAAGTCAAATTCGGACTGTGACTAAAATGTGGAACTGGATGATAAAACCAGTCGAGAGAATCCGCCCAAGCCAACAGTGCGACATGCTGGTGGCGGCTAAAACAACGACGGCAGGGAAAACCTAGACAAAAATAGCTGCATAGCACTGCCCAAAATGCCAATTAGCGCCTGACCAAAATTAGGTTTGCCCTTGTCTATTTTATCCTCGGGTGTGGGCGTTTCAAACAGCAGTGCAACTTTGGTGGCAACCTCTGCGCTTTTGGTATCGCCCTTCGCTTTAAACAGGCGTTCGGCTTCACGAGTATCTGCGATCGCCCCTTTGCGATCGCCCGTCCGCATTCGCGCCGCGCCGCGCCCCAAATAAGCGGGGGCAAAATCAGTTTGACGGGCAATGATTTGAGTGTAGTTTTGAATCGCACTCGCATAGTTTTGCCGCTGTTCATCTTCCAATGCCCAGCGATAAAAATCCTCCAGCGTTCCGACCGAGGTGGCAAGTCCCACGGCTCCTTGCAAATAAGCTCCCTCGGTAATCGCGCCCGTTACCGATGCCCCGGTCAAATACGATTTACGCAGATCCGCTCCAGTAAGATTTGCTCCATCCAACCTTGCCCCAGTTAAATTTGCGCCATTGAGTGACGCTCCAGTTAGGTTTGCCCCACGCAAGTCTGCCCCTTGCAGATTAGACTGACTCAAATTTGCCCCAGCTAAATTGGCTTGGCTCAGGTTTGCGCCTGCTAAATCTGCAAAGACCAATCCGGCTCGGCTCAGATCACACTTGGGGCACTGTTTCGTTGCGATAAGCTGACGGCTGTGGTCTAAGTTTTCTGCATGAGCCGGCAAGGAGGTGCTAAGCACGGATAACAGCGCCGCAGTCATCAAAGTAGAGGATTTCATAGGCGATCGCCAATTAGTATTGATGCTATTTAAGCTCAACTTCCAGATTTTGCAACACCATACCCTTAACCTTTACAGTAAAGATTGAACCGCTTATAGCAGGTGTCAGATGTCAGGGGTCAGGTTCTAGGGGTGAAGAGGTTTATGGGGCTAGGTTTACGCTCTATTGCTTGTCCCAACCATTCTGGGTGCTGCCCTATTTAGGATTCGGGCTGATCAGGTCGAGTCAATCAGGATATTTCTGCTCAATCATGCAACGCAAACAAAAATTTCCCTATCTAGTCGGCTCCAAATGGACAGCCCATGCCCAAGTGGATGGCTGGCGACATTTTCAAGTGACCAATCGAAAAAATCAGGGAATCTGGGTGTTTGCAGAAATGGTCGCTTCCTGTGATCCAAAAGTACGGTTTTGGCTGAATGCCAAGCTTTTGAAGGATAAAAGGCTCTGGCAAGCTGGATGGCGATCGCTCCAAGAAGAGTCAGAACTTGCGACTCAACCCTCAGCAAAGAGTCTTCGGCACTCCAAAGAAAGTGGATGACTTCCTGACAGCCAGCATATAAGCCTTTTATCGCACCACCGGAATGTTAGCAGCTTCTAGCTGAACTTTCTGGTTAGGATAATCTGACAGCGACACCGACAGCTTTTCCGCTTTATCAACCGATGCCATCGGCAACCGAATGATGCCTGCATATACTTGATTATCGGCAGGCAACTCAGAGGGTAGCCCTTCCACGTTGGCACTTAACGTTCTACCTTGGTTATCTTTAACTTCCAAAAAACTGTATAAAAATTTGACGGGAGCTTTGTTTGCATTTCGCAACCCAACCGAGATGATTAAAGAATCGCCCTGTTGTTGCACCGATCGAATTTCTAAGGTTACATCTTCACTCTCTGTGGTAAGTGGAAACTTTGCTTGAGCCGTCGCCACGTTGCTAGGCGCAGCGGAAACGGGTTTTGCCGCCACAGCCGCCACTTTGCCGCCGCCAATACGAGTTTTAACGTTGGCAATGATCTTATCTTCTGGCAAAATCAACACTTCATCTTTCCGAGGAAGATCGCCTTTACGATTTGCCAAATTGTTGGGTCGGGTGTCTGGCTGGGTAATGCCTTTTAGCGCTTCGCGCCCCAGACTTGTGCCTGCAATCCCGCTAAAAATCCCCGCAATCAGCATGGATGCCAGCAAAATGAGGGTGAGTCCGATGGTTGAGTTCCATTTCATGAGCGTCTAAGATAGCAGCGATCGCGATAAAGCTGACCCAATAGTTCGATCAGAAGAAGATTGCCGCAATCATGTCATAGATCGCCAACTTCTGAAAGAAATCTATGATTCAAAAAATGAGGAAGAGTTCAGTTGCCAGAGAGGGGGCTGAATCCGAAAGCATAGAAATTAACATCTTAGTTTCTATGCTCAATACTACCAACTGCTGAATAGGAAATACTGAGTGAGACTGAGGATGTCTTGAAAGAAACCTTTGCGAGTTCCCCATTTCTGGCGAATTTGATGATATGGTACACCGACCAGATGCAAAACGGTGCGGAACAGGAATGCCAGGAGATTGAGGGTGAGTCACACAGCAGCTAAATGGTGTTGTCCGTGCCCAAAATTGTGTTCTAGATGATAACCCTTGGTTTGGAGAACATTGTGATTTTTAGTTTCAGTTTTCCATCGACTTCTGCCAGTCCTGACCACTTGGGGCATGGTTTCATCCGTGATGAGATGGTCGGTGATAAAGGGATTTTGGTAGAGCCGCTTGCCATCACTCGGACGAGTCAGGGTCAGTTCGCACCCATTGACGAGCAAAGTAGGCTGGCTGTCACCAATCGGAAGCTGATTGAGCTAACGGTAAATCTCTTGAAACTGGATGCTGCGTGTGGCAGCGATCGCCGACTCAAAAAGATTGCTTTGCAGTCTGCCCGATTGAACCAAACTGACTGTAGGCAGAAATTTTAAGTTACTTTAAAGAAGCTCTGACCCGCTTTTTTCCTTTCTGTAGTACCTCGATTTTTTCATGAATATTTTCAGTCAATTGTTAAATAAGCCTGCCCTGCCATCTCCCAAACGGCAGCGCCGAGGGATTGAAATTAAGTCCTCTCGCGAAATTGAAACCATGCGTCAAGCTGCGAAGATCGTGGCAACCGTTCTGAAGGAGATTTCAGAGCGGGTTGAACCGGGGATGACGACATTAGATCTGGATGCCTATGCGGAGCAGCGAATTCGTGAAATGGGTGCGACTCCTAGTTTTAAGGGATATCACGGCTTTCCCGCATCGATTTGTTCTTCGATTAACAATGAAGTCGTGCATGGAATTCCCAATCGGCGCAAGGCGATTCGGATTGGCGATGTCTTAAAAGTGGATACAGGAGCCTATTTTGAAGGGTTTCATGGCGATTCCTGCATCACGATCGCGGTGGGCAAGGTTGCACCCGAAGCCGAACGCTTGATTCGGGTTGCCGAAGAAGCTCTCTACAAAGGGATTGAGCAGGTAAAAGCGGGCGCTTATTTACTTGATTTGGCAGGGGCGATCGAAGATTGCGTAAAGGCGAATGGGTTTACCGTCGTGGAAGATTTTACTGGGCATGGTGTGGGGCGTAACCTGCATGAAGAGCCGTCAGTCTTTAACTTTCGGACGAAGGAGATGCCCAATGAAAAGCTGCGGGCGGGAATGACGCTGGCGATCGAGCCAATTGTTAATCAAGGATCGAAGTATGTCCGCATTTTGGGCGATCGCTGGACTGCGGTTACCGTGGATAAAAAGCTGTCCGCCCAGTTTGAACACACGGTTTTAGTTACCGAAACAGGCTACGAAATCCTCACCGATCGCACCGCAGTTTAACTGAACTAACGTCATATTTTGCTCTGGATTCAGGCTAAGCTGGGAAATCACGGTTTCGCCGCCCCACACTTTTTCTGAGCGTATGCACCTTACTCCGTTGAGATCATTTGCGATCGCCCTACTCATCAGCCTAAGCCTAACTTTCAGTCCATTGTTAACGGCTCCCGCCAATGCGCTGGTTCAAATCAAGCTCTCAGAAATTTCCTACCATGCCTGTTCGGCTGAAGTGGCAGAAGGGACGGTAACCAGCGGCAACGCAACGGCTGCTAGCTGTTACATTGTCACAGGCAAAACAGAAAACACGTCGGGCAAACCGGTGATCAACGCCGATATTTTCGGGCGCATTTATGATGCAAATGATAATTCCGTCATGGAAAACCGCACTCGGCTCGGCTCCATTGAAACCGTTCCTCCTGGTATGAGCGATTTTGAGCTAAGAATTACCGTTCCAGCCAATCAGCCGCCGCCTCTAAAATTAGAGCAGTTCAAAGCTGCTGGATTTACTGGCAAAGTGAGACGCTGAAGAATTCTCTATTTTGAATTTGATCAAAATAAAGCCTCACTCATAAATTTATGAGCGAGGCTTTTGTCATCGTTTTGAAGTCAAACAAGAACACCATTCAAAACGCCATCAACAATCAGCTTGGCTACTACAATCAACCCATTTCTTTTAAGAAAGGCGGAAGGAACTCAAAGCTTGCTGAATAAAACTAAGTAGCAGAAATGCCAGCATTGGAGAAAAATCTAGACCCCCTAGCGGAGGAATAATGTTTCGGAAGACGTTGAGATAGGGATCGGTTAACTGACTCAGAATTGAGAACGGTGGATCGAACCAGTTGACATTAGGAAACCAACTTAGCAAAATTCGGATTAGCAGCAAAGCTAGGTAAATACTAACGAAGGTCGCTAGGGTAGACACCAACAGAGCAAGGGGAGAGGCAGTAGTCATAAGCAGTAATACTCGTAGTAGCGATTGGAGGGTGCTAGAGCGCTTTGCATAACTTGCAAAACAGCCTGAGCGTAACGTCTTTAATAGCTAGTTTAACATTCTACTTTTTGTCTGGGTTTCTTCGTGGAATTAGCTTCGTGGAATTAACCTTGTCCCTAGGGCTTCTTGGAAATCGATTGTTCACTCGTATCACTGACCAAACTGCCATTGACACCCCCTAACTGCTGGCGCACATCGTCGATCGCCTCGTTCAGTTGAGCAATTTTATCTTCCAAACTGCGACGCGCTGCTTCCATATCGGTTTGGGCAGCAGCAGGCTTAAATAAACCTTTGCGCTTAGTCGGTTTACCCTCTAAAGGGGTTGCACCTAGCACCGGATCTTCCGTTGCAGGTGAATTTTCAAGCTGCTTGGTGGCGATCAGCGCACCCACAACCCCGCCCACGACACCACCCACAATGGTGCCCAGTAAAAAACCACCTGAAAATCCGTCTTGTTGGCTCATTACAAACTAAATTACTTGCTTTACAGGGAAACCAATCGACTACTGCTCAGTATCTCGTGTTTAGCCTATCATTTCATGTACCAAAAGTGCGATCGCCCGCATCTCCCAGTCCTGGAACGATGAAGCCCTGCTCATTCACCTGTTCATCAATGGCAGCGGTATAAACATGTAAACTTGGATAGGCGGCACTCAATTTTTGCAAGGCAGGTGGAGCCGTCACTACCGAAATAATCCGTACCATCGCCGGATCAATTCCCCGCTGGGTGAGTTCTGCCATGACTGAAATAATCGTTCCTCCGGTTGCCAGCATTGGCTCTGGAATGAGAACACGGGTTTGAGGATCAAACTGATCGGGCAGCTTATTGAGATAGCAACTGGCTTCTAAGGTTGCTTCATTGCGAACAAAACCCAAGTGATAAATCGAGGCGAGGGGCAGCAATGTTTGAGCGCCATCGAGCAATGCCAATCCCGCTCGCAAAATCGGCACCATTGCCAGAGGAACCTCTGGATCGACAAAGGTGCCAGGACAAGCAGCCAAAGGGGTTTCCAAAGTGACATCTTTAGTGGGCAGCCAATCGCGAATTGCCTCATAAGTGAGCCAGCGCCCTAACTCAGTCATGGAGGTGCGAAACAGCGAAGAAGGAGTCGCTGCATTTCGAGCGATCGCGAGCCAATGCTTAATTAAGGGATGGGGAGGAACGTAAACCCGCAATTGAATAGTCATAACCGCTGGGGTGGCATTTTGGCTGTAGGCGTTGCCTTATAATACTTCCCCTTGAAGGATTTTTGCAGGAGCAGATTTGGATATGCGATCACCCGTATTTATTCTTAAATCAGTTTATTGAGAAACTATTTCAATATAGTTGACATTAAATATCAACAAGCTTATATTGATTTCAGTGTTCTCCTCTCTGAAGGATCGGCAGGTGGGATTAGTCAGCGTTCGCAGGCTAGTCCCATTTTTTTGCGAAACAGCCCAGTGTTTAGATAAACTGAATCCGCCAAGAGGCAGTTCCAGATACACTAAAAAATAGTCATTGCAATCACTTGCCTGACTGAAATGTTTCATAGCGTACTCTTGTGTCTCCTAACTCGCCTGCGTCTTCTAGCTTTGAATTGCTTTCTAACTCCGCCAGTTCTAAAAATACGACTCTGACAGAATTTGATGTGATTGTGATTGGCTCCGGCATTGGAGGATTGGTGACTGCGACGCAGCTTGCCGTCAAAGGGGCTAAGGTGCTGGTTTTAGAGCGTTATGTGATTCCTGGCGGCAGTGCTGGATATTTTGAGCGATCGGGCTACCGCTTCGATGTGGGCGCTTCCATGATGTTTGGGTTTGGCGATCGCGGCACCACCAATCTCCTGACTCGCGCTTTGGCAGCGGTGGATATGCCGCTTGAAACTATTGCCGATCCGGTGCAAATTCACTACCACTTGCCCAACGAATTAGAGCTAAAAGTTCATCGCGACTATGAGAAATTTTTGCAAGAATTGAGCGATCGGTTTCCCCACGAAAAAAGTGGGATTCGGCGATTTTATGACGAGTGCTGGAAAGTTTTTAACTGTTTGAATACGATCGAGCTATTGTCTTTAGAAGAACCGCGCTATTTAATGCGAGTGTTTTTTCAGCATCCCCTCGCCTGCTTAGGTTTAGTCAAATATCTACCCAAAAATGCTGGAGACTACGCCCGCCAGTTTATTCGCGATCCTGAACTGCTGAAATTTATTGACATGGAGTGCTTTTGCTGGTCAGTGGTGCCAGCCGATTTCACGCCGATGATTAATGCAGGCATGGTGTTTAGCGATCGCCACTATGGCGGCATCAACTACCCCAAAGGTGGCGTTGGCAAAATTGCTCAAGCGCTCGTGCAAGGCTTAGAAAAGTATGGTGGGCAGATTCAATATAAAGCTAGAGTGACTCAAATCATTGAAGAGAGTGGTCGCGCAGTTGGCGTACAGCTTGCTTCTGGCGAAACATTTCGGGCAAAGCGGATTGTTTCCAACGCGACCCGCTGGGATACCTTTGAAAAATTGCTGCCGCCTGAAAAAATGCCCACGGCTGAGAAAAAGTGGCAACAGCGCTATCGCAAATCTCCTAGTTTTCTGAGTTTGCATCTTGGCGTTAAGGCGGAAGCGCTTCCTTTAGGAACAGAATGTCACCATATTTTGCTGGAAGATTGGAACAAAATAGAAGCTGAGGAAGGCACTATTTTTGTGTCTCTTCCTAGTTTGCTTGATCCAAGTCTCGCCCCTGCTGGATGCCATATTATTCATGCATTTACCCCCAGTTGGCTAGAAACGTGGCAGGGACTTGCGCCGACTGACTATGAAGCCCAGAAAGAAGCGGCGGCGGCTCGAATTATTACTCGACTAGAAGCAATCTTCCCTAATCTTTCTACCTATCTCGACTATCAAGAAGTGGGAACGCCCCGCACCCATCGCCGCTTTTTAGGACGAGACGATGGCACTTACGGTCCGATTCCAGTTCGCAAGCTAGCCGGATTGTTAGGAATGCCCTTTAACCGGACGGCAGTTCCGGGGCTTTACTGTGTGGGAGACAGCACCTTCCCTGGACAGGGACTCAACGCTGTCGCTTTTTCTGGGTTTGCTTGTGCCCATCGAGTCGGGGTTGATCTCGGTTTGTAGCTCGTGAAATATTTTGATAAACGCGATGCTTAATCAACAACGCGGAGTCGTCCGGCGCGTAGCAGTTCAAATACGCGATTAATCAGTGCTTCTTCGGTAGAGTTGAGTGTATTTCGAGAAAGCAGCATTGTCATAAACTGCTGTTGATCTACACGAGTAATCCGTCCAGAGGAAGTGATTTTATGAACCATTTGTTCAATGGTGGTAGTGGTTGAGGTGCTTGTTTGCTTCATGTCTAATTAGCCGTGATGCATTTTAGAGTGTGGATTTTTGTGAGCTAGAAAATCTTGCTTTAAGGGTTAAGAATGATTTTTTTGACGTGTTTTTTATTGGTCAAAGTCCTAGCTTTGGAATGACTTAATGTTAGATAGGGTAATTGAATCTAAAGTTAAATTACATCGATAAATTTACCGGAAAACTGGATCTAAAGCCCCGTCCTTCTAGGACGGCTTTGAGTTAAAATGGAAGTGGTTGAAATCCCCAAGGTGGGCGGTTGTGAAGCGGCTTTTAGTCGGCACCCTAGAACCTGAAAGCTTCTTGAAAGCACAAAGAAGGGTAGCGAAAACCTTGTAAAACAGAGCTAGAGGATCACCGCATTCTCACACCAGAAAATACATAATTTGGTTTCATCAATCAAGTAGGGCGGGGCACGCCCAAACTCTAGGGCATATCCTAGTACGCTTTTGGAGATAGACCCTCTGGAGTTGCTGTAAATCAAGCTCGTCAATTGGTGTCTTTTCACGGTTGAAAGGTTTGAAAACTGCTCGCAAGAGATACGGCGCTTAAAGGTCAGTCGCTGAATTAAGAATCCCCGTGCGTTCGCGCCGGGGAGTGTCAATAAGTTGAAAACTCCGCGATCGCGCTCAGAATCGTAAATTCCACAGGAGATTCCAACGGCTTCAATGATGGATTAGGTAGATACTAGGAATCCTGAGAACTTGATAAAACAGCGATCGCCGTATAACCAAGCTCCCAGGATTCGGAAAACTAACTAATTAGAAGTGGTTTGAATTTACTCAGCGGTTGCCAGTTCAGTGCTGCCACGATTTCGGCGGCGAGTCAAGGAGTTGAATAGCATGATGCCGATCGCCTTAATTAAGCTGCCTTCCAACTCTTTAAACATAGTCATATTCAATCCAAAGGCATGATTCGCTTCATCCACAATCCGATCCGTCATTGCATCATCTACTGGCAAATCGTTCATTGCCTGACGATACTGGGTCTTAAAAGCTTTCTCATCAGAAATAGTCGGAAATTCATAAAAGTGGGTGCCTTCTCCATCAACCAGGTTCATACCCCGCTGGGCGACCCCTTTAAGAATTTGCCCACCCGATAAATCACCTAGATAGCGGGTGTAGGAATGAGCAACCAGTAGCTCAGGCTGCGTATTAGAAATCTCCCGAAGGCGCGCTACATAGCTCTGAGCCGCAGTGGAAGGGGCGACCTGTTCTCGCCAGTTTGTGCCGTAATAAAAGCTGAGATCTTCTTCTAAGGGCGCTTTACGGTTTAGCTCTGGAAAGTAAATTTGAGAAAGAATCGGGTGATGTTGATGGCGCTCAAGCTCTTCTTCCATAGCAGAGTAGACAAAGTAGAGATTGGCAGCGAGTTTGCGGTAAGACGTTTTTTCAACGGTTCCTTTTAAGAAACAGGCAACAAATCCAGTATTTTCTGCCATGGAGTGCGACTTTTTAGTGCCTTCACGCAGTTTGGTTGCTAAATTACTACTCATGTTAAATCGTCTAGCCTATCGTTAGTTTTCAGGTGCAGATGTGTTCTAAAACGCTAAAAAGCCACCTAATTTTTTACGTTAGACCGATTTGATCCGTCTTTTTATTAAAAATTTTGAAGTCAGGGTGCTAATTCACAAATGCTGCTCAGAGTAAAAGCTAGCTTTAGAGTTCTGGACATCAATGAAAGAACTCGATCGCCGCTTTACTTGGCAATATTTCAGCTTTATTTGGCAGCATTCGCGCTTAGCAGAGCTTAATAATTTGTAGGAAATCTCTCAGAGAAAGCTACTCCTCGTTGGCGACGACTTGCGGCAAGCCCATGCTGTAATTCATGACGCGAGATTCTAAGTTGTAAGAAATTGCGCCCTTTTGCAGGAGCGATCGCACAAAGTGTTCCAAATCTGAGCCAATACGGCGAATGTTGTAATCTGTCAAATCCGCGCCACTATAGGCTTCTACGCCATCATCAAACTTACGATAGACCTGCTGTAGGGCTTCTTCGCTCCAGTTAAACTCATTATCTGGATCAACATCAAGCGTCAATACATTCTCGCTAGGAACCAGTTCATTATTCTCAACAGTGGCAGTGAAAATGTGAATATGGCGGGTTGTAGACTTTTGTAGCATTGGAAGACCTAGACAAACGTAGGATTACGACCTTAATTGTAAGAGTAATTTCGTCATGTTTAGCTCTATTAAAACATTATAGATTTCTGTAGGAATAATAAAGAATACGCGATTGTTATAGAGGACTATCTCAGTAGACTTGTATCACTCTCGCTAGGCATATGTACGGCTTTGGACTTATGACGACCAATATCACTGACCAAACCAGTTCCTCTCTCCGTATCATTGGTTTAACTGGAGGAATCGCAATGGGAAAAACTCTGGTTTCCGAGTATTTGGCAACGACCTATAAATTGCCGATTTTGGATGCTGATATCTATGCCAGAGAAGCAGTTTTGCCAGATAGTTTGGTGTTGCAAGGCATGGTGGAGCGATATGGTTCTGGTGTGCTTTTACCCGATCGCAGCTTAAACCGTCAGCGACTAGGCGAGATTATTTTTAGCAGCCCAGCGGAGCGCCTGTGGGTTGAGCAATGCATTCACCCGTATGTGCGCGATCGCTTGGTGCAGGCAATCAGCAATCCTCCTCTAAACGATTCTCAGCAACACCCGATTGTGGTAATGGTGGTGCCGCTTTTGTTTGAGGCGCGCATGACGGATTTGGTGACTGAAACTTGGGTAGTCATTTGCTCAGAAGCGCAGCAAATTGAACGGTTGATCAGCCGCGATCGCCTAACCCTTGAACAAGCGCAAACCCGCATCAACAGCCAGATGGAGATTACAAAAAAAAAGGTTCAAGCAACGGTAGTGTTGGATAACTCCTCAACTCCAGAGGAGCTGTATCGCCAAGTCGATCGCCATATTGCTCAACCAGCTAGGGCAAGCGGGCGAAAATGACTGAGCAATGTCTACTGACCAATGTCTATTTTCATTCTTTTACCCTTTTATGTTGCAGGGTCGATAGGATGGAATAGGATTTTGGCACAGTTTTGTTTGCAGCAAGCCTGATCGCGGTTTTTCCTTTCACCTTCTTTGTTGATAAGTATCCATGCTGCTGTTTCTGCGAATTGAAAATTTTGCCTTAGTGGATCGCTTGGAATGGGAGTTGGGCGCGGGGTTAACCGTGCTGACGGGAGAAACGGGTGCGGGAAAATCCATCATCCTGGATGCGATCGATGCGGTGTTGGGCGGCAAGGTAACCAGTCGCGCGGTGCGATCGGGTGCAGAACGCGCTTTAGTAGAAGCCACATTTCGGTTAGATACTGATTTAAGCGACTGGTTGAAGGAACAAAGCATTGATTTGACATCGACAGATGGGGCAGCAGGCGGCTTAGCGTCAGGAACATTGGTTTGCAGCCGAGAAATTGTTGCCAGCGGGGGCAGCCAGCGCAGCAAATCGCGGGTGAATGGGGTACTGGTCAACAAGCAGCAGATGGAGTACCTGCGCGATCGCCTGGTGGAACTGACCGCCCAAGGGCAAACCGTGCAGCTTGGGCAACCAGGGCTACAGCGCGATTGGCTCGACAGCTACGGTGGCGAGGCTTTGCTTAAGACTCGCGATCGGGTATCGGTTGCTTTCCGTGCCTATCAGCAAGCGGTGCAGGCATTGGAAAACCGTCGTCGTGCCGAACGGGAGCGTCTACAACAGTTAGATTTGTTTGATTACCAACTGCGAGATCTGAACTCGGCAAACCTGACAGAGCCAGAGGAACTAGATCAGCTAGAGCAAGAAGCAAAGCGCCTCAGCCACAGTGTCGAACTTCAGCAGCAAAGCTATTGGGTCTATCAAACTCTCTATCAAAGTGACACCGATGCCAAAGCCTGCGTTGATCTGCTGGGTCGGGCTGAAAAAACCCTGACCGACATGGTGGAAATTGACACTGAGTTGCAGCCGATTTTGGAACTGGTGACGGGGGCGTTTGCCTCGGTAGAAGAAGCTGCACGGGAAATCAATGCCTACGGCGAAGACATTGAAGCCGATCCCCAACGGCTGAGCGACGTGCAAAATCGCACCTCGGAACTAAAGCAAGTCTGCCGCAAGTATGGACCGACTTTGGCAGAAGCAATTGACTTACGCGATCGCCTGCAAACCGAACTGCTAGAACTCACGGGCGGCGGACAATCTGCGGAAGAACTAGAACAGGCAGTGAAACATGCTCAAAAAGCCTTAACAACCTGTTGTGCAGAACTCACTCACCTACGCCAAACTGCCGCCAAAGATTTGGAAAGTCGCCTAATTGGGGAACTAAAGCCCTTGGCAATGGAAAAGGTGAAATTTCAGGTCGGAATCGCAGCGATCGCGCCGACTGCCCTAGGTGCCGATCAAATCACCTATCTATTCAGCCCCAATCCAGGCGAACCGCTGCAACCTCTGACCGAAACCGCTTCTGGCGGCGAAATGAGCCGTTTTCTGCTGGCACTACAAGCGAGTTTCTCCCAAGTTGATCCCGTGGGAACGCTGGTGTTCGATGAAATTGATGTGGGCGTATCGGGACGAGTCAGCCAAGCGATCGCCGAAAAACTCTTCCAGCTTAGCCAACATCACCAAGTCCTTTGCGTCACCCACCAGCCCATCGTTGCCGCCATGGCAGATCATCATTTTCGAGTCAGCAAACAGATCATCGACGCGATCGCCGCAGTAGATGATTTGACCTCTGATAATGGCGCAATCAAGCCAGGTAAATCTAGACGCGGCAGCAAAAGCATCAAATCAGGATCGCTCAACGACACGCCCGATCAGCCCACAGCCCCTACTCCTGTTGATGCAGTTCGTACCGTCGTGCGGATCACGCCCCTCTCCACCGAAGATCGTAAGCAAGAACTTGCACTACTCGCGGGTGGACAATCGGCTCAAGAAGTCATTGCCTTTGCAGAATCCTTGCTCACCCAGGCTGCTGTTATTCGACAGGCTCAGATGGGAGGAAGAGGAGGAGACGCGATCGCATTTAAACCACCTACCAAATCCAAAACCACCCGCAAAAGCACATAGGGTATGCCTAAACTAGACATTATTCATGATGCAGTGAAAAATGCACTGGCGAAGGATAGCTGGAATATCAACTGCGTTCTGTCGATATTAGTGGGCGCTATCCATTCGTTCCTGCTCAATTTGGAGTTGTTGGAGTTGAGCAATCGTGAGTCCCGTCAATCGAGCGATTTGTTCCAATGAAAGATTGTCTTTGAGCATATTAAGCGCGATCGCTTGGCGCTCTTCTTCCCGCCCCTCTTCTCGCCCCATTTGTTCAATTGAGGTAACGTAACGCATCTTTCGCTCCTGTTCATACTGTTCAAGTTCAGCCCGGAATACTTGCTTCAAGCCCTCTGGCAACTCCATCATCCAATCTAGAAACCGGAATAAATTCAGTATATCCTGCCGCTCATAGCCCTGCTCATACAACCGCCGCGTCAACCGAAACTTCCACTCCTTCCGGGCTTCCGCATCATTGCGAGTTTCCTTGGTCTTGAGATGCACCATGACCGCTATCGCAAAAGGATTTCGAGTAGCTTCTAACTCTGCCCAATGCGGCGCATAATCCAGTAACTTGATCATCGGGAACTCAAATAGAACACGACAGCCCCATAATGAGTCGTGAAATGCTTGGGGTCGCCAAGTTTCACGCTCATCCCCCAAAATTGCTAAGCTGGCAACTTTTTGATTATATCGATCCCGCAAGCGGTAATAATACACAAACATGCGATCGCTAAAGTTACGTTCTTCTTGGCTTTGGATTTCGATATGCGCTAAGACCCAGGTTTCTTCTCCACTGAGTTTCCAGACTTTGATGAGTTTATCCGTTAGCCGTTTTCCTAACTCTGCATCACGCACCACTTGTTGCAATTCCTGATCAAGAAAGTCATAGCCTCGGCTCCAATCAATATCATCGTGAATTTGGGGAAAGAAGAACTGCATGAAGTCTTGAAAATACGCTTCCAGAATCTCCTTCCAAGGGCTATCAAACTCATCATGTGTCTCGGTCATTGGTTAGCTGAAAAATTACCGCTTCACTTTACCAGATGGATTGAACGCTGATGATTAAAGCGATTGCTCTCTCCAATCACTTGTTTTTCATGCTACTGTTACCGTCATAAAATCACCCATAAAAGCTTTTTCACTCAGGATGTCATTCAACTTATCCTGCACAAACATCAGCTACCACTTATCGTTGTAGATACAGAGACAGAGGATATTACACAGTGGATCAACTAGCTGAGTATCCCAAGATTATCAAGCGCCTTCTGGCGGAGTATGTAGACCTTTGTAACCGTCGTCCTAGTCAAGATGTTCAAACGATTTTGATCGTGGATGAGCCAAACGGACATTATATTTGGATGAACTTGGGCTGGCAGAATGGCGATCGCATTACTGGCATGACGGTCTATGTTCGGATTCGTGATGGTAAATTCTGGATCGAGGAAGATTGGACAGAAGAGGGCATTGCGACTAATCTAGTCCGTGCAGGTGTTCCCAAAGAAGATATTGTGCTGGCATTTCACGAGCCTAAGATGAGGCAGTATACAGATTTTGCAGTAGCCTCCTAGCGATCGCCCTATGAACATTCTTGAAGCCTTAAAAGCAGACTACCAGCAGTTTCCCCACAACCAAACCTACAGCCTCTACGCCGAAGATGTTTTCTTCAAAGATCCTATGACCCAATTTCGCGGAGTCAAACGCTACCAAGCAATGATTCGCTTCATCCAAACCTGGTTTCGCAACTGTACTATGCAGGTGCATGATATGCAGCAAGACGGCGATCGCATCCGTAGCGACTGGACGCTCAGTTGGAATACTCCCTTACCTTGGAATCCCCACATTGCTATCAGCGGTTGGAGCGATCTAACTTTGAACGAGCAGGGACTGATCACCTCCCACATCGACTACTGGCACTGCTCCAAACTTGATGTCATCAAACAACATTTCAGCTAACCAACCAACTCCGCACTCAAAACTTAAAACTTTCTTCTTTACCATCCGTCCGTCTCCTTTTCATCCCACACCTCCAAATCGAGTTCACGCAAATAGGTTAGTGCGCTTTGGATATTGGCATGAGTTCCCCGCAGCTCCAAAGCAAACCAGCCATCCCCTTTCGCATTGCCGCCCAACACCGCCGCCGTAATGTTAACCGTCAAGTGGAACTGCGACACCAAGCGAGAAATCACTGGATCTTGGTGATGATCTTTGGGAATTCTGACTCGGATCACCTGCTGGGTAGGGCGATCGTATTCCACAATACCAATTGACATAAGACAACCTTCTTTTGATTACTCGGTAATCTCCATCAAAACAACGGTTTGTCGATAGAGATTTTGTATTTAACTAGTTTAAGAGCTAAAGTCCTGAATTTGCAACCTCCAAAAAATTCTCAATTTTGCTGAGATTCGCTTCCTTCAAACCTTTCACCCTCAGGATGCAGTGCTAAAGTAAAATAATGTAAACAGATTCTCAGGAAAGTGGCAATCATGCGCGTAATTCTAATGACAGGCAAAGGTGGCGTTGGCAAAACCTCCGTTGCGGCTGCGACCGGGTTACGTTGCGCCGAAATGGGTCATAGAACCCTCGTTTTAAGTACTGATCCGGCTCATTCCCTGGCAGACAGTTTTGATATTGAACTGGGACATGATCCCCGTTTGGTGCGTCCAAACCTATGGGGCGCTGAACTAGATGCCCTAAAGGAGCTAGAAGGGAATTGGGGCGCGGTTAAACGCTACATTACCCAAGTTTTGCAGGCACAGGGTTTAGACGGCGTGCAGGCTGAAGAGTTGGCGATTCTTCCGGGAATGGATGAAATTTTTGGCTTGGTGCGAATGAAGCGCCACTATGACGAAGGCGAGTATGATGTGCTGATTATTGACTCAGCACCAACGGGAACTGCATTACGCCTGTTGAGTTTGCCGGAAGTGGGCGGTTGGTATATGCGCCGCTTCTACAAACCGCTTCAGGGAATTTCTGTGGCATTGCGACCCTTGGTGGAGCCCTTTTTCCGTCCGATCGCTGGCTTTTCCCTACCCACCAAAGAAGTGATGGATGCGCCCTACGAATTTTATGAACAAATCGAATCACTCGAAAAAATCCTCACCGACCCGACGCAAACATCGGTGCGGCTGATTATGAACCCAGAAAAAATGGTGATTAAGGAATCGCTGCGCGCCCATGCCTACCTGAGTTTGTATAACGTGGCAACCGATATGGTCGTGGCAAATCGGATTATTCCTGAAGAAGTTAGCGATCCATTCTTTGCCCGATGGAAGGAAAACCAGAAGCAGTATCGCCAAGAAATTCACGATAATTTTTCACCCCTGCCGATTAAGGAAGTGCCGCTTTATTCTGAGGAAATGTGTGGTTTAGAAGCCCTCGATCGCCTCAAGGAAACGCTCTATCCCGAAGGCGAAGATCCCGCGCAGATCTACTACAAAGAAACCACCATGCGGATTGTGCAAGAACAGCAGGAATATAGCCTGGAAGTGTACCTACCCGGCATTGAAAAGCGCCAAGTTGAACTAAGCAAAACGGGCGATGAACTCAACATTCGCATCGGCAACCATCGCCGCAACCTGGTTTTGCCTCAAGCCTTGGCAGCGCTTCAGCCCTCCGGAGCCAGAATGGAAGAAGACTACCTCAAAATTCGCTTTGCCGCAGTTTGAGAAAAGCTGGAAATCATCCCAACAACCAAGCCAATCAATCCTTAGGTGTGCAACGCTGCATGTCAAACACGAATGGCGACTTTCCCCACCACTTGCCTCTGTTCAAGGTGCCGGATTGCTTCAGGGACTTCGCCCAACGTGTAATGCTGGTCAATGAGGGGGACGATCTTACCTGCCACCATCAACTCCCTCAATATCATGAGATCCTTTTGATTAGGTTTTGAAACTAGGCATTTCACCCTACGGCGACTGATTCTCGAAATCAAAGATCCGAAAATCATGACCTGCAAAAGTCGGGCGATCGACCCGCCGACCATGACGTAAGTTCCCTGGGTCGTCAATGATGGCAAATAGTCGAACACGGAACGGTAGGCTGCCGCATCCAGCATTAGGTGATAACGCTGCCCATTTTGGGTAATGTCTGCTTGAGTGTAGTCAACAACATGGTCTGCGCCGAGCGATCGCACCCTGTCCATTTTTTTCGTGCTGCATACGGCGGTCACCTCAGCGTCAAATGCCTTGGCAATCTGCACTGCAAAAGAACCCACGCCGCCAGATGCACCATTGATCAACACCTGCTGCCCTGACTGAATCTGACCCACATCCCGTAGTGCCTGCAAAGCGGTAAGGGCGGCTCCAGGAACCGTTGCCGCGTCTTCAAAGGTTGTGGCGATCGGTTTCAGCACCAATGCGGCTTCGGTTGCACAAACGTACTCGGCAAACGCACCAAAACCACACTCCGATAGATCTCCAAAGACCTCATCACCGGGCTTAAACTGCGTGACATTTTTACCAACGGCTTCAACCCGTCCTGCTACATCAAAGCCGAGGATCTTGATTTTTGGCTTGAGCAAACCCCCAAACATGAGGCGGCTGAGGAATGGAGTTCCTCGCATGAGATGCCAGTCTCCAGCATTGACAGACGCAGCATGAACCCGAACCAGTACGCCATTGTCTAGTACGACAGGCTTGTCAATTTCCTCCAGCCTTAACACATCGGTTGAACCGTATTCGGTCTGGACGATCGCTCTCATTTTGTCGTTCCTGTTGCTATCTCCTTGAACAGCAGTGGGGACATTCGATGTTTTCATGACCTTCTCTCCAATTGGGATATGGACTCAGAAGTGAGCCATTTTTTACCCTGTTGACTTACACTGTAAGTTTAACTTACGCCGTAAGTTTGTCAAGATGAAAGGCAACTTAAATCCCCCACGAATGACTTTCGGCGTTGCTTAATCTAGGGATGAATCGCTAAATTTGCCCTCACCCTAGCCCTCACCCAACGGGCGAGGGGACAAGAATTCTAGCTCCCTTCTCCCCAAGGAGAAGGGTTGGGGATGAGGGAAATTCATACTTGCATTCAGCAACGGCTAACTTTCTGTGTACTTTAAAAATCGATAGCGAGATCGGTAAATGGCTAAGACGAGCAACCCTGATACATATCCGCCTGCCCCGTTAAGTCGGGAACGGTTGCTGCTCGCGGCTCTCCGCATAGCTGACGAGGGCGGTATTGAGTCATTGTCCATGCGGAAGCTGGCTGAGGATCTGGGAGTCAAAGCGATGTCGCTTTATAACCACGTGGTCAATAAAGATGATGTGCTATGTGGCATTGTCGATCTGGTGGTTAGCGAGATTGAGTTGCCTACCCTTGAAACCGACTGGAAAACAGCAATGCGGCGGCGGGCGATCGCGGCTCATGAAGTGCTGTTGCGTCATTCGTGGGCGACGATGGCGCTGATGTCACGGGTTAATGTAGGTTCAGCAATGTTGCGCTACGTGGATGCAACGCTGGGCTGTCTGCGCGAAGCAGGCTTTTCGGTTGAGATGGCAGATCATGCGTGGAATGCGATCTACAGCCACATCTATGGATTTACCCTCCAAGAGATAAACTTTCCGATTGAGGCAGCGGAATATTCCGCAGTAGCGGAGAATTACCTTTCACAGATCCCCGCTGACCAATACCCCTACCTCAATCAACTCACCCATCATGTGATAGAGGGTGACTATGACGGTATTCATGACTTTGAGTTTGGTCTCGAATTGATTCTCGATGGTCTTGAGAGGTTTCGACACAGCGCTACCTAACACTGTGTTCACTGGCAAGTCTTGTTTCTGACAGTGTGTTAATTGTTTAAAGGCTTGCTAGCAAAGCTTTTTAGAGATTCTAGGGTTTCTTGTAATTCTCTCGCGTGTCCCCAGCCGACGAAGCCGCTGTAGAGGCAGGTTCCTTCTGGGCAAGCGACAAATACGTGGTCGATGCCCCAGGGATTGATCCAGGTACGGAGGGTGGTGCCGTCATCCAAGGTCAGAAAGTGGGAAGATTGGTCAAAACCTCGGCGATGTCCATCGGTCATGCCGTCGATCGCTTGCAGTCTGCGAATTAACAGGATAGAAAGATCAGGTTCCATCGGTTCACAGGTGCGATCTTTGGGCACATCCCAAAATCGGCGAATCGCATCGGCAACAGCGGGATGGGCTTTCAGCGAGGCATGATCGACGTTGGGAATGCTGACAAATTCTGCACCAAACACTTTGGTCGCTGAAATCGGCACGGTGCCATCACTGCCATCATCCACATCTCCCGCAATCACTAACATGGGAATTTGGGCGGCGATCGCTTCTGCCATAAGTCTACGAGTGGCACCCAGATCACGGGCAATGCCCAGTCCCCACTTCATCGGGTCAAGCGCCCTCGCCAAATCGGCACCGCCTACGGGTGAGCCAACTAGCACAATCGATTCCACTTTTGACCACCATTCAGGATGGCGATCGAGTATTTCCAGCCAGATTAAGCCGCCCATTGAGTGACCCATAATCCGTATCGGCAGTTCGGGATACTGCAAGGTTGTGGTAATGACCAACTGTTCTATCGCGTGGATCAACGGTTCAATTCGCAGCCAGGTTTTGATGAATCCTAGGCTGGGCGCAATGATCAGCGCTTCTGAAGTTGCCAGAGTTTGAGCCAGCGATCGCATTGCTCGACCGTCATCTGCCCAACCATGCTGGGCGTAAAGCACAAATTCTGGAGCGGTTACAGGCATCGGTTTGTTAAAGTATCACAAGTTTGATTGTGTCGGCGATCGCGCCCAACTATCAATTTACTGTGACACTCGTTCAAATGGATATAAATGGCAAGTGGCGAATGACGAATGGCGACCATGGCGATCGCGTGGTTGCTGCCCACAGGTTCAAGTTTGCCGCTGCCCTGCAAACTGCCCATAAAGGGACTGTTTCCGTGCTGATCAGAATTGAAACCAAAGCTGGGCATGAAGCCCGCTAAAGTATCAAAATAAAGCAATAAACCTTTTCAGCAAGATTGAAGCGCCAAGGCAGGTGAAACGAGTAAAGTTGGCATTTGGAAATGTAAAATGATCTACGTTGCATTGTCTAATCGCGGCTTCAGCATTCAGTCACCATTTCAGAATTCTTAGGTACGAACACAGAAAGATGAACAAAATTCAGGAAACAGTTTTGTCAAGAATGCAAGACCTACCTACTTCCGCGCAGGAAGCCGTGTTGTGGTTTGTTGAGCAGTTGCAGCAGAGCCATGTTCCTTCATCTAAAGAACTATTGGATGCCATGCTGGTTGCTGGGTTGGAGAGTGGAGACGCGATTGAGGTGACCGATGAGTGGTGGGCAGAACAGCGACTCGCCCTTGCCCAGAGAAACCAGCCATAATGAGCCGCAATATTTCGATTCGTCCTCAAGCGATCGCGGATCTTAACACTCATGCAGACTATCTATCCCAGCAGGATACATCCGTAGGATTTCGCTTTTTTGATGCCGCTCGGCAAACTTTTGCGGATCTAGCTCGGATGCCAGGAATCGGAAGTGCTTATGAGACAAATAACCCAAGCCTCCAGACCCTTCGCAAATGGCGCGTTAAAGGATTCGAGAAATTCCTCATCTTCTACCTAATGGAAGAAACGAGCATTGGAATTGTGAGAGTTCTATATGCGACTCAAGACATTCAAAACATCTTGCAGCAAGAGGAATAGTTTTGAGCAAATTCCACCCATAATTTCAACAACTGTATCTACCGACGATCGCTGGGCTTTTTTGGTAAAGACCTTAGATACGGGTTAATAGCTCAATTTAGGCGTTGGACTTCTTGATGGACGCTGATGCCAATTTGCAGGGCTTCATTCAAAAACTGTCCATATTCGTCGGCTTGATGCTTCACTTCCAGGCTTCTGACCAGGGACAAATTGGTTTCAATGCTGGCAAGTAAATCTTGCTGACGGGCGAGTAAACCCCGATTTTCTCGCAAGATTTTTTCGGTTGTTAATCCGGCAATTAAGTTATCGCGGGTGAGATGGATCGCTTCCAGGATCTCGGATCGATTTTGCAAAGCGGAGTTTAGGTTCCTCTCAATGTTGACTGTTTCTAGCCGATCTAAGACCGCGATCGCGCTCAGCATATCTTCATATCGATCTACCTCATCGAGTAAGCGCATCAAACTTCGCAGGTGTTTTCCTTGCCATTTCATATATAGATTCCAGGCAAGCAGAAGAGCGATCGCAATGCCAACAGCTACGAGCAAAAATCGTAGAGTGCTGGAAACATCGGCAATACCATTTGCGCCACTGGTTAAAAATAAACTCAGCGGCAAAGTGAATACAACAATCAGCAAAAACACAACCGCTTCCGTCAGACAGAATGCAATCAGTTTTTTGGGATTTTTTAAAGCAGAAATGCGATAGGTGCCGCCAAATACTCCACCAATGAAAATATCGCCCACATCGCACCCGGTTAACTGTTCCAATTCGCGATCGCTAATCTTCAAATCTGCCAAATCTGATCTCATCCAGTTTCCTCGGTTCCTAATATTTAGCTCCTGTTTACTTCTACTAGGTCAACAGATTAATCAGTGCAGTCCACACGCCGCTGAAAAAGCTGCCTTCCCGTGGACGAAATAGCTCAAACTGACCAGGAGAGCCAAAGAACGGGCGCAAAGTCCAGCCAAGCTGAGTGCCTACAAAACCATATAAGCACAGCCAAAAGCGCAGGATACTGGTTCGCACTTTTGCCCCATCTCCATCGGCGATCGGCTTCATCACTTGATATAGAAATGAAATTCCTAAAATTCCGGTTAAGGAAAAGATAATCACATTCATTAGCAAGAAGAAACTGTAGTCATTGACTGTGATTAAGAAGAACAAAGTGACTGGCGCAAAGGCACAAAGCAGCACTGCAATGACACACACAGCCGTCAACAAATAGGTAAAGTGTTGGGCAATGGTTTTCTTGGAACCAAACAGTGCATTAAAAATGTACAGTGTGGGCAAGCAGACTAACAATGTAATCAAATAAAGAGCCGGAAGTTTAATCGCCGAAGCCAATGCTTGGAGCGGACTATGAAACATCCCAATGATGGCACCATAAATCGCAAAAAAGCAAAAGCTGGAAATCATTAAGGCGGAGATTTTGCTCTTAAGTTTGACTCCTTCATGAATCTCTTCTAAAAAAACTTGGCGATCGCGTAGTAGTGTAACAACCGTTGAGAAGTAATTCATTTGGACTCTCCTTCACAAAATATTAGTAAGTCGAGATGATGCGTAAAACTTGCTTACAGGTGTCAGAAAATACAGCCCAGGCTTAAAGCATTTCGGAAGTTCACCTAAACTTTATAGTGGCGATTTTTATTCAAGAAACAGCGATCGCCCTTCTCTTCTGTAGGAGAATGATGCAAGCGTTTTCCATGCATTTAGGCTCATGAATAAAAAGTTAGTTTGGTATCTCAAAGCTCAAGCAGGCGTGTTGCTTTTTCCTATGGGGCTTTGCCTGTTGGGAGAAGCGGTGATTCGCAAAGGCTCTGGTCAACCGTGGTTTTGGCTGGGCACCCTTAGCTTAGTTGTCGTCAATACGGGCGTTGGGTTGATGATTGAAAGTGGTTTGATTAGCGGCTTTCCGAGAGATGCTGATGTGATTAACGCACCGGGCACAAAACCTGACTTGAAGCCAGACTAGCCATTTAATTGTCTTTTTCTGAACCGGGCGATCGCGTTCTTGCTGCCCACTGCATCTGGCTCAAAATCCCCCGCAGCATCGTCACCTCGTCACTTGATGGCATTGCCCGATTAAACAAACGGCGAAACTTTTTCATGCGGCTGCTGGCGGTATGAGACTGCAAATAACCGATGTTGAGCAAGACCGATTCCAGGTGCTGGTACAAACCTTCCAGTTCGTTGATCGGAGCCGGGGGCGGGAAGTTTTGAGTTCTAAGTTCTGAGTTTTGAGTTCCAAGTTCTGAGTTCGGGAGGTTTAACGCTGCTGACTGCGGATTGCTGACTGCTTCATGTAGCTCGTAGCAGCAAATTCCGACTGCCTGCGCCAAGTTGAGGGAGGGATAAACGGGATTGGTGGGAATGGTGATGAAGCGGTGGGCATGGCTCAATTCGTCGTTGCTGAGTCCTCGGTCTTCGGGACCGAAAATGAGGGCGGTGCTGTTGGGTTCAAGGTCAGTTTCCACAATCCAAGGGAGTGCATCGCGGGGATGTTCGGGGATAGCGGCGGCGTAGGGTCTACCTAGGGTGGCGATCGCGCGGCGGCATCCCGCTAATCCTTCAGGGATGGTTTGCACCACCTGTGCAGCTTCCAATAACGCCTTGGCATGAACTGCCATATGCTGCGCTTCTTCATCCAAATGATCGCATTGCGGATTCACCAACGTGAGATGTTGCAACCCCATATTCTTCATCACCCGTGCCACAGAGCCAATATTGCGCGCGCCAGCAGGCTCAACGAGAATAATCCGAACAGAATTTAGGGAAGGAGACATGAAAGGCGATCGAGCTATAAGTTTTGAGTTTTGAGTTTTGTTTGCGTAGTGTTTCCGTCGGAAATATTTTGAGTTATCTGAGATCTTGCATCAGTCTCAATTGCAACTTTCTTGCTGCCAAAAATTATGGGTCAGAGCATCGAAGCAGAAATGTTAACTCAGTTTCCCTGTACTAAACTAACGATTAGCTCACTTCATCTTTAAGTCTAAGCATTTTTCTCAACTCAAAACTCAAAACTCAACATTCAAAACTCTCATCTCCTTAACCATGCCACGCGGTGTTTCTAAATCGAATTTGCCAACAAAAGTCTGTCCGGTATGCCAGCGTCCTTTTACTTGGCGTAAAAAATGGGAAGATTGCTGGGATGAAGTAAAGTATTGTTCCGATCGCTGTCGTAAGCGGCGATCGGAAGCAAGCACGGACGACTAGGAGATTAAATTCATGGCTGTTGAGCGGGTGCAACCGAAAATTATTATTCATGGCGGCGCGGGCAGTTCCCTCAAAGGCAAAGGTGGAGTGGAGACAGTCCGGCGATCGCTTCATGCCGTGCTGGAAGACGTGTATCCGATGTTGGTGGCGGGGGCTTCTGCGGTGGAAGCGGTGGTGCGGGGCTGTCAGCGATTGGAAGATGATCCTCGGTTTAATGCTGGTACTGGCTCAGTGCTGCAATCGGATGGGCAAATTCGCATGAGTGCGGCGCTAATGGATGGCACAGCGCAGCGGTTTAGTGGTGTGATTAATGTAGCGCGGGTGCAACATCCGATTGATCTAGCGTTGAAATTGCAAGAATCGAGCGATCGCGTCCTTTCCGACTATGGCGCACTGGAATTATTGCGAGAACTGGGCTTGCCATCCTACGATCCAATAACCGAAATTCGCCTTCAGGAATGGATACAGGAACGGGCAGGCAACTTTTCGCGAGAAATGGCAGGCGTGGTTGCTGAAAAGGAAGGGGTGGATAGCGAAGCCGGACGCGGCACGATTGGCGTAGTGGTATTGGATGGAGCAGGGCGAGTAGCGGCAGGCACGTCTACCGGCGGCAAAGGGTTTGAGCGAATTGGGCGGGTCAGCGATTCTGCCATGCCTGCTGGCAACTATGCCACGGCTCAGGCGGGAATTAGCTGCACAGGCATTGGCGAAGACATTATCAACGAGTGCTTGGCGGCGCGGATTGTAGTGCGGGTGGCAGACGGCATGACGCTCCATCAAGCCTTCGATCGCTCCTTCACCGAAGCCCACAACCATCAGCGTGATTTGGGCGCGATTGGGTTAGATGCAACTGGCGCGATCGCCTGGGGTAAAACCAGCGAGATACTGCTGGCGGCGTACCACACCGGCGACGCGATCGGCGATACCCTAGAATGGTCGGGCGCTGACCTAGTTGGCAGCATTGGGATGAATTAGACTGGAGCGATCGCTCTTCACCATTAGTTATGCAAGATTAGTTATGCAAGCATTTAGAGCGACTGACCAAGGCTCTGGATGAGTTCTATCAATTTTGTTTCTAGTCCATTAATTCGCTGCTCTTGTTGCGAGAAAAGTTGTTCAAGACTGGCTAACCGCTGCTCAGGCGATCGAGCATCTAAGTTGCCATTAAATATATCAACCAATTTGTTCCAACTTCGGTGCTTGACTCGAATATTGTGAACATCGCGTAGATATTCGTAAGCAGCATTAAAACTGCCAAATTTGGTTTTAAGCAATTTTTGCGTCCAATAAGGAGCTTCATGCAGTTCGTCAGCATCCAGCACCTTTGGGCTTAGATCAATCAAACGCTTTGTTTTTTCACCTGTCTTACCAGACTCAGCCTTAGCGTAAGCATAGCCAGTACGCAAAGCAGCATCGGCAACTTCGAGCGTATTATCGGCTAAATCACGTCCCAACTGCTGCATTTCATAAATGCCATGCTTAAGGGCACTCAATTTTTGAGTCGTTTCCTTAAGAGAATCTGTTAGTTTTCCCATGCCTATTGGTCATCTAATAAAGAGCGATTGATATTTGCGGGTGTTTCATCAGCCCACTCTTCAGGTTTCGCAGAGCCTATCGGGTGAGCTTTTGGCACCATTGCACTGATATCGGTGTTGAGCAAGCGGTTTGCGGCAGTTAATAAACGTGTGAATCGCTGCCAAATCGTGAAAATGCCCCCTTCAGCCTTTACTTCTTCGTAGGCTGATTCAAATGTTCCCAAGAGTTTTGTAGTTGCTTGCATCTGGTCTGTTAAGGCATCTACTTGAACTGCCAAGTCATTGCCCCAATTTTCTACCTGATTACGCATCTCTGAACTGTGAACTAAGGCTTTTTGCAGCCTTTGTTTCTCTTGTTGAACTGCCTCAAGAGTACTGCCTAGCATTTGCAGTTTTTGATTCATGCTGACCAGATTTTGCTTAGCTTCTGTTTGGCGGCGAACAAGCTGACCACGACTAATCGTTAAACTTTTATAGGAATCACGCAATTCTTTGTAGGATGTTTCTAACTCTTCACGCTTCAATTCATCTGGATGCAGCGGAAATTCAGTGACGCTTCTGTAGTCCTTGTATTCTGCCATTGTCTGCTTGCTCGTACACATTATTTAGTTCCAAATTGGCACAGTTCCTTGCCTTGTAGCAACCTAAATCAAATCTCTTTACGAACGATAAGCATGATAATGGTGAAAAGGGAACTGCCCATCAAGCTTTGGGAATGAAAGTGTCATGATTGCCCAGATCAAGAAAAGAATCTACACCGCTGAAGAGTATCTGGAACTGGAGCTTGCGGCTGAAACGCGCAGCGAATATCGCAATGGAGACATCATTCCAATGACTGGCGGCACCCCCAACCACAACGATATTTCTGGGAATCTTTACATCCTGCTTAAATCTGCTCTCAAGGGTAAGGATTATCGGATTTTCTACGCAGACCAGCGGCTACGGATTCCAGCAGTTAATCTTTATACTTATCCTGATGTCATGGTGGTGCCCAAACCGCTGGAGCTGCAAACGGGACGCAGAGATACCGTTGTAAATCCTTGCTTCATTGCCGAAGTGTTATCCAAATCCACTCAAAACTATGACCGCAGCGAAAAATTTGCCGCCTATCGCACCATTCCTACCTTTCAGGAATATCTCTTGGTTGATCAACATCGAGTTCACGTCGAGCATCATGTGAAAACTGCCGTCAATCAATGGCTGTTCTCGGAATACGATGATCCAAGTGTGATCTTGTCTTTCAACGCTTTTGAGGTTCAAATTCAAATCGCAGACCTGTACGAAAACATCGACTTCACCAGCGTCTAAGGTTTCATTAATAGCAGCATCCAGTAGCAGCAGGAAGGTATGCAGCGGTTTACGCAGTTATTTCAGCAGGTGGATGCCACCACATCAACGAACGAAAAAATTCGAGCGTTGCAAGGCTATTTTCAGGCAGAAGAGGCTCAGAATGCGGTGTGGGCACTGTATCTACTGCTGGGCAAAACTCGCAGGCGACTGATCACTTCGCGATCGCTGCGAGATATTTTCCTGCAAATCTCCGATATTCCTGAATGGCTGTTTGAAGACTGCTATGCCCAAGTGGGCGACACTGCCGAAGTCATCGCCCTGTTGCTTCCTTCCACTCTCCCTCCAGATTCCACGTCCCATTTCCCGTTACACCACTGGATGGAGGAAATTATTCCCCAGGTGAAGGCAGTGGAGTCGGAGGTAGCCTTGAAAGAACTGGTGATTTCCTGGTGGTTCTCGCTTAATTCCGTGGAAGTGTTTGTGTTGAATAAGGTGCTGACGGGAGCCTTTCGGGTTGGGGTATCGACCAAGCTGGTGATTAAAGGATTGGCGGCAGCATCGGGCGTATCGGAAGCGGTGTTGGCACATCGGTTGATGGGCGATTTTGCACCCTCGATCGCCGCCTACGCCCAGCTAATCCAACAGGAAGAATCGGCGCTTGCCCCCAGTCAACCCTATCCATTTTTTCTGGCATCGTCGCTAGAAGAAGATAAGTTTGCGTTGGCAGTGTTCGATCGGTGGCAGGCTGAGTGGAAATGGGATGGGATTCGGGCGCAGATTATTCGTCGCAATGGAGAAGTTTTCATTTGGTCGCGGGGCGAAGATTTGATTACTGAACAGTTTCCCGAACTTGCCCAAGGCTTTCTAGCATTGCCCGATGGATTGGTGTTTGATGGCGAGATTGTCTGCTGGAAAGACGATCGCCCCCTTAGCTTTAATCATCTGCAAAAACGACTGGGCAGAAAGCGGGTGACGCAAAAAATGATGCAGGAGAATCCAGCACACTTGATTGCCTACGATTTATTGGAGTATGACGGGCAAGATTTGCGGGAACAGCCTCTAAGCGATCGCCGTTCTTTACTGGTGGCATCCTTACAAACCGCTGATCCGACGCTGGTTACTTTGTCTGAAACTATGCCGATTGAATCGATCGAAAACCTGCGATCGCTCAGAGAGCAAGCCCGTGATCAAGCAGCCGAAGGTTTAATGATCAAAGCCTTGGATAGCCCCTATTTGGTGGGTAGAAAACGCGGCTATTGGTGGAAATATAAGGTTGATCCGATGTCGCTGGATGCCGTGTTAATCTACGCCCAGGCAGGCAGCGGCAAACGGGCAAACCTGTTTACCGACTACACCTTTGCCCTGTGGCAAGGCGAAGAACTGGTGCCTTTCGCCAAAGCCTACTCTGGGTTGGATAACAAAGAAATTGATGAGCTAGACAAATGGATTCGCAAACACACGATTGAGAAATTTGGACCCGTGCGATCGGTAGAACCGATTCACGTATTTGAAATCGGCTTTGAAGGCATTTCTCAATCCAAGCGCCACAAATCTGGCATTTCAGTCCGCTTTCCCCGCATCTTGCGCTGGCGCAAAGACAAACCCGCCCAAGAAGCAGACGCGATCGCCGCAGCCCTCCAGCTATTAGAGATGACGTAATGATGATTACGCCAACAGTTCCCCCGTTTCTTGCAGCGAGTGCAACCGTTGATAAATCCCCCCGTGATTTAGCAATTCGTCATGGCTACCCACTTCCACAATGCGCCCCTGTTCCAACACCACAATTTTGTCCGCTTCTCTGACTGTGCTAAGACGGTGAGCAATGATGATTAGCGTTCGGGTGCCGAGGAGCGATCGCATCGCTAACTGAATCGATCGCTCCGACTCATAGTCCAAACTAGAAGTCGCCTCATCAAACACCAGCACATCCGGGTTCATAATCAACGCACGGGCAATGCCCACCCGCTGCCGCTGTCCACCCGACAGGCGCACGCCTCGTTCCCCGACTGTGGTGGCATAGCCTCTGGGCATTTGACGAATAAAATCATCCGCTTGAGCAATCCGACAGGCTTCCTGAACCTCCGCCAACGTCGCCTGAGAATTGCCATAGGTGAGGTTTTCCAGCAGGGTGCCATTGAATATATCTACCTCCTGATGGACGATCGCCAGTCGCTTACGATATGCCGTAATATCCAGTCGCCGCACATCCTCACCATCGATCAAAATGGCACCGCTCTCCGGCTCAAAATAGCGGAACAGCAGCTTAACCAGCGTCGATTTGCCAGACCCCGATCGCCCCACCAGCGCCACCGTTTGGTATGGCTCCACCAGCAGGTTAATGTCTTTTAACACTGGACGACCCGGAATGTAGCTAAACGCGAGATGAGAAAATTCCACCTTGCCTGTAAAACTGTAGGTTGGCGCAGATGCCGGGTCGATTACTAAGTTGCCTGCATCCCTCCCTGCCGGAAGCTGCATAAACTCATGAAACCGAATCATTGAAGCATAGCGACGGGCAAATATCTCTGCCAGTTGACTAATCGGTTCGACTTCGGCATATGCCATGCTGGAAATTGTCAAAACGGTAATGAAGTGCCCAATCGAAATCTGATTCTGAACTGCCGCCCACAGCGTCAGCACCAGCACTAAAAATACACAGGTTTGAACGATGGTGCGTTCGTAGGTGCCCAAAACCACGTAGCCTTTGTGAATTCGGTAATTCAACACCTTAAATTCGCGATCGATCCGCTGCTGCTGTCGGTTTAGCTCCTCCGACTCAGTGGCAAACGCTTTCACGGTTTTGATGTTGGTAATAATTTCTGAAGTGCGGCTTTCCGTGTCCTCCGCATACTTATCCAGTTTTTCTTCTTGATCCGCCAGATCTTTTAAGCCAAGCGCACTGAAGCTAATAATGCCCACAAAGGAAACCAGCAGCAGCAGCGCAATTTTCCAGTCGATCAGCCAAATCACGACAAAAATACCAACGATACGGAATAGCTTTGGAATCAACTGTCCCGCGATCTCTGGATAAGTCCAGGTGTGGTTGGCTAAGCCTTTTGCCACCCGCGAAGCAATTCGCCCTGGATTATTTTCATCATAAAATTCTAGGGGTAGCGTCAGAATTTTCTCCAAAGATTTTCGGGCATGATCCCGCCGCGCTCGAAATGCGGTATCCCAGTTAAACCAGGGACCTAGCCAGGGTTGGATGGGCGCTCGCCCGACGGATACGATGCCAATCAGCACCACCAAAACGGTCAAAGACAAAAACTTATTCTGAGGTTGACCCGTAAAATTTGCCGCGATCGCCACGATTCCTTGCACGGGGCGATCGAGCGGCTGACTGGACAACACATTCAAAATTTGCCCGATCGCATAGGGCACAAACAGGTCAATAATCTCAAATATGCTGATTGCCACAATGCTGAACAGCGATATCAGCCAGTAGTTGCGGTAATAAAGAATGACATCTCGAAACTTTGCCATAACCCCTCTCTCAAACAAACCCTGACCTTATTCAGCCAGTCTTCCCAACGCAATACTCCTACTTCACACCGTTAAAGCCTTGAGTAATTCTTATCGCAATCTACACAGCATTTCATAACAAACGCCGCAGGAATGCCTATTGAGTTAATTTACCTACAGGCAAAAATGACTCTCAAAAAGATTGTCTAACTTTACAATCGAGTTGGCAGGATTGCCGCACTACAAAAGTAGTATTGTAATACGGACACAGCAGGAATGGGGAGATTTCGGAAGCATAGCTATCTATTTTTGAGAAGCTGAAACCCGCTGAAATTTTTTGCCCTACGAAAATGAAATTTCTGTGAAGCCTTGATAAAGTGTCCATAAGATCACTGGGCACTTCCCCATAACTTAGTTAGTCTCATGAAGAAATAAAAAACTCCTTGACGAATTTGTCAAGGAAAAGTGGTTGCGAACTACCAACACTATTACAGATTGAGCGATCGCCCCGCACAGCTTAAATTTTGACTGCGTATACAAAAATCCATGCAAATTAATTTCTAATAAAAATAAATAGCCATCCGAAACAAACTCTATTTCTTGTGCGTCACGTTATGCGTCAGGCTGATCGGATTCCAGTTTTATGATCCTACTCAATCAAACTCTGGTTCAAGTTCTTGCAAAATTCTTGGCGTTTCTCTCTGAAGTTTAATTTCCCGCGAGGCGTTTATGTTAAAACCCGTAGTTGGAGTCTTAAAAGCTGTGGGGGCGATCGCGGCAGGAGCAATGCCTTTATGGTACTTGACCGCTAACTCTGCCCAAGCAGTCACATTAACCTATGAGATGACCGTTGATGTAGCTCAAGGAACCTACCAGGGCACCTATCAGGGCAAATTCAGCTACGATGCCTCAAAACCACTGAAAACCTGTCAAGATCTGTCTCTTATACACATCTGACGCTGCCGACGAATAGAGAGGTGTAGATCTCGGTGGTCGCCGTATCATT